>Ga0335073_10016137_pt1 | contig 10434 bp, 7 predicted proteins | sample Lox_Sample_22_FD_207093 | JGI IMG/M metagenome (GOLD analysis project Ga0335073, IMG submission 207093) | Soil microbial communities from Loxahatchee National Wildlife Refuge, Florida, United States - Lox_Sample_2.2 | ecosystem: Environmental > Terrestrial > Soil > Wetlands | place: USA: Florida...
TGCCAGCATGACCGCGGCCAGGCCGCCTCTGGTCGCCGACCCGGACCTGGTGACGCCCGAGTGGCTCACCCAGGTGCTGCGGCACGCGGGCGCCATCGACGCGGGCACGAACGTCTCCTCGTTCGAGGCGTCGTCGATCGGCACCGGCCAGGTCGGCGCCAATGTGCGGTACGCGCTCAGCTACGACCGCCCCTGCGACCACACTGGGCCGCGGGCTCCGGCGACGGTCGTGGGCAAGTTCTCCTCGCGCGACGCGGCGAGCGCGGCCGCGGGCGTGGCCACCCTCACCTACGAGACCGAGGTCGCCTTCTACCGGGAGCTGGCGGACACCGTCGACATCAGCCGCCCGCAGTGCCACTTCGCCGAGCTCCGGTCCGGCACCGCCGACGTCGTGCTGGTCATGGAGGACATAGCGCCGGCCGAGCAGGGTGACCAGATCGCCGGCTGCACGGTGCAGCAGGCTGGTCTCGCCATCGAGGAGGCGGCCCGGCTGCACGGGCCACGCTGGGGCGACCCGGCGCTGAATGAGCTCTCCTGGCTCGAGCGCGGCGGCACGGTCGAGGCCATGGCCGCGATGTACGGGGACGTCTGGGGGACGTTCGTCGAGCGCTACCACGCCACGCTCGACCCGGTCACGCTCGCGGCCGGGCCGCAGTTCGCCGCGCTCGCGCCACGACTGCTCGCGGACAGGTCGTCACCGCGCGCGCCGGTGCACAGCGACTACCGGCTCGACAACATGCTGTTCGGCACCGGCGGAGCGGCCCGGCCACTGACCGTCGTCGACTGGCAGACCGTGCGGCTGGACGTCGGCCCCAGCGACGTCGCCTACTTCCTCGGCAGCGCGTTCGAGCCCGGGCGCCGCCGCCTCTGCGAACGCGACCTGCTCATCCGCTACCACCGGGCGCTCGTCGAGGACTACGGCGTCGACGACTACGCGTTCGACCAGTGCTGGCGCGACTACGTGCGATCGAGCTACGGCGGCCTGCTCATGGCCGCCTTCGCGTCCATCCTGGTCGGGCGCACCGCTCGCGGCGACGCCATGTTCATGGCGATGGCCAACCGCTCCGCGCAGATGGCCGCCGACCTCGACGCGCCGACCGTCATCAAGGAGGGCTGAGCAGACCGATGAGTGCCGGGGCACCCCTCCTGGCGGCAGCTGTCCCCGGGCTGATCCGCAGCGATCCGCATGGCCCGGGGATCAGCCGGGAGCGGAGCGGCGGCGGCTTCCGGTACCACGACGCCTCGGGAACGGAGGTCACGAGTCCGGAAACGCTGCACCGCATCGCCGCCATCGGCATCCCGCCGGCCTGGAAGGAGGTCTGGATATCACCGGACCCGCTAGGGCACATCCAGGCCACGGGCGTCGACCGCCGGGGCCGGACCCAGTACCGCTACCACCAGGTGTGGCGTGAGCAGCGCGACGCCCAGAAGTTCGCGCACATGCTCCGGTTCGCCGAAGCGCTGCCCGCCCTGCGGTCGGCCACGGTAAGAGATCTCGGCGGCCGGGACCTCAGTCGCGACCGGGTGACCGCGGCCGCGGTCAGGCTCATCGACCTCGGCCTGTTCCGCATCGGAGGGGAGCGGTACGCCGAACTCGATCACCACTACGGGGCGACCACGCTGCGCAAGGACCACGTCACCATAAAGCGTGACGCCGTCACGTTCGACTACATCGCCAAAGAAGGCAGGCGCCGGACGATCACCGTCGCCGACCACGGGGTCAGGTCCGTCGTCCGGGCGCTGGTCAGCAGCGAGAGCGCGCCCGGCCCGCTGTTCTGCTTCCAGGACGGGGACGCGTGGCGGCCGCTGCGTTCGCACGAGGTCAGCAGCTACATCGCCGCCCGGGCCGGCGGCCACTTCACCGCCAAGGAATTCCGCACGTGGAACGCCACCGTGCTGATGGCGCTGCTGCTGACCAGCGCCGGCCCGGCGCCGACGGCGAAGAGCCGCCAGAGCGCCGTCACCGCCGCCGTCCGCGGAGTGGCGGACTGGCTGGGAGACACCCCGGCGGTGGCGCGCGCGTCCTACATCGACCCTCAGGTGATCACCCAGTACGTCGCCGAGGGGCAGCTAGCCGCGGTCCCCCGGCTGCCAGCGGTGCTGCCCGCCGCGGCCGAGGCTGAGGCTGCCGTCGCGGCATTGCTGGCTGCCGCTTCCGCAGTCACCAGGAAGAGCTGAACAGCTCCGGCACCCTGCGCTATCTCGCCCTTCCGGCCGCACGCCGCCGAGATCAGCACGTATCAAAAAGCGGACAAAAGGTCTCTGGTCAGGTAAAGGCGCAGTGAATGTCAGATGACGGGGATGCTGCGCACTCGGGGGATCTGGTGAACGGAAAATATGTTGGATATGTAGCGAGCGAGGACCCGCTGCGCGGCTTTCTCGGCAACATCGTGCGCGATCGCCTGGACGTGCACGAACCTCAGCTGGCGTTCCGGGCGTTCCGGCTGTGCGGAAGCAACGAGGTCTACGCGTACGAGGAGAAGTTCAGCGGCGCCAAGATCATCTGCAAGTTCTACGGCCCGAGGTTCGCGACGAATCTGGACAAGGCGGCCTGGATGGCACGCCAGGAGTACGAAGGGCTCGAGACGTTGCGCCGGTACAACCTGGTCGGGTCGCCGCACCACGTCATCCGCCCGCTGGGACTCAGCCGCGATATCAACGGCGTGCTGGCCGTCGAATACTACGCCGGCGAGGAATTCAGCCACGCGATCGCACGCGCGACGCAGCACGGGGACGACGCGCACCTGTACTGGCGGCTGAAGGCCCTGGCGTATTTCCTCGCCACCCTGCATAACCGGACGGCCAACGGGGCAACCGTGGATTTCGATCCCGAGTGCCGGTACTTCGACACGATCGTCGGCCGGCTCCGCCAGGCGCGGCGCATCGGGCAGCAGGACGTCGACAAGCTCAGCGAGCTGCGCAACCGCTGGCGGGAGCGACCGCAGATGTGGCAGGACCGTCAGGTCTGGCTGCACGGCGACGCGACCCCCGCGAACTTCCTGTTCGGCCACGACATGGACGTCGCCGCGATTGACCTGGAGCGCATGAAGCGCGGGGACCGGATGTTCGACGTCGGGCGGGTAGCCGGTGAGCTCCAGCACGTGTTCATGCGTGACTCCGGCGACTGGCGTAACGCGGAGCCGTTCATCGGGCACTTCCTGTGGGAGTACAGCAGCCATTTTCCCGACCGCGAGCAGACATTCGAGTCGATTACTGCCCGCGCACCGTTTTACATGGCCCTGAACCTGCTGCGGATCGCGCGCAACGGCTACATCGGCCAGGACTACGGCCGAAGGCTCGTCAGGCAGGCGAAGCGGATGCTGCGAGCGGCTTAAACTCGTGGCGACGCCCTGTCGAGCGAGGGGACCCAGCCCAGAGTATGGACATCCGAGCGGTCGCCTTCGACGTGAACGGCACCATGATCAGGATCCTGACCGAGGACGGCGACGAGCAGGTCTTCCGGGCCGCGGCGCATTTCCTCACCTACCAGGGCATCGAACTGCACCGGCACGAACTCCGTGATCTCTATTTCCAGATCATGAAGGAGCAGCTGCGGGCCAGCCCGGAGAAATACCCCGAGTTCGACGCGGTCGGCATCTGGCGCGGCATCGTCGAAGAGCACGCGACGGATTTCACCCGCGCCCTGCCAGCGGCCAAGCTCCAGCAGCTGCCGCAGTTCCTGGCCGAGATGACCCGCGGCGTGTCGCGTCGGCGGCTTGGCCTGTACCCGCACGTCCGCGAGGTCCTCGACATCCTGCACGCCCGCTGCCCGCTCGCGATCGTCACCGACGGGCAGAGCGCCTACGCCCGCAGCGAGCTGCACAAGGCCGGCCTGCTCGGCTACTTCGACCCGGTCATCGTCTCCGGCGACCACGGATACCGCAAACCTGACCGGCGGCTCTTCCAGTTCGCGCTCGACGGCATGGCGGTAGCGGCCGAGAACGCGCTGTACGTCGGCAACGACATGTACCGTGACATCCACGGTGCACAGGAAGCCGGCCTGACGACCGTCATGTTCGATTCGGATCAGGGAGAGAAGACGTACCGGGATTGCCGCCCCGACTACACGATCACGGACTTCCGCGATCTCCTGCCCATCCTCGGCCTGCCCTGAACTGAGCCGCATGTATCTCCGGCCTTGCCGCCCGCACCGTAAGGGAAGAGGCGGGTATTGGGGGGGTCATGGACACGGCTGTTCGCGGAGACCGGTTCCGTGAGATGTTCAGCGGGCGGGCGTTGCCGGAGAAGCCGGAGTTCTTCGGCGCGGACATGTACATGTTCAATGTCACGGGGTTCCGGCCTGGAAACGGTGTCCTGACCGAGCCGCTGAGCCCGGGCCGCGGCGCCAGGCTCGCTGTGTGGACGACCGATCCGGCCGACCGGCGGCCGGTTCCGGTCCCCGGCCGCGGCGGTGTCCTGTTCAGCACCGAGGCCTTCGCGCTCAAGAACAGCGGGAACCGTACGCTGCACGCGCCGAAGCCATCCTGGCGGATACTTCTCAATGCCGCCGGACCGGGCAACCGGCTGGCCGGAATGACCCGGATCAATCTCAAGGCAATGTACAACGATCCATCGCAGATGCGCGAAGCGCTGGCCTGGCGCCTGTTCGCCCTCGCCCATGTTCCCGCACCCCGGCATACGTACGCCAAGCTGGCCTTCGGCTCAAGCTACCGGGGCCTGTTCTCGGTCATCGAGCACGTCGACAAGAGATTCCTGAGGGATCATTTCGGCCGGAACTACCGGGGGAACCTGTACAAGACCGGCTATCGCGACATCGGGGGTGCGTACCTTGAATACCGGACCGCACCCGACGGCGATGACTCGGGACGGCAGTATTTCATCCCCGGCTCGGCCGAGCGTACCTACCGGCTCCAGACCAACAAGAACAACCCCGAGACGAGAACCTATGACGACCTAGCCTGCTTTATCAGGACGATCAACGGCATCGGTCTCGGCGGCGGCGAGGGGCGCTTCGGCACGGACGCCTTCCGCGAGTCGGTGGATGACATCATGAACGTCAACGCCTTCCTCAGGTGGGCGGCCGTTAATATGCTGCTCGGGAGCTGGGACAACTATTACGCGTCCGGGTCCAATTACTATCTTTACAATTCGGGCCACCAGGGCGCGGCCAGGAATTTCACCGGCTCCCCTTATTTCCACTTCATCCCCTGGGATTACGATAACTGCCTGGGGATCGATTATTCCGGCACCCGGTGGCAGTACGCCGATATCCTGGACTGGCCGGGAAAGGCGAACCGCCGCAAGCCGGCGATCCCGCTCGTCCGGAACCTGCTCCGCAACCACGACTACCGCCAGTACTACCTGGATTTCCTGGAGCACATGCTCGATACCGAGTTCAATCCGGAGGCCATTGCCAGGCAGATCGGGCCGCACTCCGAGGATGGCCTGTGGTACCGGGTCCGGCGGGCAGCCTACCTGGAATCGGACACGCCTCACGGGCGCCCGTTCACCGGCCGGCGGTACAGCAACGACGAGGTCTACCGGAGCGGCTGCCGGCAGCGCGAACTGCGGCACGGGAAGAAGACGGTGGAAGGCATCGTCCACTACGTCCGCATGCGTCATGACAGTGCCCGCGTTCAGCTGAGGCGGCTGAGGCGGACAATGCCGCGTGCTGTCGATCGCTTTCCGGCTGCCGCGGAGCAGCTCCCACGTGCGGCCTAGACCACGTGCGGCCTAGACCAGGACTGGCCGGGCATGGATGCGAGGGTGAGAAGACCACCCGAACCCCGTGGAGTTGAAGCTCATGGATCGACGAGATGCCGGCCAGGCACCCGACTGCGTCTACGCCTTGTTCCAGCAGCGTGTCGACGGGGACGAGGCGCTGCTGCGGCTCGCCGCCTTTCGCTTCGCCCAGATGGGCGTGGCCGCCGAGCTTTACGCCGACACGCCGGACCGGCTCGAGCAGGTCCTGCGATTCGTGCCTCCCCATCCGCGCCTGCCCATCGTCCATCTGGACCGGAGCCTCAACCTGCTGCACAGCCGGGACCGGGCGCTGGTACAGGAGTTCGCGGAGCGCTTCGCGGGCCGCATCGCCGGCGTCGTCGTCCACGACAAGCGCGAGATGGGGGCGCAGACGGACCGCCTGCTGGCCGGGATGCGGGAGCTGAATGACCACCTGCGCCAGCGGCCAGCCGGTCCGCTGGTTTTCCTCGAGTACGCCGCCGGACTGGATCGCGGCTGGTTCGTCGACGTGGCCGAGCGGCTCCAGGACGCCGAGCGCGTCAGCTGCTGCATCGACGTCGGGCACATCGGCCTGCGGCAAGTGGCGGCCAGGTTCGGTGACCGCCATCCTGACGTGGATCTCAAGAAGCTCGGCGTAGCGGACCCGCGCCTGCCCGACCTGGTGGCAGACATCCAGGATGCGGTGGCAGCCGCCCTGCCGCACGTTCTCGACGTCATACGTTCGCTCGGGCAGCTCGGCAAGCAGGTGCACTTTCACCTGCACGACGGGCATCCCCTGGTCCCGGGCCTGAGGGATCACTTCAGTTTCCTGACCCGGCTGCCCATCCCCTTCAGCTATCAGGGCCGCCAGTCGCTGAGCATGATGTACGGGCCAGCCGGCCTGGCCTCCATCGTGCGGACGGCCATCGACGCATGCCCTCCGCAGCGGGTCTCCCTCACCGCCGAGGTGCACCAGGTGGAAGGCCGGCTGCCTCTCGCCGACGCCGCCAGCTTGTTCGCCCGCTGGCAGGACACCACCAACGCCGAGCGGATGAACTACTGGCTCTCGGTCCTGTCCGACAACGCGCTGCTCATGGCGGACAGCATTCCGCCGGTGGTGGACGGATAGGTCGAGGCGACGGGGCCGGCCGCTACGTCAGCAGCGCGAGTTCCTCGGGGACGAAGGACTCGGGATCGGCCTGCTCCACGTCCTCGACGCGCATGGTGACCGCGACGCGGAGCGCCTCCAGGCGCCGGTCCATCAGCGCCTTGAGCGCGGCGGGGTCGAAGTCATCCGTGTCGCCTCGCGGCTGGGCCGCGCTTCCGTACGAGCCGACGAAGCCGCTGGTAAACCGCTCCCAGCGACGCTCGACGAACTCCCAGAGCTCCGGATGCTCGGCCAGGATCTGGCGTCCGAGGTAGGTACCGTAGGCGATATGCCGACGCTCGTCGCGCTGGGTGAGCTTCAGTCCCGCCTCCAGGCCGGGAAGCTTGCCGATCTTCCGGAAGGTCTCGTCCCAGCGCCGGTACCCGTTGATGGCCGCGACCCCCTCGACCAGCTGGTTGTAGACGAGGGTGGCGTCCAGGATCGCCTCGGGCGACCGATCGGTGTCGAGCCGCCTCATCACCCTCGTGAGCACGCCGTCGAACAATCCCGGCCGGCTATTGCCGCCGTTCCGCACGGCGTCGTTCTGGGCCTGTACGAGCTCATCCAGCGAGGCTGGGTCGAGGCCGACGGCGTCGAACCACCGGCGGAACATCTCGGTGTGCTTGGCCTCTTCCATCGCGAACATCGACAGGTACATCGTGTCCTCAAGCCGCCCCAGGTCGGACATGCAGCGCAGGAGCGGGACGATGTCCATCGTCACGGCTTCCTCACCGACCATGAACCCGCGAGCCGACATCGCGACGATCGTCCGCGCCGTCTCCGACATCTCCTGCCAGTCGGCAGCGTCCTGCGCGAAGTCGAGGTCGGCCGGATTCCAGAAGAGCTTCTTGGACTTCTCCCAGAGCTTCCACGGGACCGAGTCATAGTTGATGCCGCGCGTGGACTTGTACCGTCCGATCTGCGTTTCCTGGATCTTGCCGCCGTAGGAATCGGTCATGGCGATTCTCCCTGTCAGGGGCGCGTAACGGGATCTGCACCGTTCCTAAATCGGACAGTAGCAGGCATTCGAGCTCGATCTCGCCGAGCAGGGCGCCAACGGCACCGGCTCCGGTGGCGGGCCGCAGGCGGGGCATCCGCGACGGCATGACCCCGATCCGGTCGCTGCCCCTGACCATGTACAGGGCACTTCCGTAAGCACATGCTGTCCGCAGGCTGGCCGACACCGGACATATCGTTGCGCCTATGGTGTGCAGTCCCGCTTTCCCGCCCGCCGACGGCACATCCCGGCCCGGCCCCGAGGTCTTCGACCGGGTGTTCGCGCTGGCGGCCAGCTCTCCCGGGATCGCACGGCTCTGGGCGCGGGCGTACCCGGACCTTCCGTCCGAAGTCGAACCGCTGTCCTTCGTCTCCTCCGACCTGCTCCGGCACGTGGCCCGGGCGCTGTGCCTGTCCCGCGGTCAGGACCTCACCGACCTGGGCTGCGGACGCGGCGGGCCCGGGCTATGGCTGGCCCGCGAGCTGGACGTCGGGCTGACCGGAGTGGACTTCTCCCCGGTCGCGGTGGAGGCGGCCGCGCGGCGGGCGGCGCGTTTCGGCCGGGCCAGCGTGGCCCGGTTCAAGGTGGGCGAGCTGAGCGCCACCGGGCTGCCGCCCGCCAGTGCCGACGCGGTGGTATGCGTGGACGCCTTCCAGTTCGCTGCCGACCCCGGCCAGGCCGCCGCCGAGGTGCTGCGGATCCTTCGACCGGGCGGGCGGTTCGTGCTGACCGGCTGGCAGCCAGCCGCAGCGGGCGACACCCGGCTACCGCCTCGGCTGCGCATCGACTGGGCGCCCGTGCTGCGGGAGGCCGGGCTCGCCGATGTCCGGGTGGCAGCCAGGACCACCTGGCACGAGGCCTACACCCGGGTGTTCCGGACCGCACTGGAGCTTGGCGACCCCGGTGACGACACCGCGCTGGCCGAGCTACAAGACGAGGCCAGGGAGCAGCTACCCACGGCCGACCTGGTGCGGCGGGTCGTCGTCACCGCGACAGCGTTCAGGCCCACGCCATCGTGTTGATCGACCGGTGCGGCCGCGGGGGGCGGTGGTACTCGCGACGCCCTTCCCCACGCGTCGGCATCTCGTGTGCCCGTGCGACCGCAGCTTCTCAACGACCGTTAACCGACGCGCGGCCAGCATCATGGGCGGGCGGATCGCGCTCTCACGATGCCGTGTGCGGTCATCGACGCTATGCGCCGGGTAACCGCCCGGCTGGGCCTGATCAGTTCTGCCAGCGGGCTCGGCTCGAGCCTCGGGGGACGAGTAGCGGTGTCGGCCAGGCGGGTGGGGTGGCGGAGAACCAGACTGGCGGGGCGAGCATGTGGACGTCACCCAGCGGGGTGGGGGCATCGTAGGGGGCTGGCTCGCGCAGGGAGTGTTCTGCGTCGTGACCGGCCAGGACGGGATCAACCAGGCCGAGCGACCCGCACCACATGGCAGCCCGGGTGAGGTTCACCGTGACATGCCACGAGCCTCCCTCGGTGGCCCGCTTGGCCAGGGCCGCGGTGGCACCGACCGCTGCCAGGTAGCCGGTGACGTAGTCGTTGAGCAGTCCGGTGACAGGGAGCCGGGGCTCGGGCTCGGTTCCCTCGACCGTCATCAGGCCTGAGGCCGCCGAGGCGTTCATGTCGAAGCCGCCGCGCCTGGCCCAGGGACCGCGCGAGCCGTAGCAGGTGACCGAGACGTATACCAGGCCCGGGTACCTTCCGGCGAGTCGGCGCGGGTCGAGGCCGTGGCGTTCAAGCGCGCCGCTGCGATGGTTGTTGACCACGACGTCGGCGTCGGCCAGCAGGGCGGCGGCGCGCTCCTGCCCCGCTGGACTGGCGAGGTCGAGGTAAGCGCTGCGAGAGCCGACGTTGGCCTCGGCGTAGATGAACTCGTGTTCGTAGTCATTCGGACGGGTCGCGCACAGCACGTCGGCCCCGTGCTCGGCCAGGGTCCGGCCCGCGACCGGGCCGGCGACGGCCTGGGTGAACGACAGCACGCGCACGCCGTCGAACGGCCTCGGCGCCAGGCCGAAGTCACGGGCCGGGGCGTCGCCGATGCGCTCCAGGCCGATGACCGGCTGGCTGGCCAGCAGCGCTCCGTGCTCGTGGGCCAGCCATTCCCGGGGGGATCGCACCACGCACGCCGGGAGGCCCGCAGCGTTCGCCGCGTCCTCCAGCTTCAGCGCATCCCAGCGGGCGATGGCGGCGGCGACCCTGGCGCCGTCCGGCGGCACGTCCAGGAACCGGCACCACTTCGCGGCCAGGTGCGGGTAGACCCCGGATGCCATGATCCAGCGGCCGTCGGCCGTGCGATACGGGGTGAGCAGGAACGGGTTGTCGAGCACCAGCGGGTGCGGGGCCGGCTGGCCGTTCAGCGAAGGGCGCCAGAACGCGGCCGGGTTGATGCCGTGCACGGCCTGGCGCAGGTCCAGTTCCAGGTCTTGCGCCGGTCCGCCGCGGTGCCGGTGAAAGGCGACCGCAGCCACGGCGCTCGCCATGACGGGGATGCCGATGCAGGCGCCGAGGCGGTGCGCGGCGGGCACGATGGGATCCTGGCCGGTGAACTTTATGCCCCCGCCTGCCCCGGTACTGGAAAGCCCGACGTCCGAGAGCAGGGCG
>Ga0335073_10016138_pt1 | contig 10433 bp, 7 predicted proteins | sample Lox_Sample_22_FD_207093 | JGI IMG/M metagenome (GOLD analysis project Ga0335073, IMG submission 207093) | Soil microbial communities from Loxahatchee National Wildlife Refuge, Florida, United States - Lox_Sample_2.2 | ecosystem: Environmental > Terrestrial > Soil > Wetlands | place: USA: Florida...
GTCCATGCAGCAATTTTCCACGGCCGCGCTCGATGGAAACGGAAACGCATCGGCGGCCACCAGCCAGCTGCCCGGCGGAACGATTACGCTCGACGCGCATTACGCCGGCGACGGAACGTTTGTGCCCGGCGATGCCACGGCTTCCATCACGGTGAATCCCGAGGCCTCCTCGACGACGCTCGCGCTCAGCAGCGGCAGCCCCTCCGGACCTCCCGTCGCATCCGCGAATTACGGCACGCCGATCTTTTTTTCGAGCCACGTGAGCGGCTCTTCCGGCGTAGGTACGGCGACGGGACAGGTCACGTTTCAAGAAGTCTCGTCGGGACCGATTGACGGCCAGGCGGCTTTGAACTCTTCAGGCGTTGCCTCCACGACGACGGCCGATTCGACTTTGTGCCCCGGATCCCACACCGTCGTTGCCTCCTATCCGGGTGACGCGAGCTTTCAGCCGAGCAGCTCGGGCCCCGTAACGCTGACGGTCTCGCAGGCGACGACCACGACGTCGTTTACGCCATCGTCGGGGACAATCATCGCCGACGGCGTTCACGCCCTGCAGATATTCGTCGCGGGCACAGGACAGGGGAACAGTCCAACGGGAACGATCCAGCTGTTTTCTGGGCAGAGCCAAGTCGGCGACTCGTTGTCGCTGAACGCGGACGGAACAGCGCTCGGAATGGTGAGCTTGATCGGATCGTCGCTTCCGTTCGGGACGAACACATTGACGGCAACGTACTCGGGAGACACGAACTACGTCGCTTCGACGTCTTCCTCCGCGACATTCAACGTGGTGCGGCCGACAACGGTGAGCCTTTCCAGCTCGTCGAACGGCAGCATCGTTCAGGGCACAAGTGTGACGTTCACGGCGGCCGTTTCCTCGCCGGACTCCGGCCCGTCCATCTCGGGAACGATTCAATTCAGCGCGAACGGCAGCCCGATCGGCAGCACGGCTCTGAACGGCGGACAAGCGCAAATCTCGACGACCAGCCTTCCGCCGGGAACGGTGGAGATCACGGCAACGTACAGCGGCGACTCCAATTACGGCACGAATTCGGCAACGGTAAGCCAGGTCGTCACCTACCCGCCGAGCGTGGCCATTGCGGCGCAGCCGACGACGATCGTGGTCACCAATCCCGGTTCTTCGGGCGAAACGACGCTGACATTCACTTCGCAGTACGGATTCACGGGGACATTTTCTCTAAGTCCGTCGAATTGTTCGGGTCTTCCGTCGGAAGCGACCTGTACGTTTTCGTCAAGCAGCGTGACGCTGAATTCAACGGAACAGACGGCGAACGTCACGCTGACCGTTTCGACGACTGCGCCTTCACTCGTCGCCCCGGATGGCTTCCGGAAACCCGGCAGCGGGCCCGAGGGGCGGGGGGTGGGGGAAATCGCCGCCATTCTTCTGCTGCTCTTGGCGACTTTACTTCTTACTCGCCGGCAACGTTGGAGTTTTGTGCGGACGTCCCTGGCGATTCTTGCGCTGGCGGCCATAGCTTCGTGCGGAGGCGGTGGAGGCTCGGGCCCGCAAAACCCAGGCACGCCAGTGGGCTCCAGCAACGTGAAGGTGACCGTGAATACAGGGTCCGGCTCGCAATCCGTCTCCGTGCAGCTGACTGTGAATTAAGCTCCGCGGGAAATCGCGCGAAAAGCCTGACGAGAAGTTCACCCGCCGCAACGCAGGAAATACCTCAACTCCGTAGTACTTTTGAATTATGGACGCGCCGCCGTGGCGGAAACTAAGCTCTTGGCACGATTCGGGGTGAGGCAGAGATGAAGATGTGGCACTGGTTCCTGATTTCCTTTGTTCTAATACTTGGAATTGCTTACGCGGGCCTCAGCTACATGATGGGGGGGCCGCGCGACGTCTACGGCTTCCTTCGCTATGCTCTTCCCCAGTGGCGGCGCGGCGCATTGCGCGTCGGCGATACCGCTCCCGATTTTCAACTTTACACGACGAACGGGATCGAAACATTCCGCATGAGCGAGCGGCGCGGAAACCGCCCGATGGTTCTCATCTTCGGCAGCTATACCTGACCGCCATTCCGACGCCAGGTCGGCGACCTGGTGAAAATCTACGACGATTACAAAGATCGCGCCGATTTTCTGGCCATTTACATTCGCGAAGCGCATCCCCTGGACGAATGGCAGATGAAGTCAAACGTGGATCAGGGAGTGTGCTATCCACAGCCGCACACGCTGGAACAGCGGATTGCGATCGCAAACGACTTCACCCGGCGGTTCCATTTCTCCATTCCCATGGGCGTAGACGACATGCGCGACACCGCGGACAAGATTTACGGCGGGTGGCCCGAGCGAATCTACATACTGGATGATTCGGGAAAAATCGTTTACAAGGGCGACCTCGGGCCGTTCGGTTTCCACCCGGAAGCCGCGCGGGCGTGGCTCGCCAAGCGCTTCCCCGCCACTCCGGATGCGGCGCTAAGCCCCGCGGCGCACTAAAGCCGTAAGATAGGCACGGGGAGCAGGCTAGCGAGCCAGCGTTTCGACCGCAGCTCCCCATTCCTCGACTTTGTCCGCTACGCCTATCGCCGCAAGGTATTCCGGGTCGAGTTCCTCATGAGGCGGAGAGCCCGGTGGCTCGGCGGCCTGCGGATGACGGTGGGCCAGATGATTCGCGATGTACACGATTCCCACACAATCTAGATGGTCCTGAGGAACGCGCTGGGGGCGGTGGTGGTGCGCGACGGCTTCCACGACCAGCGTGGGCAATCCCCATATCGAGAGAAGATATGCGCCGACTTCGGCGTGCGACACGCCCATCAACTCCTCTTCGACTTTGAAAAGGGGGCGCAGCTCTTCGCGAGCGCCGGAAAGAGCGCGGGCGAAGTGCTTGGGCGATTTCATGGCCATCAGAAGTTTTCCGACGTCGTGCAGCATCCCCGCAACGACGACAGCGTTGTGAATGCTTGGAGGGGACGGGATCTTCGCGGCAATGCGCGAGGTGAGCTGAGAATGAATCTGGACCTGCTCCATGGAGAAGCCGTGGATCGCGGCGGCGCTCTCGAAAATCCGGAACACTTCGGCGGACAAGACGAGGTTTTGCATCATGGAAATTCCGAGGTAGTTGACGGCCGTGGAGACGGAGGAGATCTCCCGCGGCACGCCGAAGAGGGCGGAATTGACGAGCTGGAGGATCTTGGCGGAAATACCGACATCCTGCTCGACGATCTTGACGACATCGCGAGTAGAGGCCTCCGGATCCATGAGCTTTTCGCGCAGCGCCAGGTAAGTGCGCGGGAGAACCGGAAGATCCTTGACGGAACCGACAATGTTGGCGAGAAGCTTGTTGCCGAGGACGTTGGAGAGGCTTGTGGCGCGCTCGATGGCCACGCGAAGCGCGCCCACTTCGCATGGCTTGACGAGAAACTGATGAGCCAGGGGGACGGCCCGCACGGCGCCCGCTAGATCGTTTTGGCTGGATAGAACGATGCGGACAATTCCGGGATGGCGGTCGCATACCGCTTTCAGAAAGGACGGGCCGTCCATTCCGGCCATATGAAGGTTGGAAATGACGACGTCGGAGGGCGCCGCCACGAGGCGTTCAAGTGCTTTTTCTCCACTCGGAGCGAATTCGATCTCCCAGTGGCCGGCAAGAGGGATCAAAAGCTCGTGAAGACTCTTCTCTTCCTCCGGGGCGCTGCCGACAAAAAGGACGCGTTTCATTCGATTTCCCTTCACGAGGGTTATCGCTAGGCGCAGCGATTTCCGGACGGTTTGGCGTCCAAATCGAATGCGCGGCCGCGAACTATTCTGAAGGGGAAGTTTTGTGCTTGCAGAGAGGGAAAGCCTATCCGCCAGACCAACGAGCCGGCGCCCTCTCTTCGAAAGGGACGCTGGCATTTCAGCCCCGGCGGCTATAAGAATTATAGGGTGAATCGAAGGATCAGGGTAAGGCGTGTGCCCAGGAAAGCAGCCTCGGCCCGGACGCGAGATATTGGAACCGCGGCAAGCGAAGCAGTGCGAGCGGGCGGCGCAAATCGGGTCTGAAACAAAGCGAGGGTTTTGGAATGACGATGCCTGGAATATCGCCGGGGGCGGAGCTGACTTCGATCCTCGCGGTCGTGTGCTTCTCGGCGGGCCTGAATGTCTACGCGACCGTGGGGATGATGGGCGTGCTGGCCCGGACAGGGGCATTGACGCTGCCCGATTCGCTCCACGGAGTGGAAAACTGGTATGTGATTGGGGCGTGTGCGGCGCTTTTTCTTCTGGAATTCTTCGGCGACAAGATTCCCGTATTCGATTTGCTGTGGAATGCCGCGCACACGTTTGTCCGCATCCCCGTGGCGGCGTATCTGGCGTATGCGGCCACCTCGAGCCTTCCCGCATGGGAGCAATCCCTCGCGACGCTGGCAGGGGCGATGCTGGCACTGGCAGCACATGGAGGAAAGACGGCGGCGCGCGCCATGGTTGCTCCCTCACCCGAGCCGATTTCCAATGCCACGCTAAGCCTGGGTGAAGACGTTTTCGTGGTGTTTCTGATCTGGCTGCTGACGAAACATCCCTACGTGGCCGGCGGAATCGCGCTCGGATGCGCGGCGATTACCGTGGTGGCGGCGAAGTTTGTGGCTCGCGCGCTGCGAAATCTGCTCGGCGGAGCGGAAAGAGTTGTTGCCGGACAGACCTCCGAAGATACGAGGAGAGCGTAGGGAAAAAAACCCGCTCCCGCCGGGCCCCCATCCGGAATTAGTTCCGCCGCCTACCCAGCAGGCCGCCGAGCGCTCCTGCTGCCGCACCGGCGGTGCCGCCTTTCGAGTTTCCAAGGGCGTTCCCCAGGCCGCCTGTAATGGCGCTCTTGGCGATTGCCGAAGTATCCGGAATGAAAATCGGGTCAGAAGTCGTTCCCCTAATCATGAAGGGAATGCCGCTGCTCTGCTTCCCTCCGCTCGAACTGCCGCCGCCAAGGATTCCCAGACCGGACGAAACGCCGCTGAGCGCGCCGCCGATCCCGGCAAGCTGTGCGACCATTTTGAAGTCGAGCTGTCCGGCAGGGCTGACGGTGCCGCCGCCGGTCATGGACCCGATGGAAGGCACGACGAGATTCAGATTTTGCGCCTGCGTTCCCGAGGGGTCCACGCGCAGGTTGGTGCTGAGCGTCTGGATTTCGGTATCGGAGCCCCCGCCGGTATGTCCGGTGAAGGCCTGAAGGGCAGAGAGTTTCGAACCCATGCTGAACCCGGAAAGCTTCGCGTCGGAGATTTTCACGGGCCCCTCGATGACGAGTTTGTCTACGGGGCCGCTGAGGGCGAGATTCAAATCCATCGTGCCGCTCTTGAGCGAAGCGCCGGTGGGGAGCGCGACGCCGACGGCGGGGAGGGCGCCTTCAAGGTCGGGCACGGGCATGCCCTGGCCGTTGAGCTTCATTTGAATCGAGGTGGTTTCGCCGGACATATTGTAGTTGCCGGTAAGGCGGGCGAGAGCTTTGCCGATGTGAATGTCGCCTTGCTTGAGGACGCCGGTATCGCGCTTGAGGTCGTAATCGGTGTTGTAATCCACGGTGACGGGCACGGAAGAGGGCGAACCGTGAGGAGAAGCCTTGAGCTTCGTGGCCTTGACGGTGCCTTGGGAGGACGCTGTCTGGCCGTTGGAGGTGAGATTGCCGTTGAAGTCGAGAAGACCGGCGATTCCGGCCGAGGGATCCACGAAGCCCGTCGAGGCGAGGTCGAGATGCTGGACGTCCACCTTCGCATCGAGAGGGGATGCGGACATATCCTGGCGGTTGATGGGGCCGGCTTTGCCGTCCACTTTAATGGCGGCGTTGCCGGGCCCGGTGGCGGTCAGAGAGATGGGAAACTGCGTCGTATAGGAGAGGTCGGACGAAGTGAGGTTGACGTTGTCGTATTCGACCGGCTTCTGGCGCGAGCCGACCTGGCCGACGAAGATTTTTCCGTTGGAGATCGTCAATTTCTGAACGTTGAAGTCGGTGCTCGAGGGCGCGTCGGCGAAAGTGAAGAGCGCAGCTTCACTGACGTCGGTAATTTCCGGCGTGATTTGAGCGGTCTTGGCGATGCCGCTGCCGAAGGAGGAATAGTTCCATTTGCCGGAGGCGGTCTTGAGGAGAGTCACCTCGGGCGAGTCAATCGTGAAGGAGCGAACTTCGATTTTCTTGGAAAAAATGAGCGGGAGAAGCTCGACGCCGATGGTGAGTTGTTTGGCCTGGAGGAAGGGGGATTTGCTGAAGGCCGGGTCGTCGGAGACGCTGACGTTGTCCACGGTGACGCCGCCGGAGATGATCGAGAGAGAAAGGTTTCCGATCTGGACCTGGCGGCCGAGAGCCGAGGTGAGGTTGGATTCGAGCTTCGGCTTGAACTGGTTGGCGTTGAAGAAGAGCGGCAGCGCGATGATGACGATCAGGATCAAGACGATTACGACGCCGACCCCAATGAGAGCTTTTTTCATGAGAGGCCTCCTAGATGCGGTTTCTCAGCGATGTGGCCTGTTCCCGACGAGGGAGCGTTATCATACTCCGGCGGGAAAAAGCGGGCAAATGATTGAGTGCACACGCGGCGGAGCGATGCGGGAGTGAGGAGGCGAATGATGATAAAATTAGCGATTGTGCACTCCGGAAGGGTTCCGGGGGCGATGACGCAGGGAAACTGGGCCGAGTACGGGAGGACCTAAGATGCGAAGGACGGCGGGACTGGCGGCGATCGGATTCGCGGCGATTCTAATGACGGGCGCGACTGCGCGGGCGGCGGAGCCGGCAAACGCGGCGGCGGCGAAGCAGGAGCACCGGTTGGTGCTGTATAACACGCACACGGGCGAGCGGCTGGATATCGTCTACCGGCGCGGCGATGAGTACATTCCCGCGGCGATCGCGAAGCTGGATTATTTTCTGCGGGATCACTGGACGAACGAGGTGCGGCACTTCGATCCGCACTTGTACGACATTTTGAGCGACTTGACGGCGGCTGTGGGGCGCGCGGACGACGAGATTGACATTGTGTGCGGGTACAGATCGTCTGAAAGCAATGCCGCACTGCGAGCGCATACCGCGGGAGTCGCAAAGAACAGCTTGCACATTCAGGCCGAGGCAATTGATCTGCGGATGCCCGGAGTGAACACGGAAACGCTGCGAAAAGCGGCGCTGGCGCTGCGGCGAGGCGGAGTGGGCTACTATCCGCATTCGGATTTCATTCATGTGGATACGGGGCGCGTAAGACAGTGGTGCTTCGACTGCAACGCCGCGCAAATGTCCGGCGACTAAATCAATCCGGCGCCGCCCGGCTTCATTTGGAAATTCTGCGTAGTTTCCCTCCCCCTGTGCGGGGCTACCACGGATAGGGGTATCCGTTCGCGAGAGCCTCCTCGAGCGCGCCATCGTGGCCGTAGATGTCGTCAAAGAAATGCACTGTTCCGGTGTCGTCAACCACTACCGTCCCATAGATGATGTAAACGGGAATCGGCTTGGCGAGGTCCACGCGAAGCGAGTCTTGAGTTCCGTTCATTGCCGCGCGCACCCTCGCGGCGTCCCAGCCCGGATTGTTGCGGAGCACCCAGACGGCAAGGTCGGCGGGACGTTCGAGGCGAATGCAGCCGTGGCTGAAATCTCGGCGGGAACGCGAAAAGAGCGACGTGGCCGGGGTATCGTGCATGTAGACGTCGTAGTCGTTGGGAAACATGAATTTCACCAAGCCGAGAGAATTCTTGGGGCCGGGCTTTTGGCGGATCAGAATCTTGCCGGAGCGAATCTGCTGGATGAGATCGGGAGTCACTGGGCCGGCGATGGGATTCTGGCGGGCGTCCACCATCTCTAAAGACTCTTTGTCGAGATAGCCTGGATTCTTGGCGAGGGCAGGAAGAATTTCGGCCTTGGTGATCGAATAAGGCACGTTCCAGAAGGGCCGGAAAATCAGATAAGCCATGGTTCCGGTGAAGACGGGCGTCGAATGATTGTAAGCCTTGCCGACGACAACGTTCATGGTGAGGCCGATTTTGAAATTCTCATCGTACGCACGGAGACGAAATTCGGGAATGTTTACGACAATGGGCGCCGGCCCGAGCGAGGCGGGCATCCAGCGCCAGCGCTCGAGCGTGAGCTCTATCTGGCGGAGCCGTTTTGCGAACGGAACGTTCATTTCCTCAATGGTTTTGGCGTCGAGCTGCCCGTCGGGGGTCATCCCATGGCGAGCCTGGAAATGCTTGACGGCATCAACAAGCGGTCCTTGGTAGATCGCGGAGCCCGAAGGAATCTGGGCGTCCTGAGGCAAATCGCCCACGAGGCGGAGATAGTCCGCGAGCGCCGGGACTCCGGAGTACGTTCCGCCAGGTTTAACGGTGGTCGTCACGGCCGGAAGAGGCGGCGGCTGCTGCTTCGCGAGACGTCGGTACGCGGGAAGCGCGTTCACGGTGCGCCAATAACCGGGAAACGGCGGCTCGACATGGTTCAGAACGGTCTCGAAATCTGAGGCGTCAACGACGTCTCTCTCCAAAAACTCCGGCAGATTCAATTTTTTCTGGTCTACATCCAGATTGAAGGCGAGCTTTACCGGATTCACACGGCCAATGTGCAGGTCTGAGATATAGCGCATGGCGTTGATGGTGATGGCGACGTCGAATTTGATTTCGTCGCTCTCCTTCGGATGCGGCGTGGCGGGAGCAAGAAGAGCGAGACGAGCATCCCAGCGCGATCCGTCGTAGTCGTCGGAATTGAGCCCTTTTAATTCGGCGGATTGGAAGCGGGCGATGAAGGAAAGAGCTTGCGGAGTGGGACGCGAATCGCGAACCCAAGGCAGGGAGAGCTGATAGTAAGCGTAGAACTCCTGGACGTAGCCGCGATAATCGCTGAAATTGGGCCAGCGAAGATCCACGAAATTCCCTGAATCCACAATGGTGCGAAGCTCCGTTTGCCCCTCGGCGCTGAGCACCGTGGGCTGAGGCCCGGAGGGCGCGGGTTGCTGCGCCGCTGCGATCGCGAGCGAAGGCGCGTGGAGCAGAAGGGCTAGGATGAGCGTGGCCGACGACAAAGCAAGCGCCGTAGAGGAGAAAGGTCGAGTCATGGTGAACCTCTGGGTTTCAATGCAGATTGGCGGCGATTGTTGCACAAAACAAGCGGGCGCGCTCCGCAAAAAAATTTTAATTGGCTGCTAGAACATGCGCCCCAGACGGAAGAATATTCTGCCCTGTCCGTTGTTGCCGTAGCTTCCACCGAGAAACAAAACGCCCAGACGGGTGACCGTCACCCAGCCGAGGACGCCGTCCTGGTAGACATTTTTGGCCTCCTCCTCCGTGGAGTAGGCGTTGCCGACCTCGTATCCACCGAAAAGGTAAGCGCGGCTGAAAATCCCAATGGGGTCGTCAAAAACCCGGCGGAAGAGATAGCCGTTTGCGTTGTAGTAGGTGTCTCCGCGGAGCTGGAAAGGACCGAGAGAACTCAGCTGCAGCGGACCGCCAAGCGTGAACGTGCCGAGAGGCGTGGTCGTATTGACCGCCGTTCCGCCCGCAGCGGTTCCGATAACCAGCCAGTTCGCCCCCAGGGTATGAGCGCCGAGGAGATGGCCCTCGACGACGGGATAGTTCTTGCTCAGATCGGGGGTCGCGAGCATTTCACGGAATTCAGCGCTGGCGCGAAATCCGGCCTGCGGCAGGAGCGGATTGTCGGTGTCGTCATACGCCCATCTGGCACGAACGAAATCCTCATTGCCCGTGATTTTTGGAAGGTCGGGACTGCCGATGGTGGTGGAAGCATTGACGTTTGTCCAGGCAGCGCCGAAGCGCAGCTCTGTATTGGCGCTCCAGGCGTAGCCGAGGTCGCCGCCAGCACCGCCCGTGCGCACGGCGTAGAGAGCGTTATTGACGTTGCCGGTGTAGAGGTCCTGAAGCTGGCGGTTCAGATAGATTCTCGGCGCGAGAAAAAATCGGGAGGAGTGAATGCGCCAATAGTATTCCGCAGAAAGGCCGCTTTCGATCCCCAGGCTGTAATTGACGCGCAGCTCGGAAAGCGGAGAGCCGAGGTCCAGAAACGTGACGCGCCCGGCAAAATCAAAACGAGCATCGCGCGTTTCCGAGCCGTCAATCGTGATGCCGAAGTTCAGGAGAGGAGGCCCGTAAGTCTTTTTCGAAAGATCGATTCGAAGCTCGGGCTTTCCGTCATTCCAGATTTCATCGTAGCGGCCCGAGGAATACAGGCCGTTGCCGATGACATCCTCGATAGCCCCGGCGACTTGTTGTGGCGAAGAGGGATGAGTGATTAGGCGCTGGAAGGCCCGCGTGTCCACTTTCTGCTGATCGTCGCCGCCGTAGACGGCGAGCGATTGCGGAGGCTCCCACCGGCGGGTGCGATCGCGACGGGACTGCAGATAGGCGCTCCAGTCCGCGTCGTTGAGAGCAAGAGTAGAAAGAAAACGAGACTTGCTCTCTGCCGCCTGGTAGCCGCGGGTTTCCAGGTCTAAGGCGCGCGTGAAATGCGCCGCGGA
>Ga0335073_10016139_pt1 | contig 10433 bp, 10 predicted proteins | sample Lox_Sample_22_FD_207093 | JGI IMG/M metagenome (GOLD analysis project Ga0335073, IMG submission 207093) | Soil microbial communities from Loxahatchee National Wildlife Refuge, Florida, United States - Lox_Sample_2.2 | ecosystem: Environmental > Terrestrial > Soil > Wetlands | place: USA...
ACCGCCACCGCCCAGCCCACGCTGGCCCCGGGCACGACCGTGTCCCTTCCGCGGGACGTTGCCGCCCCCGCCAAGCCGGAGGTCGAGAAGCCGCCGCCGTCGGCCGGCCGAATGGTCCGCCTGCGCAGCAGGCTAGCGCGCTCGCAGTCGGCGTTCGGCGGCGTCCTGCTCAACCTGCTGTCCTCCGACCGCCTGGACGATGACACCTGGGACGAGATCGAGGAGACGCTGATCACCGCCGACATGGGGGTGGCCCCGGCCCGCGCGCTGGTCGAGGACCTGCGCACCGACGTCAAGGTCGAGGGCACCAGGGACCCGGCCGAGGTCAGGTCGATGCTCCGGCGCGAGCTCATGAACCAGGTCGGCGTGGACATGGACCGCTCGCTGCACACGGCACGCCACGGAGACCGGCCCGCGGTGGTCCTCGTCGTCGGCGTCAACGGCACCGGGAAGACCACGACCTGCGCCAAGCTGGCGCGGGCGCTGATGGGCGACGGCGAGACGGTGCTGCTCGGCGCGGCCGACACCTTCCGCGCCGCCGCCGTCGAGCAGCTGCAGACGTGGGGCGACCGGGTGGGCGCCGAGGTGGTCCGCTCCGACCGCGAGGGCGCCGACCCGGCCAGCGTCGCCTTCGACGCGGTCAACCAGGGCATCGAGCGGGGCGTCGACGTGGTCATCGTCGACACCGCGGGACGGCTGCACACCAAGGCCGGGCTGATGGACGAGCTGGGCAAGATCAAGCGGGTGATCTCCCGGCACGCCACCGTCGATGAGGTGCTGCTCGTGCTCGACGCGACCACCGGGCAGAACGGCCTGCGGCAGGCGCGGGTGTTCGCCGAGGTCGTCGACGTCACCGGGGTGGTCCTGACCAAGCTGGACGGCACGGCCAAGGGCGGGATCGTGATCGCGGTGCAGCGCGAGCTCGGGGTTCCGGTCAAGCTGGTCGGCCTGGGCGAGGGCCTGGACGACCTCGCGCCGTTCGAGCCCGCGGCGTTCGTCGACGCGATCGTCGGCGGCTAGGCCCGGCCGGGACGCACGCGTACCCCGGGCCCACGGGCGGGCCGGGCGCCCGGATCGGGGAGAGCCGGGGCGTTAAGACACATTTTTGTGGTTTTTTAACGAGTTAATGGGCAGCCATCGGCAAAAAAACTACATGCGGGCGCCCAGTTTGCGATTACCACCACCAGTCCGGCGGTCACCCGATATATCCTGCAAGAAGCCGGATGCAATTTGCCTTAGGCTCATCGCTCTTCCCGGGGGGGAGGACCGTTTGGACACGGCGCGCCTGAAGGAAAGCTTCGCCCAGGTGGCCATGCACGGCGACGAGGTCGCCCTGTTCTTCTACTCCGACCTGTTCCTTCGCCATCCGGAGGTCAGGGACCTGTTCCCGGTCTCGATGGCGTCCCAGCGGGACCACCTGCTGACCGCGCTGGGCCGGATCGTCGCCGACGTGGACAACGCCGAGCAGCTCGTCCCCTACCTGAAAGCCTTAGGCCGGGATCACCGCAAGTTCGGCGCGCTGGCCGGTCATTATGAGCCGGTGGGCGCCAGCCTGCTCGCCACCCTGGCCCACTTCAGCGGCTCCGACTGGACGCCCGAGCTGGCCGCCGACTGGCAGGCGGCGTACGGGGTCGTCTCCAGGACCATGAGCGAGGCGGCGGCCGAGGACGAGAAGCTGAACCCGCCCTTCTGGGAGGCGACGGTGCTCTCCCACGAGATGCGGACGTTCGAGACCTCCGTGTTCCGGGTCGTGACCATGGACTACCTCGACTTCCGGCCCGGGCAGTCGGTCGGGATCGAGTGCGATCTGCGCCCCAGGGTCTGGCGGTTCTACTCGATCGCCAACCCGCCCCGCGAGGACGCGACGCTGGAGTTCCACGTCCGCATGGTCGACGGCGGCGTGCTGAGCCCGGCGCTGGCGCGCAGCCTCGGCCCCGGCTCGCGGCTCCGGCTCGGCCCGCCGGTGGGGACGCTGACGTTCGATCCCGAGTCCGGGCGCAGGGTGCTGATGGTCGCCGGCAGCACCGGCCTGGCCCCGCTGAAGGCCATCGCCGGGCAGATCGCCGGGCTCCCCGACCCGCCGGAGGTACACCTGTTTGTCGGCGCCCAGCAGGCCGAGGGCCTGTACGACGTGGCTGACCTGGAGAAACTCAGTACCGATTCGCCCTGGCTCACCGTCACGCCCTGCGTGTCCGCCGACCCCGGCTACCCGGGGGAGCGCGGGACGCTGCCGGATGTCGTGGCGCGGTCCGGTTCCTGGGCCGACCACGATGCCTACGTCGCCGGACCCACGTCCATGGTCGAAGCGATGGCCGGCCGGCTGTCCTCGCTGGGCGTTCCTCCCGGCCAGATTCACGTCGAAGATTTCGGTTGGAGCGAGCCATGCCCGTGATCACAGGAACCGACAGGCTGACCCCGGACGCGGTCCAGGCCGTGAGCTTCCCGTCCGCCCGCCTGGGCCGGCGGGGACTCGACGAAGAGCACGTCCGGGCGTTCTGCGGCCAGGTCGAGCGGGAGCTGGTGCGGCTGTTCAACGAGCGGACCTCGCTGACCGACGAGGTCCAGCGGCTGCGGCGCCGCGTGCTCGGCCTGTCCGGCGACGACGGCGACGTCGGCTACAAGCAGGATGACGCGCACGTCCAGGCGGTGCGGATCCTGTCCAAGGCGCAGCAGACCGCCGACCGCTACGTGGCCGACGCGCAGGAGTACAGCAGGCAGCTCGCCCAGGACGCCCGCCGCCGGCGCGACGAGATACTGGCCGACGCGAAGAAACACGCCGCGATGATGCTCGAGGACTCGCACGGCGAGGCCAGCCGGGCGGCCGAAGAGGCGCTGGCCGCCCCCGTGACCCTGCCGGTCGGCGACCGCCGGGAGCTCGAGGCCGAGCTGGCGTACCTGCGGACGTTCAGCGACGTCTACCGGACTCACCTGCACGCCTACCTCGACGCGCTGGTCCGCAACGTCGAGGAATGGGAGCGCGCCGAGAAGACGTCCCTGGCCGCCGCGCGGGCCAGCATGCCGCCGCTGCCGCACTACCCGCAGTCCGCGCCGCCGACCGGATAGCCTGGAACGCGGGGCTCGCGGCCGGCCGGACCGCGCGCCGGCCGTCAGGCAGGCCGTCGCGTGACGTCCGGCGCGCGCCCGATCACCGACAGGCCATGCGCGAGGACGGCAGTTAGACGTGTTCGAGACACTTTCCGATCGACTGACCCAGGTCTTCTCGTCCTTGCGCGGGCAGGGACGGCTATCCCCCGCGGATATCGACGCCACCACCCGCGAGATCAGGATCGCGCTGCTGGAGGCCGACGTCGCGCTGCCGGTGGTCCGCCAGTTCATCGCGCGGGTGAAGGAGCGGGCGCTCGGGTCGGAGGTGTCCGAGGCCCTGAACCCCGCGCAGCAGGTCATCAAGATCGTTAACGAGGAACTCATCGAGATCCTCGGCGGCGAGGCCCGGCGGCTCAACTTCGCCAAGGTACCGCCCACCGTGATCATGCTGGCGGGCCTGCAGGGAGCCGGTAAGACCTCGCTCGCGGCCAAGCTCGCGCTGTGGCTGCGCCAGCAGGGCAACACGCCGATGCTGGTCGCGGCCGACCTGCAGCGGCCGAACGCGGTGGAGCAGCTGGAGGTGCTCGGCGAGCGCGCGGGCGTGCCCGTTTTCGCCCCTTCGCGCGGCAGCGGGGTCGGCGACCCGGTCGAGGTAGCCCGGGCGTCGATCGACGAGGCCAAGCGCCGGATGCAGAACATCGTGATCATCGACACCGCCGGCCGTACCGGCGTGGACGCCGAGATGATGCGGCAGGCGGCCGACATCAGGGACGCCGTCAACCCGGACGAGATCCTGTTCGTGGTTGACGCCATGATCGGCCAGGACGCCGTGACGACCGCGCAGGCGTTCCTGGACGGCGTCGGCTACGACGGGGTCATCCTGACCAAGCTGGACGGCGACGCGCGGGGCGGCGCGGCCCTGTCCATCGCCGAGGTCACCGGGCGGCCGGTGATGTTCGCCTCGTCCGGCGAGAAGCTCGAGGACTTCGACCTCTTCCATCCCGACCGGATGGCCTCGCGGATCCTCGACCTGGGCGACATCCTGACCCTGATCGAGCAGGCTGAGCGCACGTTCGACCAGGACCAGGCGGCCTCGATGGCCGAGAAGCTGGCCTCGGGCGAGGGCTTCACCCTCGAGGACTTCGTCGAGCAGCTGGCCATGGTGCGCAAGCTCGGACCGATCGGCAACCTGCTGGGCATGTTGCCGGGCGCGGCCCAGAACCGGGAGATGCTCAGCCAGATCGACGACAAGGACCTGGACCGGGCCGCGGCCATCGTGAACTCGATGACGGTCGAGGAGCGCCGCAACCCGAAGATCCTCAATGGCTCGCGGCGGGCCAGGATCGCGGGCGGGGCGGGGGTTCAGGTCGGCGAGGTGAGCTCGCTCGTCACCCGGTTCCTCGAGGGCCAGAAGATGATGCGGCAGATGATGGGCATGCCGGGCATGCGGCGCGGGGCCCAGAAGGCGGCCCGCAAGGGCAAGAAGAAGGCCAAGGGCGGGCGGCCGGGAGGCGGTGCCGGGACCCGGGCCGCCGCCGCGGGGCGTCCGGGCGCGCCGTCCGGGCTTCCGGCCGGGACGGGCCAGGGTCCGGGCGGGCCGGGCCGGCCGGGCGGGCCGGGCCTGCCGGGCGGCTTCCCCGGGCTGCCGGACGGGTTCGGTCAGGACGGGGCGTTCAAGCTGCCGCCCGGCCTGGGGAACCCGCCGCCGAACCTGCCGCCCGGGCTGCGCGGCCCGGCGGCGGGCCGTCGTGGCCGGCCGGGCAAGAAGGGCCGGTAGGCCGCCGCCAGGCCTCGGTTAGGCTCCGCCAGGCCTCGGTTAGGCTCCGCCAGGCCGGGTCAGACGGCGGTGGGGATCGGTCGTCTCGCCGGCGCGGATAGCCGCTGGCGAGCGGTCGTGACGCCTCCGGTCGCCGCATCTGGCAGAATATGACCGCGACGGCAGCTTCGCGGGACCCTCTCTCGCCCGTTGAGCCGCTTCCATTGGGCAGCACACCTCCGGTTCCCCACCCGCAGCGTCCGCCGCCCGCCAACCAAACTGCTGGGAGAAGACCCACCCGTGGCTGTAAAGATCAAGTTGAAGCGCCTGGGCAAGATCAGGGCGCCCTACTACAGGATCGTCGTCGCCGACGCCCGCACCAAGCGGGACGGCCGCGCGATCGAGGAGATCGGCAAGTACCACCCGAAGGCCGACCCGTCGTTCATCGAGGTGAACTCGGAGCGGGCGCAGCATTGGCTGTCGGTCGGGGCGCAGCCCACCGACCCGGTGCGAAAGATCCTTGAGATCACCGGCGACTGGCAGAAGTTCAAGGGCCTGCCCGGTGCTGAGGGAACGCTGAAGACGGCGCCGCCCAAGGCGGATCGCAAGGAGATCTTCGCCGCCGCGGTCAAGGAGACCCTCGGCGACGCGACCACCACGACCAAGAGCCGGGGCAGGTCCTCCGGCGGCAAGGACGCCGACTCCGGCGCGGAGAAGTCCGGCAAGGCGGACAAGCCGGAGAAGGACGCCGGGTCGGGCCGGGGCGGCAGGCAGGCCAGGGGCAAGTCCGGCGAGCAGTCGGGCAAGGCGGCCAAGGCCGGCGGGGACACGGCGGCGAAGGCCGGCGGGGACACCGCGGCGAAGGCCGGCGGCGACACGGCGGCGAAGGCCGGCGGGGACACGGCGGCTAAGGGCAAGAGCCAGGGCGCCGGGGACACCGCGGACGCGCCGGCGGCGAGCGCGCCGGCCGCCGACGCGGCGGAGGCCAAGGCCGAGCCCGCCGCCGACGCGGAGTCTGCGAGCGGGGACTGACGTGCTCGAGGAGGCTCTTGAGCACCTGGTGCGGGGCATCGTCGAGTATCCGGACGACGTGCGCGTGGACAGCCGCGGGCTGCGCCGGGGCCGGGTGCTCGAGGTCCGTGTGCATCCCGATGACCTGGGCAAGGTCATCGGGCGCGGCGGGCGGACGGCCCGGGCGCTGCGGACCGTGATCGGCTCGCTGGCTGGGAACGCGTACGTCAGGGTCGACCTTCTGGACACCGACGAGATCCGCTAGCGGCCATGCAGCTGGTCGTCGGCCGGGTGGGACGGCCGCACGGGATCCGCGGTGAGCTGACCGTGCAGGTGCATACCGACGACCCGGACCTGAGGTTCGCCGCGGGCTCGGTGCTGGCCACGGAGCCCGCGGCCCGGGGTCCGCTGACCGTCTCATCGTCGCGCTGGCACTCCGGACGGCTGCTGGTCACGTTCGCCGGCTACGACGACCGCGACAGCGCCGAGGACCTGCGCGGGACGTTCCTGGTGATGGACTCGGATGACCTGGCCCCGCCGGAGGACCCGGAGGAGTTCCACGACTACCAGCTGGTCGGGCTCGAGGTGCGGACGGTGGCCGGAAACCGCATCGGGGTCGTGGCCGACGTGCTGCACCAGGGCCAGGACCTGCTGGTGGTCCAGCCGCCGCCGGGGCTTGCCGGGGACCAGATACTCGTCCCGTTCGTCGCCGCGATCGTGCCGGAGGTCGACATCGCGGCGGGGCGCCTGATCATCGACCCGCCGCCGGGCCTGCTCGACCTGGGCGCGGTCGGCTAGGCCGGGAGCGACGGCGTGCGGATCGACATCGTCACGATCTTTCCCGAGTACTTCGCCCCGCTCGGGGTCTCCCTGATCGGCAAGGCGGCACAGCGGGGCGTCATCGAGTTCGGCGTGCACGACCTGCGGGCGTGGACCCGCGACCCGCACCACTCGGTGGATGACGCCCCGTTCGGCGGCGGTCCGGGGATGGTTATGAAGGCCGAGCCCTGGGGCGACGCCCTAGACGCCCTGGTCCCGCCCGGCCGCGCGGCCCGGCTGGTGCTGCCGAGCCCGGCCGGGGTGCCGTTTACCCAGGCCACCGCGGCGCGGTACGCGCACGAGACCCATCTGGTCTTTGCCTGCGGCCGGTATGAGGGGATCGACGCGCGGGTGGCCGAGGAGGCACGGGCCCGGATGGCCGTCGACGAGGTGACGATCGGCGACTACGTCCTGGCCGGGGGAGAGCCGGCCGCGCTGGTGATGATCGAGGCCGTGTGCCGGCTCCTGCCCGGGGTCATGGGCAACGCCGAATCCGCGGCGGACGACTCGTTCGGCGGCGGCAGCGGGCCGATGGCCGGGCTGGTCGAGGGGCCCTCGTACACCCGGCCGCGGATCTGGCGCGGACGGGAGGCGCCGCCAGTCCTGCTGTCAGGGGACCATGCCGCGATCGCCCGCTGGCGCCGGGATGCCGCGCTGCGGCGGACGGCGATCAACCGCCCGGATCTCGCCGCCCGGCTGGCCGGGAACGAGTCCGAAGGCGCCGGTGACGGCCTAGACGCGCGAGACCGGCAGGTGCTATCTGACGCTGGTTTTCCACTCAACGGCCAAGATATGGCAGACTGAATCCGCCGCCCCGCCATACCGGCGTGGGTGCGGCGTGGCCAGGCGCCCTGCACCCTGGCCCGGGACCATTGAGTACCGACCGTCCGAGCCAGACCGATTTAGCGCGTTCGCAGGCGTGCGCGTGAAGACTAACGAGGAACCGCAGCGATGCACACCGCGATTGCCGAGCTGGAGCAGGCACAGATCCGATCCGACATCCCGGAGTTCCGGCCGGGTGACACGCTGAAGGTGCACGTCCGGGTCACGGAGGGCAACCGCTCCCGGATTCAGGTCTTCCAGGGCGTTGTGATGCGCCGGCAGGGCGGTGGCGCGCGCGAGACCTTCACGGTCCGCAAGATCAGCTACGGCGTGGGCGTCGAGCGCACCTTCCCGGTGCACACCCCCTCGATTGACAAGATCGAGGTCGTGACCCGCGGCCGCGTCCGCCGGGCCAAGCTGTACTACCTGCGCTCGCTGCGCGGCAAGGCGGCCCGGATCAAGGAGCGCCGCGAGCCAGCGGCGCGATAGGCCTGCGCTCGCCGGCTGCTCCAGGCTGGGGTTCCGCGCGCACGGCCGACCGCTGCGCCCGTGCTGGCGCCGGGTGACTGGCGGCTAGCGCCCGTGCTGGCGCGCGGGGTCCGCGGCGGGATGGGCGCAGGGATCGGCGCTGGCGTCGGCCGGGCCGGTGGCCGGCGCTAGGCTCGAAGCCGATGACCACCGACGACCAGGACGACCGAACGCCTGCCCTGACTCAGGCGGACCGCTTCGGCCGGCCGGCCAGCGATCATGAGGAGCAGGCCGGCCCGCAGCCGGGCCAGGAGCTGAGAGGTTCGCCCATGGCAAGCACGGCCGCCCGGGACGAAGCGGCCGACCCGGCGGGCGGCCCCGCCGTAGACCCGGACGAACCGGGCGGGGCGAAGAAGGCGCGCAGGCCGCGGACGTTCTGGCGCGAGCTGCCGTTGCTGATCCTGATCGCGCTCGTCATCGCGCTGGTGATCAAGTCGTTCGTGATCCAGGCCTTCTTCATACCGTCGTCGTCGATGGAGAACACCCTCGATATCGGCGACAAGGTGCTGGTCAACAAGCTTGTCTATCACTTCCGGTCGGTCCAGTCCGGGGACATCGTGGTGTTCAACGGGGACGGCTCCTGGGAGCCGGTCCCGGCCCCGGTCAAGGCCAGCTCCGACCCGGTCGTCCGATTGTTCGACGTGACGCTGGACCCCCTCTACCACTCGATCCTCGGCCTGTTCGGGACCGCTCCAGGGCAGACGGACTTCATCAAGCGGGTCATCGGGGTCCCGGGCGACCGTGTCGCCTGCTGCACCGCCAGCGGCGACGTGACCGTTAACGGCGTGCCGCTGCACGAGCGGTCCTACCTGTATCCCGGCAACGCCCCGTCCACCCAGCGATTCAGCATCACGGTGCCGCCCGGACGGCTGTGGGTCATGGGTGACCACCGGAGCGTCTCGTGGGACTCCCGTGGCCACATGCAGGACCCGGGCGGCGGCACGATCCCGGAGAACAAGGTGATCGGCCGGGCGTTCATGATCGTCTGGCCGCCGAGCCGGTGGCGAGTGCTCTCGATTCCGTCCACCTTCGGCCAGCCGGGGATCGCCCCGGCCCAGGGCGCGGCGGCCCTGGCCGCGGCGGCCGGCCCGTATCTGCCCGTGGGCGCCGGGTTTGCCGGCGCCGTTCCGCTGACGCTGTTGCAGCGGCGGCTGCGCCGTCGGGTGCTGGCCCGCCGTCGCGCCTGGCGCGGCTCGCCGCGCCGTGGGTGACGCGGTGAGCGGCGTGACCGGCGGGGTGGTGAGCGGCGTGACCGGCGGGGTGGTGAGCGGCGTGACCGGCGGGGTGGTGAGCGGCGTGACCGGCGGCGTGGTAGGCGGGCTGGGGGGCGGCACGGTGCAGCGGCATCCGGGCTACACGCCGAGGCGGGGCAGCGGGCTGACCGGATACGAGCGAGTCCTGGCCCGGGCCGGGCTGGGCCCGGTGGCCGGGATCGACGAGGCGGGCCGGGGGGCCTGCGCTGGCCCCTTGGTCGTCGCCGCGGTTGCGTTCGACCCGCGTCGCCGGTCCGGCCTGGACGGCGTCGCCGACTCCAAGGCGCTGACCGCCGCCGCGCGGGACGCGGCCTACCAGGATGTGGTGGCGAGGGCTCTGGCCTGGCATGTGGTGGTGATCCCTCCGGGCGACATCGACCGGCTGGGCCTGCACGTGTGCAACGTGACCGGCATGCGGCGGGCGCTGGCCGGGCTGGCCTGCCGGCCGGGGTACGTGCTGACCGACGGGTTCCCGGTCCGGGGCCTAGCCGTTCCCGCGCTGGCCATGTGGAAGGGCGACGAGGTTGCCACGTGCGTGGCCGCGGCCTCGATCGTTGCGAAGGTGACCAGGGACCGGATCATGAAGGACATGAGCCCGCAGTACCCGGAATACGGATTTGCCCGGCATAAAGGGTATTCAACGCCCAGTCACATGGCCGCGCTGACCGAACATGGCCCGTGTGCCGAGCATCGCAGGTCCTTTGCCAACGTGATCGGGGTGGTCCGCGCGCGGGCTGGCCTGCCGCCGGTGGAGGTCCCGCCGGAGGTGACGCTGGGGCTGCCGGAGGACCACGAGGAGGCGCGGGAAGAGGTGCCGGAGGAGATGCTGCTGGGGGTGCCGACGGAGGCGCGGGAGGAGATGCTGGGGGTGCCGGCGGAGGTGAGCGAGGACCACACAGGTCACGAGGCAGAATTGTCTTATGGTTGACCTCATCCGGGCCGAGCCCAGCCGGGCGCGGGCCGGGACCGCTGACGCTCAGTGCCTGGGCACCGTGCGCTACGGCCTGCCTGCCCTGAGAACGCGTGCGGTCAGAACGGAGGGAAGCAATTGAGCGCGGAGGACCTCGAGAAGTACGAGACGGAGATGGAGCTGCAGCTCTACCGCGAGTACCGCGACGTGGTCGGGCTGTTCAGCCACGTGGTCGAGACCGAGCGCCGGTTCTACCTCACCAACCACGTCGAGCTCAACGTCCGCACCT
>Ga0335073_10016140_pt1 | contig 10433 bp, 8 predicted proteins | sample Lox_Sample_22_FD_207093 | JGI IMG/M metagenome (GOLD analysis project Ga0335073, IMG submission 207093) | Soil microbial communities from Loxahatchee National Wildlife Refuge, Florida, United States - Lox_Sample_2.2 | ecosystem: Environmental > Terrestrial > Soil > Wetlands | place: USA: Florida...
CGTGACCGAGGGTCAGGAGGCGACCGGGCAGATCACGCTGCGCTGGTCCATGCTGCTGTTGTTCGGCCTGCTCGCCATCGCGAGCCGGTTCGGCCTTGATGTGGTGCTCGGCGCCCTGCTGGCGGGGATGGTGCTGCGCGGCTGGACCCAGCGGCTGAGCCTGGACACCACCAGCCTGGAGCAGAAGCTGGACGCCGCGGGCTACGGGATATTCATCCCGATCTTCTTCGTCTCCTCCGGGATGAGCCTGGACCTCAGGGCGATCAGCCAGGACCCGCTGCGCCTGCTCATCTTCTTCGGGCTGCTGCTTGTCGTTCGCGGCCTGCCCTCGCTGCTGGTCTACCGCCATGCCCTGCCACGCAGGCAGCGGGTGGAGATGACGTTCATCACCGCGACCACGCTGCCGCTGCTGATCGCCCTGGCCGACATCGGCCAGCAGGACGGCGTCATGCTGCCCGCCACCGCCGCCGCCCTGATCGGGGCGGGCGTGCTGTCGGTGCTGGTGTTCCCCCTCATCGCGGTGGGGCTGCACCGGCGAGGGGCGCTCACTCCCGCCGATGTCGCGCTGACCACGGAGGAAACCGCCGCCGGCGCCGGTGAGCCGTCGCAGCTTCCCGGTCAGCTTCCCGGTCAGCCCTGAGCGCCCACCGTCCCGGTCAGGCCGGCGCCGCGGGCCTCGCGGGCGGTGGTGACGTCCGCCACCGGCTCGGCCATGAGGCGCCGGTACGGGCGGGCCAGCGGCCATACCGGGCCTTCGAGCACGTCGGCGGCGTCGAGCTGGCCGAAGGCCTGAATCAGCCTGGCCACCAGGCCGGTCCAGCCGGTCTGGTGGGACGCGCCCAGGCCGGCGCCGTTGTCGCCGTGGAAGTACTCGTAGAACAAGATGAGGTCGCGCCAGTGCGGATCTTCCTGGAAGAGCCGGTTCCCGCCGTAGACAGGGCGCCGGCCGTCGGGGCCGCGCAGGAACGTCGCCGCGAGGCGGCGGGACAGTTCGCGGGCCACCTCGAACAGCGTCATCATCGTCCCCGAACCGGTCGGGCACTCCACGGTCAGGGCGTCGCCGTAGTACCGGTAGTGCGTCAGCAGCGCGCGGATCAGCAGCAGGTTCATCGGGAACCAGACCGGCCCGCGCCAGTTGGAGTTGCCGCCGAACATCCCGCTGGTCGACTCGGCGGGCTCGTACTGCACCCGGAGTTCGGTGCCGTCGACCCAGAAGCTGTAGGGGTGGTCCAGGTGCCAGCGTGAGATCGAGCGGATCCCGTACGGGCCGAGGAAGCGCTCCTCGTCGAGCATCCGGGCCAGGATGCGCCGCAGCTTCTCCTCGTTCACCAGGGACAGGATCCGCCGGCCCCGGGCGCCGGGCACCAGCGGGTCGGCGATGTTGACCAGCAGATCCTTGTTCCGCTCGATGAACGCGCCGACCCGCGCGGCGACCTCTGGGTAGCGATCGATGAGGTCCTGCTCGATCACGGTGGTCGCGCACAGCGGCAGCAGGCCCACCAGGGAGCGCACCTTGATTCTCGTTCCGGTCCCGTCGGGCAGCCGCAGCACGTCGTAGAAGAATCCGTCCTCCTCGTCCCACATCTCGTCGGGGTGCTGGCCGACCGGGTCCATGGCGGCCGCGATCCAGAAGAAGCGCTCGACGAACTTGAGCACGAATTCCTCGTAGCCCGGATCGTGCTGCAGCAGGGCCAGGGCGAGCTCGAGCATGTTCTGGCTGTACAGCGCCATCCAGGCGGTGCCGTCGGCCTGTTCGAGCCGCCCGCCGGTGGGCAGGGCGGCGCTGCGGTCGAACACCCCGATGTTGTCCAGGCCGAGGAAGCCGCCTTCGAACACGTTGTGCCCGGTGGGATCCTTGCGGTTCACCCACCAGGTGAAGTTCAGCAGCAGCCGGTTGAAGGCGTCCCGCAGGAACGGCAGGTCGGCGTGGCCGAGGTCGGACTCCAGGTTCTGCAGGAACAGGGTGGCGAAGGCGTGGACCGGCGGATTGACATCGCCGAAGTTCCACTCGTAGGCGGGCATCTGCCCGGTCGGGTGCAGGTATTCCTGGGACAGCATCAGGTCGATCTGGCTCTTGGCGAAGTCCGGATCGACCATGGCCAGCGGTATGCAGTGGAACGCGAGATCCCACGCCGCGTACCAGGGGTACTCCCACTTGTCGGGCATGGACACGACGTCGTGGTTGAACATGTGGAACCAGGCCTCGTTGCGGGTCCCGCGCTGGGCCGGCGCTCGCAGCGGGTGGAAGTTCCGCTCCCGCAGCCAGCGGTCCACGTCGAAGAGGTAGCACTGCTTCGACCACAGCATCCCGGCCAGCGCCTGGCGCATCACCGCCCTCTCGTCACCGTTCACCGCCGGCGGGGTGATGGCCTCGTAGAACTCATCCGCCTCGGCCCGCCGCCTGGCGATCACCTCGTCGACCCCGGCGAGCGGCGCCGCGAGCGCCCGCGGGTCCGCCCGGGTCAGCCGTACCAGCACGACTGCCTGGCCGCCGCCCGGCACCCGCAGGGCGACGTGCGCGGATGCCTTGGTCCCCGCGCCGCCAGGGTTGACGGTGGCGGCGCCGGACAGGAGGTGGTCGCCGATCCCGTCCTTGGGGAACCGGGTCGCCGTCGCGGCGCCCCAGACGCGGGCCGCGTTCGTCTCGTTCTCGCAGAACAGCAGGTCCGCGCCGGCATCGGCATACAGGTAGTACACGCCGAGTTCGTGGTGCTCGGCGCGGATGACCGGATCGGCCGACTCGGCGCGGCTGAGCCGGGGCTTCGGCTGATCGACTCCCCACGACCACGTGTTCCGGAACCACAGCGTGGGCAGCACGTGCAACCTGGCATCCTCCGCCGACCGGTTGTGCACGGTGACGCGGCACAGGATGTCCTCCGGCGCGGCCTTCGCGTACTCCACCTCGACGTCGAAGTAACGTCCCTCGTCGAAGACGCCGGTATCGGCGAGCTCGTACTCGAACTCGTACCGCGACCGCGCCCGGTTCACCGCCACGAGGTCGTTGTAGGGGAATGCGGCCTGCGGGTACTTGTACACCAGGCGCTGGTAGCTGTGCGTCGGCAGGTTATCGACGTAGAAGTAGTACTCCTTGACGTCTTCCCCGTGGTTGCCCTCGGCGTTGGTCAGGCCGAACAGCCGCTCCTTCAGGATCGGGTCCCGCTCGTTCCACAGCGCCAGCGCCAGGCACATCCGCTGCTTGTCGTCGCTGATTCCGGCGATGCCGTCCTCGCCCCACCGGTACGCCCGGGACCGCGCCTGATCGTGGCTGAAATACGACCAGGCATCCCCGTTCTCGCTGTAGTCCTCCCGGACCGTGCCCCACTGCCGCTCGCTGAGATATGGTCCCCAGGCCCGCCACGGAACACCCGTCCGGGCCTCCCTGAGCCTGCGCTCCTCGGCGGTCAGCCACCCGGGACCGGCGTCACGTCTAGCACTCTCGTCACTCACACCGCGATTGTCGCACGGCACCCGACGGGGGCTATACAAGAGGTAGACAGTTGCTCACGCTATGTGAAGCACGCGACGTGGCTCAGCGGCGGGTGAGCAGGCCGCGGCTGAACGCCTCGGCGACCGCGGCGGCGCGGTCGCTCACGCCGAGCTTGGCGTAGATGTTCAGCAGGTGGGTCTTGACCGTGGCCTCGGTGATGAACAGCCTGGCGGCCGCCTCGCGGTTGGTCGACCCGGCGGCGACCAGCTCGAGGACCTCCAGTTCCCGCTGGCTGAGCGGCCCCGCGGCCGGGGTGCGGACCCTGCTCATCAGCCGGGCGGCCACGGCGGGCGACAGCGCCGCCTCCCCGTGGGCCGCGGCCCGGACCGCCCGCAGCAGCTCGGCCCGGGGCGCGTCCTTGAGCAGGTAGCCGGTCGCGCCCGCCTCGATGGCCGGGAGCACGTGGCTGTCGGTGTCGTACGTGGTCAGCACCAGCACGCGCGCGGCGACGCCCCTGGCGGCCAGTTCGCTTATCGCGGCCACGCCGTCCATGCCGGGCATCCGCAGGTCCATCAAGATCACGTCCGGCCGCAGTTCCCGCGCGAGCCGGACCGCCTCGGCGCCGTCGGCCGCCTCGCCGAGCACCACGAACTCCGGATCACGAGCGAACATGCTGCAGAGCCCGTCCCTGACCACCGGGTGGTCGTCCACGACAAGCAGCCTGATCGGGGCGCCGCCCTCAGCGGCGCCGGGACCGTTCACGGCGCCCCCGCCGCGGAGGCAGCGGGGGCAGCGGGGATGCAGACCGAGATCCCGGTCCCGGCACCGGGCTCCGATTCGACCTGCAGCGTCCCGGCCAGGCCCTCGATCCGCTGCCGCATCGCCACCAGGCCGAACCCGCCCTTCCTCGGGGGACCGGAGCCGCTGGGGTCCACTCCGGCAGGCAGGCCCCGGCCGTCGTCGCGCACGTCCAGCGCCACCTCGTGATCCATGTAGGACAGCGTGACCCCGACCCTGGTCGCCTGAGCGTGCTTGGCGACGTTGGCCAGCGCCTCCTGCGCGGTGCGCAGCAGCGCGGCCTCGGCTTCCTGGCGCAGCGGCCGCTCGGTGCCGGTCGTCGTGACGGTGGCCGGGACGCCGGTCAGCGCCGACCAGCGCGCCGCGGCGCCGGCCAGCGCCTCGCTCAGCGAGGCCTTCTCCAGCTGCTCGGACCGCAGCGCGTCCACCGACCGCCGCGCCTCGGACAGGCTTTCCCTGGCCAGCCTGGTCGCGGCGGCGAAGTGCTTGCGCCACTCCGCCGGCTCGCCGGCCGCGTGCTCCGCCGCCTGCAGCTGGGTGATGATCCCGGTGAGCCCCTGTGCCAGCGTGTCGTGGATCTCCCTGGCCATCCGCTGCCGCTCGTCCAGGACCCCGGCCTCCCGCGCCTGGGTCACCAGCTGCTGGTGCAGGCCCACGTTCTCGGCCAGCGCCGCCTCCAGCCTCCGGTTCGACTCCCGCAGCTCGTCCAGCGTCCGCCCGCGCTGTGTGTGCTGTGTTTCGAGCATGTGCAGGAACCAGGCGAGGCCGCACACGGCGAGCGCGTTGCACGCGTAGATGCCGGCGCAGGCGGCCAGGCCGCCCGGCGTCGTCCTGTCCACGCCCGCCGTCTGCGCCAAGGCCGCGACGGCGGCGGTGGCGGCCACCCCGGCCAGCTGCCATGGCCAGGGCAGCAGCAGGATCGAATAGCTGTACCCGGCGTAGGCGTAGAACCCGAACCATGGATCCCTGATCACCAGCACGAACGAGATGGCGATCAACCCGGCGACGAACACCGCCATGATCAGGGGGCGCTCGCGCGAGGACGGGTGCATCGCCACCAGGCCCCACACCGCGGCCGCCAGACACAGCACCAGGTTGGTCCGCGCCGAACCCCAGTGCCCGCCCAGCGTGGAGGTGGCCACCGTCCCGAGGATGACCAACTGCAGGACCGCTACCCTAGCCGGAGCTCCGCGCCGCCACGTCTCCGGCCGGTAGCCGGAACCCGGACCGCTCATCTGATCTCCTCCGCTTGCGAATCTACTCCCAGCGGAAGAACCTGGCAGCGGCGAGCCCGAACGCCACGGCGTATCCCGCCATCGTCACCAGCTGCAGCCAGGTCGGCCACTGCCCCTGGATCGCGTTCTGCAGCGCGGGAACCGCCGCGCCCAGCGGGGTCGCGTGGCTGATGTGCTGCAGCACCGACGGCATGTCCGGGATCGGCAGCCACAGCCCGGCGAAGAACATCATCAGGTAGAGCAGGACCGCGCCGATGCCCCGGGCGGCGCCGCTGTTAGGCGCCACCGCCGAGACGAAGAGCCCGGTCGCCATCAGCGCGGCGACCGCGAGCACGCCGGCCACGATGAACCCGCCGGCCTGGCGGGGCGGCGCCACGCCGTATCCGCCCCTGGCCACGGCCAGCACCACGATCACGATGGCGACGGCGGCGACCAGCTTGACCGCGAGCTCGGCGACCAGCACCCGGACCGGCCCGGTCGGCGTGGTCTTCAGCCGGCGCAGGTAGCCAAGCTCACGGTAGCTGGCCAGCGTCGCCGGCATGCTGACGAGGGACAGCAGGGCCATCGCGAACACCAGCAGGATCGGCACGTACACGTCGAGGGTGGTGAGGCCGCCGAATTTCACGACCGGCGTGTTGAACGAGTGGATGCCGCCGAAGATGATGATCAGCAGCAGCGGAATGCCGAGGCTCAGCGCCAGGCTGAGGAGCGCGCGTCCCCTGGTGAACAGCTTCAGCTCCGTGACGATGAGCTGGGTCATCGCGGAACGCCTGCGCGCGGCCGGCGCCGCCATGGTGGTGGCAGTCATGGTTATCGCCCCTTGTCCTTGGCCGATGTCCGAGTGTCCGGGTCGTCAGCGGCCCGGGAATGCCTGCCGACGAGGGAGAGGAACGCGTCCTCCAGGCTGGCCTGCTCCACCCGCAGCTGCTCGGCCACGACCTGGTTGCGGGCCAGCACGGAGATGACCGCGTTGAGCACGCTGCCGGTGCCGGTCACCACCAGGACGTCGCCCTTGCGAACGACCTTGGTGACCTCGGGCAGGCTTTCCAGCAGCCGGTCGTCAACCGGAGCGGACGGGCGGAACTGGATCCGCTGCCCGGTGTCGACCCGCGCGGCGAGCGCGGCGGGGGTGTCGAGCGCCACGACCTGGCCCGCGTCGATCAGCGCGACCCGGTCGCACAGCCGTTCGGCCTCCTCCATGAAGTGGGTGACGAGCACGATGGTGACGCCGCGTTCACGCACGCCCTCGATCAGGTCCCAGGTGTCCCGGCGGGCCTGCGGGTCCAGCCCGGTGGTCAGCTCGTCCAGCACCGCCACGCGGGGATTGCCGACCAGCGCCAGCGCGATGGACAGCCGCTGCTTCTGCCCGCCGGAAAGCTTGCGGAAGGGGGTTGCGGCCTTGCCGGAGAGGCCGAGCACCTCCACCAGTTCCCGCCAGTCGGCCGGGCCAGAGTAGAACGAGCCGAAGAGCTCGAGCGCCTCGGCGACCCGCAGCTGGTCGGGCAGCCGGCTCTCCTGCAGCTGTACTCCGAGCCGCTGGGTCAGCTCGGCCCGGTCGCGGAGGGGCTCGAGCCCGAGCACGCTGATCTCGCCGCGATCCGGCTCCCTGAGGCCTTCGATACATTCCACGGTCGTGGTCTTGCCCGCGCCGTTGGGGCCGAGGATCCCGAAGATCTCGCCCTCGTGCACGGTGAAGGAGACATCGCCGACCGCCACGGTGTCCCCGTACCTCTTGTGCAGGTGCTGCACCTCGATCACTGCTGGCATCCGCGCGTCCTTTCTCAGGCTGGCTGCCCTCAGCGTCGCGGAAGCGGCCCGGGCGCGCATCGGCCGAACGCGCGGTGCGCCGGCTGAACCAGGGGATGCACCGGACGGCGGAGCCGATCCACCGATCGGCTGACCCACCGGGGCGTTCATTGACATCGCGGCGCGGTGCGGGACGATTCCCCTGTGCCAACAGTTGAGTCTGTGCGAACAGTAGAAACAGTGCGCGGCCCGGTCGACGCGGCGGAACTCGGCCGCACGCTCATGCACGAGCACGTGTTCGTGCTGACCGCCGAGGTCCAGCAGAACTTCCCTGCCGAGTGGGGGGACGAAGACGCCCGCGTGGCGGACGCCGTGCGGCGCCTGAGTGAGCTCCCTGAGCACGGCATCACCACACTGGTCGACGTCACCGCGATCGGCCAGGGCCGGAACGTCCCCCGCGTCAAACGCATCGCCGACCAGGTGCCGGACCTGAACGTCGTGGTCGCCACCGGCATCTACACGTTCGACGAGGTGCCGCTGTTCTTCTGGCGCCGGCCGCCCGGGGCCATGACCGAGCTCTTCGTCCGCGACATCACCGAGGGCATCGCCGGCACCGGCGTCAAGGCCGGCATGCTCAAGTGCGCGGTGGACGAGAAGGGGCTGACCCCCGGCGTCGAGCAGGTGCTCAGGTCGGTGGCCAGCGCCCACCGGCAGACCGGCACGCCGGTCACCATCCACACCCACGCCGCCGGCCAGCACGGCCGCGCCATCCTCGAGGTCCTCAAGGAGGAAGACGCGGACCTGAGCCGCGTCGTCCTCGGGCACAGCGGTGACGCCACGGACAGCCCCGACTACCTGGAGGCGATGGCGAAGGCCGGCCTCACGCTCGGCATGGACCGCTTCGGCATCGACCACTTCGCGACCTTCGAGGCGCGTTCGGACCTGGTCGTCGAGCTGTGCCGCCGCGGCCTCGCCGGGAGCATGGTCCTGTCCCACGACACCTGCTGTTACATCGACTGGTTCGCGCCCGGCTCGCTCGATGACCTGAAGCAGTGGCACTACCTGCACGTCAGCCAGGACGTGCTGCCGTACCTGCGGAACCACGGCGTCACCTCCGGCGAGATCGACACCATGCTCGTCCGCAACCCGGCCCGCATCCTCGCCGGGGCCGCGGGCTAGTCGCGCACGACCCGCAGGCCGCCGAAGGCGAGCGCGCAGATGGCGTCGGCGAGACCGGCGCCGTCGTCGGCCGGCCGCGGCCTGTACCACTCGGCCACCGAGTTGACCAGGCCGAACAGCAGCCTGGCGGTCAGCGCCGGGTCGAAGTCCGCGCGCAGGTCCCCGTCCGCGACGGCCTGCTTGACCAGCGACGCGGTGAACTGGTCGAACTCGCGCCGCCGGGCGAGGGCCTCCCGCTCGGTCCCGGTGTTGCCGTGCACCCGCAGCAGCAGGGTGACGAACGGCAGCTCGGCGACGAGCACGGCGACGCTGCCGCGGACCAGGTGCTCCAGCCGGTCGATGGCGCGGCCGCCCGCCGCCTCCGCCGTGGCCGCGACGCCGAACAGCCCGTCAAGGGCGCGGCCGGTGCCCAGCCGCAGCAGTTCCTCCTTCGAGGACACGTGGTGGTAGATCGCCGATTTCGTGATGCCGAGCGCGCGGGCCAGGTCTTCCATCGAGGTCGCGTCGTAGCCGCGCTCGGTGAACAGCCGCACCGCGGCGAGCAGGATCGACTCCAGGTCGTGCCCCGGCCGCCCCGGCCGCCCCAAGCGCCGCGGCTCGAGCCCCCCTGCCGTGCTCACGGCGCAGGCGCCCGCTTGTCGATCACCCGCTGCAGCTTCCCCGTCGACCGCTCCAGCGACCCTGGCGCCATCACTTCCGCCGCGACCGTCACGCCGATGCTGTCCTTCACCGCCGCCGCGACCGCCGCGGCCATCTCCTGGGGGGTCTGGGGGGCCTGGGGGGCCTGGCGGTCCTGGCGGCCGGCCGCCGCGCCTGGCGCGCGCTCCACAAGCACGGTCAGCTCGTCCATCCGGTCCGGCCGGGTGAGCACCAGCTGGAAGTGCGGCGCGAGCCCCGGCAGGCGCAAGATGATCTCCTCGATCTGCGTCGGGAACACGTTGACGCCGCGCAGGTTGATCATGTCGTCGGTCCGCCCGCTCACCTTCTCCATCCGCCGGAACGGAGCGTGCGAACTCCCCGGCAGCAGCCGTGTCACGTCCCGGGTGCGGTACCTGATGACGGGCATCCCCTGCTTGGTCAGCGTGGTGAGCACCAGTTCGCCGCGCGTCCCGTCGGGCGCCGCCGTCCCGTCGGGCCCGACGATCTCCGGGTAGAAGTGGTCTTCCCAGATGTGCAGGCCGTCCTTGGTGGTCCCGGACTCCTGCGCCACCCCCGGCCCGATCACCTCCGACAGCCCGTAGATGTCGACCGCGGTCAGTCCGCCCCGTGTCTCGATCTCGGCCCGCATCGCCTCGGTCCACGGCTCGGCGCCGAAGATCCCGATCCGCAGCGACGACCTGGCGGCGTCCAGGCCCTGCCGCTCGAACTCGTCGAGCAGCGTCAGCATGTACGTCGGCGTCACCATGATGATCTCCGGCCGCAGGTCGTTGATCAGCTGCACCTGCCGCGCGGTCGCCCCGCCGGAGGCGGGGATCACGGTGCAGCCCAGCCGCTCGGCGCCGTAGTGCGCGCCCAGGCCCCCGGTGAACAGCCCGTACCCGTAGGCGATGTGCACCGTGTCGCCGGGCCGGCCGCCGGCCACCCTGATGGACCGCGCCATGACCGAAGCCCAGAGGTCCAGGTCGTGCTTGGTGTACGCGACCACGGTCGGCTTCCCGGTGGTGCCGCTCGAGGCGTGCAGCCGCGCGATCTGGTCCTCGTCGACCGCGAGCAGCCCGAACGGGTAGTTATCGCGCAGATCGTCCTTGCTGGTCAGCGGCAGCTTGGCGAGGTCCGACAGCTCGTAGAAGTCGTCCGGCCGCAGATCGGCCGCGTCCAGCATGTCCCGGTAGAACGGCACGTTGGCGTACACGTGCCGCAGCGTCGCCCGCAGCCGCACGATCTGCCGCGACCGCAGCTCGTCGACGCTGGCCGGCAGGGCACCCGGCGCATCGTCGTCGTCAACGCTGAACGCAGCCACCACGCGGTCACCACCTTGATTACTGACCGATCGGACGGTAATTATTGTCGTATGGGGCTCAGCGAGACGCAACTGAGCGAGCACTTCG
>Ga0335073_10016141_pt1 | contig 10432 bp, 11 predicted proteins | sample Lox_Sample_22_FD_207093 | JGI IMG/M metagenome (GOLD analysis project Ga0335073, IMG submission 207093) | Soil microbial communities from Loxahatchee National Wildlife Refuge, Florida, United States - Lox_Sample_2.2 | ecosystem: Environmental > Terrestrial > Soil > Wetlands | place: USA...
CAAAACAACCTGCAGTTGCAGCAACTGTTGATGAAGAACGCGCTCAGCCGCACCCTGCACGATCCCACGCTCGCCGACGCAGAAGTCATTCCCACCTCCACGATGCAGGTGCCTCCGCAAGAGCCGGTGACGCCAACCGAGGATCTGGTGAACGACGCACTGAGCCACCGGCCCGAACTCGCAGAATCCCGCATCGACTTGAACAACCGAGAAATCAGCAACAAAGCGATTCGTAATTCTTTGCTCCCCAGCCTGGATCTGTTTGCGTATTACGGTGGCTCTGGTCTGGGAGGTAACCTCAATCCGAATATTCCATTTTGTACGCCGACCAACAATAATGGTGGTTTTTGCATCGTTCCCGGCGAAATCCCAACCCAATTCGCCAGCGGCAAGCCCGTCAGCTATTCAACCGCACTGAACGATTTGGTTAATTCTGCGGCTCCCGACAAAGGCCTGGGAATGACGCTCAACATTCCCCTCCGCAACCGTGATGCCCAATCCAACCAGGTACGCGGTGAGCTCGAATACCGCCAGGCACAAATGCGCTTGCAGCAAATCGAGAACCAGATCCGCATCGAAGTTCGTAACGCCCTGTTTCAGGTCGCGCAGAATCGCGCCGCGGTCGAGGCCGCGCAGGCAGCGGTCGAACTGGGACACCAATCTCTGGAAGCCGAGCAGAAGAAACTGAGCCTGGGCGCATCCACCAGCACGCTGGTTTTGCAGAACCAGTCGGCGCTGGCGACGGCAGAATCCTCGCTGGTCTCCGCGATGGCGAACTACGCGAAGTCGCGGTTAGAGCTGGATCGGGCGACCGGCGTCCTGCTCGACCGGGCGGGTATTATCATGGCCGATGCTGAGCGTGGCCAGGTGACCCACATGCCAAGCATCCCCTACGCCCAGCCGCGGCAAAATCCGGATTCGGTCATGCCGCCGGCTGCGCCGCCGCAGTAAGCCGGTATGGTTCTAGTCCTGAGAGGAGCCGACCTTCCACAGGATCTGCCGCAGGAAGCCGAGCCAGCTCTGAACATCAGGCGCGGGGATCTGCAGTCGCAGAATCAGGCGGCGAATCCTCGCCTGAGCGTCGGCCGTGGGCGTTTGCTTCGAGTACCCGCTGGCCTGCAGGGCGTCCAATAGCAGTTTGGTTATGCGCTCCAAATCTGCCGCGGTTGCGGGGAGAATCTTTTCGGTTCGGCCGGCAGACTTCGCATCCCTGATCAGCTCGTAGAGGCAGACGGCCACCGCCTGCCCAAGGTTCATCGAACCGCGTCCCTGGTCGGTCGGGATGCGCATCAACCAATGGCAGTGGCTCAGGTCATCATTTGAAAGGCCGCGTTTTTCCGAGCCAAAGAGCAAGGCCACATCCCCAGACTTGAGCCGGGTACGAATCAGCCGTGCTCCGCTCTCCAGCCGACGCAACGATTGCGCCATCTCGCGTCCGCGCCCTGCGGTTGTGCCAACCACAAGAGTACAATCGGCAACCGCCTCAGCCACCGACTCGTATTCCTGCGCGTCCGCCAGGAGACCGGCAGCGCCAACCGCGGACTGCGCCTCCCGAAATGCCACCTGGTACGGATTCACCACCCGCAGCCGCGAAAATCCAAAGTTGCTCATAGCGCGCGCGGCGGCGCCGATATTGAGAGGATTGCGCGCGGCGACCAGAACCACCCGCAAACGCCCGAATTCAGGAGAACGAGCCAACCGGGTATTTTAGGGCACAGGCACCCCGCCCCACGCGTTTTCGTGGGGCGGGGTGGGGTCTGGCTCGCAGTTGTTAAGGCTGATACACCAGATGGTCGCGCCGATTCTGTTGCCAGCACTGCTCGTCATCGCTGCTGCAGAACGGCTTTTCTTTTCCATAGCTGATGGTCTTCACCTGGGCGGTGTTCACCCCATCTTTCGCCAAAGCCTCCTTCAATGCCTCGGCCCGGCTCACGCCCAGCGCCAGGTTGTACTCTTCTGAGCCGCGGTCGTCACAGTGGCCCTCGACCAGAATCTTGATGTCCGGATGCTGAGCCAGAAACTGAGCATCGGATTGAGCGGTTGTAGTCTCGTCCGGACGGATGTTTGCTTTATTGAAGTCAAAATACAAATCGTGCACGTTGCGGCCGAATAAGTCCTGTTCCGACTCGGCGGGGGGCTTGGCTGCCATGACGGGATTTACAGTCACCCGTGCCGAAGCCTCCTGAGTTCCGCCCGGCCCCTTGGCATCGAGCGTATAGGTAGTCGACGAACCCGGCGTGATGGACCTTGATCCGGCGGCAGGAACGGTCCCTAAGCCGCTAATCGTGATCTCCTTGGCATTCTGAGTCTCCCACGTCAAGGTCGTGGGTTGGCCTTGCTGAATCACATCCGGCGTTGCGGCCAGGGTTGCGGTAGGTGCGGCTGGCGGCAGGGGAGGCGCCGGAGGCGGTGTCGCCTTCGCGACCTTCTTGTTGCAGGCGGCGAGCAGGAAAGCTGCGGACAACAGCGTGATGCAGGTGAACAGTCTGATTCTCTTTCGCTTCATAATTTCCTCCGAAGTGGTGGTTGAAACGCTCTTAATGTCGATGAACAACACGCGGCCTGACCCCTTCAGAAGGGGACCCAGCCTCGTCAGCAGACATGAAGGTTCTCTAGCGAGATCAGCAGCGGAGAATGGAGGATCGGACTGGCGATGTGAGCGAACTATAGCCGAGGGACAAAGAAGGGCCAACCCAAGACCGGAGCAAGCCCAGTCCTGTCCTATTCGCGAATGTGAGGGTTAAAGCGGCGAGGAGAAGCATCCAAGCCCGCATGGCCCGCAAGGCACTGACAGGACCATGAACGCTGGGATAGGGACCGTTGGCCACCGGGAACAGAAAAATACCCAGCGTACAAACGATGGCCAGAAGCGCGAATTTGCAGTCCAGACGTTGGCGAAGCATAGCTCGCGACACACTGCGAGGGCCCGATACCGTAGCTGATGCGGCAATTATTCGCCAAGTTGCACTATCTAGGATTCCTTCGGTAACAGCAGGTCAGATGGTCGTTGACCATGCCCACCGCCTGCATAAAGGCGTAGCAAATAGTGCTTCCGACGAAGGTAAACCCCCGTTTTTTCAGGTCCTTGCTCATGGCATCGGAGTGTGGCGTACTGGCCGGAACCTGCCGGGAAAATCGCCACGAGTTGACCAGCGGCTTCCCGCCCACGAACTGCCAGATGTAAGCGTCAAACGACCCGAACTCGCTTTGCACTCGGAGGAATGCCTGGGCGTTCTGCGCCGTCGAGGCGATCTTTAAACGGTTACGAACAATCCCAGGGTCGCGCAGCAAAGCCTGCATCTTCCGCCGGTCATAGGCGACGATTCGTGTGGCATCAAAGCCGGCGAAAGCCGCACGGTAATTCTCCCGTTTGCGGAGAATCGTATCCCAACTCAGCCCGGCCTGCGCCCCTTCGAGAATTAGAAACTCGAAGAGAACGCGGTCGTCGTGCGTGGGGACGCCCCATTCTTCGTCATGATAACGAATGGAAAGCTCGTTGCTCGCCCAGGGACACCGAATGAGTGGTTTCGTCATAAGACTTAACTCGGCGCGCAGCCGTCAACCATGAGAAGCGAAGCAGCGGCCAGGATAAGGCCCACGGCGTAACCGGCTGCAGAAGCCATGGCTGTCAAGACTTCTTCGCCGGCAGGATTTTTCCCCAGCCTGGTAAGCCGTGGGTCAAGAGTAGAAAATGAAGCAGCTCCAGAGGAGGGAAAGAATCCCGGCGACCCGCGCCTCCTACTGCAATGACTTCGGATCGGAGCGATTCTTCGGGCTCTTCTTGTCAAGGACCTCCACCAGCTCCGCCGCGCAAGCAGGATTCTTGACCTTTCCCCGCCGGATAATATCTCTCGCGCTGAGCTTTTGCCCGTAGAGTTTCTCATTGGCGCTGCCATCGGAGCGCAACGTGGATCCTTCCAGGGAGACGCCGGCAAACAAGCCCTTGTTGCGCGAGTATGACAGGATCTCCGCCGTCATCACGATGTCGGTTGCGCCTTCCGCGGTACGGCCCTTCGGTCCTGCGGCCGCCGATGCATCCGCTCCCAACTTCACTTTGCTGCTGAGCAGCGATCGTGCACCTGCCGGATTCATCACCAGCAGCACGAAATCGGTCGCCTGTCCGCCCAGCTGGAATCCGATGCTGGCGCCTTCTAGTGCATACATCGCAGGAGGTCCCCACGGTCCGGTGTAGGACACGCCGCTGCGGCAGATCATGACCCCGCGTCCGTAGCTCGCTCCCACCCCGAATGCGGCCTTCTTCACCGACGGCAGAACTACCACACACTCCGCCTTGTCCAGCAGATCCTGCGGAATGTCATCCGGAATGTTCAGAATCTCTTTGAGCACATGCCCGGACTGCTCGACCCGGTCTTCTTCGGTGCCGTTGTCAGCGGCGAAAGCCGGGGTCAGCAAGGTACACGACACCAGTAGCGCAATTACAGTTTTCATTTGATCTCCGTTTTGTGGGCTGGCGCGTCTATTCTAACGCGCCCACGTTGCCCCGCTAGTTAGCCTGCGGAGTCTCACGGTAAGCTATAGGCACAGCACGCCTTATTCCATGTCCCCGTGAGTGCTCCTTTTGTAACTTGGCTTGCGGCCAGGGGTCTCCTAAAGTCAGGACAGCAAAAGTTGTAGCTTACGGCCTGTCACGTGCACCTACAATAGAAGGCACAGGCTGTAATCGGGGTTTCGGGCAGAAGCCCCGATCTGGACGTGGAATGAAGTACACGTGGTGGTATTTTTTTCTCGTTTTGGGACTGGCATTGGGTTTGCCGCCCGCTCTGCCGGCGCAGGCGAGCTACGCCTTGCCGGCCAACTCTTACTTGTCGTCTCCGCCCACGGACGGAACCGACGACTCCATCCTGACCATCAAGAAACGGGTGGATGAAGTTAACGTCCTCTTCATTGCCACCGACAAGCACGGCAAGTTTGTGCGTAACCTGAACCAGACCGATTTCTCGGTGCTCGACGATCACAAGCCCCCGCAGTCCATCGTAAACTTCCGCCGCGAGACCGACCTTCCCCTGCAGCTCGGACTACTGGTCGACACCAGCGGCTCGGTGCGCACCCGTTTTGATTTCGAACAGGAAGCCGCCATCAGTTTCCTGCAGCAGGCGATTCGCCCGAATTTCGATCGGGCGTTCGTGATGGGATTCAATTCCTCCAGCACGGTAACTCAGGATTTCACCGACAATCCGCAATTGTTGGCCGCGGGAATCCAGCGCCTGAAGAACGGTGGCGGAACGGCGCTTTACGATGCCATCTATCGCGCCTGCCATACCAAGCTGATCAAAGATCAGGAAGACCATCCCGTGCGCCGCGCCATTATTGTGGTCAGCGACGGCGAGGATAATCAAAGCGAAGTCAGCGAGGCGCAAGCCATCGAAATGGCCGAGCGCGCCGAGGTGATCATCTACGCCATCTCCACCGATGACAGCGGCCTGATTCTGCGCGGCGATACGGTGCTGCAACAACTCGCGGATGCGACCGGCGGCAGGGCCTTCTTCCCCTTCAAAATGAAAGACATCAAGAACTCGTTTTCCGCCATCGACGATGAGTTGCGCAGCCAGTACGTAATCTCTTATCGTCCCGCGGACTTCGAGGCCAATGGCCGTTACCGGCCTATCGAAATTACGGCCTTCAAGAAAGACCTTCAGGTGCGCGCCCGCAAGGGGTATTACGCCCCGCGGCAATAGATACTAGAGTGTCTTTGCGTTCTTGGTCGCCCGTCTTGGAGGTTCGGGCTTTTGCTTGCGACCCGAGCAAGCCTGGTGAACCGTGAATCTGGCCGGTGCTACAATTTGAAGAGTGCAAGATCGTCCTGGATGGACGTTCTCCGTATCAGGTGCCGCATTGCAGCAAAAACTCCTCATCGCGCTGGCCTTTAGCCTCCTGGTGACGCCGGGCCTCAAGGCACAGCAGAAATTCTTGGTGCCGCCGCCCCGGTCGTTGCACTCCCCGACACCCGCCCCAGCGGTGCCCCCTCAAGCTCCCTTGCCTCCAGAACAGTTGCCTGCCTCACCACCCGAGGTGCAATACCGGGAGGGCCAGCTCACGATCATGGCCTCGAACTCCACCTTAGGCGACATTCTGAGAGCGGTTCGCCAGCAAACTGGCGCATCCGTTGATGTACCGGGCAATGCCACGGAACGGGTGGTAGGACAATTCGGCCCCGGGCCAGCCCGGGATGTACTGGCTTCTCTGCTGAACGGGTCGCATTTCAACTATGTCTTGTTGGGCTCGGCCGAAAATCCCGTCGCCCTCGACCGGGTCATTCTTACTTCCCGCTCCGGCGCAGGTGGCGGATCTGAGCAGCCTGAACCAGCCAACGCATCGATGTCCCAGATGCAGCCCAATCCGGCGACCACGGCGGTTCCGCAACCCGACGATTCGGATGACACCGCCAGTGACGACGCCGCTGAAGCTCCCGATGCCACCGACGCGGACGACCAGGGAGCGACTGCCCAGGGAGACGATCAGCCTCAGCAACAACAGCCCCCCAATGCCCTCGGACAACCGGGCGGCGTGAAGACCCCTGAACAACTTCTTCAGGAATTGCAACAGCGGCAACAACAGTTGCAGCAACAGGGTAATCCGGGCGCGCCGGGCTATCCCGCTCCAGGCATGCCGCGGCAGCAGTAATCGGCCTCACCCCAATAGGACGCGAGTCAAGTCTCTGTGAGGCGAAGGCCGGAAGGATTTCGCGGCGGGGACAGGCTTCGTTCCCGCTTCGCCAGCGCAGCAAAGATCTCTTCCAGGACCATGGCAAGCTTTTCGGGGTCGGTTTCCGTTGAGGCTGCGGCAGCGAGTTCTTCCCAGGTCTTCTCGAGTGGCTTCGGACCATCGCCGAGCATCGTGATCTCCTCCGGCCGGAAACGAGGTTCTGGTTCCTTCATCATGTAGCAGCTTTGCCGCCCACAGGCAAGGAGCGTTCTCACTGTACAGAATCACCGGGCTGAGTCAGTGTTTGGGGAGGAACTACAATGCCCGGATGACCTTGGGTCTTATCGCCTTAGCTGCGTCACGGCTCCGACGGATCGCTGGTCGTCGGAGCATTCGCCAGCACCTTCAACTCAAGGCCCCTTAGCGCACCCAGCGAGTATGCCGCAGACTCGCGTTCCTGAATACCGCTGTTGAAATCCAGCAATTCGCGAAGGCGTGCGATGACGATGCCTTTGACGTCCCGGATTCTTTCGGCAAACTCGTCCAGTCGGATTTCCACCAGCCCAGCTTCGGAGAGTACTCGCCAAAGCTGCTGTTCTTCGGTTTCCTCTTCGGGTCGGCTCACAGCTTTCTACCTCGCTCCGTTCCAGGTGTTACTGCTACTGCCAGTCGGCCTGTCGTTGGTCCGTATCCTGTGCCTTGTGGCCCGTCTGCTTGAACCTGAGGTATGTGTAGGCCAGATACTGATTCAGTTCCGCCCAAAAGGGCTGGTCGCGTTCACGAGGATCCATTCCCGCTCCTGCCATCGAAAGCAGCCGCTCTTCGCATTCTTGCCGCTCACGATCGCTGACCTCATCGATTTTGCGCCACACCTGCGGGCGGGGACAGCCGCTGACTCTGTGCTCCGGTATTACCCGCCCGTCTTCGAGAATAAAATCCCTCCAAAGCAGGCCCAAGCGTACTTCGCGGAGAATCGTCGTTTCGGTTCCGGCGGGGGATTTGAAAGAAATAAACTCGCCCTCCTCGGGGGGCCAGTTCGCGTCAGTACGGAGTTGCTGAGCGGTGGACTTCATTGCGCGCTGATGGGAGTTAGTTGCCTTCTTCCAGATGAGGTTTGCGGCCAACAATTCGGGAGCCCTTGACAACGGGTCTCGGCCAATCGCTCCGCGACAGGACCCGCTCCACTGCCTGCTCTACCCGCGACATAAAACCGGCGTCCGGATCGGAAACGTCCCCGGAGCCGACCAACGCCAAACCCAGGGTATTTCCGTAAGGAGCAGGCTGTAGCGTTGGCGCCAGTTGCGGGTGCTGTCGCAAATAGCCGATCCACACCAGGGTAACGACATTGTAGGCCGTGCTTTTTATCAGGCTGATGATGGCGCCCTGGCTGCCTCCGTCCCACATCACAATGCTGACCAGAATCAGCTCCACGCTGGCAAAGACACCAAATCCCAGCGCGATGCCGAACACCTGCTGCCGCCAGCAATCCCTGAGAAAACGGCAAAGCAGCATCAAGAGCAGGAATAGTCCAAGCTGCATCAGGCGCATGCTGCGGTCAAAAGAAAACACTGCCGTCACGATCCGGTCTCCAGCTGTTTCGCTGCCCGATACGGCACCCACGATGGCAAGCAGCAGGAGCAGCCCGCACGACCATCGGAATATGGTCGTGCCCAGAACCTGAAGGCCTCCATATTTTTGAAACAGGCTGTGCAATATCTCATCCATCACCGCCACCGTAAAGATCACGCTGACGGCGTTTCCGGTCCAGTACGCGTCAAAGTAGCTCTCCGGGAAATACCGGTATACGAAAAACAAACAAGCCGACTTGAGAGTCTGAAACAGGATGTACGAAAAAAATCTGGGAAACGTTCTGTGGTACCCGCGCCGGACCATGAAGACCAGAAGTGTGATCTGCAAAAGCGGACCGGCGAGCCAGTTCACATAAATTGGCCAGTTCATGGCATTAGGGAAATGTGACGCTCGAAAGCATACCTATCCCTCGACCGCTCCGCAACTTCTATTTTGAGCGGCATCGATTTTCTTAATCTGGCCTATCGACCCGTTACGGGATGCAGCGTTTGCCGCGGCATGTGGGCATGGGGTCGCTGCCATCAGCGACTACCACTGCCTGTTCTGCTCGAATCACAGAACTGCCGTGCCGCGGAACGCTAGCCGGGATTGCGCTGTACAACCCAGCCAGTGCCACAACGGTTAGCAAGACTTCCAGTACCTTACTCATTGGGGGAGTCTCCTTTGGAGCTTACTTCTATGGGGGCGAAGTATATGCCCAGTTGGGCTTTGTGTGCAGCCCCGGCCTGTGGATAACCGGGTTCCTTCGAGCCCCATCGGGACCGAATGGGCGCGTCAACGCGGCCGAAGCTGAACTGCGCAGAAACGTTCTTTACCCATCACATCTGCCTTCCAATCCAAGCGACCCGTTGAACCTTCGACCTGTTCTCAACTCGATGACTTCAACTCGCGGATCGCATCCCCAGCCCCGCTGAGGTCGGGGAGCCGCATCTCGGAATACTTGCGGGATAGAATCACTCCCGGCGCGCCAGCGCGGAACGCCGCCAGAACGGCTTGGTTAACGCTTTGGGGCGTACATTTGCTGTGATTGGGTTCGGTCGGAATATCGACATCTATCCCCGGCCAGATCAGAGTCTTCGTGCCAGCCACGCCCTCCAGCGCGCGTTTCGTCTCGCGGTAGACGTAATCGGGTGAAAGCCCGGTGCGTGGAATCTGATCGTAGCTGCCCTCCTTGAATCCCATGACCGCGTAGTTGAAATCGATCAGGCCCTGTTTCGAGAGATCTGCATAAAGTGTCGAGCCGATATTGTCTGCGTACAGCGCCATTCGCTCGCCGCCGCAGTTGTTGTACATTACGACCTTTATGAAATCGGAATACTTCGAGAGCTCTTGAAGATCCTGCTCCGCGCGGTAGATCGGATTAAAGGAATTGTTGTGCCAGATGTGCCAGCCCACCGGCACCGTAGGCTTCGCAGCCTTCACCGTTTTGTAGATTGCGGCGTAGGTCTCGCGAAGGCTATCGGTCCACAGCATCTCCCAGGCTGCCATTTCGGGATACCGCAACAGGAGTCGCCAGAATTGAACGTAGTAGCCGTCCACGGGGCGTTTGCCGCTCCGCGCCGAGCGAACGAATTTCTCCAACTCCAGAAATCCCTGCCGGGCGCGCTCCACGCTGATCCCGCGGTCTTTTGCTTTGCTCTGACAGAACTCACAAAAGCAGGTGACGTTCCCAGGATCGACCGGCGGTACGTCGTGCGTCGCTCCCAGGCCGTCGGAAAGCGCGCCCTGCCGCTCCGATCCCCACATGATTCCGTCGATGTCATAAGAACGGGCATAATCCTCGACCAGGCCGGTCAGGAAATTCCGGTAGTCGGGATTATTGACGCATAGCGTCTCGGCATTCCGTCCATAGAGATCCCGCTCCTGAACTTTCTCGATGTTCGGCAAGTCGGTGCGAAACACATCCTCCAGCCAGCAGATAACCTTCATGCCGCGCTGTTTAGCCGCTGGGAGAACTTCAGCCAGGATATCCAGGTTGCCGTGGTCGGGCGCGCGAGTGTCTTTTAGAACTGTGTCCTTGTAGTACTGGGGATGAGGGGTGGCGAAGTTTCCGCCATGAAAATTGAGATCGTACTCCTGCTTGCCGTGATCGGGCAGCGGCTGGCCCGGAATCTGTCTGCCGGCGATACCTCGACCGTAAGTGAATACCGCAAGAAACAGGGTATTCACGCTGGCACGC
>Ga0335073_10016142_pt1 | contig 10432 bp, 10 predicted proteins | sample Lox_Sample_22_FD_207093 | JGI IMG/M metagenome (GOLD analysis project Ga0335073, IMG submission 207093) | Soil microbial communities from Loxahatchee National Wildlife Refuge, Florida, United States - Lox_Sample_2.2 | ecosystem: Environmental > Terrestrial > Soil > Wetlands | place: USA...
CCGCGCTCGCCAGGTTGTCGTATCTCAGCAGGCGGAAGACCCCGCCAAAATAATGAAACGCCTGCTCGTGGGCTTCGAGAAACGCCTGCTGGGTGGCGCGATGATACGCTCGATGGAACGCCGCGCCACTCACCATGCTGCGCAACGAAAATACCTGCAGTTTGACCGGCGTGCCGCTCAGTTCCGCCCAGGCCTCGTACCAATCGACCTGGCCTTCCCGGCCCGGCGCGTAACTCTGCGGTACGCAGGTCTCGCGGGTCGACCAGCCCAATTCCTGCTTACGTTCGCGCACATACTGTCGCACCGTGACCTCGGCCACCGGGTGGTCAGGTAGCTCGCTTCTAATCCGTTGATAGATCCGATGCGCGGTGTGCCGCTGCTTGCGCGGCGCGGTGCGATCGGCTTCCAGGATCGCGTCAATAAAGGGCTCAGCGGATGGATCACCGGCCGCTCGTGTTCGACCTGCTTGCGCGCCGGCGGTTCCGCGCTCGCCAATGCTTGACGCACCATTCGCCTATGTATCCCCAGCTTGTGCGCCACTCCACGGATCGTCCCAATCCCGAACTCGTATTCCCTGCGAATCTCTTCGAACAGTTCCACTTTCGCTCTCCTCTCCATCCCGCGCCTCCTGCCTCATCAGCAGAATGCTTCGGGTTTGCGAGGTGGGCCATTTTAGAGCATCGAAATGGGCCGTTGTACGGTATCGAAATCACGGCGGAAATCCCAGTTTCTCTGCCCCATCCGCGCAACCGTTTGGATAACGAGTTCCATAGTATCGTCGATGAGTTTTATTCGATTCTTACTTCCCGCGCGACGGAGTCGATCGGAGCGCAAAGTCAGGCCATCCTTCACAGTTTGAAAGTGGCGAAAAACGCTTGGGTTTCGAATCGGCGGACGTTCGCGCGTGCGCTGCGACGGCCAGCATTTCTTCCGTGGCCGAGCGGTGCGAGCGGCAGCCGAGCTCCTTTAGGGCTTGTCCGCGCGGCCGCGAATTCCTCCAGCGTAGGATTACCCACGCTAAGTGCAGTCGTTTCCGACTGTGTGCAAGACGCCAGCGTTCGAAGTTGGTGCGAGGCATCATCAAAGAGGAAGACGTGATCGCTGAAACATTCGTTGCGCAGCTTGCAATGTGCTGCGCTACGCTGGTCCGGCGCGGCGCCAGGCCGCGATGGCGGCCAAAGCGCGTTCCGGCCGCTCCGTGAGCGGGGTAAGCTGCCCGGGATAAACCGCCCCAGTATTACCATCGAGCGAAAGAAAATCCCCCTCGGCTAGAACTGTCCCACCGATCTGGCATCGGCGGCGACTGAGGTCGATCCCGAGGCCGGGACATGCGACGAGGCAAACCTTACCAAGCTGGCGCGCCACAACCGCGGCATGGGAAGTGCGCCCGCCCGAACCCGTGAGGATGCCGGCCGCGAGAGCCATGCCCTCGATATCTGTCGTCACGGTCTCCCGCCGAACGAGAATTAGCGGTGTGCCCGCAGCGGTCAGGCGCTTCACCGCCTCAGAATCGAGGGCCACTGCACCACTCGCCACGCCCATTCCGGCGACCTCCGCGATCGCCAGCGTGGCCGGCACCGGCGGGGCGAAGCTGGTACGGACTACCGCATTCAGATCGATCTCCTGCAGGCGCTCAAGTGCCTCGGCCCGTGTTATCAATCCCTCCTCAACCATATCGACAGCGATCGTTAACGCCGCCCAATCGGTACGTTTGGCGCGCCGCGTTTGCAGCAGGAACAGTACGCCGGATTGAATCGTGAACTCGAAATCTTGTGCATCGCCAAACAACACCTCCAGTTCGTGGCAGATGTCGTTCAGCCGCGTCCAGACGGCAGGCAGCACGAGCCGCAGCCGTTCGTTATCATGCAGCTTCTGGCGTCCGGCCACCACATCTTCGCCTTGCGCGTTGAACTGGAAGTCGAAATAAAGCTCTCGCGCGCCGGTGGCGGGATTACGGGTAAAGGCTACGCCGGCGCCGGACATACCTCCGGCATTGCCATAGACCATGGTCTGTACGGTCACGGCCGTGCCGGCCTGATCGCTGATGCCATTCAAGCGGCGATAGCTGGCCGCCTTCGGCGCCGACCATGATCGGAACACTGCAGCAGCCGCCCCGGCAAGTTGATCATGAGGATTTGCAGGAAATGCACCACCGGTTAGGGTGCGGTAACATTCGAGCATCTCGGCCGTCAGCTCCCGCAGGTCGCGATGATCGAGTTCCGCTTCGTTCTGAGCCTCGGCTCGCTCAAGCGCCGCTGCCACTAGCGAGTCGAATGGCGCAGTCGGTAAATTCGCGACTACCTCCGCATAGCCTTGCACTAGTCGGCGATAGCTGTCCCATGCGAGCCGCGGATTGCCGGTTAAGCGGATTAGCGCCTGGACCGTCTCGGCATTCAGGCCGACATCCAAAACGGTCTCCATCATCCCTGGCATGGACACTGCGGCGCCTGAGCGAACGGAGACCAGCAATGGTCGGTGACTCGCGCCGAATCCACTGCCAGTCGCTTCTTCGATCACAGCAATGCCCTTGGCCAGCACTGCGCGCATTGCTGGTTCACTTGCGGGCTGCGGGTCCGCACACCAAGTCGTGGGCAATACGAACGCAGGAGGCACCCGCAAGCCACTCCGCGCCATCCGCATAAGGTTCCAGGCCTTGTTGCCAACTTCCTCGACGCCGCCCTTTGGCAGTTCTGATCCGGGCAGAATGGCGTAGAGATCAGCCATCGGTGAAATCCTCAAGCACCTGATCACGCAGGATCAAACTCGCATGTTTCAGTGCATCCACTGCCGCTTCAAGTCTGCCGCCGATCGCAGTTAACAGATGCAAATGACGGAAATCGCGCGCATGCTGGACGGCGGCCGCCACGAGTGTGCGTTCCGCATCGTCGGCATCATGCTCCAGGGCGGCGATGCGATCGATTGCAGTCAGGAAGTCCTCGGTCTCGGCATTGCTCGCGGTGCGGCCGATTTGCGCAGCATTGCTCAATGCTTTGATCCATTCTTGTGACGCTTCCGCCAGCAGATCAGCCAATACCTGCAAGGCCTCCAGGCCCTTGCCCTGAAGGGTCTCCAAGCCGAGGAGAAACTCGGCGGCCTCGAGCTCATCGGCAGCATCGTCGGCCGACTCGATCAATCTCTGGAAAGCCGCGTTCTCCGGACGGCGACGCACGGCTTCGCGGGTCGCCACAACCAGCTGGTCGGCGTCATGCTCGAATCGGCGCGCGCGGCGAGCGCGTTTGTCCGCACCATTCGCGTCCGCCTGCAGGGCGTCGCGCATCGAGCTGGCGATTTCAAAGATCAGACCAGCGTGTTCGCCAGCAAGAGCGAGGAGCTGCCGTTCTTCGTTACTGAAATGCATCGCCAGGCTAACTCGGATGCGGTCGCGGATCAGGCCGTCAGACATTCCCTCGAGAAGGCCTTCGGTTGCCGTGCGGAAGACGAAACGCAGGAAATCGAGTGCGGCTTCGTTACCGAGTACCTCGTCTAGCCGGTCGCCGAAATGCATTGCTGATCCAGCGGTGGCCTCGATGGCCTGATTGACGAGCCGGGCGCCTCCTAGTTCAAGAAAGCCACGATGCCCGATCTCGGTCTCCGCCGCCCAGCGCAACAGGACCAGACGATCGGGCTTGCGCAGGAATCCGCGTAATTGCTTACGAGCATGGTTCCAGTCGATCAGGAACACCAAGCGTGAGCCGAGAAATTCAAGATAAGCCCGGCAGCTGACGACATCTGCTGCCTCGAAGTGCCCAGTCGCCAAGTAAAATGGTTCGCGGCCGGCTAGCATGGCATTGGTATCGCTTTCCCAGGTTACCGTTTGCGCTTTCAGCATGTCCTTAAAGAAAGCGAGCCGTTCCGCGTGCACGTCGGTGTAGGTAACATTAACCGTGAGCTCCTGCACGTGGATCACGATCACGTGCGCGTCGGTGGTACCGATGTCGTTCTGAATCACCAAGCGGCCGCTAGTGCGTGTCGCCGTGGTTCCGAGCCCTGGATGGTCGAATTTGAGCTTCGCGGTACGGTTGAGCCCGGCCATGAAAGCCCTGACTGAAACGCGATCGGCCTCGGTCAGATTGTATACGGCGGCGCCATCCAGGGTTTCTTCGGCCAGCGCCGCCTGCAAGGCGTTGAGCCGCTCATGCAGATCCATCACCAGGCGATGCAAGCTGTCCGACCGATCATGCCCAACTTGCGTCATCGCTGAAATGGCGTCTGGATCAAGCAAATCGTTGTCCGACGCAGGGAGCGCGCCAAGCAAGCTATCCAGCCGTCCAGCGAAGCCAGCCGCTTGGCTCGCGAGCACCGGGGCGGCCATTAGGCGCATGTCGTCAGTGATGCGGGCAATGATCCGCGTCGCACCGGCCACGTGGCACGCCTTTCCAACCATGCGCGCCCCGGCTGCTACGCTGTCGAATTCCGAATCGTTGATGCCGCAGGCGATGCGTTCGCGCTTCAGCGTAGCGGCCGGCTGCTGTGGATGCCGTGCATGGGCCAGCGCCATCTGGAGCAGCGAAAAGGCGTATTTCACCCGATCATTCGCCGCCAGCGCCGCATTCAGAGAAGCCGCGGACTGCAATTCTTTCTCACCGATCGCGGCCAGTATCTCTGACTTCATCTGAAACTCCGTTTCCTCAGGCTACGGTACAGCCTGATTGCATCTGAGGCGCGATTTCTAGTCTTTTAGTTTAAGATATTGTTAGTTTTGATCCAGGTGCCTGACTGACCGATGTAGAAAGCAAATCAAGGAACGAAGGCCCCGACAGCGTCATCGTTGGACTACTGAATTCGCGCTGGCGTTTCTAATGAGGATTTGCCGCTGGTTTTATAGTAAGCCTTTTGGGGCGGCTCGTTTACAACCGATCTCTGATAGACAAGGAGATTGCGCACACAGGTATGAAAAGGGTAGAGCACGTCATTATAAATCCAGTCGAAACCTCGCCGTCGTTCGAGGCCTCGCGTAGAGCAGGTTTGAGGCATCGCCTCTTCACTAACCAAATATCATATATTTTGCTTATACCCCCTTCGACGCGAAGCTCCTTGCAAATCATCCGGCAAATCGCAGCAACCATCTAAAGCCGTGTTGATCAATGAACCGCCAGTAAGCCGGCCATTGCTCGTTTGACATGAGCGATTCAGCCCTGCCCGCGCCGCGGCTAAAAATAAATCAAGTTCGCGACATCGATCAGAGCACGCACGTGGCTCAATTGGGATTGCTTTACGCATGCGGCGGCAGGCCCGTTGAGCTAAGGCTCGTGGCTTATTTGCCGGCTCTGCTATTGGCGTGCTCTTCATGCTTTATTTCTCAAAGAAATAAAGCTCTAATGAATCACCTCACTGGATCGGAGACTAATTACATCGCTAAGCGCTTCACTGACGCTCAAAAGCAGGCGGCCCTTGCAGACCTGAAGGATGGAATGACGCTGGAGCAAGCTTCAAAGAAGCATAACTGCTCAGCTGTGAGCCTCATGCAATGGAAAAAAACCCTGGCCGCCAGCGCCAAAACGGCGGTCAAAAGAACCTCCACAAAAAGGGCTGGTACATCCGCAATTCCATCGGCGGCCGCGGACCAGCTGATGGCCGTTGAGGATGAAAATAAGTTCTTGAAGGCTGAGAACCAAACGCTGCGGAGCTTAATGCTCGATGGATATATAACGAATGAGCCACATCCAAAGCTGAAGCAGATCGCGCAGACTTTGCGCGATGCGGGAAGCAACCAGCTTCAGCGCATCATGGAAATCATCCTCCTTGTCGAGGTTGAGGCGCCTTTGGCAATCCAAGCTTAGACAGCTTGAAGCGGCGGTGGCATGCAATGGTTCCAATAGTTTGCCGCGGCATCCTTCAGGGACCATCAAGCTTAGACGTAAGGCCGATACTGAAGCGTGAAGAAGAACTGAAGGCGCACTTCTTTAGGGCAACTATCTGTGGCAGGAGACGCACAAGCTCGATGGGCCTTGTACGTTCTTTTCTGATGACTGGATTAGAGTCAGAACGAGACTTCGAGGACCCATAAGCTTTGCGAGGCTCCTCCCGTTTTTGATGGCCTGCAGCGTAATCATAACTGATCGCCGGTATTACGAGAGCACGGTCGGGCGTTGGTTCGGTTTGGCTGCTGCAACTGCAATTCGCGCAACACCGCGCCAGCTCTGTCCGGTGAAGCTCGGGAATGGCGACGGGAGTCCGGCTCGGATGGTTATACTTTTCTAGGTGCTCGTCCAAGCCAATGAATGCCACACTAAGAACCCCCGAACCACTTATCATAGATCTGCTGATACATACCATTTTCGCGCAATGTAAGGAGCGCGCGGTTAACTTTTCGCCGCAGCGGACTGTCCAACTGAAAGCAGAACGCAATCGGCGAGACGTTAAATTCTGGCTCAACCAGCTTGACCAATCCTTTTCCTTCGTGCGCGGCGTAATAGAGAAGTACCGGTGACGTGAAAACCACAGCGTCGACTCGTTTGCTTTTGAGAGCTTGAAACACCGGACCGATCTGGGCAAACTCGCGGACCTGAGCGTTCTGTTCACGTAGATAATCTGCGGCAACAGTATTCGCGAGAGTGGCAACTTGCTTGCCGGGCAAATCTGCCGGTCCGCCAATCGATCCTTGAATCTGCCGAACCGTCAAAGTCGTGGTCAGTTGGGCTGTATAGAAAGCGACGAAGACCACCCCGGCAAACATCCAGAAGACGGAAAATGCGCGCGCAAGCCATTGCTGGGGCATATTCTCCGCCTGGGTGGCCAGACACGACACAGCCCAATAGATCGCCTCGAAGATGCCGGGTATATAGCTCCGGTTTTGGATGATGCCACCCTCGCGCCTGCGTTCGAACAACCAGACTAGATGCGCGGGTATCAGAACCAGCAGCAGTGCGATCCCCAGCCAAATCACAGTGGTCTTCGAAAACAGCAGATTCAGCAGATCCGCCAATGGGATTGGCGCAGCCGTCTCACCGGTCTCGCGGACCATAATCTGCAAGCCGGCTTGCATGATGGGTACCGAAAAATCGAACTCCTCATCCCGTGCTGCGGTTATGATGACCGGTGCGGCAACAACCTCAACTCGTTTTGAGCGCATCGCTTCGAAGAGCGTCGCCGGATCGGCCATGATCTCGTAATTCGTTTTCACGTTCATTCGTGCCGCGATCGCGTTCCACAAATCGATGCTAAATCCGGTCAGCGCACCGTTCTGTTGGATAACAAACGGTGCACCGATGGCCACTGCCACGTTGAGCTCGTTTGGGTTGCTCGGGTTCTGCGCCACCGCCGACGAAGACGCCATCAGCACCAGCGCCAGTGTGAAAGTGAGCCCCTGAAGAAAGGTTGCGAGTGACCGGCCGACTTTCATTTAGTCACTTCCCGCAGTGCTTCCTGGCTGTCGCGAGGAACGCCTAATCCCTGACGGTCTTCCACTGAAGCCTCCAGCTTCTCCTCTTCATCGGCGAAGGATCGAGCAATAGCGGCATTCAGCCGTTCCCGATGATGTTCCAGCGCCGGACGGCGCTCTGGTGGCAGAGCCGTGAGCAGATCGCTGATAAGGGCTCGCATACGTCGCATGACCTGTACGCTGGTAGCGCCGCAAAAGCGTATCTCGTCAAATCCCAGACGCAGAAAGTCATCCCAAGTCGGTTGGGGAATGACCAGCCTTACGATCCCCTCGCTGTCGCGCACGGCGCCAATCTCGAGCCGCCGAGACCCCAGACGCAGGAGGTGATCCTGGATTTGGTCGAGGGCCTGAACAGCGGTAGTAGGATCATTTATCGCTGGAGAGAGCGCCTTAATGGCGATGTCAACTAACAACCGAAGGGCGTACTTCGGATCCTGGTCGAAGGTGCGATCCGGGCCTGTTTCGAACGCCCTTTTCCAGGTTTCCGCTTTGATGAAGTGAGTCCCGCCAAAGACGCGTAGTAGCGGCATCCCTGTGATCAACGTGTCCCCAACCGAAGCCAAGACTTCGACGCTGCCTCCCGTTTGCATCGCCAAAGCTAGCAGCAGCGGGGTGTCGAGAGCCTGCAATGCCTGAGGGCCGCCGGAATGAACTAGGGTCTGAGTGACCGGGAATTTGGTAAATTCGTCGGCGCGAGCGATGCTCGCGGGCGTCTCCAGCGATGGGTACATCCGCTCAATGACTTGCCGCCCAAGATCGCCGGTGAAAGTAAGCATCCGGCCAATCTGCAACGTCGCCAGCTGCTGAATGAGGGCGATAAACATGCCCACACTTGCCAGCGTCAAGAGAATTACCAGCCAGGTACTAAAGAATGGCGGACCGCTAGAACCGTTACGATCGATCCAGGCCATGTCAGCAATGGCATAAAGGAACGTTGCGGTAAAAACTCCTATCGAATGCCAGATGACTGGATCGCGAGAGATCCAGGAGACCAGCCGCGGCGAATAGGCCACGGCGCTGAATTGCACCATCACGAAGGCCAGCGAAAAGACGATGCCGGTCAACGCGATCATGCCCGAGGTAATCGAGGAAAGGATCGTCAGCGTCACGGCACTGCTCATCGGAGAGGTAACCGCCAGAAATCTATGCTCGAGCCTGGGTAGAATCATGCCGGCCGGGACGGCACTTGCCGCATAGCACAAGGGGATGACCCATTCAGGCAGTGGAGAGTGTCGCTTTTTGTTAAACATTGGTTTCAGTTCGCACCTCGGTCCGCTTGAGTAGTCCGCTCCGCCATCGCGCGACGCGGTTCGTCAGTGCGCGCGAGCTAGCGTAGGGAAGCGCGATCAGTACGGGCCCTAACAACAAAGCAGCCCCAGGGTGGACCATTCGGAAGATCAGCAACTGCGCGGCTACATCCAGGAGAATCGCCACAGCGATGAGATCACGAACCGACTTAAGGGCGCTGCGCATGAGTTCACGCCGATCACCGCTTCCAGATATCAGGCCCGATAGAAATGGTGGCTTGCCACCCCGAGCGTCCTTAACACCGTCGCGTGCACCCAGAATGATCGCGACCGTGGGCTGCAAGATGAACCGCATCCTGCCTGGTCCATGGAGACGCGCTATCATGTCGTCCATGAAACGTCGCGATAAAATATAAAGTTGACCTGTCTTCAAAAACTCTGCGACCGCGAATGGCACCGCCGCCACGAGTACGACTATTACGATCGCGGTGAGAAGTGAGCTGCGAGAGATGAGAATCTTCAAGTTGGTGGTCTTGAGACACTAGCAGCGATCAGACGCTTTTGATGGAGTCTCACCAGCTGTAAGCGGATCTGACTTTTCTCGGAACTGATATTGGATGCGCAATAGCCAATTAATTGCGGTGAATGAATCCTAGTTGCCCCAGTAATATTGCAGTTGGGGAAATGCCACCGTGATACCGAAGTTTATTGTCGTCTGAGGCGCTATCGGTGCGAATTGCCTGTAGGCCATCCATTGCCCGGTGAGAAACAGACTCATCGGCGGTAGTCCTGGACGCACCAACGTGCGGCCGAGCCCGAGGCTGATCGGCAGCATGGTGGGCGAATGACGGTGCCACCCCATTGTCCAGTTGGCCTCCGCCGACCGCAGATACCATTTCTCCCACAGATGAAGGGCTAGGACGGGTTGAAACTGAAACGTATTTTGAGGTGGACGATTGGGTGAAGTGTACGCGAAGCTAATGGGATTCTGGGCGATGAATCCTACTAGCAGTCCAGAAATTCCACCGTATATAGCCCCGAGCGCGGGACCTGCCTGCCACGCGCCCTGGCCAGCGCTTTTGGATGTGGCGGTGGGAAAGACAAAGGTCGGCCCCACGCCAACCAGCAATCCGGTTTTCTTCCTGTCTGGCCATGGCAGCACTGCAATGTCAAAGAGTGGCAGGTCGCCAAATTCTGTACGGGTTCCTCCTCTGGAGCTTGGGACTGTCACCAACGCGAAGGTTGGTCTGATCAACTGTTGAAACGGAAGCAAAGTGTTAGGTGGCACGCGTGGGATCAATGGCCTGACGATGAACTGGTTGGTCTCATCATCTCTGATACACGCTTGTGGGGTGCAAGGCCCGTAATTCGCCGGGGTGTAGCTGTCTCTCACGATCAACTGAGGCAGAGTTGAAAGCGGATCGGTGAAGTCCCGTTCCAGTTTTAACTCCTCAAGCTCAACCGATGCTGGTGTCGGTCGGGTCTGAGCGGAGGTGCCAATGGGTGCTATTGCAGACAACGCCAACAGCAGGATTGAGACCGACGCCACCGTCCGAATTGCGGATCTAGGATTCAAGAATCGCCTTGACCCGCCCCCCTCTGACGGCTTTAACGAAGGCCCGGTGATCGCGCTCATTCTGGTCGGCGTATTCGACCGCGAATTCGCCGACCGCGTCGTCGAAGATGCTGCTCGACCCCATGTAGCCTGCAATCATCGCCGCATCGCCCGAGCGGGCGTGCGCCCGCGCGAGGCACCATCCACAAATTCTTGTATATGCGCGCAACAGGTCGAAATCCCAGTCTT
>Ga0335073_10016143_pt1 | contig 10432 bp, 8 predicted proteins | sample Lox_Sample_22_FD_207093 | JGI IMG/M metagenome (GOLD analysis project Ga0335073, IMG submission 207093) | Soil microbial communities from Loxahatchee National Wildlife Refuge, Florida, United States - Lox_Sample_2.2 | ecosystem: Environmental > Terrestrial > Soil > Wetlands | place: USA: Florida...
CGCATCGCAGACCGGATATCTGGCATGAGCCGAAGCGATTCAACCCGCGCCGCTTTCTCGACGAGCGCCATCCCGCTCACCACTTCTTCCCCTTCGGCGGCGGTATCCGGCACTGCATCGGCGCGGCGCTGGCGATATACGAAATGAAGCTGGTGCTCGCGCGGGTCTTCTCGAGAATGGAGCTGCGTCTACGCCGGGCTACGTCGCCAGGCCGCGTTGGTACTTCAATTTCATCGCGCCTTCGGACGAGCTGCCGGTAGTCGCGCGTTCTGTTTAATCCGCGCAGCAAACTCCTGGCCGAGGCAAGGCACGGCGCGCCGGGTGCGCTTTCTCGCGGCTCGGCGTAGTATTAGACAAGCGCTTCGGAATTGTCGTTGCGCGTTAAGGGCCTGCGCACTATCGTTAATCGGCGCGCTTTGAATCCCGCGATGTATCCCCGGACAAACGAGAGATTCCCTGACGAAAAACTGGGACGGATTCTTACCCAGCTGCGGGCGCTGCGATCGCGCCTGAATTTGCTCGCGATTCAGCATGGCCTGTTCTATTCGTTGGCGATGCTGATCGCGGCGGGCGCAATCGTTTACGCCTGCGCCTTCACGCTCTCGCCGCTTAACTTCATGATCATCGCGGCGATCGCCGCCGCGACTGCGCCTGTCGCGATCGTTACCGCGACGCGAACGGCTTGGTCGATGCGCGCATCGACGGCCCGCGCTGCCTCGCTCGCTGACGAGCGGGCCGAGCTCAAGGGCCGCCTCGCCACGATCGTTACTATCGCCCAGCATCGCCGCAGAGGCCCGATGTGGTCGTATCTCGTCGAGGATACTCTGAGCCGCAGCGAGGAATTCGCGCCCGCCCGTATCGAGCGGCGGCGTATCTCGAAGGGAATCTTTGCCCTCGCGGGAGCACTGGTGTTGGCCGGGATCGCATGGCCGATCTCAAAGATTCGCCACGCGCAGATCGCCGCCGCGAATCAACGTCCCGACGATCTCACACTCGATCTTAATGATCTGCATCTGCGTCCCGCCGATCCCGGCGACGACAGCGGTGTGACCGTCTCCGCCGATCCCGCGACGATGCGCCAGTTGCAGGCGCGGCTCGCACACGACGGCCTGGATGCGGGGCAGGGCAATTCGACCTCACTCGATTCGCTGGTGAATCACGCGCGCGACCTTGCAGGTAACCTGCAGAGCAAGCTCACCGGTCAGAAATCGCAGCCGCAGCGGCTTAATCTGAAGCTTGCTGACGCCGCCGACCCGTTCGCCCAGGACAAGGATCGCAACAACAATTTCGCCCAACAGCATAAGCATAACGACAATCCGGCCGGCCAGTTCCAGCGCGATCAGCCGGCGGGAAAAGAAGGCGACCTGCCGCAGAATCCGGTTCATAATGAGAACCAGGACCAGGACCGTCCGGCGGGCGCGGGCGACATGGGCAACCAATCGCAAGGCGGCAAGAACTCTGCGGATGACAATCAGGATCAGACCGCCGATGCCAACAGTCAGCAGAATGGCGACCAGGGCAGCAATGGCGGCGCAGCGCACGGAATCGGCGCCGATCCTGACAGCTTGTTCGGTGCGCCTGCGCAGGCGAAGCTCGGCAGCGAGGGGTTCGAGATCGCGATTGAAGCGCGCCCGCTCGACAAGGGCCCCAAAGGCGCAGGCCACGCCTACGAGCCGCCCAAGGTGCGCACCACCCTCAGCACCGATCAGGAGCCCGACGAGCCCGTCGCGCGCACGGATGTGCCGTCCGAGGATCGAACCACTATAAAGCGGGTATTCGAACGATGACCGATATGGACTCCGCCGCCCTCGAGACTCCGACCGTCGCTGATTTTGCGCGGACCTTCCGCCGAATCCAGGCCGAAATTCACAAGGTGATTATCGGCCATGAACAGGCTGTCGAGGAGATGCTCTCCGCGCTGTTCGCCGGCGGCCATGTCCTGATCGAAGGCGTGCCCGGCACCGGCAAGACCACGCTGGTGAAGACCCTGGGCCTCGCTCTCAACCTGAGCTTCAATCGTATCCAGTTCACTGTCGATCTGATGCCGGCCGATATCACCGGCACGCGGGTTATCGAAACCGGCGCCGACGGCCGCCGCGAATTCACCTTTCAGCCCGGTCCCGTTTTTTGCCATATCCTGCTCGGCGACGAGATCAATCGCGCGACGCCGAAGACGCAATCCGCGCTGCTTGAGGCGATGGCCGAGTTGCAGGTGACCGTAGCAGGTATCACGCACGTGCTGCCGCCGCCGTACTTCGTGATGGCGACGCTCAATCCGATCGAGATGGAAGGCACCTATCCGCTGCCCGAGGCGCAGCTCGATCGCTTCCTCTTCAAGGTGCGGCTCAACTATCCCGACGAGGCCGAGCTCACGCGGATCATCAGCTCGACGACCGGGCCCGAGGATGCTGGAATCGAGGCGGTGTTTCACGTCGCCGAGGCGCCGCAGCGTATCGAAGCGCTCAAGAAGCTGGTGCGCGAGGTGATGGTGGCGCCCGAGATCGAGCAATACGCGGCACGAGTCGTGCGCGCCACGCAGCCGCAGAACTCGCGCTTCGTTTCCGATGAGGCGCGCGCCGTCCATGATGATATGGTCAATCGCTACGTGCTGTTCGGCTCGAGTCCGCGCGGCGCGCAGGCGCTGATCCTGGGTGCGAAGGTCCGCGCGCTGCTCGACGGACGCGCCAACGTCGCGCGCGAGGATATCGACCGCGTCGCAGTCCCCGGCCTCGCCCATCGCATCATGCTCAACTACGCCGCGCATTCCGACGGTATCGACGCCGTGCATATTGTCGAGCGGGTCCTGAAGTCGGTGCGCGCGGCGCGCGCCTGAGGTTGCAGCGATGCTCGAGACGCGTGCGTTCGAGCCCGAATATCTGCGCAAGCTCGACCGGCTCGTGCTCGGTATCAAGCGCGCACGCTCGGTGCGCCAGGGCGAGCGGCGGATCGGCCGCGTTCAAGGGCTCGGAATCGAGCTCGAAAACTTCAAGGAATATACCGAAGGCGACGATCTCAGGTTCCTCGACTGGAACGCGATGGCGCGCCTCGACCAGCCGTTGATCAGGACTTTCCGCGCCGAGCGGCAGATCGAAATCACCGCGCTGGTCGATGCGAGTGCCTCCATGGGTATGCCCACGAGCGACGACAAGCTCGGCCTCGGCCTCGCGGTCGGCGCTTCGCTCGCTTACATCGGGATGGCCGACAATGACGCCGTCCGCCTCGGCGCATTCTCGGTGCGGCGCGGCCAGATGTGCCTCGAGACGACGCCGTTTCATCGCCGGCGCGAATCGTACCTCAATTTCAAGGACTTCGCGGGCGCGGTCCAGGCCGGCGGCGAGACGCGTCTCGGCGCCGCGGTCGATCAGCTTTTGCTCGAGCGGCGTCCACGCGGCGTCGTAGTCGTCGTCTCCGATTTCCTGGTTTCGGCCGCCGAGGCCGAGGATGCCCTCAAGCGGTTGGTTGCGGCAAATCACGAAGTCAAAGTCGTCCACGTGATGGGAGAGATTGAAAGCACCGGCGCCTATCCGCCCGGACTTTATCGAATCCGCGACGCTGAGAGCGGCGAGATGCGCGAGGCGGTCTTCGGCCCGGAAGCCGCCGCGGTATGCCGCCGCAAAGTCGAACAACTGGTCGAGCGAATCCGCGCGATTTGCGCGGCGATCGGCGTCGTTTATGCGCAGGCATTCGGCGCGAGCACGCTCGACAATTTCATGGAACGTGAATTGCCGCTGCTCGGGATCGTCAGATAAGCCGATGGGATTTCTCGATCCGCGCAACCTGCTGTGGGGCGTAAGTCTGGCCGTCCTGGTCGCGATTTACCTGCGCTCGCGCGCCCGCCCGACGATCGATGTTTCGAGCCTGATGCTGTTCGACGAAGTGCCTGCGCCGTCAGCGAGCATGCGCCAGGTCCGCTTCGATCTGCTCTTCTGGCTCGAAGCTGCGGCGCTCTGCGCCCTCACGCTCGCGATCGCGGGCTTCTTCGTGCGGATTCCGGAGCGGCCGGCTCACGGCCGCAGTCATGCGCTGGTCTTCGCACTCGGCGCGGGCATGACCGCGACTGAGAGCGGCTCGTCGCGCCTCGATCGCGCCAAACGCCAGGCCCTGGACATTATTGCCGACGCCCATCCCGACGATCAGTTCAGCATCATTACTTATGCGCTCGAGGCCAACCTCGCGCAGGCGCCGACCTCCGATGCAAAGGAACTGCGCGCCGCAATCGGGAAACTCAACGCGATCGCGGTCGCGACGCGTCCCGCCGCGTTGCGCGCGGCGCTGATGCGTGCGCGCGGCGCCGCCGAAATTGATCTCTTCGCCGACCGGCCGCCACCCGGCGAGGCGCTCGGCGATATCGCTACCGCCGGCAAATTCGTTTTTCACCAGGTCGCCGCTGACGAAGCGAATCTTGCCATCGTCTCGCTCGATCCAGGTGTGCCGCGTGCCTCCAAAATGCGAGTCGGCATTCGCAACTTCGGGGCGCATCCGCAACTCTGCGATCTGAAAATCTATCTCGACGAGAAAGACGCCGCGGCCCAAACCCTTATGCTGGCGCCGCGCGAGCAGGTCACCGCCCCCTACGATCCCCTTCCCGCCGGCGGAATCGTTCACGCGCATATCGCCTCGCCCGATGCGATTGCGGCGGATAACGATCGCTACGTGCTCGCCACGGCGGCGGTCCCGCTGCATGCGCTCGTCGTCTCACCGGATCCGGCGGTGCGCGACGATCTTGCTCGCGTGCTGCTCGCCGTCAATCCGAATTTCCGTATCGAAGCGGTCGATCCCGCGAGTTACCATGCTGCGAGCAACGATTCCGATCACTTCGCGCTGGCGATCGTTCATGACTCGGACGCTGCCGTGCACGCCGATTCAACTTTGCTGGTGTTCCCGCCCGCGGGTGCGTCCAAGCTCATCCCCGGATTGACGATCGATGGAACCGCGAGCGGCGCTGAGCTTCACGGCGCAACGCAGAGTGGCGGCAACGGACTTCCGATCGGCGCGACGCGGATTCTCGCGATGCCGGAGTGGATGGAAGTCACGTCGAGTGCGACCCTTCCCGGGAAGGGTCGCACGCCGGTCGCCGCGATCGGCCAGGGCGAGAACGGCAGCGTCGGCGTGATCGCATTCGACGTGCGCGACCGGATGCTGCTCGACCCGGACCATCTCGACGCGCTCGTCGGGACGGTGGACCTCATTAAGCGCCTCGTCACGCCGGCCAATGTTCAAATCGTCGCGACCGGAACCTACGTCAATCTGCCCGCATCCGGTCCGGCGAAGATCACTTCGCCTGACGGCTCTGTGCAGACCGTCACGCCTGACAAGTCGGGGCGAATCGTACTGCGCCCGTTGATGGCGGGGCGATACAAGGTCGATAACGGCAAGAGTTCGGTGCAGGTCTTCGCCAACTACTATGACGCGATCGAGTCCGACACGGCAGTGACGCAGGTCACGTCGGCTAAATCGCCGCAGCGGGAGCTAGCGTCGATTCCGGCGCCGCCGCGTGAGCCGCAGATCCAGCCGATGCTGATCGTGCTGGCGCTGATGGCGATGCTGGCGCTGCTCGCGGAATCTGCGATGCTGGCGCGGCGCGCGGGGCGATGGGGAATGCGCCATGTTTGATCGCCCCGGGCTGCTCTGGCTGATGCTGCTGCTGCCTGTAGTCGCGGCTCCGGCGCTGCTCGCGATTCGCGGCGGGCGGTTTGGCTTCGGCGCATTGTCGCTGGTGCTGCGCACCGCCTGTTTCGCGGCCCTGGTCGCGATGGTCGCGGGGTTCAAAATTCCTGGTCACGTAGCGGCACGCAAACTTGCGATTATCGCCGCGCTCGACCAGTCGCGCTCGATCGCGCCCGACCAGGACTCGTGGATGCGCGATCGCGTCGCGCAACTGCGGCGCGCGATGTCGCCGCGCGACGAGCTCGCCGTGATTGGCTTTGGCCGCGACGCGCGGCTGCTCGTGCCGCTTTCCGATCCGCGCCTGGTCGGTTCCTTTCGTGGCAGCGCTGACTCGGGTGCGACCAATATTTCCGACGCTCTCGTGACGGCCCAGAGCCTGCTTCCTTCCGATGCTGACGGACGAATCGTGCTGCTTAGCGACGGCAACGAAACGCAAGATTCCGCGCGCGCCTCGATTCCAGCGCTGGTCGAAAGCGGCGTGCGCGTATTCGGTTCCGCGCCGCCGCCGTCTTCTACCGAGCGCGTCGCGCTTACGGAATTCGCCGCGCCCGAGGTCGTCCGTTCCGGCCAGCAGTTCGATTTCCAGATCGCGGTTGAGAGCGAAGCGGCCGCGCCGGTGAGCGCCTCGCTGAGACTCTACCAGGATGGCACGGCGGTGGGCGCCGAAGCTGTGACGCTCAAATCCGGGCTGAATCGATTCGACCTGCCGTACCGGCTGAACGCCGGCGGCGCATTCGTGATGGGCGCGGAGATCGCGGTCACCGGGCCGCGCGTTGCGATCAATCCGCGCGCCGAGGCCGCGATCTCGGTGACCGCGCCGCCGCGCGTCATGATCGTTTCCGCCACGCCGCCAGAGAGCCTCGTCACGGCGCTCAAGATGCGCGGCTACCGCATCGATATCGTCTCGCCGCGCAGCCTCAGCACTAATCCCGTTGATTACCTGGTCTATCAGCTTGTCATCCTCGACGACGTTCCGTCCGCCGAGCTGACGCCCGAGATGCAGCATGCGCTCAATCGCTACGTCGCAGAGCTGGGCGGCGGGCTCATCGCGACCGGCGACACGCTGCGCGAAGACGGCTTTCGCGGCAGCGAGCTCGAGAAGGCGCTGCCGGTGAGCTTCGAAATGCAACCGCCGCCGCCTTCGCGCGAGCCGATCGCGGTCTATCTTTGTATCGATCGCTCGAACTCGATGAGTTACGACTCGCGCTCGCCCGCGGTGCGTGACGGCGAGCGCATCCGCTACGCCAAGGAAGCCGCGATCGCGCTGCTGCGCCAACTCGACGACACCGACTACGCGGGCGTGATCGCATTCGATTCGCAGCCCTACGTGCTGGGCCATCTCGAGCAGCTCGGTGACGATCGCAGCGACCTCGAAAGCCGCATCGAGCGCCTGCAACCGGGCGGCGGAACGGATTTCAAGGACGCGCTGGAAATCGCGGAGCGCGAAATCCTCCAGAGCGGAATCGCAGTGCGCCAGGTGATTCTGCTCACCGACGGCGACACCAACCGGCAGTATCACGACCACGACGATCTGATCGCGAGCTTTGCGCGCGAGAAAATCCCGGTCTCGACGATTCGTATCGGCCCCGATCTCGCGAACCTCGAGCTGTTGCAGGACTTCGCGCAGGCGACCGGCGGGGTGTTCTACCGCGTCCAGGATATCGAGAAGCTGCCGCTGCTGCTGGTTGGTCTCACCCGCGAGGCGATGAATCGGCGCAAGCAAGGCCGCACCTCAGTCGCGGCGGGCCAGCCCAGCGCAATCCTGAACGGCATCAAAAGCAGCGAAATTCCGCCGATCGATTTCTTCGCCTCGACCACTGCCAAGACCGGCGCGCAGGTGCCGCTGCAAGTGACGCGTGGCGATCGCAGCGCACCGTTGCTGGCGGCGTGGCAATACGGACTCGGACGTACGGCGATTTTTTCAGCCGATCCGGATTCGCTGGCGACGCTCAGTTGGATCAGGTGGAACCGCTACGCGGAGTTCTGGTCGCAGCTCGCGACGTGGGCGATGCGCGCAGGCGATTCAGGTCCGTTTACGATGCGCGTGTCGCACGCCGGCGATGGATCGATCGCGGTCGAGGCTGAAAAAGCCGACACCAATCCCGTCAGCAACCTGGTTTGCCGCATCACGGGCCAGGGCCATGCGACCGATATCGCGATGACGCAGACTGATTCGTCGCTGTACCGCGCCGAAATCGGACCGCTGCCGCGCGGCAAATATACGGCGACCTTGATGCTCAAGGCCGGCGACAACGAGCGCATCATCGAGCAGCGCCAGTTTGCGACGCCGGGCTCGATTGCGGCTGACGCGGCGGAGCTCAGGATTCGTCCGCCAAACCTCGACCTGCTGCGGCAGTTGGGTTCGGCGACCCACGGCGGCTATGACGCGCCTGATAGTGAGATCGTGCACCACACCGGGTCGCTGGTTCCGGTGCGCATCAGCGCCGCGCCGTTCGTGCTGCCGATTGTGATCGCGTTCTTCCTTGGCGAAGTTTTCGTGCGCCGCCGCTTCCTCGGCGACTGAGATGCTCACAATCAACCGTCCAGAAGAGGGCAATCCGATGCGCCGAGTGGGAATCGCAGCAGTTGCATTCTTGATCGCTTCGCTCATGCTGGCGGCGAGCGGGGCAAGCGCGGACACGTCGGCGCGTGACCTGAAAGCGATGTCGGACGCGAGCTACATCTACATCGCGACGGTCCGCAAAGACGGCAATCAGAGCAGGGCCGTGCCGGTGTGGTTTCTCGTCTCCAAGGATAACTCTTTGTTAATTCAGACCTCGCCGAAGAGCTGGAAGGCGAAACGCATCGGCCGCGGCAGCCCAGCCATGATCTGGATCGGCACGAGCGACGGTCCGGCTTTCATTGGCAAAGCCGCGATTCTCACCGACAAGGCCTCGCAGCAGGAGATCATCGACGGTATCCCGCGCAAGTACACGCTCGCGCGCCTGGGCTTCGCGCGGCCGAGCGAAAAGAAGTTCGCCGCCGGCCAGATCGTCGTCATCCGAATCACGCCGGCGCGCGACCTGCCCGAGGGGTTCAAGTCACAACCCGGCACTCCCGCGCCGAGTCTCGAAGCGAAATAGTACGATCGCGCTAGCCTCCGAACGGCGCGCGCGTCAGAATAATTTTCATGGCGACCGAGTCGGCATCGGTACTGATCAAGCGAGCGCTAGGCCGGCTCTGTCCGGTATGCGGCCGCGGCCAGATCTTCAGCTCTCATTTCCGGATGAATCGCACCTGCCCGCGATGTCACGTCGTGTTCTGGAAGGATCCCGGCGAATCGCTGGGGGCGATGTACCTCGACTACGCGGTGGCGACGATCGCATTCCTCGCAAGTTGGGGCGTGCTTGCCTTTGCAACCCGTCTTAGTGACGTACAGCAGCTCATCATCCTCGGCGCGATCGCGGGCGCGAGCGTGATCGCCTGCTATCCCTGGACGCGCAGTGCGTGGACCGTGCTGGTGTATCTGTCGGGCGGAATCGAACGCCCGCGGATGCGCGCGATCAAGGGCGGCAAGCCGCCGACCGCCGGCGCCGCTTAGGAGCGGCGCGCCGCGATCTTGTCGGGCAACAGTTTCAGCCGCTCAGCCGCCGCCGCGATAGTCTCGTCGCTCTTCGAAAAGGTAAAGCGCAACTTGGTGCGCCCAAGTTCGGGCCGATGATAAAAGCTTGAGCCCGGCACCGGCGCGACTCCGACTGATTCCAGGAAAAAGTTGGCCGCCTCGATATCGTCGCGGAAACCGAGCGCAGCAATATCCGCCATGATGTAGTAGGCGCCGTCCGGCGCGCTGCATTTAAGACCCGCCGCAGTCAGCGCTTCGAGCAGCGCAGTACGCTTTCGCGTGTACATCGCGGCCAGGTCCGCATAGAACGACTCGGGAAGCCGCAGCGCCACGGCGCCCGCCTCCTGCAGCGGATGGGGTGCGCCGACTGTCAGGAAGTCGTGCACCTTGCGAATCGCCGCCGTCAGCCGCTCGTTTGCGATCGCATACGCGAGCCGCCATCCCGTTACCGAGTACGTCTTCGACAACCCGCTGATCGTGATCGTGCGCTCGGCCATCCCCGGCATGCTCGCGATCGAGATATGACGCGCGCCGCCATAGATGATGTGCTCGTAGATCTCGTCGGTTATCGCGAGCGTGTCGTAATGCCGGCAGAGCGCCGCGATCGATTCGAGCTCGGCGCGCGTGAAGACCTTGCCGCTCGGATTGTGCGGCGTGTTGATAACGATCGCTTTGGTGCGCGGGCTGAAAGCCGCCTCGAGTTCGGTGCGATCGATCGAATAGTCCGGATCACGCAGTGCCACGTAGCGCGGCGTCGCACCGGCAAGGATCACATCGGGACCGTAGTTCTCATAGAACGGCTCGAAGATTATAACCTCGTCGCCCGGGTTAATGACGGCGAGCATCGTCGCGACCATCGCCTCGGTCGCGCCGCAGGTCACGGTGATATTGGCGTCGGGGTCGCATTCGATGCCGTTGTAGAGGCGGGCTTTGTCGGCGATTGCGCGGCGGAAGTTGGGCGAGCCGTGGGTGATCGCGTACTGGTTGTATTCCTCGTCGATCGCGCGCTTGGCCGCTTCCTTGAGGACGCTCGGCGCGGCGAAGTCGGGGAATCCCTGCGCGAGGTTGACGGCGCCGGTCTTGAGCGCGCGCCGCGTCATCTCCCGAATCACAGATTCGGTGAAAGAGTGGGTCTTTACGCTAACGTCAGTGGGCATCGAGAGCCCAGTCTACGCGGGAGCGGGACGGCGGAACAACTTGCCG
>Ga0335073_10016144_pt1 | contig 10432 bp, 9 predicted proteins | sample Lox_Sample_22_FD_207093 | JGI IMG/M metagenome (GOLD analysis project Ga0335073, IMG submission 207093) | Soil microbial communities from Loxahatchee National Wildlife Refuge, Florida, United States - Lox_Sample_2.2 | ecosystem: Environmental > Terrestrial > Soil > Wetlands | place: USA: Florida...
CGTGCGGGGCCTGCTCGACGGCCGCACGCTCGCCATGATTTTCGAACGGCCCTCGACGCGCACCCGGGTTTCCTTCGAGCTCGCCATGCGCCAGCTCGGCGGCGACGCCATCATGCTCACGGCAGAGGAGATGCAGTTGGGGCGGGGCGAGACGCTTGCCGACACCGCGCGCGTCCTCTCACGCTATGTCGACGTGATCATGATCCGCATCCTCAGCCACCACGAGCTGGCCGAGTTTGCTGCCGCCGCCACCGTGCCGGTGATCAACGGGCTGACCAAAATCTCGCATCCCTGCCAGGTGATGGCCGACGTGCTTACTTTCGAGGAGCATCGCGGCACGATCGAAGGGCACATTGTGGCATGGACCGGCGATGCCAATAACGTGCTGACCTCGTGGATGCACGCGGCTGATCGGTTCAAGTTCGAGCTGCGCGTGGCTACTCCGCCGGAGCTCAAGCCCGGAAAGTGGCTCACCGACTGGATCAGATCGTCGCGCGCGCCAGTTCGTCTCTGCACCGATCCGGAGGAGGCCGTCGACGGCGCCGATTGCGTCGTCACGGATACGTGGATTTCCATGGGCGACCGCAATGGTGCGCGGCGGCACAATCTGTTGCGCCCCTACCAGGTCAACGCCCGCCTCATGGCCAAAGCAAAGCCCGACGCCATCTTCATGCACTGTCTCCCGGCGCATCGCGGCGAAGAGGTCACCCACGAGGTAATGGACGGGCCGCAATCTGTCGTCTTCGATGAGGCCGAAAACCGGCTGCACGCCCAGAAGGGGATTCTCGCCTGGTGTTTGGCGGAGGCGGGATAAGGCCGGCATCGCGCTTCTTCCGGGCCTCACAATTCGGCGGCGGTCGCCTATATCCGGGCAATGCCTGATCCCGATGCGAAAATTCCGGTACGCGCGCCGGCGCAGACAAGTTCCGACGACAGCATCTTGCCGTTTGAGGTCGCAGCTCTCGACCTGCGCGGGCGCATCGTGCGGCTCGGGCCGGCGGTCGATGCCATCCTCACCAGCCACGATTATCCGCTACCAGTGGCAAAGCTCCTTGGCGAAGCGATTGTGCTGACCGTCATGCTGGGCTCGGCGCTCAAATTCGATGGCCGCTTCATTCTGCAGACCCAGAGCGATGGTCCGGTGAGCATGTTGGTGGTCGATTTCACCTCGCCCGACAAAGTGCGCGCCTGCGCGCGGTTTGATGCGGCACGGGTCGGCGCCGCCGCCAGCGCCGGCAAAGCCAAGGCCGGCGAGTTGCTCGGCAAGGGGCATCTGGCGATGACCATCGATCAAGGCCCCGACATGAACCGCTATCAGGGGCTGGTGCCGCTCGAGGGCAACGACCTCGAACACGTCGCGCATGAATATTTTCTGCGCTCGGAGCAGATTCCGACACGGGTGCGGCTCGCGGTGGCGGAAGAGTATCGCGGCGGCGGCCGCGGCAACGGCGCGCGCCGGCACTGGCGCGCCGGGGGAATTCTGGCGCAGTTTCTTCCCAAATCGCCCGAGCGCGCCCGGCAGGCGGATCTCGATCCCGGCGACGCGCCGCCCGGCACCGAGCCGCATCTCCTGCCGGAAGATGACGCCTGGGTGGAGGGCCGGTCACTTGTGAACACGGTCGACGATCTCGAACTGATCGATCCGGCGGTATCCAGCGAGCGCCTCGCTTATCGCCTGTTCCACGAACGCGGCGTGCGCGTGTTCCGCGCCGCACCCGTGCGCGCTCAGTGCTCGTGCTCGCGCGACACCGTTGAATCGATGCTGCGCAGCTTTCCGGATCAAGACCGCGACGACATGGTCGAGGACGGAAAGATCACCGTCACCTGCGAATTCTGCAGTTCCACTTATGTTTTTGCGCCGGCCGACATTGCCGCGAATGGCGCGGCATAGGCTTGAACGCGCGGCCGCGCGTGGCGTCGCGGCAACTTCAATTGATGGTGCGTTTGCCGTTGCCGGAGTCGAGCGAGAAGGCCGGTATCTCGATATCGAAGTGTTCGCCGTCCGCGCTCACCATTCCGTAGGTTCCGACCATGAAGCCGGAGGGGGTCTGCAACGGTACGCCGCTGGTATATTCGAATGATTCTCCGGCCTTGAGCACCGGTTCTTCGCCCACCACGCCCGCCCCGCGCACCTCCTGGCGCTTGCCGGTGGCATCGACAATGCGCCAATGCCGCGTTTTCAGCTGGACGGTTTCATCGCTGTGATTGGTGATGGCGATCGTGTACGCCCAAAAAAAATAACTGTTTTCCGGGGACGAGCGATCGGGGATGAAACGTGGCGTCACCACGACTTCGATATTGCGGGTCAGCGCGCGATACATCCGGCGAATCCTGACGTAATCTCGACGCTTTCTCAAGCTCATTGGCAAGCGCCGGACTTGCTTGCCGATAGCGAAACGGGCGCATTAGATTAGAGCATGATCCCGAAAAGTGGACACCGGTTTTCGGAAATGATCATGCTCCATTAGATTGGCATGCGCCACATTCACCGGTCGGGACCGCGCCGCCCGCAACCGCTGGCCTCATGGTCGCAAATCCTATGGCAATCGTTTCTCCAGCCCCAGCGGTCAGCACCGAGCGCGATCTGCGGCTCGATCTGTTCCGCGGCGTGGCGCTGTGGCTGATCTTTCTCGATCACATCCCGGAAAACATCGTCAGCTGGATTACCATCCGCAACTACGGCTTCAGCGACGCCACTGAAATCTTCATTTTCATCTCGGGCTACACCGCCGCCTTCGTGTATGGCCGGAGTATGCGCCAGCGCGGCTTTGTGCTGGCCAGCGCCCGCATCTTGCGGCGCGCCTGGCAGATTTATGTCGCGCACATCTTTCTGTTCACGATTTTCATGGCGGAAATCGCCTACGTGGCGGCGACGTTCGAAAACCCGCTCTATGCCGAGGAAATGAAGATCCTTGATTTCCTCAAGCAGCCCGACGTTACCATCTTCCAGGCGCTGCTATTGAAGTTCAAGCCGGTCAACATGGATGTGTTGCCGCTCTACATCGTTCTGCTGTTGTTGTTTCCTCCGGCGCTGTTTTTGCTGTTGCGCCGCCCGAATTTGGCGCTGGCCGCTTCGGCCGTCGTCTATGCATTGACCTGGAAATTCGATTTCAACCTGCCGGCTTATCCGAATGGCGTCTGGTTCTTTAATCCTTTCGCCTGGCAGCTCTTGTTCGTGTTCGGCGCCTGGTGCGCCGTGGGCGGGGCGCAGCGGCTCGGCGGCATCTTGCGCTCGAATGTCGTGCTGGTGATCGCGATGGCTTATCTGTTGTTTGCTTTTTTCATAACGCTGACATGGCACATCGAGTCGCTCGACCGTTTCGTGCCGCGCTGGCTGGCCGACTGGATGTATCCGATCGACAAGACCAATCTCGATGTTTTGCGGTTCGCGCATTTCCTGGCGCTGGCGGCGATCACCGTGCGCTTCGTGCCGCTCCACTGGGCCGGCCTGAAGTCGCCGATATTGCAGCCGGCGATCCGCTGCGGCCAGCATTCACTGGAGATCTTCTGTCTCGGCGTGTTTCTCGCCTTTGCCGGGCAATTCATTATTGCGGAATCCTCGGGCGGTCCGCTGTTGCAAACCGGGATCAGCGTATTAGGCATTTTAATCATGATTGCTACGGCCAACCTGATTTCATGGTACAAATCGATCGAAGGGCGCGGCCCGCTGTCGAGGGCCAAGCCTCCGGAGGCCAAGCCTCGGGAGGTTGACCTCGCGGGGGGCGAGGCATGACACTGATTGTGGCGATAATCGCCAGCCTGGCATTTGTGCACGGCGCCGCCGCGGCCGAAACCGCGCCGCGCTGCGACGTGCCCGAGTCCTTGTTGTCTGCCGACGTCGATCTCACGCGGGTCGCCGCCGCCATCAAGGACCATCATCAGCTTAACATCAGCGTCGTCGGCTCTGCATCCTCGGCGCTGAGCGGTCCCGAAGGCGCGCGCTTTGCCTATCCGGCGCAACTGGAACTGGCCTTGCGCGAGCGGCTTCCCGGCAATGAGATCAAGGTCACGGCGCATATCCAGTCGCGGCAACCTACAGCCGACATGGCCGCCAGCATGGCGAATATCGTTAAGGATGATCATCCGGATCTCGTGATCTGGCAGGCGGGCACGGTCGATGCTTTGCGCGGCGTCGAGCCGGACGATTTCCGCAACAGCCTCGATCAAGGCCTCGATGCCATCGCCTCGGGCAACGCCGATGCGATCCTGATGAACATGCAATACAGCCCGCGCACCGAGTCGATGTTGAACGTCTCCACTTACGCCGACGTGATGCGCTGGGTGGCCGAACAACGCGGCATCTTGTTGTTTGATCGATTAGCCATCATGCACTATTGGAGCGATGAAGGTACGTTTGACCTCTATGCCGCCACGGCCGGCTATGCTATGGCCCACCGGGTGCATGAGTGCATCGGCCGGGCGCTGGCGTCGCAAATTATCAGCGCCGGTCATTTCGAAACTGATAAATTGCAGACAACGCGTTAATGCAATCGCTTTCCATAGCTACGCTGCCAGTTTTCGCGCGCGCCGCAATTTGCGGGACTGCGGTGGTGCTTTGTGCGCCGGCGGGTGCGCAAACGCTTGGTCCGAACACCGTTCCCGCGGTCACGCCGGCGGCGGTGTCAAATCCGCCCGCGGCACCGACGTTCGAATGCAAGGCGCTGTCCCAATTCGTCCGCCTCGATCAGCCGTTGCGGCACACGGCGCGCCGCTTGGCCGCCAACGAACCGTTGACCATTGTCGCCATCGGCTCCTCTTCGACGCGGGGCGCCGGCGCGAGTTCGCCTGCCGCAAGCTATCCGAGCCGGCTTGCCGCCGAGCTGACGAAGCGCTTTCGGCGCGATGACATCACCGTGCTCAATCGCGGCGTCAATGGCGAAGAGATCGCGCAAATGCTCGCGCGCTTCCCGGCCGACGTGATCGCGGCGCATCCCGATCTCGTTCTTTGGCAGGTCGGCACCAATACCGTGCTGCGCGACCATGAGCTGCGACCGGATGCGACGCTGCTGCGTGACGGCATCAAACAGATCAAAGACGCCGGCGCCGACGTTGTGTTGATCGACATGCAGTTCGCGCCCCGCGTGATTGCCAAGTCCGAAACACCGGACATGGAAGATGAAATCGTCCGCGCCGCCAAACAAGGCAGCGTCGATCTCTTCAACCGCTTTGCGGTGATGCGCGAGTGGCATGATGTCGAACACATGCCGTTCGAAGCTTTCGTGGCCGCGGACGGGCTGCACATGAACGACTGGGGCTATGCCTGCGTGGCGAAGCTGCTCGCCGCGGCCATTACCGACGCGGCGACCCGGCCGGTAACATCGGCCGCTATCCGTTCAACGCACTGAAACGGTTCACCGCAGCTTCGGCATAACTTCGCCGGCAAACAGCTCCATATTGCGGCGCGCCAGATGATCGGGCAGCACGCCGAATTGCAATAATGTGATGAGAATCTCGAAGCCGGTCTGGTCGCGCACGCGCGCGATCTTTTCGCCGACCGTTGCCGGGCTGCCGACCACGACGGTTCCGTTGGCAATGAGTTCGTCGATGCTTTGCTGGCGCGGCCAGGCGCCGAGCGCCGGGCGAAGCTTTATAGTCGCCTTCATCGACGCGTTCGACGTGTAGCCCGGCGGCAGCAGCATTTCGTAGGGCATGGGAAGAAAGTTGTTGAACAGCGACTCGATGCCGGCCTTGGCCTCGTCGCGCGCGCGCTCATCGGATTCCGCTACATAGATCGGGGCGGCCCAGCCGAGTTGGCTGCCGGACGCCGCGTAGCCGTGGGTCTGCGCCGCCTCGCGGTACATGTTGTGATAACGCACCACGGCATTCTCCGGACTGAAAGTCACCATGAACGGATATTTGCGCTCCGGCGCCGATGCCCAGACCACGGTTTCGCGCGAGCCCATCGATGGAATCCAGACCGGCGGACGCGGCTTCTGATAGGGGCGCGGCCAGAGGTTGACGTAGCGAAGCCGGAAATGATCGCCCTCGAATTCGAACGGACCCGGCGTGGTCCATGCCTTGACGATCAGATCGTGCGCTTCGTGAAAGCGCTCATGCGAGAATGCCGGATTGACGCCGGTCGAATGGTATTCCGCGCCGATGCCGCGCACGAACCCGGCGATGAGCCGGCCCTTGGACAACACGTCGAGCATCGCGAATTCTTCGGCGATGTTGATCGGGTTATTGACCAGCGGCAGCGCGCGCCCCAGCACGGCGATTTGCACCTTTTTAGTGCGTTGAATGAGCGCGCTGGCGATGAGATTTGGCGCCGGCATTAAACCGTAAGCGGTCTGATGATGCTCGTTGACGCCGATGGCGTCGAAGCCGAGTTGCTCGGCGTAGGTGAGCTGGTCGAGATATGAATCGTATTCGGCGGCCCCCTTTTCCGGATCGTAAAAGCTATTGGGCAGAACCACCCATGCCGAGCGATGCTTTTTCGCCGCTTCCAGATCGAGCGGGCGATAGGGCATGAGATGAAAGCAGACGAATTTCATGGGCGCACGCGGTCAATAAAAGCGAGGATTTTTTCAGCGACCGGATCCAGTCGCTCGATGTGCGGACTGTGGCCGCAGGCCTCGACCATGGTCACTTCCGCGTCAGGCACGCGCTCGCTCCATAATGAAGCATAGGCGCTGGGAAGGAGCTGGTCTTCGCGTCCCCACACGATGTGCGTGGGCACGTTGATGCGATGCAGCCATTTGTCCAGGTTCGGATTGAACAGGCGCGGCTGCCAGCCGAACTTGACTGCGGCGAGCCGGTTCTGCAGCGCGATGTCCAATTCCTCTTCGTTCGCCGGCACCGGCGGCGCCGGCGCGGCGAAGCTTTGGTCGTGGAAGCGGTTTTTCTCGAATTCTTCCGGTGACCAGATGAAAATGTCGCCGGGCGGAATGCCTTTGATGCGCAGGCCGGCCGGTGCGATGAGCGTTAAACTGGCGATGCGGCTCGAGTTGCGCACGGCCGCTTCCGCGGCCGTCCAGCCCCCGAGCGAATGGCCGATGACGTGGACTGGCGCGGAAAAGTTCTGATCGAGAACGTCGAGATGATACATCGCGAGGTCGGCGATATCGCGCAGCCATGCGGGATCGTCGGACGCGCCAAAGCCCGGATGTTCGGGCACGGTCAGCGCATAATGCTGCGCCAGGCGGTCGAAGAACGGCAGCCAGGCAGGCCAGCCGCCGGCGCCGTGGAGAAACAGCATCGGCGCGCCTTTGCCGGCGCGCCGGGTGCGCACGCTCACGCCGCGCGTGATAAGCCGATCGGCCCCCTCCGTCATGAGAACTAGCTTACACCGCCTGCAGGGCGGAAAGCACGTCCTCGATGATGTCGTCCGGATGTTCGAGCCCGACCGAAACGCGAACCAGCCCGTCGGTGATGCCGAGTTCGGCGCGCTGCGCCGGCGACAGCCGCTGGTGGGTCGTGGTCGCCGGGTGAGTGATCAGGCTCTTGGCATCGCCGAGATTATTGCTGATGCGGATGAGCTTGAGCCCGTCCTCGAAGCGGAACGCCGCCGCTTTCCCGCCCTTGATGTCGAAGGCGACCAGCGTCGAGCCGCCGCGCATCTGTTTTTGCGCCACCTTGGCCTGCGGATGGTCAGGCCGGCCGGGATAAATGAGCCGCGCGATCTTCGGATGTTCGGCGAGCGCGGCGGCCAGCGTGCCGGCGCTCTCGGTCTGCCGCCGCACCCGCACCGCCAGCGTTTCCAGGCCCTTGAGCAGGACCCAGGCATTGAACGGCGACAATGACGGCCCGGTTTGCCGGAGCAGCACGTGAATATGCTTATTAATGAAATCGTCCGAGCCGAGAATGATGCCGCCGAGGCAGCGCCCCTGGCCGTCGATATGTTTGGTCGCCGAATAAACGACGCAATCGGCGCCGAGCGCGAGCGGGCTCTGGAAAATCGGCGTGGCGAAGACATTGTCGACGACCAGTGTGGCGCCCGCGTCGTGGGCGATGCGCGCCACCGCTTCGATGTCGATGATTTCGAGGGTCGGATTGGTCGGCGTCTCGATGAAAAAAGTCTTGGTGTTCGGCCGTACCGCCGCGCGCCATTGCTCGAGATCGGTCCCGTCGACCAGCGTCGACGTCACGCCGTAGCGCGGCAGATAATCCTCGACGATGTAGCGGCAGGAGCCGAACAGCGCCTTGGCGGCGACGACGTGATCGCCGGTTTTGAGTTGGCCGGTGAGCGCCAGCGTCACCGCCGCCATGCCGGTCGCGGTGGCGCGGGCGGCTTCGGCGCCCTCAAAGGCGGCCATGCGCTCCTCGAACATCGCCACCGTGGGATTGGCGAAGCGCGAGTACTGAAAACCCGGTTCCTCGTTCTTGAAGCGGCGCTCGGCTTGCGCGGCGCTGTCGTAAACGTAGCCCTGGGTGAGAAACATCGCCTCCGAGGTCTCGCCGAATTGCGAGCGCAACGTGCCGGAATGAACGAGACGGGTCTCGGGGCGATAGCGATCAGGCGCGGACGCGGACATGTGGCCCTCCTTGGCCAAACAAAAACCCGGCCGTTAATCCTCGGGCCGGGCTCACGCGTCCCCGGCCTTTTAGCTAGTTGTTTTACGTGGCTAGCAAGCCGGCCGGCTCAAATGACCACGGGATAAGCGGTTCATTACGCCCGGCCGGCGCTTCCGTCAAGGCAGGCGCCGGGTTAGATCGGTTTCCGTGGCGAGCACGTCCCCGCACACGCGCAAGGGCATTCTGCCCGACAGAATGATCGCGGCATTGGCGCGAGACGGCGCGATTGTTGCCGCGCGCCCGTTTGCGCCTGACCAAATCCAGCCGGCGAGCCTCGATCTGCGGCTCGGCGCGGTCGCCTACCGCGTGCGCGCGAGTTTTTTGCCCGGTCCGGGCACCGCGGTCGCACGCCGCATCGCCGAACTGAAACTGCATGAGTTCGCGCTGACCGAGGGCGCCGTGCTGGAAACCGGCTGTGTCTACATCGTGCCGCTGATTGAGCGCCTGGCCTTGCCGGCCGATATCGATGCGGCATCAAATCCAAAAAGCTCGACCGGCCGGCTCGACGTCTTTACGCGCGTGATCGCCGACGAGACCCGCGGTTTTGATCGCGTCGCGCCCGGCTATCACGGTCCGCTTTACGCCGAAATCAGTCCAAAAACCTTCCCTGTCCTCGTGCGCGAAGGTTCGCGGCTGTCGCAAATCCGTTTTCGCCGCGGTGAGGCGCGGCTCGACGGCGAAACATTAAGCGCGCTGCACGCGCGCGAGCGGCTCGTCGACCGCACCGAGGCGGTGATGGGCGAGGGGATCGCGGTGAGCGTCGACCTTGCGGGAGCCGGCGGGGACAACGGCATTGTTGGTTATCGCGCCAAGCGCCACACCGCCGTGATCGAGGTCGAGCGCCGCGGCGCCTATAACGTCGCCGATTTCTGGGAGCCGATTGCCGCGCGGAGCGATACGAGCCTCATCCTCGACCCGGACGAATTTTACATTCTTGCCTCCACCGAAGCTGTGCAGGTCCCGCCGGACTACGCCGCCGAAATGGTGCCGTTCGATCCGTTGGTCGGCGAATTCCGCGTGCATTATGCCGGGTTCTTCGATCCGGGCTTCGGTTATGCCGGGGCCGGCGGGCTCGGCGCGCGGGCCGTCCTGGAAGTCCGTTCGCGGGAAGTGCCGTTCATTCTCGAACACGGCCAGATCGTGGGGCGGCTGGTTTATGAGGAAATGATGGAGCGGCCGGAGCGCCTTTACGGCAGCGATATCGGCTCAAACTATCAGGCGCAGGGGCTCAAGCTCTCCAAGCATTTTGTTGGGTAAGCAAGATGCAGCGCGCCGCCGACAGCGGCGATAATCCGCAGCCGCAGCGGCAAATTCTTGTGCTAATTCTATGCCAACGGCGATTTTTGGGGCCGGGGGGAACTTTGCGAGGCGGGGGAGATAGCGCATGCGCCCGCTCATCCTGGGCATTGCCGCGTTCGTTTTTGCCGCGGCGGTGAATTTGTTGACCGTCGCTTGCGCGGCCGCGCAAGCCGGGTATGACCGGCCGGGCGGCGATTATATGCATGCGCCAGTGCCGGGCGGCGACCCAGCCGCGTGTGCGGCCCGTTGCGAGCGCGAAAAAGGTTGCCGCTCTTGGAGCTTTTCCTACCCGTCGCCTCCCGGCGAGCCGGCCATGTGCTGGCTCAAGCACGAGGTCACCCGCGGCATTCCATCGCCGTGTTGCGTCTCCGGCGTCCGCGGCGCGGCTTTAATCGAGCCGCAGATCCGCGGGCTGGAATTTTCCATTGAGCGTTCAGGCGGCGACTATCGCTCCTTCGACACCGCGCCGGATCCGCATGGCAGAGTTTGTGCGGCGGCGTGTCAGGCCGACCCGCGCTGCCGCGCCTGGACCTATCGGCGGCCAGGCTATGGATCGAATACCGCGCATTGCTTCCTCAAGGAGACAATCAAGCCGCCGAGCCACCGGCCCTGCTGCATC
>Ga0335073_10016145_pt1 | contig 10431 bp, 11 predicted proteins | sample Lox_Sample_22_FD_207093 | JGI IMG/M metagenome (GOLD analysis project Ga0335073, IMG submission 207093) | Soil microbial communities from Loxahatchee National Wildlife Refuge, Florida, United States - Lox_Sample_2.2 | ecosystem: Environmental > Terrestrial > Soil > Wetlands | place: USA...
AGCAAGCGCGCCGCCATCAATGCAACTTCACCTTGGGGCCGGTGCGGTGCGCCAACGTGCGGACGACAACGCCAAGCACGGCCCGCGCGGTGCCGCCGAGCGCCTGGTCATGCATGACGCGCAGAGAACGGTACATGATCTGGGCGAACATGCCTTCGACGAAGAAGCTGCGGCCAAACAAGAATCCCATCAAGTTACCCACCGTACTCCATTTGCCCAGCGAAACCAGCGAGCCGAAGTCGTGGTAGTTGTAGGGAAGCAACTTCTGGCCGCGCAGCCGCCGCCGGATCTGGCGAGCCAGATGCGAAGCCTCCTGATGCGCTGCCTGCGCCCGCGGCGGCACCGGCGTGGGGGAACCCGGGCGCGGACAGGCGGCGCAGTCACCCATCGCAAAGACGGCGGGATCGTGCGTCGTCTGCAGCGTTTGCTCGACGACGAGCTGATTGATGCGATTGATCTCCAGTCCATCGAGATGACGCAATACGTCCGGAGCTTTGACGCCCGCCGCCCAGACCACCAGCTCTGACGCAATGAAAGAGCCATCGGCGAGAGTGATCCCCTCCGCTGTTACCTTCGTCACTTTGGCACCAGTGCGGACCTCGACGCCCATCTTTTCGAGCAGGAGGTGGGTCGCCTTGGAGATGCGTTCCGGCAGACCGTTCAAGATACGCTCAGTGGCCTCAATCAGTACGATATGCACGTCGCGCTGCGGGTCGATCCGATCGAGTCCATAGGCAACCACTTCGCGGATCGTGCGATACAGTTCGGCCGCCAGTTCGGTCCCGGTCGCACCGGCGCCGACGATCGCCACGTGGAGCTGGCCCGGACGCACCGGGCCCTCCTGCGTCTGCGCACGCAGGCAGGCATTGAGCAGGCGCCGGTTGAAGCGTTCGGCCTGTGCCAGTGTCTCCAGCGGGACCGCATGCTCGGCAACGCCGGGTGTGCCGAAATCGTTGGTGATGCTGCCGATCGCGATGACCAGCGTGTCATAACCGATAGAGCGTGGCGGTGTGACCTGGCGCCCTTCGTCGTCGACCATGGCGGCGAGATGTACTTCCTTTCTGGCGCGATCGAGCCCGATCATCTCGCCGAACCGGTAGCGGAACCCGTGCCAATGCGCCTGAGCAAGGTAGTTCACTTCGTAGGCGCCGGGATCGATGCTGCCGGCCGCCACCGAATGCAACAGCGGTTTCCAGATATGGGTCCGGCCGCATTCCACCAAAGTAATCGACGCAAGCCCGCGCCGGCCCAGGCGATTGCCGAGGCTTGTGACGAGTTCCAACCCGCCCGCCCCGCCGCCCACCACGACGATGCGGTGCAATGCGGTTTCGCCGGCGCGCCGGCTCCTGGGTGCTGCGGACGCTGCTTGAGGCGGATTAGAATCGATGACGTGTTGATCCGGGTCGCGGTGAAGGACGTTTTCCATGCGAGTTCAGTCCTTGTACACGGGGTGGTAGGTACGAACGCGAACCAGTGCGCCGACATCGTCCGGCCGTGCCACTCGTGCGAGACCGTGGTCGAAAATATAGGCCACAAGCCGCTCCAGCCTGTACTTGTGCCGTTCCGCGTTGGTGAAGGCGGTGGCCTTGTTCCGGTGGGGGTCGTGAAGCAGGTTATATCCGATAGGAGGCTGCATCGCGCGTCCGGTCATCTCGGTCTCCATGGGCTTGGTTTGGTTCGAATTCAGTCAGGCAGAGCTATTGAGCGGACCAACCCCGCGCCGAACCGTGGCCCCAATACGGGGCGCCGCATCCGCTCCCGGTTCCACCTGCCCTTGCAGAGCTCCGACTGGAAATGCATGACATCGAAGCCGCGGCCGTATGGGCTCCGCAGTGTCTGCGACACATTGTGCTTGTGTTCTCTGCGACATCCGCACGGACACAAATTGTCGGAGTTTGCGTCTGACAGTTGCGCGGCCTCGGCCAGCAATTCGGCGATGGCCGCTGGCTCGCCGAACAGGTTTTTGGGCCACGGCAATCGCTCCAGCCGCCGCAGTTCGGTCGCTTGTTGCAGGAACTTCGCGGCGCAGAACGGTTCGCGCTCGGGAATTCCCTGGGCGCGACGGCGCTGTCTGAAGTATTCGGCGTCATGCGTGGACATCGTTGTGACTCCTCCTGAAGAGAACCAGGTCGTTGCGACACTTCGATCAGCGGACCCGGTCAGCCTTCGAACGCACTACACAATTCTTGAGTCACAGTGCGGTTAGTCATTGTGAAAGGCCGTTAATCCAAGCAAACCGTCATCCGCACCCGGTCATGAGGCAATATGGTCATTGACCATGCGAGGCACCGGGGTCTGGCCAATCGACGGCGTGCTGTCCATGGGAGGTATCATAGCTGGCACACCGGGATAGCGCCAAAATCACCATTGCAGCGCTTATGCAACGCACCGTACACTTTAGTATGTTTATTGGTTGTATCCTTCCAAGAACCGATTATCGCACTTTAATCGTGGCAACGCGCGGCGCGTGCGAGCGGCGCCGCCGTGAGTGAGCGCACTCCCTGTGCACCGTGGATAAGAACGCCTTCGATATCCGCGGTCGCCGATGGGCCCGTGTGGAAACTGGCATAGTGGCCAGCGCGGAACTCCGGTCGCCGGTAAGCGTGATGAAGGTTGATGACGATGTCCGCGGGATCGACCAGTACGATCAGATGCTGCGCAAGATAAGCGACGGCATTGACGTGCAGATCGCGGTCGTAGAGCAATACCGACCCCGTCTCGGCGACGGCGAAGGCCGCACGGACGATGGCGAAATCGACATCCGCCAATTCCTGTGGTGCGCGGAGATGCGCGATATCGCGGTTTCCTGTGATCTCCGGCACGGTCGAGCACACGACCTTGGCACTTGCAGTCTTGTCTTGGACCCGTGTGCGGAGGTCGCCGGACTCCGGTGGATCGAGGAACACACCACCCATGCGTTCGAGGCTTGCCTTGAACGCCATGAGCAATGACGCCGGTGGTGCGTCGTCGAACATGGGGACGGCGGGAAGCGGCCGCTCCAGCAGGGGCCGGTTGGCCCGGATCGAACCGAGGATTTCGTCGCGGCTGCTCATGGCTTGTCTCCGCGGTTGGCCCGGTACCAGCTATGGAAAGTTTGCCGCGGGGGATGCGGGGCCTCGCGATGTTTCCCCCACGCGTTGAGGCTGTTGTAGATGACAAAGCGTGGCAGATGGGCGAGTGCGATATCCGCCGCGGCGATGGCGGCGCGATAAGCCGCGGGTCGCGACAGCAGCTCGCCCGCCGCCTTCATGGCAACCTTCTTGGCGAAGGGAACCTCATGCTGCTTCACGAGTTCGACGCGCCAGGCGGAGATCTGCTCATGGATGTTGATCTTCACCGGACAGACATTGCTGCAGCTTCCGTTGAGCGAGGACGCAAAGGGCAGGTTGCTGTACTTGCGCGCGTTGAATGTCGGATCGATGATGAGGCCGATGGGACCGGAATATGTGGCACCGTAGCTGAGGCCGCCGCTGCGGCGATAGACCGGACAGGTGTTCATGCAGGCCCCGCAGCGGATGCATTTGAGCGATGTCCAGAACTTCTCCATCCCCAGACGCGCTGACCGGCCGTTATCCACCAGCACGATGTGCATCTCGCTGCCTTCCCGTGGGCCACGGAAATGCGAGGTGTATTGCGTGATGGGCGAACCCAGGGCACTGCGCGAGAGAAGGCGCACGAAGACCGCCAGATGCTCAAGGCGCGGAATGATCTTCTCGATGCCGATCGAAGCGATGTGCAGTTTGGGCACATTGGCGGACAGATCGGCATTGCCCTCGTTGGTGCAGACGACGAAAGTTCCGGTCTCGGCCACCACGAAATTGGCGCCCGTCATGCCGGCATCTGCGGCAAGAATCAGCGGGCGGGTGGCCTCGCGCTGCGCCTCCGCAAGGTAGTGCACATCGCTGTTGTTGGGGTCCGTGCCGATGGTCCTGGCGAATACTCCCGCGACATCGGTCCTGAGCTTCCGCCGGCACGACGACATGGCTCGGGTCTTCGTTGTCGAGTTGCTGAATGCGTTCGCCAAGATCGGTCTCGATCACGTCGATGCCGACCGATGCCATATAAGGGCGGAAGCCGCATTCCTCGGTGAGCATCGATTTGCTCTTGATGAGGGACTTCGCACCGTGCTCTCGCAGAATCTCGTGCACGATACGGTTGTGCTCGGCGGCGTTGCGCGCCCAATGCACGTGGATGCCGTTCGATCGTGCATTTGCCTCAAATTGATCGAGGTATTCGTCAAGATGCGTGAGCGTATGCTCCTTGATCGCCGACGCCAGCGAGCGAAGTTCTTCCCATTCCGCGATGACATGCATTTCAGGATCGCGCTTCTGGCGCAGGTCCCAGAGCCGTTCGTCATGCATCTTTTCGTGTTCCGGGGCGGCAATGAACCGTGCCGCGGCTTCCACCTGATCGACCGGGCGGTTGCCATGGATCTTCGCGCCACGCGGCTGCGCTTCGGGCGGCACACGCAACGGTTTCGAGCTCCCCTCGGCATGATCGAGCCGGTGACCGTCTCGGTAGATCGCGTTGGGATCGTCGTGCGCCAGGAGTTCGGGATGCAGGATGGTATCGTTGCTCATGCCGCGGCTGCATTCAGGATCTGCGCGATGTGGATGAACTTGAGCGGAACGCCGATCCGTTCCGCGCAGCCCTTCTGGTGCATCAGGCAAGAGCTGTCGGCGGACACGATGTACTCGGCACCGGCCCGCGCATGGTCCGCGACCTTGTCGTAGCCCATCTTGGCCGAGACGGGCTCCTCGAAGACACAGAACGTGCCGCCGAAACCGCAGCATTCATCCGGCCGCGATGGCATCGCGAACTCGATGTCAGCGACCTTCGAAAGCAGGTCCATCGGCTTTGAAAAGAACGGAATGTGCAGCTCGGATGGCGCCGCGTGCTTCAGCCGCCGCAGCGTCCCGCAGCTATTGTGCAGGCCGATCCGGTGGGGAAACCTGGCCCACGGAAACGCGTCGGGTTTGACGATGTCGTGCAGGAATTCGACCAGTTCATAAGTTCGCGCGCGGACCTCTTTCACATCATCGGTTTGCTCGATGGCGTCGAAACCGTCGCGAACCTGGTGAACGCAACTGCCAGAGGGCGCCACCACGTAGTCGAAGCCGGAGAAATTGCGCACGAACAGCGCCTGGGTAGCGGCGCAATCGGCCGTGAACCCGCTGTTCGCCATTGGCTGGCCGCAGCATGTCTGGTCATAGGGATAGACCACCTCGTAGCCGAAGCGTTCCAGCAGTTCCAGGGTTGCGACGCCGACCTCCGGGAAGAAAGCATCGATGTAGCAGGGTACGAAGAGTCCGATACGCATGGTCTACTCCTTTAGTAATGCTGGCTCGCGGACGTGACCTTGCCTCTGAACACAGTCAGGTTGATCGCGGTGTAGACAAGCATGAGCGGGAACACGAAGAGTCCGGCCCCCCAGAACATGAAGGCGAGGCTGGAATGGGGTGCGGCCGCCTCGCCGATGGTGATCGAGAACGGGATCATGTAGGGCCAGAATGAGATCGCCAGGGTGCCGAACGCGGCGGCGAAGATGAGCGCGACCATGTAGAACGGAAGTCCGTCCCGCCGGCGGCGCACGGTCACCGCCAGCGTCATTGCGGCAGCGACGCCGATCGCCGGGAACACGAACAAGTATGGCCGTTCAAGCCAGCGCGTGATGACCGGAAGGTCTTCGGCAAGGGCGTAGGCGAAGACCACGATAAGGAAGGCCAGCAGGCCCACCGACAAATAAGGGATCTGGCGGTACGCTGTCTCGCGAACCGTGTTCTCGCATTTGCGGACGAGCCAGCAGGCGCCCAGCAGCATGTAGCCAACGCACAGGCCGACGCCGCAAAGCACACCGAACGGACTGAGCCAGCCGAAGTCGCCGCCAACATATCGGCCGTTGACGATCGGCAGTCCCTCGACCAGCGCCCCGACGGTCATGCCCTGAATGAACGCGACGACGAACGAGCCGCCGGCAAAGGAGGCGTCCCAGATCCACCGCAGCCGCTCTGTCTTGTTGCGGAACTCGAAGGCAACGCCGCGCAGGATCAATCCCGCCAGCATGAGAAGCAGCGGCAGATAGAAGGCCGACAACAGGGTGGCATAGACGATGGGGAAAGCGCCCCAGAGGACCACTCCTGTAACGACCAGCCATGTTTCGTTACCGTCCCAGACCGGCGCTACCGCGCCGATCATGCTGCGGCGTCTCGCCTCGTCGCGGGTCAGTCCGAACAGGATGCCGACACCCAGATCGAAGCCGTCCAACAGAACGTAGAGCAGCGTGCTGATGGTCAGAACGCCAGTCCAGAACAGAACCATGGCTATTCTCCAACCGGAAGGTGGCGCGCGCCCTGGACGCCGTTCATCACCGACATGGGCCGGTTCGGAACCGCGGCGACGGGCGGCAAGATCAGATGCCCCACCGGGCCCGCGCGCAGCAGCCGGTAGATGTAGAAGACGCCGAACGAGAAGATGAACACGTAAATGGCGCAGAAGACGACAAGCGAGATGGTCGCCTCGCGCGTGGTCAGGAAGGGCGTGAGGGCGTCGGCGGTCCGCAGGACGCCATAGACAGTCCAGGGCTGTCGGCCGACCTCGGCGGTGAACCAGCCTGTCAGCGTGGCGATGAAGGGCAGCGGAAAGCTGACGAAGATCAGCCACAGCAGTGCGCGGTTTTGCTCAAGCCGTCCGCGATAGCTGAGCCAGGTGCCGATCCAGGCCAGCGCCAGCATGACCAATCCACAGCCGACCATGATCCTGAACGAGAAGAAGGGGATCAGCACCGGCGGCCGGTTCTGACGCGGAAAGTCGGTCAACCCGATTTCTTTCGAATCGAAGCTCATGCTGCCGATCAGGCTGCCGAGCACGGGGATGCTGATCGCGTAGCGATTGGTCTCCGCGCCGGCATCGGGGATAGCGATCAGCACTTCGGCAGCCGGCTGTTCGTCATGCCAGCGCCCCTCGATTGCCGCGAACTTCGCCGGCTGATCATCGTGCACGTAATCGCCGGTCAGGTGGCCGAAGAAGATCTGCACCGGGACGAGGACAGCCGCGAGATACAGGCCCATGCGCAGCATGATCAGTCCCTCGGCCTGGAATGTTCCTCGCAGCAGATACCAGGCACCGGTCGCGGAGACACAGACGGCACCGGTCAGGAATGACGCCAGCAGCATGTGCGGAAACCGCACCCAGACCACCGGGCTGAAAATGATCCGCGCCCAATCATCGGGGACGAAGGCGCCGTTCTGGACGACATAGCCGACCGGGTATTGCATCCAACTGTTGTTGACCATGATCCAGAAGGCCGAGAACATGGTTCCCAGCCCGACCATCGCGGTCGAGAACAAGTAGAACCAAGGACCGACGCGCTGTCGGCCGAACAGCAGGACACCGAAGAAGGCGGCTTCAAGCGCGAACGCAGTGAAGGCTTCGTAGGTGAGCAGCGGCCCCTGGATCGGCCCGGACAAGCGGGACAATTCGCTCCAGTTGGTGCCGAACTCGAACGCCATCACGATTCCCGAGACGACGCCGAGCCCGAACGCAACTCCGAAGATCTTGAGCCAGAATTCGAATACCAGGCGATACGCCGGCCGCCCCGTCGCGAGACGCAGTGCCTCTAGAACCGTGAGCCACGCCGCCAGTCCGATGGTGAACGACGGGAAGATGATGTGGAACGATACTGTGAACGCAAACTGGATGCGCGACAGCAGTAATGCCATGGAGTCCATCGCACGCTCCTTCAGCGCCAGAGATTGGTTTTCGCGAGATCGATGATCTCGTCCCCGCGGCCGTTCATGATCGCCTTCACCATGTAAAGCGAGAATCCCTTCGCCATTTCCACGGTGACCGACGGAGGCATCGCGAGTTCCGTCCGGTTGACGACGGCGTCGATCAGCACCGGACCGTCATGCGCAAGCGCACTGTCGATTCCATCTTCCACCGCGGAGGGGTCTTCGAGGCGAATGCCGAGGATCCCAACCGCCTCTGCCATCCCCGCGAAGTTGGGATTGTCGAGGTCGGTGCCAAAATCGAGAAATCCGGTCGACTTCTGTTCCAGCTCGATGAAACCAAGCGCTCCGTTGTTGAACACGACGACTTTCACCGGCAGGTTAAGCTGCTTCAGGCTCAGCAGGTCGCCCATCAGCATGCTGAACCCGCCATCACCCGACAGCGAAACCACCTGACGGCCCGGACAGGCCGCTTGCGCTCCGATCGCTTGTGCCATCGCATTGGCCATCGAGCCGTGCCAGAACGACCCCATCAGCCGGCGCTTGCCGTTCATCGCGAGATAGCGGGCAGCCCAAACGGTCGGCAGCCCAACATCGCAGGCGAACACAGCATCGGGATCCGCAAGGTCGCTGATGGCCTTCGCGATCTGTTGCGGATGGATCGGGCGCCGGCCTGACTTGCCGCAGGCCAGGTCATCCAGACCCTTGCGCGTCAACGCATAGTGGTTCTGCGCCTGCGTCAGATGCGTATCGTCGGGTTCCTGATCGAGCAGCGGTAACAGCGCCTGCAGCGTCGCGCTCACGTCGCCCACCACGGCAAGATCGACCGAGGCGCGGCGGCCGATATGCTCGGGGCGGATATCGACCTGGGCAATGCGCACGCCGCTGCCCTGCGGATAGAACTGCCGGTACGGAAAATCGGTGCCGAGCATCAGCAGCACGTCGCAGTCGAGCATCGCATAGTAGCCGGAGGCAAAGCCGATCAGCCCGGTCATGCCCACGTCATAGGGATTGTCCCACTCGACGTGTTCCTTGCCGCGCATCGTGTGCACGATCGGCGCCTTGAGACGTTCGGCCAGGGCGAGAAGTTCCTCGTGTGCGCCGGCGCAGCCGGAACCGCAGAGCAATGTCACCCGTCGCTTGCTGTTCAGCAGCGCCGCCAGTTTGTCGAGATCGGGCCGCGCCGGCGTCACCACCGGCACGGGGGGCAGCAGGCCCGCCAGCTTCGGCGGTGCCGCCGGTGCGGCCGGCTGCAGCGCAACGTCGCCCGGGATCACCACAACGGACACGCCGCGCTTGCCGATCGCCTCGCGCATCGCGACCTCGAGAATCCGCGGCATCTGGTTGGCGCCGGAGACCAGCTCGCAATAGTGGCTGCACTCTTTGAACAGAGTCTGCGGATGCGTCTCCTGGAAGTAGTCGGCGCCGATTTCCCATGAAGGAATATGCGCCGCGATGGCCAGCACCGGCACACGCGTGCGATGACAGTCGAACAATCCGTTGATGAGGTGAAGGTTCCCCGGACCGCAGCTTCCCGCGCAAACCGCCAGGCCGCCGGTCAGGTGTGCCTCGGCGCCAGCCGCGAACGCAGCAACCTCCTCATGCCGGACATGCAGCCATTCGATCTTTTTTTGCCGGCGTATCGCGTCGGTGAGGCCGTTGAGGCTGTCCCCGACGATGCCATAGATCCGCTTGACACCCGCGGCCGCCAGGGTCTCGATGAACTGTTCCGCGACTGTAGTCATGTAACCTCTCCTGGTTCTATCAAGCGCACGGTTCGACTACGCGCATCAGTTCAGGCAGCGATAAGATGTGCCCAACGTCATGGCGCTGCGCTTCGCTGTGCAAATGATCAGGGATGCACGCCTGTCTCCGGCCCGGCCCGTCAGGCAGCGGGCCTTCCGAAAGACTGACCGGTGCGACGAAGTTATAGCCGCGGCCCGGTATCGTAACGATATAGCATCTGCCTGCGCGGTCTTCGCCCAAGGCCCGGCGCAAAGCGCTTATCTGCGTCTTGAGATTGCCGTCTTCGACAAAGAGATTCGGCCAGACCCTGGCGATCAGTTCGGTTTTGGCGACCACGTCGCCGGCGCGTTCCACCAGAACAGTCAGGATGTCGAAGGCACGGCTGCCGACCTGAACTTTTCTGTTCCCCTGCAGCAGCAGACGTTGGCATGGAAACAGCCGGAACGGGCCGAACGAGAAGATCCGCCCGCCGGCAAACACGGGTTGGTTTTCCGATTCGTGTGGTAGTTCCTGCCCCTCGTCGGCCCCACCGCCGGTGACGAGACGATCGTACGCCTGGATGATAAGCTGGATTCGCCGGCGTAGTTCTTGATCGGCCAACGCCAATGCTACCGCACAGAGATAGTTACGCATTTCCATGCCACGGCTCTCGGCGCTCAAGGCGTCGATACGCGGCGCGCTTACGCTGACTGTCGCCATTTTGGAATCCGCCCCTAGACGCTGTATCTGGCACTCCGAACCCGGCAGTGCTGCCGCACTCGGATGCCGTGTCGCGCTCGATATCTAAGCGGCACCGCCTGAGGAGTCTTTCGATCCTGATAAATAGACCTTAAAAATGCCGTGTCGCGGCCGTCGGGCGTGCCGCTTCCCACCCTGACCTAACGACTTCTGAATTTTCCTGACCGCCCCTATAGTGGCCGCCGATGGAGTCCGCCCCCAACCCATTGGCAACCGTGGC
>Ga0335073_10016146_pt1 | contig 10431 bp, 11 predicted proteins | sample Lox_Sample_22_FD_207093 | JGI IMG/M metagenome (GOLD analysis project Ga0335073, IMG submission 207093) | Soil microbial communities from Loxahatchee National Wildlife Refuge, Florida, United States - Lox_Sample_2.2 | ecosystem: Environmental > Terrestrial > Soil > Wetlands | place: USA...
AGAAGCAAGCGCCAGGGAATTGGCCGCGGTTCCGTTAAACGCAAAAAAGACCTCGCAGTCGGTGGCAAACAGCTCGCGGAAAGCGTCCGCCGCGGCGGCGGTCCAGGGATCGTCCCCGTACCCCGACACGTGACCACGGTTGGCTGATTCCATAGCAGCCCAGGCTTCCGGACAGATCCCTGAATAGTTGTCGCTTGCGAATTGCTGCTGCAGGTCTGCGGTTTTGATTTCGGTCATATCGTATGATCTCTTCTTACTGTAAGCCCGTGAAGGGACTCCTGAATTGTGGCGTAATCTCCCTGTCATCCTGCTGTTTCTTCTGAGCTACGTCTCTCCATTGTCAGCTGCCCCGCGCGAGCACTGGACAGCAGAGTGGATTTCCCATCCTACAGCGCCCCTGCGAGAGCCGGCGGTCTTCCATTTTCGCAAGATCCTGCATCTGGATGCGATACCCACCCACTACGTCGTCGAGGTCAGTGCCGACAATCACTTCCAGCTCTATGTCAATGATCAGCGAATCGGCGAAGGGCCTGCCAAGGGCGATCTACAGCATTGGCGCTATGAAACCTATGACCTGGCGCCTGCACTCCATGCCGGAGACAACATCATCGCGGCGACAGTATTCAACTTTGGCATCTATGCGCCGCTTGCCGTGATCAGCGACCGCACCGGTTTTCTGATGCAGGGTGACAGCGATGCGGAATCCGCGGCCAATACAAACTCCAGCTGGCAAGTCGAGGAGGAGCCCGGGCAGGCCTTTATTCCCAGGGTAGCCAACGGCTTCATGTTCTACTGGGCAGCCGATCCCGGCGAGCGGCTGGATGCGCACCTCTATGACTGGGGTTGGAAGGATTCGGGTTCGTCTACCACTTCCCGTTGGGTGGTAGCCGCGGGAGTGATGCGGGAAACGATTTATCCGAAGGACAGTGTCGCGGTCTCGCCAGGACACGACTCGCATAACCGCTGGGACCTGATCCCGGATGCTCTGCCTCCCATGGAATACGCACCGACCACTGTGGGAAAAGTCGTGCGCACGAACCTGCCCACTGCGGAACAGTTTCCCGGGACCCCAGTCGTCATTCCCGCGCATGCGGAAGTCGAAATCCTGCTCGATCGCGCAACCATGGTTACCGGATTTCCAGAGCTGACCGTGAGCGGCGGCGACGGTTCGCAAATCGACATTGGTTACACCGAGGCCTTGTACGACGCGCACCATCACCGGGGGAATCGCAACGAAGTCGGGAACCGGGTGGTGCTGGGCCAGTTCGACAAGTTTGTTCCAGACGGCGGCGCTCATCGCACGTTTATGCCGCTGTGGTTTCGCACCTGGCGCTACCTGGAGCTCAAAATCAAAACCGGCGATGAGCCTTTGCGCCTGGATAGCCTGAAGGCCGATTTCACCGCTTATCCTTTCGTCGAGCGCGCCAGCTTCCAATCGAGCGATCCGATGCTCGCCAGGATCTGGGAAATCTGCTGGCGCACCGCACGTCTGGGCGCGCACGACACCTACATGGATACGCCGTTCTGGGAGCAGCTGCAGTACATCGACGATACGCGCGTACAGACCCTGATCTCTTATACGGTGCCGGGCGATGACCGCCTTGCCGTACAGGCACTGCATGCCTTCGACGAGTCCCGCGTACCGGAGGGAATTACTCAGAGCCGCTACCCGGCTTCGCTGCAGCAATTCATTCCCAATTTCGCTTTGAGTTACATCGATATGCTGCACGACTACTGGATGTACCGTCCGGACAAGTCGATCGTAAAGCGACTCCTTCCCGGCACGCGGCCGATCCTGGAGTGGTTTCTGGAGAAGCAGTATGACGACGGATTCCTCAAGCCATTACCCTATGACGCCGAGTGGCACAAGCATGAAGACAAGTCCGCTTTGCTGACGCTCACGTTGGTGGATACTCTTCACCAGGCCGCTGAGTTGGAAGACGCCTTCGGGGAAAAGTATTTTGCGGACAAATACCGTGCACTGGCAAACAAGGCGGCGGCGGCCGTGTACCAGCAATGCTGGAACTCCAGACTCGGCTTGCTGGCGGATACCCCAGACCAGACAACGTACAGCCAGTACACGAACATCTATGGTGTCTTAACCGATGCAATTCCGAGGGACAAGCAAGCGCAGGTGATGCGAACGATTCTCGCGCCCAACCTGGGACAGCCTCCCGCCGTGGATCTGGCTTTGGTGGACTATCACGCGCAGTTCTATTTGTCGCGGGCGCTCGACAAAGCGGGACTGGGCGAGCTTTACCTGAGTACGCTTGGCCCGTGGCGCGAGATGATCGCCATGGGACTGACCACAACCCCGGAAACCAAAGATCCAAGCCGTTCCGACACGCATGCCTGGAGCGCGCATCCCATCTACGATCTGTTGACCATCGTGGCCGGCATTCATCCGGGCTCTCCTGGATTCGCCTCGGTTCGCATTTCGCCGAATCCCGGCGCCTTGACCAGCTTCGATGCTGCAATGCCGCATGAGGGAGGAGATATCCGCGTTCAGTACACGAAAGGCGAAAAGCAGTCGTCCTTTCACATTACGTTGCCTGCCGGACTACCGGCCACGCTGGAATGGAACGGTCATGATTACCCTTTAAAAGCCGGGGAACAGACCGTGCAGATACCAGCTCGGGAGTGAGTGCAGTCCCACTACACCACTTCCACATCCCAACCCAACCCCGGTGCATCCGATGGACGGGCGTAGATCCCCTCCGGTCCTCGTGTGATGTGGTTATCTTCCTCGAACCGCCGGTACACCTCGTCGGGCCCTCCCGGCGGAGGCATGAACGTTTCCGCCCACGGGCTGTTGGGCGTCGCCATGATGAAATGGATCGAATCAAACGCGCCGCCTCCATGGGGGATGACGGGGATGTCATAAGCGGCAGCCAAAGCGCCGATGCGGCGAAGCTCTGTCATCCCGCCGCACCAGTGAATGTCGGGCTGCCAGATTGCCGCTCCCCGGTGATCCAAAAGTTGGCGGAAGGCGTAGCGCGTGTACTCGTGCTCGCCGGTAGCGATGCGGGTGGACTTGATTTCTGCGCTGAGGCGGCCGAAACCTTCGTAGTCTCTGGGCTGCAGGCATTCTTCCATCCAATACACCCGGTAGGGTTCGACCAGAGCGGCCATCTCGATGGTGTACTGCTCATTCCATGCCATGTAGCAATCGAGCATCAGGTCGCCGTCCGGCCCGAGCAGCGCGCGCGTCTGCTTGACCAGCTCCAGGTTCTTCTGCTGTCCTTCCCAGCCATCGGCCGGACCGTAGGGGATAGCAATCTTCAGCCGCTTGTAGCCGAACTTGATGTGTTGCTCGACGTCGTTTCCCGTGCAGTAGGCGGGGATCCGGGGCTTGGTCTGGCCCCCGAGAAGCTCATATACCGGAAGGTTGAGCGCTTTGCCCACCAGGTCCCAGAGCGCCAGATCCACCCCGCTGATGGCGTTGATGGCGATGCCTGCCTGCCCGTAGGGGAGGGTCGAGCGATACATGATGTCCCACAGCCGCTCGATGTCGAATGGATCTTCCCCTACGAGCAACTTGACCAGGTGCTGCTCCACGACCGCGCCGCCGCCTGCTCCACCGGTGCCGTAACCAGTCACTCCCTTGTCGGTGGAGATTTCGACACAGAATCCTTCGAGCTTTCCCGGGTCAGGGTTCCACAGCGACCGCATGGCCTTGTACCGCGGATAGATCGACATGGGATTGGCGACTTCGACACCGCCGGTCGACCAGGAACCGGGAGCCGGCGTGTAGGTGGGCAGCGGGCGCTTTGGCCGCACACGCACCAGGCGCACGCCGGTGATTTTCAATTTGCTTTTTTCTTCCTGGAAGGCCAGCGCCGGAACGGCGACAGCGAAAAGACTGCCAAGCTTCAGAAGAGATCTGCGATTCATGGACGATTCACCGCGTCCGTAGCGCTGCACCATTGAGCGTTCGCGGAGGCAGGGGAAGTGTATCGCGCCCATACACCTGCGACGATCTCTAACACTATTTTCGTGTACACTGCAGTCGTATGAAAAACATCACCCTGAGTGCGGATGAGGATTTGATTGAACGGGCGCGATCGATAGCTCGAAGTCAAAACAAGACGCTGAATACTGTCTTTCGTGAGTGGCTTGAGCACTTCACTGCTAGTTCGGGAGATACGAAAAGCTTCGATGCCATGATGAGGCGCTTGAAGTATGTCGACTCAGGCGGGCGCTTCAGCCGGGATGAGATGAATGCCCGATAGGTTTTTTCTGGACACAAATATTTTCCTGTATTCATTCGATCACTACGCGCCGGCCAAGTCGCTTCGGGCGGTCGAATTGATAAAGATGGCGCTGAAGACCCGGAAAGGATTCATCAGCTATCAGGTGGTGCAGGAGTTCTTTAATGTTGCCTTGCAGCGCTTTCCGAGGCGTATGAAAGTGGAAGATGCAGAGCACTACTTCAGTACGACTTTTCGACCCCTGCTCGGCATTCATTCCTCTTCGGCGCTGTACATGGAGGCCATCCACCTACAAGGACGATACCGTGTCTCCTGGTATGACGCCCTGATCCTTGCCGCAGCCATTGAGGCAGAATGCCACGTGCTAATGACTGAGGACCTCCAGCACGGCCAGCGGTTCGGCGACCTGCGAATCGAAAATCCCTTCCTCACGCCCGCTTCCTGAAGGCCGCGCACACTTCCAAAAGCAAAAGGACTGCTGTGGCTTTTTGCCATCAGCAGTCCCGATGTACGACTGCCCAGGTTTGAGGTAGGTTGGCCCCTCTACGGAAACTAATTGCCTGAGACGGCCCTCATGCTCCCGGACCTTGCGTGCAAGCCCGGTGAAGGTTCGGCATGAAAGCCTGCCTGCTGCTTAGTTCGAGACCTGAGCCGTTTGCGTTTGCGCGGGCTGCGAAGCCTTGAGCGCCTGACGCTGCTTCTCGAGATCGACGTTCTCGGTCTCGAGCCGCTTCTTCTCTTCCATCAGCTTTTTGTTGGAGGCGTCAAGACGCTGCGCTTCTTTCAGCAGTTCCTGGTTCTTCTTGACGATGACGCGCTGGGTGTTGACCTGGTCGGTCAGCATCTTGTTCTGCTCAGCGAGCCTCTGGCGCAGCGCTGCGTAGTCCACGGATGGATCGCTCGCATTCGCAGGCAGGGCAGAGTTGCTGCTGGTATCGGCGCTGTTGCTCTGGCAGAAAGCAGGTACGGCAGAGAGAGACAACAGCAGGGCACATGTCGGAAGAAAACGCATTGTTACACCTCATTCCTGTGGGTTGAACTTCGTCGAACCTCGCCCGGAAGAATCCGAAGCATCGACTGGCCTCATCGTAATGAAGGCGTTCCGTTATGGCAGTATCACTTTTGAACTAGTGTGTCCCCGATGTGTGCATTCCTGTTGAAAGGCGATGGCTGCGATGGAAAAACTGAGCTGGAAACTGCACAGTACATTCGACTTATCGAAGGTCATCCCACTTAGGTGTGCGGTACCCGGCCCTAATCCAAAGTAACGTCGCGGCGTCGCATTGCTCTTGCACGCGCAATTCTCAAAACCGCACCTTCCCAAACCGCGCCAGGAGAAGGCCTTGAAATCGAAAATCGAGGTGGAGTACCGTGGTGGCATCCTTTGCTCGAGGCTGGAGGCATACATGAAACTCTTCTGCATTCTGCCGCTTGGGCTCACGCTCGCAACCACAGTCGCTGTCGGACAAGTCAACCTGGGTTCCGCGAAAGCGACAGCCTTGACGATTACGCCAAGCTCCTCCGGCAACTGCCCGATTGGCCTGGAAGTGAATCACGGATGGCTCTATGCGCAAAAGCGAGCCGGTCTTGGCCTGGGACCTAAGGATCCAATGCCTTTGGCTGATGCCGTACAACGAATCAACCTGACGATGACCAACCCATCCTCACGGGAGATCGTGAAGGTGCAGCTCACGGTCCACGGTTTCAGCGATAAGGGAAGACTCTTTACCCTGGGATCGGCTGTGCCCGACCTAACCCGGAAGATCACCTTTGAGCGCGACATCCAGGGAAACGGGCACGCGACCCATGACCTTGCGCTGAAAGATTTCACCGCGGTCTCCTCGGTTGACCTCGATTCGCTGATCTATGCGGATGGTTCCACCTGGAATGCAACCATAGGGGGTTTCTGCAGCGTAAGCCCCAATTCGCTGATGCGCGTGAGCGCCGTTCGCTAGCCAGAGGGCCGCGGAGGCCTGTGATTGGGGCGCGAGAGTCCGACCGGTTCCAAGGGGCACCCAGCGTTCACAGCGATCGCAGGAAGTCAGGTGCTCCCCAGTGGAGAGTAGCGGAAACGATCGACATTTTATGATGGCTTTGTGAAGTAAGCAGAACAGTTTAAGAGAGTCGCTTCGGTGGAGAAGAGAGGTAGACCTTGCAGTTGGGGAGTAAAGTGGGCATTCCGGATCAACCCGCCCACGCCACATTGGAAGCCGTCCCCTGCGATGGCAAAGATTTAATTGTACGGATGCACACCGACGAGTTCACGAGCGTTTGTCCGGTGACGGCGCAACCGGATTTTGCCTCCGTATTTTTGGAGTACGTGCCGCGCAGGTTGCTGATTGAGTCCAAGAGCCTGAAACTTTTTTTGGGCTCCTTTCGCAACCATCCTACTTTTGCCGAGAACGCCACAGCGCTGATCGGAGAACTCCTGCAGGAAGTTCTGGACCCTGCATGGATCCGCGTGACGACTCAATGGCGCAAGCGCGGCGGCATTGGTATCGATGTTCTCTGGGAACGCGGCGAACTGCCCCAATGGCATCAGCTGGCCTCGTCCCTGGGAGTGAAGAAGAGCTGTATCCATGTGCGTCGCCGGGGCCTTTAGCGACTCTGATAAGGACCGATATGGACGTGCCCAAGGGCGTTTAACTCGCCGGTCCTTTCATCGTAGTCAACAGAGTCGGCGTGCAGGACAACCGAGCCCGTGTCACAGCCGTGCGCTCCGGGGGAGCACATCCTCACTTCTACATCTCCGCGCAATTCCAAAACTGTTGCCGTATTCGCGCTGGTCAGATTGAACTGCGGACCTAGATCGCGTTCGGCCTTGGAGGCAATCAATTGCACGCGCCCGGTGCTATCAGTGCCAGGTACCGTGAAGTAGAGTCGAGGAGATTCTGTATGGTTCAGGTACGGACGGTCTGATTGCGGGTTCTCCTGGCAAATCCCGTTCGGGGCCGAAAGCGCGGCTAAGCACGCAATGAGAAGGCCCGGGGCTGAGATTTTCATGAAAGAAGTCCTCCTCGATGCGCGGGAACTTACCTTGTTCGGAATTCTACGTGGGCACGTTGAAGTAGCCAACCAGTCTTTTACCCAAGGGCTGTCGGTTGAGACCTCGATCGAAATTGACTATGTGTATCGTTGAGCGCCGCTTGCTGCGCCTGACCGCATCGTTCTTTAAGGAGCGAGGCGATTGATGCCACGGTTCCTACCGTAGCCGGACCCGCCCCGGGGTCCGCATTCATCAACGATTGTTTACGACTGCTGCGAATGCCAGGCCCGCGAGGAACGGAGCGGTTATAACCCATGCCATTGGTCTGGCGAAATTGAGGGTGAAGGGAATACCAGTGCGTTTTGGGACAAATAGCCGGGGATTCTCAGGATTGTAGTAGAAAATCAAAAGCTTCCAATGCTGCGGGTTTCGATCTGTGATCATAAAACCCTCCCACTCTCTGCCAGGAGTATTTTAACCTGTCGCGTGGCAATAGAATTTTCGCCCCGTCTGCTCCGGCTTGCCGTGGAAGGGAAGTGGAAGGACCTGCGGTTCGCAGACTGCGGGGTTTTTCGACAAAGAGGTCACAATCCGGATCACCGGTCGTGCGATAACGTACTCAGTTGCGTAACGCCGCATTCGGGTACTGTAAATCGCGCATTGGATGGGTAGTAGAATGAACATTCTACTGACTGCAATGCGGGAAAAAGCGGCGGGCAAAAACGATAAACGGGAAGCGATCCTTGAGGCGATGCTCGACCTGGTGGTCGAACGTGGCTTTGATGATGCACCCATGGCTGTCCTTGCCAAGAGATCGGGAGCCAGTCCGGGTGTCATTTACCACTACTTTCCCAGCAAAGAGAACCTGATTCACGCCGTGTATGAGCGCGTGGCTACGATCAAGCACGACGTGTTCTTCGAAGGAGTTTCCCCAAGTGATTCCCCTCGCGAAGCGCTTTTACATATTTGGCTCAACGCCTACCGCTTTTATCGCAATCATCGCAAAGAGACACGGTTTCTCGATCAGTATCTGAACTCTTCCTATTGCGGAGCCGCCGAAGCAGCGGCACAGCTCGCGCATCCCGAAACCGCGCGCATCCTCAAATGGCTGCAGCCGAGGAAGAAGGGTGGAATACTGAAAGACCTTCCGACCGAGGCCATTGAGAGTCTTACCCTGGGCCTGGCTGCCAGCCTGGCAAAAGCGCCCCGGGCGTTTTCGACAGCCACGCTCAAAACCATCGCAGAAACCGTCTGGAACGCCCTCGCCGAGGAATAAGTGGGCAGAGCGGCAAATCGCAGAGAATTTTGTGCATCCGCTAGAACGAACGTTCGATCTAAGCTTTAGGAGCGAGAGAATTCGTGCCATTCACAACACCGCGGAGGCAAAGATGAGCAAAGTTCTGGTTACAGGTGGATCAGGTTTTATTGGCAGCCACGCCATCGTGCAGCTTCTTGCGGCGGGCCATCAGGTGCGGACTACCGTACGGAATCTGAAGCGCGAAGGCGATGTGCGCGCCATGCTGCGGAACGGCGGCGCGGAGCCCGGCAGCCGGCTTTCGTTTGTGGCCGCCGATCTGACACGCGATGCAGGCTGGGCGGAAGCGGTAGCCGGTTGCGACTACGTGCTACACGTGGCGTCGCCTCTCCCGCCAAACGTCCCGAAACACGAGGACGAGTTAATCGTGCCCGCGCGGGACGGGGCGCTCCGGGTGTTGCGGGCCGCCCGCGATGCCGGCGTCAAGCGGATGGTGCTCACCTCCTCGTTTGCGGCCGTTGGCTATGGCTACGAGCCGCGGAGCGCGCCCTTCGATGAAAGCAACTGGACCCGTCTCGAGGGGGACGATGTGGCGCCCTATACGAAATCGAAGACTTTGGCGGAGCGCGCGGCGTGGGATTTTATCGCCAAAGAAGGTGGCGGCCTGGAACTGTCGGTCATCAATCCGGTGGCAGTGTTTGGGCCGGTGCTCGCACCCGATTATTCAGCCTCGATTCTGATCGTGCAGCGCCTGATGGATGGCGCTCTGCCCGGCAGCCCCAAGCTCTCTTTTGGAATGGTCGACGTGCGAGACGTGGCCGATCTCCACATCCGGGCAATGACGCAGCCTGCAGCCAAGGGCGAACGGTTCCTTGCCGTCGCAGGGAATTTTCTCTGGATGCGGGAGATCGCCCTGATCCTGAAAAACCGCATGGGGGCGGACGCCAGACGAGTCCCGACGCGAGAATTGCCCAACTGGATGGTTCGCCTTGCGTCGCTACGCGATCCGGCAATCAAGTTGATTCTGCCCGAGCTCGGGAAGCGCAAAAGCGCGACTAACGAAAAAGCACGGCGAATGCTTGGCTGGACGCCGCGGTCGAATGAAGAGGCTGTTACCGCGACTGCCGAGAGCCTGGTGCGACTTGGACTTTTGAAGGACAGTCTCAAGCTGGCCTCCTGAGTAAGTCCAGTGCTAGCCAGTACCCGCTCGATGAAGTACGGACAGATCTTGGCCATCGAAGAAGTCAAGTAATTGGCTGCTCATCTTTTTGGCCGTTAAGCATATCTTTCGGCCAGAACAGTGGCGCTGGGCAGCGGCGCCCATATACTCGCTCTTGGATTACTTGATGAACAAGCCCTGGTGTGAACTGGGGCTTTCTTCTGCTTATGACTCGGATTTTGTGCGTCGGCGTGGATCAACAGCTGCTTGAGATCCGCTGCACATTGTTACAAAAGAGTGGCTATGCCGCACAATTCGCTATGCCCGCGGAAATCGACGAAGGGGAGCAGTTTGACCTCGTGATTCTCTCGCTGATGTTGAGCAACCAACAGAAGGAGATCGCCGAGGCAAAGATTCCCCCCGGAACCAGGATTCTGGCTCTGGACGCGCTCGTGTTGCCAGAGGAATTACTGAGAATGGTCTCAGGGGCGCTCTCTCGAAAATCTGAACCCGCTTGAAGAAATTCGACAGCAGGTCGATTGCGCGACTCGTATTTCCTGCCACGGCAGGAAATATGCGTACGCTCTGTCGCCCCCCTTCCACTGGAGGCGGGGCGAAGGCTCATGACTACCCGGCGGAAGCTCGCGATCGGCTGAAACTGCGCTGGCGGCAAAGTCGTGTGGTAGAACGAAGCGGACGGGCAAAATTTCTTCCAGAATCGGAGTAAGCAATATGTCATCGGCGACTACCGGCAGAGTCATCACGTGGCTGCTCAGAGTTTTGATAGGCCTGATATTCACTGGAATCGGAATCGAAAAAC
>Ga0335073_10016147_pt1 | contig 10430 bp, 8 predicted proteins | sample Lox_Sample_22_FD_207093 | JGI IMG/M metagenome (GOLD analysis project Ga0335073, IMG submission 207093) | Soil microbial communities from Loxahatchee National Wildlife Refuge, Florida, United States - Lox_Sample_2.2 | ecosystem: Environmental > Terrestrial > Soil > Wetlands | place: USA: Florida...
GCCCGCTGCCGCATGCCTCCGGAGAGCTGGTGCGGGTAGCTCTTGAGGTGCACCGGGTCGATACCGACCATCCGCAGCACCTCGGCCGACCGCTGGGCGATCTCCTCCTGCGAGGTCACGCCGTGAGCGCGCATCGCGTCCTTGAACTGCGCCCCGACGGACTTCACCGGGTTGAGCGCGTTCATGGCGCTCTGCATGACCACCGACATGTCCTTCCAGCGGACAGCGGCCAGGTCCTTGTCGCTCAGCTTGACCAGGTTGCGGCCCCGGAAAGTGACGCTGCCGCCGCTGATCTCAGCCGGCGGGTTGAGCAGCTGGGCGATCCCGAATAGCAGAGTGGACTTCCCGCAGCCCGACTCGCCCACGATCGCGAGGAACTCGCCGGGATTCACGTCGAAGCTGACCTTGTCGACCGCGCCGACGATTCCGCTTTCCAGCACGTACTCGACCGACAGGTCCCGGATCTGCAGGGTCGGGCCATCCTGCGGCGGGCTGGCAAGGCCGTTCTGGTCGTCAGCGAGCGCGTGCGCCATGGCTGGCAAGCCTCCTCCGGGTGCTGGCCTCAGCGGCCTTGCGGGCCTTCGCCGCGCTGAGCGGGCGCAGCGCCGGGTTGCCGATCTCGTCGAAGGCGTAGTTGATGAAGGCGAACGCGACGCCGAGCAATGCGATGCACAACCCGGGCACGATGAACCACAGATACCGGCCGGTGGTCCAGGCGGCGTTCTGGTTCGCCCAGTACAGCGTGGTGCCCCAGCTCACGTTGTTGCTCTTGCCGAGGCCGATGAACTGCAGGCCCGAGCCGGCCAGTACTGCGTAGAGCGCGTTGTTCAGGAAGCTGGCGAGCAGCAGCGAGGTCATCGTGGGGATGATCTCCACCATGATGATGTAGAACGACCGTTCGCCACGGACCTGTGCGGCCAGCAGGAAGTCTCGGTTGCGCAGCGACTGGGCCTGCGACCGGAGCTGCCGTGCGGTGTAGGACCAGCCGGTGAACGACAGCACCAGGATCAGCACGAGGTTGCCCGCGTTCGGGAAATAGGCGGCGATGATGATCAGCAACGGGAAGATGGGGATGACCAGCAGCACGTCGGTGACGAAGCTCAGCACGCTTTCCCACAAGCCGCCGAGGTAAGCGGCGGCCACGCCGATCACCATGGCCACGGCGGTGGTGAGCGCGCCGACCGCGATCGCGAGGATCATCACGTTGCGGGTGCCATCGATGACCTGAGCGTAGATATCCGCACCGATGTTGTCAGTGCCTAGCCAGTGGGCCGCTGATGGCGCAGCCGTGATGTCCGAGCTGAAGGCGGTCGGGCTCTGGTGCGTCAGCAGGCCGGGGAAGAGCGAGACGAAGATGAAGATCGCCATCAGCACAACCCCGATGGTGGCCTTGCGGTTGGTGCGGATAGCCCGGCTGAAACGGCGCAGCGCACTCCAGCGGCGCTGCCCGGCCGCGGTCAGCTCCCTGCCGGGCTCCAGGGGTCCGGCGGCCTGGCCGGTGGTAATGGGGAGGGCCATGGCTATCCTGCCGTCCTGGTGCGTGGGTCGAGGATCGCGGTGGCAATGTCGGACAGCAAGATCGCGGCCAGCACCGCCACGGTGATGATGAGGAACAGGCCCTGCATGAGCGGGTAGTCGTCGTACCCGACGGCATTCAGCAGGTAATAGCCGACGCCCTGGTAGTTGAAGACGTACTCGACCAGGATCGCGCCGCTCACCACGAAGCCGAGCGACATGGCGAAGCCGGTGAGGTTCGGCAGGATCGCGTTGCGCGCTCCGTAGTCGACCATGACACGGGCCGACGACAGGCCCTTGGCCCGGGCCATCCGGACGTAGTCCTCGGTGAGGGTGGTCACCATGTTGTTGCGCATGGTGAGCACCCATCCGCCGATGCCCGTGATCAGCAGTGTCAGCGCCGGCAGGATCGCGTGGACCAGCACGTCGCCGAGATAGCTCGGCGAGAACGAAGGGATTGCGAGCTGGCCGATGTTGCCGCCGGCCGGCAGCCACCCGAGGTAGACGCTGAAGATCAGGATGAGCACCATGCCGACCCAGAAGAACGGGATAGCAGTGGTGAAGACGAACAGCGGCGGCATGACGCTGTCGAACCGGCTGCCCCGCCGCCAGGCGGCTACCGCTCCGATCGCGGTGCCCAGGATGAACGCCAGGATGGTGGTGATGCCCACGAGACCGAGCGTCCACGGCAGGGCTCCCGCGATGACCTCGCTGACAGGCTCGCCCTGGGAGTAGGAGAAGCCAAGGTTCCCGGTGGCGGTGTGACCGAGGTAGGCGACGTACTGCGTCCAGATGCCCTGAGTGTTGTTGATCCCCAGGGATAGCTCAATGGCCCGCACCGTCGCCTGACTGACCGCGCCATGGAGGTGAGCGATGATTCTGTCGGCAGGGCTGCCCGGCATGAGGCGCGGCAGGAAGAAATTCAGCGACAGGCATGCCCACAGCGTGAGCAGGAAGAACCCCGCGCGGCGAATGACGAACCTCATGGCTGTCCTTGACCTTTCACCCGCCCGTGGTGACAACGGCGCATGCATCCAGGGGCGCCGTTGCCACCACGAGCCTGACTCATAGCCCGCTTAAGAGACGGGCTTGATGTGGAGCAGGTCCCATCCCCAGTCCGGGTAGGCCGTCTGGCCCTGCGCGTACGGGTTCTGCGCCGTAGGCCAGCCAGTGAACTCGCTGGTGCTGTACTGGTCCCAGGAGACGGCTCCGAGGACAGGTATGTACGGCACCTGCGACAGCATGAGCTGCTGCAGCTTGTTGACGATCGAGTGCTGCACAGCCGGACTGTTCGTGACCGCGTACTCGTTGAACAGCGCGTTCGTAGCCGGGTCGTTCCACTGCGTGTAGTTGGTGCTACCGATGTTCGGCCCGTACAGCCACTGACGGAATTCGTACTCCGGACCCGGGCCGCCCGTCTGGTCGGCGAGCCCGATCTGGTAGGTCCCGTTGTTCTCCGACGTGGTCGGGTCATTCAGGTTCCGCTGCGTAATCTGAATGCCCACCTTTGACAGTTGCTGGGCGATCACGGTGGCATCGGCGACCCAGTCCGAGTAGCCACCGTTGTTGGTCAGCGCGAACGATAGCTTCTGGCCCGCGCTGTTCTCCCTGACGCCGCCGACGACCTTGGTGTAGCCGGCCTGCTCAAGGAGCTTCACGGCCTCGGTGGGGTTATAGGCGTAGTCGTTGAAGTAGGACTTGGCCAGACTGCTGTCCACCCACCCCTCCTGCCGGTACGAGAGGGCGATGCCGTCCTGGAACGCACCGGTTTCGTTGCCGGTTTCTCCGATCGCGCCGACCTGGTCCCGGTTGATGGCCAGTGCCATGGCCTGCCGGACCTTGACGTTGGCCAGCGGCGAGTTCGTCAGCTTGTGATTGAAGACCAGCACCACCGAGACGATCGACGGTGCCCAGTTGTGGAAGGCGGAGTTCTTGGCGAGGTATGCCGTGCTGATGTTCGGGATGTACTGGCCGCCCCACTGGCACTGTCCGTCGATGAGGCACTGGTTGCCGGGCGTGTTGCTGAGGTAGGTCGGCCATTCGACCGTCTTAACGGCGGGCTTCCCTGGCTGCCAGTAGTGCGGGTTCGCGGTGTAGATGAGGTTGCTCGGATTGCATCTCCCCACCACGTATGCGCCCGTGCCGATCGGGTCCTTGTCTGGATAGGTCGGCAGGGTCTTGAGCGGGAGCTTGCTCCAGATGTGCTCGGGCACGATCGGCACCTGGCCGGCTGCGTAATAGAAGTAGGTCGGCGCGGGCGAGGAGAAGTTCAGCACGACGTTGTCGCCCTGGACGGCGACGCTTTGCAGCGGGCCGTGGACGTTCTGCCACAGTCCCCACCCGTCCAGCGCAGGATTCCGGTTGATGAGGTTGAACGTGAAGGCGACATCAGCCGGCGTCATCGGGACGCCGTCGCTGAACTTCACGCCCTTGCGGATCGTGAAGGTCAGCGTCTTCAGCCCGTTGGTCCACTGATAGCTCGTCGCCAGCCACGGGCTGACCTTCTGCGTCAGCAGGTTCTCGAACATCAGCGGCTCGTAGATCACTCCGGTCTCCGCAGGCCCGCCCTGCGGCCAGGCCGCGAAGTTGAATGGGTTGAACTCGCAGGTCCAGTTCTGCCCGGTGACGTCGCTGATGATGAGCGGCTTGCCGGATCCTCCGCCGGTAGTTCCGCCGGTGCTGCCGCTGCTGGCACAGCCGGCCGCGACCAGCCCGGCCGCACAGAGCGCCGCGGTGAGCGCCAAAGTCCTCTTGCGTCTCACGACCGTAGTCCTTCCCTGAGCATGGTGAATGGGACGTCAGCGCCCCCGGACGACCCGGGCATCTGCGGTGAGGTAGACGCCGGGAAATTGCTGCTCTGCCCGGGGCCCTCGGAGATCCGACGGCACCGGGTGATGTGGGGTACCAAATCGTACCTGTTCATGACAAATTGCCGATGATTGTTGTGGTAGGTGAGTGATCTGCGTGGCGGAGGTCCAGGGCAGGAACCGCCTGTTGCCCTGTACTCCCGGTGGCGGCGTCGATGGCGAGGGCGACAGCGCCGAGTAGTGGTGCATCGTGCGGGAAATGCGCGAGGACGAGATCGGGGGGGTAGGGCACTGCCGCCCGCAGCGCCTCGGTCAGCCGCGGCTCGATCCGGTCCCAGGACCGGGTCATGCCGCCGCCAACCGCGATCTTGGCCGGGTTCACCAGGATCGCGAGGTTGACCAGGTGGAATGCCAGCTCGTCGACGAATGCGGTGATCAGGTCGTCCAGGCTGGCCTCGTCGCCCGTGCGGTCAAAGACGTCGGCGGCAGTGAGCTGGCGGTCGGGGCTGCTGGCGCGGCGCTGCAGCGCCATGCCGCTGACCATGTCCTCGAGCATGATCCGCTTGCCGTCGCGCAGCCCGACATCAGCCACCTCGCGCAGGTTGTAGCCGATCTCCCCGGCCGCGCCGTCGCGGCCGGCGAGCACCTGTCCGCCGATCACGATGGCGGCCGCAAGCCCAGTGCCGATGTTCAGGTAGGCGGCCGGGTCCGCGCCCGCTAGCGATCCCCAGCGCACCTCGGCCTCCGCGGCGGCCTTGGCGTCGGTTGCCAGCTCGACCGTCGTGCCGGGGAAGGCAGCTCGAAGCTCGCGGCCGAGCTCCAGCGCGCCCCAGTCGGCGATGGCCGGCGCGAGCTCGACCCGGTCATCGAAGGGAATGCCGAAGGTCGCCACGCCGACTGCTGCCAGGCGGGCGCCGTCGGCGCTCTCGGCCAGCAGTGCCTTGGCTGTCTGAACCCCGTGGTCGAAGCTGGCGCGGGCGCCGAGCTCGCCGAGGCTGTCGACAACGACGGAGGCAAGCTTGTTGCCTGCGAGATCGCAGACGGCCACGGCAAATTTCGTGCCGCCGAAGTCGATGCCAAGCACGACGGGGGGGTGGGTCATGCAGGTTCTCTCGTGTCGCCGGGATCAAGTCACCCAGGTGATTCCAGAAAGTTAGTTAGGACAGTATCCTAACTATGTGACAGCGACAATCACGGTTCGGTCACGGTGCGCTAGCGGCCGGGTTGCGGCGCGCCACCGCGGACCGGCACGGCGCCCACTTCCGTCGAACATGCGGTACGTAAGGATATGGGCGTGACAGCGACGACATCGGCCGAGCCTGCCGAGCCCGCGGAAGTCACTGCCCCGAGGCCCGCTGAGCAGCCGGGTCAGCTGAGGCCCGGCCAGGCCGCCCGGCCGCAGCTGCTCCGGGCGCTGAACGAGCAGCTTCTCCTGCAGCACATCCGCCAGCTCGGTCCCTGCTCGCGGGCGGAGCTCGCCCGGATGTCGGGCCTGTCCAAGCCGACGGTCTCGCTGGCGCTGGCCAACGTCGAGCGCTCTGGGCTCGTACGGGAGGCAGGCCAGCGGACCGGGGTCCCCGGCCGGTCAGCAGTTCTGTATGAGGTCCGGCCGGAAGCCGGGTACGTGCTCGGCCTGGACATCGGGCGTCAGTACCTGCGCGGGGCCGTGGCTGACCTCACCGGCGACGTGCGTGCCCGGTCGGCGCTGCGGACCAGGGCGTCCAGCGCCAGCGGCCGGCTGGCCGAGCTGATCGGCCTCGCCGACGACCTGTGCGCGGAGGCCGGGATCCAGCGGTCAGCGATCACTCAGACGGTCATCGGCAGCCCCGGCGTTTACGACCCGCGCCGGAACACCATCACGCTGGCCGGCGAGCTAGCCGGCTGGGGCAAGCCTGCCGTGCTCGCCGAGCTCCGCGAGGCATTCGGAGTGCAGCTAGTCGTGGAGAACGACGTCGACGCCGCGACGCTGGCTGAGCGCGAGCACGGGCACGGACGCGATGCTTCCACCTTCGCGTTCGTGCACGTCGGTACTGGTATCGGGATGGGGCTCGTGATCGGCGGGAGCCTGCACCGTGGGGTGCACGGGGTAGCCGGCGAGATCGCCTACATGCCGATCTCGGCCGGGCAGGGCTCCGACCCGCAGGACGCCAGGCGCCGGGGCACCCTGGAGGCGGCCGGCTCAGCCGCGGCAGTGGTGCGGGCGGCGCGCCGGGCGGGCATGCGCGGATCGGTGTCTGCGCGCCGGGTCTTCGCCGCGGCCGCAGCCGGCGACGAGCGCGCGGCAGCCGTCGTGGACGGTGAGGCCGAGCTCGTGGCCAGGGCCATCTGCGCGGTCGTCACGGTGGTGGACCCGGAGCTCGTGGTGCTTGGCGGCGGCATCGGCCAGGCGCCCGGATTCGCGGGCGCGGTGGCCGCGCAGCTGCGCAGCCTGGCGCCGGTCATGCCTGAGGTACGGGTCAGCGCCCTCGGCACCGAGGCCGTGGTCGACGGCTGTCTGGCCTCCGGCGCCGAACTGGCGTGGCAGCGGCTGACAGCGCTGATTCCCTGACGTTCCGCGGCCTGCTGGGGCGTGATCGCCTGGCTCCCGCGGTCGCCCGGTAAAGTCCTCAGGTGACCGACAGTGAGGGCGCGGGAGTCGCGGACGACACCTGGGCTGCGGCCGAGCCAGCGCGCGCATACCAAGCCGGCGCGGATCAGGTCGGCGCAGATCAGGCCACGCCCGGGCCGGCGTCCAGAGCCACCCTCAGCCTGCCGCCCCCGGCCTACCTGCGCTGGGAGATCTTCGTCGTCTTCGCGGTCTCGCTCGGCGCCAGCGGCCTGAACGCGCTGCTCGACCTCATCGGCGCGCTGCTGTCCCGGCAGTCGCTGAGCAGCCAGCAGGCGCTGCTGGTCGGCCCGTTGTCAACCGTCAGCTGGTTCGACCTCCTGCTGCAGCTGGTCGGCATCGCTGAGGCGCTGTGCCCGGTCGTGCTGGTCCTCTACCTGATGGCCAGGTCGGGGGAGTCGCCGTCGGTCATCGGCCTGGACGGCAGTCAGCCCCGCCGAGATCTGGCTCGTGGCGCCGTGCTGGCCGCCGTGATCGGCGGGGCGGGACTGGCCCTTTATATAGCGGCGTTCCGCCTTGGAATGAGCCTGAAGATCGTCCCCGAGTCACTGCCAGCGGCCTGGTGGCGGATCCCGGTGCTGCTGCTCAGCGCCGCTCACGACGGCCTGCTCGAGGAGATCCTCGTCATCGGCTACCTGCTGCGCCGGCTCGATCAGCTCGGCTGGACGCCGTGGAAGGCGATCCTGGCCGCCGCCGTCCTGCGCGGCTCGTACCACCTCTACCAGGGCTTCGGCGCGTTCATCGGGAACGCGGTGATGGGCGTCATCTTCGGCGTCCTGTACCGCCGGTGGGGCCGGGTGACGCCGCTGATCATCGCGCACACGCTGATCGATGCGGTGACGTTCGTGGGCTACGCCGCCCTCGCTGGGCGGGTGTCGTGGCTGCCGTAGCTACCGGCCGAGCGACGCGAGCACGACCGCGCCTGGCAGGCTGGCGAGCGCGGCGCCCGGCAGGGTGAGCTTCGAGCGCCGGATGCCGCTGCCGATGACCACGCGCTCGGTCGCCGCGACCACGGCATCGACGTAGACCGGCCAGTCAGCGGGCAGCCCGATCGGCGTGATGCCGCCGTACTCCATCCCGGTCAGCTCGACCGCCTGGTCCATCGGCGCGAACGACGCCTTGCGCACGTCGAGCTCGCGCTTCACCAGCCCGTTGACGTCGGCGCGGGTGGTGGCGAGCACCATGCACGCGGCCAGCCTGGTCTGCCCGTCGCGGCGCCCGGCGACCACGACGCAGTTGGCGGACTCGGCCGGCGCAACGCCGTAGCGCTCGCAGAACGCAGCCGTGTCGGCCATCGCCGGATCGATCTCGGCCACGCCGATGTCGCTCACCGCGATCTTGCCGTCCAGCGCGGCTAGCGCCGCGGCTACCGGGGCGGCGAGCAGATCGGGACGGTCCAGGGCGGGAACGACGGAGAGCCGGCCGATGTGCATCGTCACCCGTCCGAGTCTAGGGGGCTAGCTGCTCAGGCTGCCGACCTTCGCCGAGCCGCTGCGCACCGTGGTGCTGGCGCCCCTGGTGTAGTAGATGGTGACCGTGGCGCCTGGCTTCAGCATGGCAACCATGCCTTCGAGATCCTCCAGGCTGGTGACCTTGTTCTTGTCGAGCCCGACGATAACGTCGCCGGTCATGACACCTGCAGTGGCCGCAGTGCCGCCGCCGGCGACCGCGAGGACGGCAACGCCAACGGGATGGCCGGAGGAGTCGGCGGCGGTCTGGGCCGTGAGGCCGAGGGACGCGTCTCCGGAGCTCGCCACCTTGCCGGATTGGATCAGCTGATCGGCGATGGTCCGCACGGTATTGCTGGGGATGGCGAAGCCGATTCCCGGAGCGGCGCCGGCATTACCCGGAAGCTGGGCCGCGAGCGTCGGGATTCCGATGACGCTTCCGTCGAGGTTGACCAGCGCGCCGCCGCTGTTCCCCGGGTTGATCGCCGCGCTGGTCTGGATCGCGGGCGTGATCAGCGCGGTGCCGCCGTTGGGCTCGGACGTGCCGACGGTCCGTCCGGTGGCCGAGACGATTCCCTGGGTGACGCTGTCCGTCAGGCCCAGCGGGTTGCCCATCGCCAGCACGATCTGGCCGATCTGGGTGTCATTGGAATTGGCGAACCTGGCCGGGTTCAGGCTGCCGGCATCTTTATCCACCCGGATCACTTCGATGTCGTCGGGGTTGAACTTCCCGATCACCTTCGCGGTCAGCGTCGTGTTGCCAACGGACTCCTGCACCCGGACGGTCTTCGCGCCGCCGATGACGTGCTCATTGGTCACGATGTCGCCATCGTGGTCGTAGACGATGCCGGAGCCGGTCGAGGTGTCAGTGGTGATCTGCACCACGGAAGGCAGCACCTCGCGCACGACCCGCTCGTATTGCGACTGCAGCCGGCTGGCCGTGCTGGTGCCAGTGTTCGTGCTGCTGCAGCCTGCTGCCGCTGCCATGATTCCTACCAATCCGGCGCTTGCCAGCGCGGCGGCTGGACGCAACATAGGTGGCCGGCGCCATCGGGGCACGCGTGATGTAAATGACGAATCCATCGATATCCCCCCGGTAATGAAACTCGCCAGCGCCCCTATTCTGTCCACCATGTCGCTGACCGAATCACTAGCGCAAACCGTGGGCCGGACCGGCGTCACGGCAGGCGCTGCCACCCTGGCGAACCTCCGCCAGGCTTTGGCGGCCGGCACCCTAACGGCAGCCGAACTGACCGCCTTTTACCTGGCCCGGATCGAGCGCCTTAATCCGGCACTCGGTGCCGTCATTGCCGTCGGGCCCGATGCGGCCGCCGAGGCGTCAGCCAGCGATGCCCGGCGTGCTGCCGGAAGAGCGCGCGGGCCGCTTGACGGCATCCCGGTCCTGATCAAGGACAACGTGTCCGCGGCCGGACTGCCCGCGACGGCCGGGTCGCCGGCACTGCTTCACGCTGCGGCGCCGGATGCCTACCTGGTAGGACGGCTGCGTGCGGCCGGGGCGGTGATCCTCGGCAAGGCGAATCTGTCGGAGTGGGCGAACTTTCGCTCCCGGCCGTCGAGCAGCGGGCTCAGCGCGCTCGGCGGGCAGGCGGTGAACCCGCATGGCGCCGGCCGCAGTCCGTCCGGCTCGAGCTCCGGCTCGGCGATCGCGGTCGCAGCCGGACTGGCGCCGCTGGCGGTCGGAACCGAGACCGATGGCTCCATCGTGTCGCCGGCCGCGGCGTGCGGCGTGGTCGGCATCAAGCCGACGCTCGGCCTCATCAGCCGGGACGGGATCGTGCCCATCTCGGCCGCGCAGGATACGGCCGGGCCGATGGCTACCACGGTGGCCGACGCCGCCGAGCTGCTGACCGCCATGGCTGGTGCCGATCCTGCAGACCCCGCGACTGCGGAGGCCGGCCAGCACGCCACCGACTACGCGGCCAGCACTGATCCCGGCGCGCTGGACGGCGCGCGGCTCGGAGTCTGGCGGGCAGGCTCGGCGTCGGCCGACTCCTCTACTCTGGCCGTGCTCGAATCAGCCCTGGCAGTGCTGCG
>Ga0335073_10016148_pt1 | contig 10430 bp, 8 predicted proteins | sample Lox_Sample_22_FD_207093 | JGI IMG/M metagenome (GOLD analysis project Ga0335073, IMG submission 207093) | Soil microbial communities from Loxahatchee National Wildlife Refuge, Florida, United States - Lox_Sample_2.2 | ecosystem: Environmental > Terrestrial > Soil > Wetlands | place: USA: Florida...
CGGATCAGGTACTGGCGCTCTGGCCTCGCTCGCGCCGCCGGCAATGCCGCGGACGCGCGCGGAACGGCGAATACAAGGAGTAAATATCACCGGCTTGCAGCCCGTCCGCTGGCGCCCTGATCATCTGTATGTGAACGAAACGCCTGCCACGGCGAGGCTAAGACGTGCCGTCCGGGCGGTCATCCTGGCCGATGACGACCGTGTCCTGCTGTGCCGCTTCAGCTTCCCCCATCCAGCTGTACCGACGGGCGCAACGGTCGTATGGGCTGCCCCCGGCGGCGGCATCGAGCCCGGTGAACTGCCGCTGGCGGCACTGCGCCGGGAGCTGCACGAGGAGACGGGGCTCGTCATTAACGCCGACCCGCCTCACGTCTGGCACCAGGAGGTCGCCGCTCCCGGCCATGCGGACGGCTACGACGGCTTGGTCAACGACTACTTCCTCGTCCGCACCACGCGCTTTGATCCCCGCGGCGCGCTGTCCGATGACGAACTCGCCGCCGAGCACATCAGCGGCATGCGATGGTGGCGGCACGAAGACATCGCCGAATACAGCGGAACCGACCTGTTCTCACCCCGTGACATCGCCACACCGCTAGCGGCGCTGATTGCCGGTGACATCCCGGACACGCCAGTGAGTCTCGGCCTTTAATCTCCCTGGCCACCACGCCTCGAAGCCGACGGTGTCATACCTACCATCCCACTCCTGGACCGGATCTCCACCGCGCTCGACGCCGACCTCATCGTCGAGATTGCCCTACACGCTGCATAGCTCTCAGCGCACGTGCCCATGAGCGCTCGGCGCTGTATTGGGGTCGGGCACGGCCGCGATCGTACGCAGATTGCCAGGTTCTGCGGCTCAGCGCTGCGCGGCGCACCGATGCGCAGCTCGCGGACGTTCATCGGGTGAACGCCGGCGAAGTTGCAGCAGGCGGTCGCGCCCGAGCCCGCGGCGTAGTGACGCACGTTGATATCGTTCGGCTTGGGGTCGAGCGACAGATAGGTGGAAGCGCGCGATGGGTGACCGAGAGATGATGCGCGCCTCGGACGACGACCGGCAGCAGGTTGTCGACCGCCTACGGGCGGCCCTCGAGGACGGTCGGCTGAAACTGGAGGAGTTCACCGAACGGGTTGGACTGGCCTATCAGGCAGTCACCTACGGCGACCTGGCCACGTTGCACGCCGACCTACCTCCTGCCAGCCCGCAGGCCGCGCCGCGGCCCGCCCCCTCCTCCGCTCCTCCGCCCGCTATAGCCGCTAAACGCAGCGCCTTCGCCGACCTGCCGGCACCGCTAAAGGTGCTCTGGACGATATGGCTGGCCGCCGTGTCGATCAACATCGTGGTCTGGGTTCTCGTTATGGGGACCAGCGGGCACCTCATCTACCCCTGGCCAGTCTGGGTTGCCGGCCCATACGGCGCCGCGTTGCTGGCCGTTTCCGCGCCCGTGGTGCACAGCCGACGCAGCCGTCGGCTTGCGGCGCCACTCCCGCCTCCAGGTGAGGCTGACTCGCGGCGCCAGCTCGGCTCCTAGCGCTTGCCGCAGGATCCGAGGGCGTGCTTCGCATCTCAGGCCAGATTATGCGTGGCGTTGGCCGTAATTCACTCTCATGCCGCAGGTCGGGTACCTGTTCCTGGTGTTTACGGTGCGTGCGCAACAGCAATCCAGGCATGGCGGCAGGATTGGCTCCGGACGCTGGCGCAGTCAACCCGCAGGCGCGGGGAGCACTGACCTGGGATCAGCGTTCGGGTTCGTACTTGAAGGAGAGCTGCAGCTTGGTGCGATAGGTGATCGCTCCGCCCTCATCCAGGTGAATGTCCTGCTTGACGACCTCGGCCACCCGCAGATCGCGGAGCGTCCCGGCGGCAGTCCTGATCGCCTCCGCTGCCGCGTCTTCCCATGAAGTGCTGCTTGTCCCAATGATCTCGGTCACCCGGTACACGCTCATAGCGGTCTCCTTTGAGCACGTGCAGCCCGCTCCGGGGCTGCTGCGGCCAGCCTGTCACACCGGCACCCTGCCCGGTTGTCTATGCGCTCGGCGATTCTGCCAGTGCAGGTCGGTGCAAATCCGCCAGTTATGAGCCTCGCAGCCCTCCCCTGGGCGTTGGCGCTTCGCCGCCCAAGCCGGGGCTCAATGACCGGCGGTTCGGCCGGCGTCAATGTGCAAAATCTCTCCGGTGACGTACGGCGCTGACTCGAGGTAGAGGATGCCGTCCACGACGTCACTGACCCGGCCTGCGCGCCCGAGCGGGGGCAGTTTCCCCGCGAGCGCCTCGGGCGTGTACGACTCGGCTGGCTGCAGCGGGGTCTGGATGATGCCTGGCGCGACGGCGTTGACGCGGATGCCGCGGGACGCGTACTCGACGGCTAGCGACCTGGTGACTGCGGCCAGGCCGCCCTTCGTCAGCGCGGCCAGCGCGGTTGGCTCAACAGAGTCCGCGAAGTCCGCGATGCTGGCACTGATGTTGACGACGTGGCCGCTGCGCTGCTTCAGCATTTGGGCGATGACGCGCTGGGTCAGCCAGAAGAATCCGGCGAGGTTGACGCCGGTGACCAGCGCGTAGTCCTCGGCGGTGTAGTCGGTAAACGGCTTGGAGACGAAGACGCCCGCGTTGTTGACCAAGGTGTCGACGCGCCCGAAGCGGTCAATTGCCTGGCTGATGATCTGATCGGCGGTTGCCTGGTGCGAGATATCGCCCTCGACCGTGAGGACGTCCGGGTCCGTCGACGGCTTGATGTTGAGAGCATTCGCCAGGACCGCCCAGCCTCGCTGCCGGTATCCATCGACAAGGCCGGCGCCGATGCCCCGCGAGCCGCCCGTCACGATTACCACCTTCTGCTCGGATTCGCTCACGGCCTCTCCGTTCTCGTGTGTTAACGACGGTCGTGGCGCGAGCGCCTTCGGCCCGGGCTATAGGCGGGAGGTAAGCTCGGTGACGATTTCCGCGGCGGACTGTAGCTGTCTCGCGAGTGCGACGCCCTGTCCGGCCCACATCGAGAGCGCTTCGATGTCACCGGTCGTTCCGGCCATCGGCGGCGCCGGCTCGTAACGAACGATTGCCTCGCCGGAGGCGAAGTGGGCGATTACGTCGCCTATTCCTGGCCGCTGGTCATCTGGAGGGCTGCCCGCGGCTTCCCACGCCTTGGCCGTTGAGTTGCGGAGCGCGCGGTGGGGGGAGTCGGGCCACCCGACGTCGTACAGGTTGGCGTACCACTGCGCGTCGGTCTCGGCCGCGGCTATCAGCCGCCGCCGGTAGTCCTCGTGTATCGGCATCTCCTCGGCCAGAAGGAACCGCGTGCCCAGCCATGCGGCCTGAGCGCCCAGGGCGAGCACCGCGGCGACTCCGCGAGCGTCACCGATCCCGCCAGCCGCGATCACGGGCACCGGCGCCACGGCGTCGACCACGGCGGGCACCAGTGGCAGCGTCGCAACGGTACCCCGCACGTGCCCGCCGGCCTCCCAGCCCTGGGCGACGATCACGTCCACGCCGGACGCGACTGCCCGCAGTGCTTCCTCGGCACTGCCGACGGTGTGCATAACGATTCCCCCGGCGTCGTGCACTGGCTCGACGTAGCCGCTGGGATCCCCCAACATAAACGAGACGATCCGCAAGCCGGCCTCAAGTGCCTGGTCAAGGTGACGGTGATGATCCGAGGTGAGAACGAAGTTGCCGCCGAACGGCCGCATGGTCAGCGCCGCCGTCTCCCGAACGACAGTTCCGATGTCATTGGACCAGGTCAGCGTCACCATGCCGAGCGCGCCGGCGTTCGAGACCGCCGCAGCCAGCCGGGGAATGGCGACCATGGGTGCCAAGACGATCGGCTGTTCGATCCCGAGCATCTCGCATACCGGTGTGCCCACTGCCATCGCCCCTTCCGTGATCTTTGCCGGCCTGCAGGTGACCGCCCTTGCCTGTCTCGCCGCGGCTCAGCCAAGCGCAGCAAGGCAAGCCCGGTGAGCGTGCGTTACCCGGCCTGCCCAGGTCCTTCATACGATGTCGGCTTCGACTCGGGGGAACGCCGGTCCCAGCCGTGAAAGCGCGAGTAGTCGCCTGCGTCCCAGGCTTCGCGGAGGCCCGGGGTGCTCAGATCCCAGTCGGGGCGGATCTCGCTAGTGGCGGCACGCAGGTCATGCCACAGGTCGAGGAACGACGGGCGGCCCCAGAACCAGTAGCCGTTGTAGAGACTATGGATGACCAGCCCCGGCTTGAGCACCAGTGTGTGGGGAATCATGGGGTTGTGCTCGGGGTCGGTGTACTCCTGGATGTCGAGGTCCTGCTGGACGGTCCGGCCGGGATCGGACAGGAAGGTCCACTGGGCGCCTACTGACGCGCGGAACTCCTGCAGGGTGTGATGGTCGTCAGTGGCGATAGTGGCGATCTGGGTGTAGGCCACCGCGATCTTCGAATAATTAGCCGCCAGCTCGAGGTGCTGCTGGTGCTCTTTGGGGCAGTAGTTGCCGCGCGCTAGGGTCAGGATCAGCGGATCGCGGCCCTGGAGCTCGCTGAGCCTGCGCATCGTGCCGACGTGATCCGGCAAAGCGTGATCAGGGAAGACGCCGCCCGGGACGATGTCAGGACGCATTGCATGACCGCCTCTCACAGCCTTAAGTGCCCAGCCTCCTACGGTGCCACCATCAACTGCGTGACATCATCCCAGGTCGTACCCGCGGGAAGCATTGACGGGGTGCGCGAACGTCACGCAGATGAAGAGCGAGCCGAGCAGGTCCACGCATGCGTCAGTGCCCCCCGCGTTCCCCCCGGCGCCCCCGGCGCTTCCCCCTGTGCAGGTCAGGAGACTGATGCGCAGCGCGGGTGAACGGTTCACCCGCGCGGTCTCGTGGAGGTGAGACACACATGGTCTGGCTCTGGCTAAACATCGGGATCTGTGCCCCGATCTTCCTGGCTATCACGGGCATCCCCCTGTGGATGGTGATCAGGCACCCCGACAGGGGCCCGGCGTCCGCGGTCTATAAAGCCCAGGACAACGCTCCGCTGCGTCCGGCGCCGACAGCAACGTCCGGCGTGGCGTCCCCGACAAGCCGCCTAGCCTCCGAGGCTGGGCAGGTCCCGCAGAGCGTCGCTGTGGCCGCCTAGCACCTTTGCCGTTCGTCCGGCCCAGGTCCACCTGAACCTTGGCTCACTGCTCGGCCGGCGAATAACAAGCGGTGGGGCGTTCGGAATAATGTCTATTCTCTTTTTGTGGAGAATCCGGAGCCGGAACTGGCCGACGTCGCGCGGCTCGCGCGGCGCTTCGTTAACCGGGCGGTCGTAGCTGCCCGGATGCCAGAACGGCCACTGCGCCAGGTGCTGCTGGACCACCTCGGCAAGGACGCCGCCTCGCTGCCCACGGTGTCCGCGTCCTGGCAGCCGTATGACCATGTCAACGTGCAGATCGCCGTGGACGCCTGGCTGGCCGCCTCGCCTGTCCGACAGCATGACATCGTCGGTGTCACCGGCGTCGGCATGATCCGGCACATGGACGTGTCCATTGCTGATTTCATCATGTCCACCCGCGAGGTGCTGGGCAGCGCGGGAGCTGGCGGGGTGATCACTACGGCCGTGCCGTGTGGGCCGGGCGGCCAGACCCGGGCGTGCGTGACCAACGGGATCTACCTGGTGCACGACGGAGACGTCCCGCTGGCGATCATGCTGCAGCCCTCCGACCGCGGTCCCATGCACGCCGAAGTGGTGCTCCACGTCGTCGGCGCGGACAGCCGCCGGATAGAGGGCGTGCTGGACGAGATCCGGCGGCTCACCACGGAGCGCAGCGTGTTCCGCGGCCAGGTGATCAGCCTCGAGCCGGAGGTGTTCGGCCCGGCGCGGCAGGCCAGGGTGATCAGCTTTCTCCAGCGCCCGGCCGTTGACCGGTCCCGGATCGTACTGCCCGACGGCCTGCTGGAGCAGATCGAGCGGCAGGTAGTCGGGATCGGGCGCCACTCCCGCCGCCTCCTCGCCAGCGGCCAGCACCTCAGGCGCGGCATCCTGCTGCACGGGGCGCCCGGGACGGGCAAGACGCACACGGTCAGTTACCTGCTCAGCCAGCTGCCGGACGTGACAGTCATCGCGATCTCGGGCAGGGCGCTCACGTTGATCACCCAGGCCTGTTCGGTGGCCCGCACGCTGCAGCCCGCTGTCATCGTCGTCGAGGATGTCGACCTGATCGCCGAGGAACGGACCATGGGCCGACCAGGTGAGCATCCGCTGCTGTTCCAGCTGCTCAACGAGATGGAAGGGCTCAACTCCGCGGACGATGTCACGTTCCTGCTGACCAGCAACCGGGCCGAGTTGCTCGAGCCCGCTCTCGCCGCCCGCCCCGGCCGAGTCGACCTCGCGGCCGAGCTGCCGCTGCCCGACGCCGCAGCGCGGCGCCAGCTGATCGGGCTGTACCAGGGGAACCTCGTGCTGGATATCTCCTCCCTGGACATTGTCATTAAGCGGACCGACGGCGTGACCGCGCCGTTCCTGAAAGAGCTGCTGCGACGGGCAGCGCTGCTTGCGGTCGAGTTGGACGACAGCCATGACACCCTTCTCGGCGCTGACGACGCTCGGATCCGGGGTGACGGACGAGCACCTTACTGCCGCGCTCGATGAGCTGCTTGACGGCCGCAGCCAGCTCACCCGCGTCCTCCTCGGGGCGAGGCAAGCGTGAGTGCCATGATCGCCTGGCAGACGCCAGATGTCAGGAGCGCGGGCGTGTCTTGTCCGGGTCGTAGAACGGGAACCGGACCACCTGCGCCGGAATGCGCTTGCGGTACCCGTCCAGCTTGGCGACGTCGACGGTCGTCCCGATTCCCGCGTATTCGACGGCCATGCGGCACAGGGCGATGTTCTTCCGCAGGATCGGTGACCTGGTCCCGCTGGTGATGACCCCGACCTGAGAGCGCCCCGCGTGCACGCAATCCCCATGCGAAGCGACCTCATTGCCGTCGAGCTCAAGACCTACCAGCACGCGCTGGGGTGCGGCCTTGCGGCGCTCCAGTGCGGCGCGCCCGACGAAGTCATCCTCCTTCGTCTTCAGCGGGACAGTGAATCCGATGCCGGCCTCGAACGGGTCGACCTGGTCGTCGAACTCGTACCCCGCGAAGATAAGGCCGGACTCGATCCGAAGCATGTCCAGCGCATCCAGTCCGAGCGGGGTCAGGCCGTGCCCGGCACCGGCCTCCCATACCGCGTCCCACAGCGCAACGGCATCGCGTGGGTGACACCACAGTTCATAACCGAGCTCTCCGCTGTAGCCAGTCCGCGAGACGATGATCGGCAGGCCGGCCGGACCGCCGATCCGGCCGATCGCCAGCCGGAACCAGCCGAGGTCCGAGAAGGCCGGCTGGGTCGGCGGGGTCCAAATCAGCTCGCGCAGCAACTCACGCGAGTTTGGCCCCTGCACTGCGATGTTATGCAGATGATCGGTGGAGTGCTTCACCCATACCTGATCCAGCCCAAGGCGCTCGGCCAGCTGGCGCAGCCAGATCCCGTCGTGCTCATCACCACCGACAAACCTGAATCTGTCCGCGCCCAGCCGGAACACGGTCGCGTCGTCAAGCATGCCGCCGGTCTCGTTGCAGACGGCGGTATACACCACCTGTCCCTCGGCCAGCTTGCGGATGTTGCGGGTGACCGCCGCTTGCAGCAGCGCCTCCGCGTCGGGGCCCACGACCTCGAACTTGCGCAGCGGGGACAGGTCCATCACCACTGCAGCCTCGCGGCAGGCCCAGTACTCGTCGATCGCACCGTAGTTGTCGAAGCTGGTGGGCAGCCAGTAACCGCGGTACTCGGTAGTCCGCCTGGTCAGCGTCGACCATCGCGGTTGGAAGGCCGTCTGTTCAGTGAGCTTTGGCTCAGCGTCCGCAGTAACACGGTGGGCGATCGCCATCGAGAACCTCCGCTCGGCCGGGTAAACGCGGACGTGGATGTCGGTCGGATTCCAGGCATTGGCCGGATCGATGTCGTCGGGGCACGCCGAGGAGGCGCAGACCAGATCGGTCATCGCTCGCAGCAGCACGTAATCGCCGGGCCGTGACCACGGCTCATCGAAGAGCATCTGGTTGGACTCGCTGAACGACGTGTTATAGAAGAAGTTCAGCGCAGGCCAGCCCCGCCTCGGCGCGATGCCGTACGACCGCAGCTGCCCGTTGAAGTTGTCGGTGCAGTTCACGTGCCCTGGGTAGCCCATGTCTTCGTAGTACTTGGCGTTGCAGGCCAGCGCGAAGGTGTCGTGCCTGCCCACCGTGTCCCGGACCACCTCGACCAGTGGCTGCATGTCCTGATCGAAGAACTTGCCGAACAGGCCAGGCTGCGGATAGGCGTTGCCCGTCAGGTTGCGCGTGGTGGTCGCATCAAGGCCGCGCTCGACTCCATCGGATAGCTGCCGGGAGTCGAAGGCCAGGAAGTCAGAGCACTGGCGGCCCTCGACGTCGATGACCTGGATGTACTGGCCCGCCTCGACCTGGTAGGCGATTGCCGTCGCCTTGTCGACGCGCACGTCGAGCAGCGGATCGGCAAGCGGCGGCGGCAGCTGCGGCTCGCGCGGCTTCCGGGGCTGGACGCGCCGTACCTCAACCGCCAGGTCCGATGGCGGGTTGTCGGCGTCCACCGCCATCAGGCCATCGGGAGCAGCCAGAATGCAGGTAACAGGCCGCTCTGCGGTGAATGCCGCGGCCGCGCCAGCGGGCGACCACTCACCGAACAAGCCCACCGCCCGCGCGGTCGCCAGATCGAGGCCGCGCTCCGACAGCGCTCGCACCACATCAGCCCTGCTGGAGACGACGCTGCCGGTAACGACACTGCCGGTAACGACACTGCCTGCCTCGAGCCCGCCGTCGGCGGCGGCATCGCCAACGGCTAGGGCACGCAGCACGGTCGCCGCGCTGTCAGCCGACGTCGCCAGTGCCGCGAAATCCTCGCCGCCGCGGCCCAGGACGGTCAGCTCACCGCGCTGTCGTCCGGCAGCGTCGATAACGGTCAGCTCGTCGCCAGCGTCCAGCTCAAGCGCAGTGATGGCACCAGGGTGGACCCGGTAGCGCTCCAGCCGTGGGTCGGCGGGAATCAGGCCCGGCAAGATGAGGCGGGGACGGCCCGCAGGTGCGGACCCGGATCCAGCCCCCCGCTGGCGCTCCGCGGATACCGTCACCGCCTGATCACCTTCCGATCGGCTCCTTGGCCTCGTCCTCGGCGGCCTGGGCGAGCAGCTTCTCGGCCAGCTCGCGCTTCCCCTTGGCGTCCAGCTTCTTGGTCTCGTTGGCGATCGCCCGCTCATTGACTGACTGGTTCCAGTAGTCGAGCACCTCGAAACCGAGCAGCGCGGACTTCCCGACGAACTGGCGCAGCACCTCGTTGGTCGGGCCCATCACCCAGCCGGCCTTGCCGTCCCGCAGGTAGCGCTCAAGCTCCATGTCCCGCTTGTAGCCTGAGCCGCCACAGGAATGCAGCATCTTGTCCACCACATGCGCCACATTCTTCGCGGCGGCGAACTTCATCTGCCAGGCCCAGTGCAGGTACGCGGCCCGTGCAGTGGTGCCGGGCTGCAACACCCGGCGGTTGGAATCGGTGGCCCGGTCCATCGCCTCGGCAACCGACAGCACGAACGTCCGGCAGTTGTTGGTGTCGATGATCGCCTCGCCGACGTAGTCCTGGATCGTCGGGTAGTCACAGACCCGCAGTCCCACATCGACGTGACGCTTGCGGGTGGTGTGCCGCTTGGCGACATCGATCGCGCCCATGGAGATGCCGTTCCAGACCGACGAGGAACCAAGCAGGAACCACGGGTCCACGGACTCATCATTGGACTCTGCTCCGTCGCCCACGGGCCCGACGATCTGGTCGCCGGGGATCTCGCCTTGGACATCGAGGCCGCCGGACTGGTTGCCGCGGAGGCCAAGCGCATCCCACAGGGCGGGCTGGGCATGCGCGTCCTCGGCGTCGACCACGAAGACCGACAGGTCGTCGTAGCCCTTGAAGTCCGGGCTGGTCGTCTGCACCACGTAGAAGTCCGCGAACCCAGCGGAAGTGGTCCAGGACGCCTTCTTCCGGACCTTGAAGCCGCCGTTCACCCGCTCGGCGCCCGACGAGATCGGGTACCAGAAGTGGCTGCCGGTCTCGGGGTCGGAGTAGGACAAGGTTCCGATCTTGCCCGAGTTGAGCGGGCGGATGTACTTGTCGATCAGGGCGGGCGTGGCACGCAGCATGATCGCGTTGACCGCGCCCATATGCATGACATAGCACATCGCCGTGGACGCGCAGCCATAGCGCGCGATCGTCTCGCACACCATCGAGAAGGCGACATGATTCTCGCCCAGGCCGCCGTATTCCTCAGGCACGGTCAGGGCGAGGAAGCCGTGCTCGCCGAGCAGCTCGAGGTTCCTCCGCGGGAACTTCAGCTCGTCGTCGGATCGCTTGGCGTTGTCCCGCATCTCCTGCTGGCACAGGTCGATCAGCT
>Ga0335073_10016149_pt1 | contig 10430 bp, 10 predicted proteins | sample Lox_Sample_22_FD_207093 | JGI IMG/M metagenome (GOLD analysis project Ga0335073, IMG submission 207093) | Soil microbial communities from Loxahatchee National Wildlife Refuge, Florida, United States - Lox_Sample_2.2 | ecosystem: Environmental > Terrestrial > Soil > Wetlands | place: USA...
CGTGCGGGCCCGCGCCGGTCGCGCCGCTGGCGCCGCGCAGGCTCGCGTGCACGATGCGGCGCGCGGCCCGCGGGTCGAGCCGGCCGCCGCGGGCACCGAGGAAGAAGGCGGTGCCGCTGCGCTCGTTGGCGAGGACGGGCCGCCCGCCTTCTTCCCACCGGGCCAGGGCGCGCATCGCGGGCAGGCCGACCGGCACCACGCGCTCCTTGCGCCCCTTGCCGAAGACCCGGACCGTGCGCCTGGCCTTGTCCAGTCCCCCGGTGTCAAGGTCGCACAGCTCGCTGACCCGGATCGCGGTCGCGTACAGCAGCTCGAGCACCGCGGCGTCACGCATGGCGAGGGCCGCGGCGGTACGCTCGCCGGCCGCGGACTCGCGCAGCGCGCGGTCCTCGCAGTCCGCCAGCGCGCGGTTCATCTCGTCCCTGCGCAGCACCTGCGGCAGGACCCGCCGGGCCTTCGGCACGCCGAGCAGCGGCCCAGGGTCGGCACCGAGCCAGCCGCGACGGGCGGCGTAGCCGGTGAAGGCGCGTGCCGCCGCGCCGCGGCGGGCGAGCGTTGCCCGCGCGGCCCCCGACTCGTGCTGCCCGGCCAGCCAGCCGCGGAGCGTGGCCAGGTCGAGTTCGCTTGGGTCCGCGATGCCGTTGTGCTGTGCGTACTCAAGAAGCGACTGGATGTCGCCCTGGTAGGCGCGGACGGTGTGCCGTGACAGGGCGCGCTCGGCCGACAGGTGACGGATGAACTGGGCGAGCGCCGTGTCCAGCGCGGCGGGCAGGCCGTCTTCGCCTTCCCCGGCTTGACTTTCCCCGGCTTGATTTTCCCCGGCTCGACCCGTGGGGACTGCAACCATGGGCAAAGTCTCCACCCGAGGGCGCCCGCTTGGGAACGTTTGCGCCGCGGTTTCGCAGCTCAGGCGTGGCGGAGCCGCCAGCCGTCGTCGCAGCGCTCGACGAAGCCGGCGGTCGCTAGCCTGCCCAGGCAGGTAGCCGTCGCGGCCGGGGCGAGGCCCGCTCGCTGCGCCACCCGCAGCGTGCCAAGTCCGCCGCGGCGGGGCATGGCGTCGAGCACCGTGGCGGACTCCAGGTCGAGGAGGTCGCGCGGGATGACCGGGGGCGCCTGGCGGCCGCCCGCGAGCGCTGCCTCGGTAGAGGTCATGGTGGCGGTCGCCTCGATCGGGGCCAGGTGCTCGGTGACCTCCGCCGCGCTGGTGACGAGCACTCCCTGCCATTCCCTGATGATGTGGTGGCAGCCGGCGGACACGTCAGAGGTGACCGGCCCTGGCACGGCCATCAGCCGGCGGCGCAGGTCCCTGGCGTGCCGTGCGGTGTTGAGCGCGCCGCTGCGCTGGCCCGCCTCGACGACGAGCGTTCCGGTTGCCAGCGCGGCGATCACCCGGTTGCGCACAAGGAACCTGAGCCTGCTCACGTGCCGTCCGGGCGGCCACTCGCTCACTAGCACCCCCTGGGCCGCGACCGCGTCGAACAGCTCCACGTGGGCGCTCGGGTACGGGACGTCCACGCCGCAGGCGAGCACGGCGATGGTGACGCCGTCTGCGCCGAGCGCGGCCCGGTGCGCCGCGGCGTCCACGCCGAAGGCGCCGCCGGAAACCACCGCCCAGCCGCGCGCGGCGACAGACCCGGCGAACTCGGCGGCGACGTAGGAGCCATAGGCGGTCGCGGCCCGCGACCCGACGATCGCGACCGAGCGCAGGCAGCTGAACCGCAGGTCCGCGTTGCCGCGCAGCCACAGTGCGTACGGCTGGTCATCCCCGAGGTCGGCCAGTTGCCCGGGCCATTCGGGGTCGCCTGGCGCGATGAGCCTGATGCCTGACTCGCGGAAGGCGAGCACCTGGTCCGGGCCCGGCAACTCGGGAAGCCGGACCCGCCAGCGCTCCATGGCGGCCCTCATCGCGTGCGCCTTGCCGCTGCGCGGGCCGACGCCATTGGCCGCGGCGGCGCCGTAGGTCCTGATCGCGTCGAGTGCCCCCGCCGCGCCGTGCTCCCGCAGGAGTTGCGCCAGCCAGCGGTCCGCCGGCTCCGCCAGGTAGGTCAGCGCCGCGCGGGCGTACTTCTCGTCGGTGAGCTTGCCGTTCACTGAGTCACCCCTAGCCACAGTCCGATCGCGAGGTTGACCTGGTCGCTGCCCGGCCGGTCCTTGCCAGCCAGGTCGGCCAGGGACCAGGCGACACGGATGATCTTGTCCGTGCCCCTGGCGGATACTTGCCCGAGCTCCATGGCCCGGTCCAGGCTGGCCAGGGCCCCGGTCGCGGGCGCGAACGAGCGGCGCAGCGCGGTACCTGGGACCTCGGCGTTCACCCGCCAGGGAGTGTCGGCAAGCCGGGCGACGGCTCGCTCCCTTGCCGCGGCGACCCGCTGCGCGACGACGGCGGACGGCTCGGCGAACTTCCGGTCGTAGAGCATGTCGCGGCGGCTGACCGGCTGGAGGCGGACCTTGACGTCCACCCGGTCGAGCAGCGGCCCGGAGATCCTGGCCAGGTAGCGGCGGCGGGCGGCGGGCGAGCAGGAGCAGCCGGACCTGCCCGGCCCCGCCGCCTTCGCGCACGGGCACGGGTTCGCCGCGAGGACGAGGGTGAACCGGGCGGGGAAGACCGCCTGCGTCCCGGCGCGGGCGATCACCACCTCCCCCGATTCGAGCGGCTGCCGCAGCGCGTCGAGGGCGTCGCGGTGAAACTCCGGCGCCTCGTCGAGGAAGAGGATGCCGTGGTGCGCCAGCGATGCCTGGCCCGGGCGGATCACGCCGCTGCCGCCGCCGACGATCGCGGCCATGGACGAGGTGTGGTGCGGCGCGCAGAACGGAGGCGTGGTTATCAGTCCAGCTCCGGGTGGCAGCCGCCCGGCCACGGAATGGATCGAGGTGACCTCGATCGCGGCCGAAGCGGAGAGGCCGGGCAGGATCGTCGGCAGCCGCTCGGCCAGCATCGTCTTGCCCGCTCCCGGCGGCCCGAGCAGCGACAGGTGATGCCCGCCCGCCGCGCAGATCTCGGCCGCGAGCCGCGCCTCCGCCTGGCCGAGCACCTCCGCCAGGTCCAGCTTCCTGGCCATGGCGACCGCGGGTGCCGGGCCGTGCGGCGGACCGGGAGCCGCCGTCGCGCTCGGCGGCGGGCCGCCGCGCAGCCAGACGATCACCTCGGCGAGGCTGTTCGCGCCCATCACCTGGACGCCGGGCACCAGGGCGGCTTCCTCCGCGTTCTGCGCGGCGACGACCACGGTCTCCGCGCCGCGCGCGGCCGCCACCACCGCGGGCAGCACACCGGAAACCGGGCGGAGCCGACCGTCGAGGCCCAGTTCGGCGAGGAACATCTTCCCGGCGAGCGCGGTGGGCGGCACCGCCTCGGCGGCCGCCAGGATGGCGATCGCGATGGCCAAGTCAAAACCGGAGCCGCGCTTGGGCAGCGCCGCGGGCGAGAGCCCGACGGTGATCTTGGAGGCCGGCCAGCTCTCCCCGCTGTTGACGATGGCCGCGCGGATCCGGTCCCGTGCCTCGCGCAGTGCCGTGTCCGGCAGGCCGACCAGGATCGTCGCGGGCAGTCCGCTCGCGATGTCGGCCTCCACTTCGATGAGGTGCCCTTGGACGCCAACGAGCGCAACCGAGTAGGCGCGGGCGAGGGCCATCTAGCCCACCCCGCGGACGTGCTCGATGGTGAACCCGTCGCCGCCGTCGCGCAGCAGGCCGAGCACGTCGATCCTGACCTGGTCGAACCGGATGCCGTGCGCGGACAGCCACTGGGCGGCCAGCTTGCGCAGCCGCCTGCGTTTCGCCTGCCCGACCGCGTCGAGCGGGGTGCCGTACCGCGTGCCCGACCGGGTCTTCACCTCGCAGACGACCAGCGTGTGCCGCTCCACCGCGACGATGTCGATCTCGCCGTCCGCGCACCGCCAGTTCCTGTCGAGGATACGGAACCCGCACTTCTCCAGGTATCCGACCGCGGCCTGCTCGCCTTCCTTGCCAAGCACGTCCTTCGCGCCCATCGCCACCACCTCCCGAATTCGACGATGGCGGGTAAATGGCAATGCGGTGCTCGGCGAATTTCCGCCTGTGGATAAACCTGGGGGTCATGATCAACGGTGGATAAAAACAGCCGAATTCGGGTCGAATGTCGGTACCCCGTGCTTTAATCCGCGCCCACCGCCAGCGACACTGCCCGGCTGGCGCCGCGGGCCCCTGACGCCGTTTGCCGAGGCACCGCACGCCGCGAGCTCTTTACCTCAGGGAATGCGGGGCTGGATGCGGCCCGTGAGCCGCGTGGTATTCGCTCATCATCCCACACGGCACAATTATCGTGAAGGGTTTTAGCGTTGTGAAGGGTTATTGGCGTTGGGACGCTAAAAAGCCTTCATAACGCCAAAACCCTTCACGATCATGACCGGAATTAAGGCTCGGCGCCGGCCGGCGTGTGTTATGTGGCGGGGTGGCCGACGCGGCCGGGGTGGCCGACGCGGCCGGGGTGGCCTTGGCGGCCGGGGCGGCTTTGGTGGCGTGGCCTATGTAGCTGACGCGGAGGTCCTTGGAGAGGACCATGGCGGAGCGGCGGCCGAACCCGGCGTAGGAGAGCCTGCCCTTTTTCACCTGGCGCATGAGGGGGATGAGCGCGGGTGGCGCGATCCCTGGCTTGAGGCCGGACATGCCCTCCTCGCGCAGGTGGTGGCGGGCGAGCATGTCGCGGAGTTCGGCCGGGGTGATGAACTGGTCCCAGTCGTGCAGGCCTGGTGGCATCCAGGCGGTCATGGGCCAGTCCTGGCACAGCTTGATCATGACGAGCTTGCTGATCCTGGTGCGGTTGATGGTGTCGAACAGGAACAGCCCGCCCGGCCGCAGCACCCGGGCGGCCTCCGCAACGACGGCGTCGACGTCTGCCACGTGCTCAAGCACGTCGACGCAGTAGACGATGTCCGCGCAGGCATCGTCCGCGGGCAGGTGCTCTCCGGGCCCGACGCGATAGTCGATGGCCAGCCCGGCGCCGGCCGCGTGCTTGCGCGCGGCGGCGATCGCGCCTGGCGCCGGATCGATGCCGATGACCGACGCGCCGAGCCCCGCGACCTCCTCGGCGAACAGCCCGCCGCCGTTACGGCGCTAACGGACGATCTCGACGAGGAGGACCCAGGCGCTGTAGACGGCGCCTGCGATGCCGCACAGGGCGGCGGGGACCAGCCAGTAGAAGCCGCCGCCCCAGTGTGCGGCCAGGGAGGCGCCAGCGATGATGCCAGGGACGAGAGCGAGGCCGCTCGCGGCCATGCGGGACGCCGACCACAGCAGCGGCGAGTCGGGGTTCTGGCGCCGGAACCTGACCTGGTTGCGGGTGGTGATGACGGCGAGCGGCAAGGCGATGACGAGGATCTCGGCGCCGAGCAGCTCGACGTCCTGCGGCACGAGGGCCAGCGCCGAGCTGATCACCACGAACAGCAGCATCGCCAAGGTCTCCGCGGCACGGGCGGGGAGCATGCTGCTGCCCTGGGGAGTGGCGCTCCCGGTGGTGGCGTCCTCGGTGGTGGCGTCCTCGGTGGTGGTGCTCCCGAGTATGTTGTCGAGGTTGATCGAGACCGCGACGAACAGCAGCCCGGTGAGCGCCGCCGCGGCCCCGGTCACCGCGGTGAAGAACCCCGCCCAGGCGGCGGCGTCATACCCGTGCATCGGAGCCGCCCCAGTCGGAGCCGCCCCAGTCAGCGAGGTGCTGCTCATGGTCCGCCTCTACCTCGACGCCGAGGGCCTGGATGATGCGGGCGACGGCCTCGTACTGGCTGACCACCACGATGAGCTCGATGGCCCCCTGCTGCCCGAGCGCGGCTTCGAGCTCGCCGAACAGCTCGCCGGTCACGGCCGTCGCGTGCACCGCCTCGGTCACGGCGAGAACGAGGCGTTCCGTCGGGTCGAAGGACGGCGATGAGCGCCAGTCGGACAACGCGGCAACCTGGCCGACGGTGACCCCCGCGGCCAGGGCCATCGGGCGGTGGTGGCTCCATTCGTAGGCCGAGCCTGCCAGCTGAGCCAGGCGCAGCACGGCGAGCTCGCGCAGCCGCGGCGGGCAGTGCTCGCGGGCGCGCAGTGCCGTTGGCAGCGCGCGGTGCGCGGTCATCAGGCCGGGGACGTTGGCCAGCGCGCGGAAGATGTCGGACGGAGGGCGGCCCTCGTACTTGAACGTGTCGAAGATCCCGGTCGCGCGCGCTGCCTCGTCGTCGTCCTGGACCAGCGGAACTCGTGCCATGCGCCCAAGTCTGGACCAATCCGGGTCCGCGGTGCGGGCGCCCGGCCACGCTGGCCAAAATCATGAAGGGTTCTAGTGTCGTGAAGGGTTGTTGGCGCTATAGCGCTATTAACCCTTCATGATCATGGTCGACTTCTAGAGAAATGGGACGGGTGTGATCCGTGGTGGGATTGTGGTGCTGCAGGCGGAGGTGGCGGGTCGGTTGGGTTACGTGAGGCTGCGGTTTACGCGCCAGAAGCAGAAGGCGGCCAGGGCGGCGGCTACCCCAAGGAACATCAGCGTCTCGTACCACTGGAGCGGCCAGTAGTGGTTCAGCGGCTGGTAGGTGACGACGTTCCGTATCCCGAGCTTGGTGATGCACTCCTGCGCCGCCGCGTTGAAGCTCGCGGACGCGCCGGCGGCGCTGCGCGCGTCGCCGATGGCGGCGGCAGGGAAGGTGTTCGGGCAGGGGCCGGCGCCGGCGAGGCTGACCGTTCCGTGTGACACCTGGAAACCGATGCTGCCGTTGGGGCCGATCCCGCCGTACTGCCCGATGACCTGCCCCGCCCCGTTGACCGTCTGGTCGGACAGCACCCAATCGCCTGGCTTGACCGTGGGGGCACCGGGTGGCGGCACGGGCCCGGTCCCGGTGGCCATCACCAGCGGCGAGATGACCCGCAGCGACCCCATGAGGTACGGCCGCACGTAGTAGGTGACGAGCAGCCTGGCCGCGACAAAGGCGGCCAGGGTGACTGCCATCGCGGGAATCGTGCGGCGCAGTAGGACCCTGGCGGTGACCCCGACCATGAAGGCGAACGCGGCGTAGCCGACCGGGGCGATGCCGCGAACGCCGAACATCGCCGGGTCGAGCGGGTTGCGCTGCACCCGGTCGATTGGGCTGAACCACCAGGTCAGGATCAGGCTGAGCAGCCCGGTGACGGCCATGCCCGTCAGGGCGCCGATGCCGAGCTTGACGGCGAGCCAGCGCTTCCTTGTGACGCTCTGCGTCCAGCCAAGGCGGAACGTGCCGGTCTCGAGCTCGCGGGCGACAAGCGGCGCGCCCCAGAACATGCCAAACAGGACCGGCAGCACGAGCAGCAGCTGCGGTGCGAACACCTGCAGCCAGCGGTAGCTGGCAAGGAAGGCCGTCGTCGCCGACGCGCAGGCGCTGCCCTGGCAGGTGGCCACGTCCACGTGGTAGAGGTGCAGCAGCCGGGGCCCGGTGACGAGCGCGATGACCGCGACGGCCGTCAGCGCGGCCACGGCGATCGCCGTCTGGGTGCGGGCCTGCAGCCAGGCGAACCTGATCATCGGACGACTTCCAATCCGGGTCGGCGGGCGGGCTCGGCGGACCGGGCACGGCCCATGTAGGCGAGGACGAGGTCGTCCAGTGCGACCGGCCTGACGGTCCAGGCCGGGTCGAGCACCGGGCCGTCGCTCCTGATGAGGAAGGTGCTCTGCACGTCGGTGTGGCTGGCCTCGATCACCTCCTGCCCCGCGGGCAGCGAGCCAGGGTCACGGCGCGGCCCGGACAGCCGGTGGTGCGCGGCGAGGAGCTCACTGACGTCGCCGGCCAACGCGACGTGCGAGGCGACAAGCACGACCAGGTAGTCGCAGACCCGCTCGAGGTCGGCGATCAGGTGCGAGGACAGCACGCTGGGCCCGCTGGCCGCCGGACAGCGAGCCTGCCCGCTGCCGCGGGTCGAGGCCGAGGTCGGCGATCCGGCGGGCCGCCAGCTCCCCGTCCCAGCCCGGGTTGAGCCATGCGCCCATCCGCAGGTGCTGACCGACGGACAGCCGCGCGTAAACCGGCGCGTCCTGCGCGAGGAAGCCGACCTTCGCCAGCTGCGCGGGAGAACTGCCCGGCGCGCCGCCGAGGACCCCGACGGTGCCCGACGTCGGGTGCAGCAGGCCGGCGGCCAGCTGCAGCAGGGTGGTCTTGCCCGCCCCGTTCGGTCCGACGAGGCCGACGACCTTGCCCGCGGGGATGGTCAGCGTGCAGTCGCGCAGCGCCCAGCGGCGGCCGTACTGCTTGCCGACGGCGCTTGTCTCGATCATCGCGTTCACGCGACGCCCTCCGCGAAGCAGTCGCGGACCGCGGTGCGGTAGATCGCCTCGATGTCGTCAGGGCCGAGGCCCGCCGCGCGCGCCGCGCGCAGCCAGTCGGTCATCGAGGCGAGGAACCGCGCCTGCGCGGCCGGGTCGGTCCGCGGCAGCGTCCTTGTGACGAACGTGCCCGCGCCGGGCCGGGCGCGCACCAGGCCCTCACGCTCCAGGTCCCGGTACGCCTTGAGCACGGTGTTCGGGTTGATCGCCAGCTTGGCGACGACCTGCTGGGCCGTCGGCAGCTGGTCACCCGGCTTGAGCAGCCCGAGCCGCAGGGCCTGATGCACCTGCTGTACCAGCTGCAGGTACGTGGCGACGCCTGAGCCGGCATCGAGCTGGAACTCGATCACGTTCCCTACTTCCGCTAATGAAGGAAATGACTAACTCCTTAGTGCAATAACACTATTGCCGGTAGGCGGCGGTGCGCAAGGCGGGTTCGCGGGTGCGGGTGGGGGCGTGGTCGCTCGCCCGCATCGGCGCTGGCCTCGCGCTGGTCCCGTCTTCCTTTACACAGAACGGAGGGTTGCTTCGCGCTCCGGTCACCCGCTGCTGTCGGCGGGATTAACACCCGGGCGCCCGCGGTTACGGTTGCTTCCGCGCCGCCGCGCGAACGGCCTTCGACCGGTTGGCCGCCGCGGCGTAGTAGTCGCTTGAGGAGCGCCGCCAGAGCAAGACCACGACACTCAGGCCGGCCAGCCAGTACAGGGCGCAGCCTGACACCAGGAGAAGGTAACCGGCGGTGAGGTAAACCGGTCCGGTGAGGGAGTTGACCAGAAGGGCCAACTCGCACACCGTCAGGACGCCGAAGAGCGCTGTCGCCGTTATCCGGGCCCATGGCCGGCCGCCCCTGTTAGCTCGCGCCATCCAGAGCCACACGCCGGTAGTGATCAAGAACACCGGCAGCGCTACTACCGCCTCCATTACTTGCCGGCCAATGCCGCGAGCACAGCGATGAGGACGAAGATCGCAGGCAGCGCCGCCGCCACGTACATGAGCCTTGCGGCATAGACAACGGACTTCGGCGGCGCCGGCCTGGCGGCCGGCCCGGCGGCGCCCGGGGCCGCAACGCCGACGTCCTCGCCCATCGCGCCCGCGTTCCGTACGGCCGGGGCCTGCGGGCCGCCTGCTCGCGCGCCGGCCATGGTGACGGTCGCGTGCGTGCCCACGGCCTCGGCGGGCAAGGCCACCTGGGTGACCAGGTGCTCCGCGGCCGGCATACTCGGTGCCGCGCTGGTGCCAGGGCTGGAGTGGTACGGCGCCAGGCCGAGCGCTTCCCTGAGCGCTTCCGCGAAGTCCGCGCACTGCGCGTACCGGTCCGCGGGCGCCTTCGCAAGGGCCCGGGCCAGTACCAGGTCCGCGGCCGCCGGCAGGTCCGGCCGGCGCGACGTCAGCCGCGGCGGCGGCACGGACATGTGCGCCCAGATCACCGCGGCGGGGTCGTCGCGCTGGAACGGCGCCTCGCCGGTGAGCATCTCAAAGGCCGCGCAGGCCAGCGCGTACTGGTCGGCGCGCCCGTCGGCCGGCTTGCCCTCGATCTGCTCGGGTGAGATGTAACTGGGGGTGCCGAGTACCTGGCCGGTCCCGGTCAGCCCGGCCGAGGACAGCGCGCCCTTGCTGAGCCCGAAGTCCGACAGGTACACGTGATCGGGCCGGCCCGGCCGCACGTCAAGCAGCATGTTCGCCGGCTTGACGTCGCGGTGGACCAGCCCGGCGGCGTGCGCGGCGTCCAGTGCCGACGCCACCGGGGAGATGATCGCCGCCACCCGGGCCGGCGGCAGCGGCCCCTCACGGTGCAGCAGGGCGCGGACGTCCCGGCCCGGCACGTACCGCATGGCGATGAACAGCACCCCGTCCGCCTCGCCTGCCTCATGCACCGGGATGATGTGCGGGTCATCGACCGCGGCCGCGGCCCGGGACTCCCTGATGAACCGGTGCCTGAATGCCTCGTCAGACGCCAGCGCCGGGGCCAGGATCTTCAGCGCCACCCGCCGGCCAAGCCGGTCGTCCGCCGCGCGGAACACCACCGCCATCCCGCCCGCCCCGACCTGCTCCTCAAGCCGGTAGCCCGCGACTCTTGAGCCCACGGAAAAGCCAGCGAGCAGGCCGGCGGCCCGCTCAGGAAATTCCG
>Ga0335073_10016150_pt1 | contig 10430 bp, 9 predicted proteins | sample Lox_Sample_22_FD_207093 | JGI IMG/M metagenome (GOLD analysis project Ga0335073, IMG submission 207093) | Soil microbial communities from Loxahatchee National Wildlife Refuge, Florida, United States - Lox_Sample_2.2 | ecosystem: Environmental > Terrestrial > Soil > Wetlands | place: USA: Florida...
CGGCCCGCGAAGGGATGTTCTGCGAGCCCGCCTCGGCGGCCTCGGTGGCGGGACTGCTCAAGTACGGCGCCGACGGGGCGGAGCAGATCGTGTGCGTGCTCACCGGGCGGGGGCTGAAGGACCCCGAGACGGCGATCGCCCACAACGACGGTGCCGTGATCCAGTGCGTGGCCGAGACCGCGGCGATCGAGGAAGCGGTCCTGGGTGATCCGTAGGAGGATCGTCCGGGTCCCCGCCTCCTCGGCGAACCTCGGGCCCGGTTTCGATTGCATGGCGGCGGCCCTCACGCCCAGGCTCGAGCTGGAGGTCTCCGAGACCGGGAGCTTCGCGGTCGAGACGGACCTGCCCGTCCCGCGGGACCGCGACAACCTGGTCGTGCGCGCGTTCGAGCGCCTGCACCCGGCCGGCTCCTTCACGTTCGCGATCAGCTCGGAGATCCCGCTGTCGGGGGGGCTCGGCTCGAGCGCGGCGGCCGTCGTCGCCGGGCTGATGGCCGCCGACCATCTGTTCGAGCTGGACGCCGACCTGCTGGCCGAGGCGACGGCCCTGGAGGGGCATCCCGACAACGTCGCCGCCGCCCTCTACGGGGGCTTCGTGATCGTGGCCGACGGGCAGGTCGCCAGGCTCGACCCCCCGAGCGGGCTGGAGGCGCTGGCGGTGGTGCCCGAAGAGGCCGTCCGCACCGAGGCCGCCCGCGGGGCGCTGCCCGCGCAGGTCCCGATCGGGGAGGCCGTCTTCAACGTGGCCCACGCCGCCCTGCTCGGGGTCGGCCTGGCCCGCGGGGACTGGGATCTGCTGTCGCGCGGCCTCCAGGACCGCCTCCACCAGGAGCGCCGCTCGCACCTGTTCCCGCGCTCCTTCGAGCTCGCCACGCGGGCCCGTGAGCTGGGGGCGCTCGGGGCGACGATCTCCGGGGCCGGCCCGACCGTGCTGGTGTGGTGCTTCTACGAGCAGACCGGGGCGGTGGCGAGCGCCCTGGAAGCGGAGGTCGAGGGCTGGGCGCGGCTGATGCGTGCCCCCTTCGACCCCCAGGGGGCCTACGTGGGCGAGCTCTGAACGAGCTCGGCGACCCGCGCGCGGGCGCCCTCGAGCTCGGGCAGGCGCTCCAGCAGTTCGGCCGCCAGGGCCGTGTAGTCGGCGCCCAGGTCGGGCCGGTGGTCGAGGATCGAGCGGGCCCTCTCGGCCGACTCGGCGTACGCGATCGAGGCCCGGATGACGGTGTCGAAGACCTGCTCACCGAAGCGGTCCTTCAGCGAGGCCAGCGCCTCCCGCGAGTGGACGGTACGCATGTCGGCGAGGTTCAGCAGGATCCCGAGCAGCTCGAGATCAGGGTTCAGGCTCTCGCGGGCCAGTTCGACCACTTCCATGGCCTGCTCGACTCCCTGGAGGGCGAAGTACTGCGCCTCGGCGGTGATCAGCGCGCGGTCGGCCGCCACCAGCGCGTTGACCGTCAGCAGGCCCAGCGACGGGGGGCAGTCGATCAGGATCACGTCGTAGTCGTCGAGCCCCTTGGCGAGTGCCCTGCGCAGGGTCAGCTCGCGCCCCATCTTGCCGCCCAGCATCAGCTCCGCCTCCGCCAGGGTCAGGTTGGCAGGGATGATGTCCTCGCTGACCGCCTCGGCCGCGCTCGAGCCGCCCGTCAGGACCTCGGCGATCGTGGGCTCGACGTCGGGCGGCAGGTCGAAGTACTCGGAGAGGTTGCCCTGGGGGTCCAGGTCCACGGCCAGGGTGCTCACCCCACAGCGTCTGAGCACGTCGGTGAGCGTCCGCACCGTGGTCGTCTTGCCGGTGCCGCCCTTCTGCGAGAGGACGGCGATCTTGACGGTCATCGACCCGATACTACGCACCCCGGGCGCGCAGGAGCGGCTAGCCGACCGAGTGCAGCCGGGTGTCCTGATTGGCGGCCGCGCGGACCTCGGCTTCGACCCCGGGGACCGAGAGGAACAGCAGGTGGTAGCGGCCCACCACGATCTCGTCGCCGTCGCTGAGCGTACGCCCGTCGACCCTGGTTCCGTTCACGAACACGCCGTTGAGGCTGCGGTCGTCGAGCAGCCTCACCCCGTCGGGCTGGCGCACGATCAGCGCGTGGCGTCGGGACACCGTCGGGTCGTCGAAGCGGACGTCCGCCGCCAGGCTGCGTCCGACACGTGTCCACTCCCGCGTGAGCGGGACCACCCGCAGCCGTCCTTCCTCGTCGTAGACGACGTAGTCGCCGGGTTTGTCGAGCTGCTCACGGGCCTGTGCCACCCGCGTCTCGTGCTGCGGAGCGGGCGCCGCCATCGACGTCGCGCCCGTGGACGTCGGCTCGGACGCGGGCGGGATCCGCTCGGTGCTGAACATCGAGGCGCGCACGAATTCCTCGGCGCCGCAGGACGGGCACTCGGGCAGATGCTCGGAGCCCTCCAGCGTGACGATGTAGCCGCAACGTGTGCAACGAAAGGAGCCAGCCCCCCTGAAGGCACCCGATCGAACCGACTCCATTTGTGCTCCTCCCTGTCTGTTGGCGCTGCCTGGGTGGGCGCTCCTTCGCCGGAGGAAAGTCGTGCCGATGATAACAAGTTTCTGATCCCCAAAACGTTGATGTAGTCCCGTTAAACCACGGAAAAACCCAACTGCTCCGGCCACAGGGCTGGGCGAGCACCTCCCCGTCGTTCTTTCGTCCGGTACCCCGCCATCCGGGGCTGCAAACGCCCTTGCGGGAGGGTCTGCGCGCAGGACAACGTGGGGTCCGCATCGAAACACGGCAGACGATGGCCAGCGCCACCGCGGACCGCGAAAAACTCGAGCTGCTGCTGCTGCGCCGTGGCATCGGCGCGCTGGAGGCGGACCGCACCAGCTGCGCCGACTGCGGTCGCACGCCGCTCGTGGGAGAGCAGGTCTACGTGTACGGCGGGCGCCGCCCGCGGACCGTCTGCGAGCTGTGCAGCACCCTCCGCCGGGAGGAGCCACAGGTGAGCGCCGCCGTCCGCCACGCCGCCCACGGGCGGACCGTGCGCGTGCTCGCCCCCGCCGCCTGAGCGCCTCCCCGCCCCTGCCACGGCGGATATCGTTGACGCACCTTGGACCCGGTGAGCGTCTCGATCGTCGTATCCACGCCTCGTGAGGAGGTCTTCGACTACCTCCAGGACATCGCCAACCACTCCGAGTTCACCGACCACTTCCTGGTGGACTGGAACCTCACGCGGATGGATTCGGTGGGCCGTGGAGCCGGGGCCCGCTTCCGCGTCAAGGCTCCCGCCAACCGCTTCAGCTGGGCCGACGTGACGTTCGTGGAGGTGGACCGCCCCCACCGCATCGTCGAGATCGGCCGCACCGGCAAGAACAACCGCATCCGCACGCTCGGCGTCTACGAGCTGGCCGAGGCCGCCGGCGGCACCCGCGTCACGTTCACGTTCCGCACCGAGCCCGCGACATTCGCGGACCGGATCGGCGAGAGCCTCGGGGGGCGTTCGTGGATCAGACGCAAGAACGCCCGCGCGCTCCAGCGCCTGCGGGGGATCCTCGAGGAAGGCGTGGGGCGGGGGCAGCGGGTGACCGTTGCCGGGGGCTAGATGGTTGATTCCAGGACGGACCGCCGCCGCTGGGACGTCTGGCCTTCGCCTGCCGGTGTCCTCGGCCTTGCCTTTGCGCCCGGCAAAGGCGGCGGCCTGCGTCCTTGGCAGGCTCGGCCATCCGCAGCACCGGAAACACGGCACCCCGTCGTGGAATCAACCATCTAGACTGCCGCCTCGCATGCGACACCGTTCCCGCAGGGCAGCTCTGGCGGCGCTCGGCCTGGTGGCCGTGCTCGCGCTGTCTGCCTGCGGCGACTCCCACACACGGGTCACCACCGGCACCTACGCCGGCGAGTCGGGCGCCAACGCCCCGTACCTCAACGTCGGGCCGCTGATCTACGAGGTCCAGATCTCGCGCCAGCTGAACCCGTGGAACAACGCGGACTCGACCTACCTCGCGGGGCTGGCCCCCGCCGAGCGGCGCCTGCTCCCCGGCCAGGAGTGGTTCGGGGTGTTCCTGCAGGTCTACAACAACAACACCAAAGGGCTGTTCGCCTCCAACCTGATCTCGCTCAGCGACACCCAGGGGAACGTGTACCGGCCGGTCCCGCTGGGACCCACGAACCTGTTCGCCTACCGCGGCGGCCTGGTCCCGTCCAAAGGCATGCTGCCGATCCCCGGCAGCCCGGCCCGCGTGTTCGGCAGCCAGGGGCAGTTGCTGCTGTTCAAGATCGCCAGCATCTCGCTCGACAACCGCCCCCTCGAGCTGAAGATCACCAACCCGCTGAGCCCCCGCACCTCGGCCAGCGCCGAGCTCGACGTCTAGGTCGCTCCGGCGACCAGGGCCCGGTCTCTAGCTCCCTCCCCGCAGCCCCGCTTCCAACACCTGGCGGGCGACGGGCGCGGCGGTCGCCCCGCCGGCACCGTCTTTGACCATCAGCACGCACACGACCAGGCGCGGGTGCAGGGCGGGGGCGAAGGCCGCGAACCAGGCGTCGGTGTTCTGGGCTTCCTCGGCGGAGCACGATTCCTGGTCTTCGCCCCCGGAGGAGTTTTCCTGGGGGGCGCTGTCGGTGGTGGAGCAGGCGCTGCGCAGTTCGGCGGTGCCGGTCTTGCCGGCCACCGTCACCCCCGGGATCGCCGCGGCCGTACCGGTTCCTTCCCGCACCACGCCGATCATCAGCCTTCTGACGGTGCTCGCCACCGAAGCCGACAGCGCCCCCGCCCGCGCGGGCGGCTGGGCCTGGGGCAGGAAGGTGGGCTGGGGGCGCTGGCCGCCGTCGGCGATCGTCGCGGCCACGGTCGCCATCTCTAGCGGCGTGGCGAGCACCTCGCCCTGGCCGATGGCGGTCGAGCCGACGTCCAGTTCCCCCTGGATTTCGCCCGCCCGCGGGAGCGTGCTCTCGGGTGCCCCGGGGATACCCGTAGGGGAGTTGAAGCCGAGCCGTTCGGCGCTCGCCACCAGCCTGGCGGCGCCGAGCTTGACCCCGAGCGGCGAGAACACGGAGTTGCACGACACGGCGAAGGCGGTTTCGAGCGTGCCGCCGCATTCCTCGCCGTTGGCGTTGCTGAGCTTGACCCCGTCGAGGGTCGCGTGGGTGGCGTAGGGGAACACCGTGTGGGGGCTCGCCAGGTGCGCTGTCAGCACGCCCGAGACGGTCACCATCTTAAACGTCGAGCCGGGAGGCTGGAGCCCTTCGAGGCCGATGCCGGCGACCGCGAGGATCTGTCCCGAGGGTCGCATCAGGACGACCCCCCCGTACTGGGACCCGAGCGCGTCCACGGTGTCCTGCTGCAGCGTCGGGGAGATGCTCGTGTGCACCGGCGGCGCCGGGTGCGGCTCGGCCGAGGCCAGCACCCGGCTCCCCGCCAGCAGCTGGCCGCCGGGCGTTCCCCGCAGGCGCTCGTCGAACGCCAGCTCCAGGCCGCTGAGGCCGACCGGCCCCTGCTGGGGGACCCCCATCGCTTCCAGTTCGGAGCGCCTCCCGGCGGGTACCGGGCCGACCGTGCCGAGCACGGCGGCGGCAGCCTCGCCGAGCGGTGAGACCCGTGAGCCCGCTTCTTCGCCGCCGGCCCCGGGTGGTGATTCGGCCAGCACGCTGCCGTCGTCGGCCAGCAGCGTCGCCCGGCGGGGCAGGTTGGTGGTGCGCGTGAGCTGCTCGCCCGGGCGCAGCCCGGGGAACGCCACCGAGTGCCCCCACGCCACGGCGGAGGCGCCTTCGGGGCTCACGATCCGCACCCGGTAGGGGAGCACGAGCGTGCCGAACATGCGTGTGCGGGCGCGGATCGGCACCTCGAATTCGTCTGCTCCCAGAGCCCGCGGGGAGCCCGCCGTGCGGGCCGAGATCAGCGTCGCGGTCGCGCCTGCTGAGCGCAGCACCGTTTCCAGGTGGGCGAGGGAGATGCGGGCCCGGGTCCCCGGGTCGAGCTGTTCGTACATCGCCCGGTAGTCCCGCGCCGCCCACTCGCGGGCGAAGCTGCGGGCGAGGGCGTTGGCCCCCATGCCGCCCGACTCGGCGGCCACGTAGGCCCCGAAGGCGAAGGCCAGGACGGCGACCGCGAGCAGCCACCGCACCCGTCGCGTATGAGCCTTACGGTTTGCGGGCACTGAGCCGGTAGAACACTCGTGGTGACATCGCTGGACTGGCTTATTGTCGCGTTCGCCAGCATCCTCGCCCTTCTCGGCTTCCGCCAGGGCTTCATCGTGGGGGCGCTGTCATTCGGGGGCTTCCTGCTCGGCGCCTTCGTCGGCACCAGGCTCGGGCCGCTGCTGCTGCCCCAGGGCTCCGACTCCCCGTACGCCCCCGCCTTCGGCCTGCTCGGGGCGCTGCTGGCCGGGGCTCTCCTGGCGACCGGCTTCGAGGGCTTCGGCTTCAGGCTCCGGCGCGGGCTGGTGATGCCCGGCCTGGGCGTGCTCGACGGCATCCTCGGCGCGGCCCTCGGCGTCGCCGTCGGCCTCGGGATCGTGTGGATCGCCGCCGCGGTGGCGGCCCAGGCGCCGGGCGAGTCCCAGCTGCGGGCGGACATCCAGCGCTCGGTGATCCTGCGCGAGCTGAACGAACTGCTTCCCCCCTCGGGGCCGATCCTGGGGGCGCTTGCGCGTCTCGACCCGCTGCCCTCGATCACCGGCCCCTCGCCGGGCGTGGCGGCGCCGGAACCGCGCCTGGTCGGGGACGCGGCGGTGAGGTCGGCGGCCCACGACGTGGTGCGGGTGATCGGCACCGCCTGCGGGCTGGCGATCGAGGGCTCGGGCTGGAGCGCCGGCAACGACCTGGTGGTGACGAACGCGCACGTGGTCGCGGGCGAGGACGACACCGAGGTCGAGGTGGGGGGCGAAACGCCCGCCATGCCGGCCCGCGTGCTGGCCTTCGACCGCCACGACGACCTCGCCGTGCTCGAGGTCCCCGGTCTCGGGCTGCCGGCCCTCGGCGTCCGCGAAGACCCGCCCTCGGGCACCGCCGGGGTGATCGCCGGCTACCCCGAAAACGGACCCCTCGACCTCGTCCCCGGCAGGATCGGGCGCACCCAGGACGTGCTCACCGAGGACGCCTACGGCAACGGGCCGGTGACCCGTCTGCTGACGCCGCTGCGGGGACGCGTCCGGCCCGGCAACTCCGGGGGGCCGATGCTCGACTCCCGAGGACGGGTGCTGACGACCGTGTTCGCCGCCACGGTGTCCGGGAGCTCCCACGGTGGCTACGGGGTCGCCAACGCCTCGCTGGGGGCGGTGCTGCGGGCCGCCGGGGAACGCGCCGCCGATGGCGTCACTGTCAGCACGGAAGGGTGCACCAGCGGCTGAGGGGGAGCCGCGCGACGGTGGCCCCCGCTACGCTGACCGCCATGTCCAAGACCCTCCTGGTGGCGGAGAAGCCGTCCGTCGGGCAGGACCTCGCCCGCGTTCTCACCGGCCCCTTCCAGAAGCAGGAGGGGTATCTCGAGGGCCCCGACGACATCGTCACCTGGGCCGTCGGGCACCTCGTCCAGCTCGCCGAGCCGGACGCCTACAACGCCAAATACAAGAGCTGGCGCATGGCCGACCTGCCGATCGTGCCGGACCGCTTCAAGCTCGTGGTCCGCGACGAGCGCTCGCGCAAGCAGATGTCGGTGATCACCAGGCTGCTGGCGCGCGAGGACGTCGAGGAGGTCGTCAACGCCTGCGACGCCGGGCGCGAGGGAGAGCTGATCTTCGCCTACACCTACGAGCAGGCCAAGGGCAAGAAGCCGGTCAAGCGGCTGTGGCTCAACTCGATGACGAACGCCGCCATGAAGAGCGCGCTGGGGTCGCTCCAGCCGGCCGCCGAGTTCGAGAGCCTCGAGGAGGCCGCCCGCTCGCGCTCGGAGGCCGACTGGATCGTCGGCATGAACGCCACCCGGGCCGCCACCATCCGGCTCCGCAGCAGCTTCGACGGGGCCGTCTCGCTGGGGCGCGTGCAGACCCCCACGCTGGCGATCGTCGCCCGCCGCGAGGAGGAGATCCGGGCCTTCAAGCCCGAGCCCTACTGGCTCGTGGACGCGGTCTTCGCGGCCGCCCCCCAGAACGGCTCGAACGGCGGCGGCGAGGGCGAGCGCGTCTACCCCGGCCAGTTCCACGCCGCCCCGGGCCAGAGAGAGCTCGCCCGCGGCCCCCGCATCGTCACCCAGGAGCTCGCCGAGGCGATCGTCCGCGCCTGCAGCGGCCGCCCCGGGACGATCACCAAGCTGGAGAAGAAAGAGCAGCGCGAGAAAGCGCCGATGCTCTACGACCTGACGACCCTGCAGCGCGAGGCCAACACCCGCTACGGGTTCTCCGCCCGCCGCACGCTGGCCGCCGCCCAGCGCCTCTACGAGGAGCACAAGGCGCTCACCTACCCGCGCACCAACTCGCGCTACCTGCCCACCGACATGGTCGAGGAGATCAAGCCGATCGCCGAGCTCGTCGGCTCCCACGACGAATACCGGGCCGGCGCGGAATACGTGGCCGGGCTGGACGTGCTGCCGCTGGCCCGCGTGGTCAACGACGAGAAGGTCACCGACCACCACGCGATCATCCCCACCCGCTCCGAGCACAAGCTCGAGAAGATGAACTCGGATGACCGCCGCATCTTCGACATGGCGGCGCGGCGCTTCCTGGCCGTCTTCCACCCCGAGGCGGTGTTCGAGAACACGCGCGTGGAGACGACCGTGGACGGCGCCGAGGAGGTCGGGCCGGCGGGCACGCGGCTGACCTTCCGGACCCGTGGGAAGGTCCTGCTGGTGCCGGGCTGGCGGGCGGTCTACGACGAGGCGCCGGCGGAGGGCCGCGGCGCCGAGGAGCGTGGCGAGGAGGAGGACGAGGCGGCCGACCAGCAGCTTCCCCGGCTGCAGGAGAACGAGCCGGTGGACACGCGCAAGGTCGAGAGCGCCCGCAAGGAAACCAAGCCGCCCCGCCGCTACAGCGACGCCTCGCTGCTGGGGGCGATGGAGACCGCCGGAAAGCTCGTGGAGGACGACGAGCTGCGGGAGGCGATGAAGGACTCCGGCATCGGCACCCCCGCGACCCGCGCGGCCATCATCGAGCGGCTGATCACGGTCGGCTACCTCGAGCGCGACGGGCGGGCCCTGGTCCCGACCGAGAAGGGCATGAACGTGATCAGGCTGCTGGGGGAGCACGCCCTCACGTCTCCCGGCCTCACCGGCTCGTGGGAGCACCGGCTGGGCATGATCGAGCGCGGCGAGGATTCCCGCAAACGCTTCATGCACGACATCTCCGAGTTCGCCGGGGAGACGGTCAAGGAACTCGACGAGGCGCTCAAAGACGTTCGCATTCCCAGGGCCCGGCTCGGTCCCTGCCCGATCTGCGGCCACGAGATCGTCGAGAACCGCAAGGGCTATTCGTGTTGGGCGCGCGACGACCCGGGCTGCGGGTTCGTGATCTGGAAGTCGAAAGCCGGCAAGACGCTGCCGCTGGCGGTCGCCCGGGAACTGATCAGGACCGGCTACACGGCCGCCCCCGTGACGGGCTTCCGGGGCCGCAGCGGGCGCAGCTTCCGCGCCCGCCTGGCGCTCAACCAGACCGACGAGGGCAAATGGCGGGTGGAGTTCGACGAGCCCTGGGCCAGGGAGGGCGTCAAGCCCCCGGACGCCGAAGAGCAGCTCGTCGAGGACCTCGCCCGCGGTGGGGCCGACGGCTCCCCCGGACAGGTCGGCGAGCGCACCGCCGCATAGCAAGCGGACGCGGCCGATCCCGGCCCCGGGCCACGTCCCCGGCGTGCGCCAGGATGGACGGTCGTGTCTCTGACGCTGATCAGCGGACCCGCCAACGCGGGCAAGGCCCAGGCCGTGATGGACGCCGTGCGCGCCGAGCTGGCGGCCGGGCGCCAGCCGCTGCTGGTCGTCCCGACGGCCGCCGACGTGCGCCGCTACACCCGCGAGCTGGCCGGCGACGGGGCCCTGATCGGCGCCCGCGTGACGCGCTTCGGGGGGCTGCTCGGCGAGCTGGTGCGCCGTTCCGGCAGTGACGGGCCGGCGCTGTCCGAGCGCGCCCGCGAGCGGCTGATCGCGCTCGCCAGCCGCCGGGCGGGGCTGGCCGCGCCGGGCGATGAGCCCCTCTCGGAGGGCCTCTCGCGCGCCGTCCGGGAGCTGCTCGAGGACCTCCACACCGGCTCCCTGACGCCTGCCCGGCTGCGGGGGGCGCTGGCCGACCTGGATGCCCGCCACCCCGGCGAGGGCCCCTCGCGCCGGCGCCTGGGGGAGCTGTACGCGGGTTACGAGGATGAGCTGCGGCGGCTGGGAACGCCCGACGTCCAGCAACGCCGGCTCGCGGCGCTGGCGGCGATCAGGGCCGACCCGTCGCGGTGGGGCGAGACGCCGGTGCTGCTGTATGGCTTCGACGACCTCGGCCCGCTGCAGCTCGAGGCGGTCACCACGCTCGCCGGCACGGCGGCCGCGGTGACCGTGTCGCTGAGCTTCGAGGAGGGC
>Ga0335073_10016151_pt1 | contig 10430 bp, 10 predicted proteins | sample Lox_Sample_22_FD_207093 | JGI IMG/M metagenome (GOLD analysis project Ga0335073, IMG submission 207093) | Soil microbial communities from Loxahatchee National Wildlife Refuge, Florida, United States - Lox_Sample_2.2 | ecosystem: Environmental > Terrestrial > Soil > Wetlands | place: USA...
CGCCGTCACCGACCACGCGCCGAACCTGTTCATGCAGCGCATGACCATCGACAAGATGCTCGAGCAGCGGGAGCAGCTACGCAAGCTCGAAACCGGTCAGGAAGGTATGGTGCTGCTGCACGGCACAGAACTGAACATCGCCCCTGACGGCAGCGTCGACTGGGAAGAAGACATCCTGGCCGGATTCGACCTCTGCGTGGCGTCGGTCCACTCGCACTTCGACCAGCCGAGAGCCGAGATGACCAGGCGCTTCCGCGTCGCCTGCGAGAGCCCTGGCGTGAACGTCATCGGCCACCCCACCGCCCGGCGGATCGGCAAGCGCCCCGGTGTCGACGTCGACTTCGCCGAACTGTTCCGCGCTTGCGCGGAAACCGGCACCGCGCTGGAAATCAACTCCCAGCCCCAGCGCCTCGACCTGCCCTCTGATCACCTGAAGGCGGCAAGGGACGCCGGCGTCAAGTTCGCGATCGACACGGACTCCCATGCCGTCGGCGCACTCGACCTGATGAAGTACGGCGTGGGCACGGCACAGCGCGGCTGGCTGACCCCTGACGACGTCATCAACGCCTGGCCGCTGGAACGCCTGCGCGACTTCCTGGCCAGGTAACGGGCGCGAGTATCGCGGGCTAGCAGGTGAGTTCGCTGCCCAGCGGGGCGGTTCGCCGGAAGCCCAGCGCTGCAGGTTGTCGGCGAACATGCCTGCCGTACGGCGGAACATCTCGAAGGTCAGACCGCCGACGTGCGGCGTGGCGATGACGCTCGGATGCCGCAGCAGCGGCGAGTCAGGGTCGGGAGGCTCGATCGCGTGGACGTCGAGGCCGGCGCCGCCGACCTGGCCGGAGTCGAGCGCCGCGAGCAGAGCCGCCTCGTCGACCAGGCCGCCGCGGGCGACGTTGACGAAGACCGCGCCCGGCTTCATGGCGGCGAAGGCGGCGGCGTCGAACATGTTCGCGTTGGTTCGGTCATACATCGCGCAGCAGACGACGGCGTCTGCCTTGCCGAGCGCATCGTGGAGCTGGTCGGGACCGGTGACCTCGTCGACCCCTCGCGGCGTGCCACGGGCGGGCTGGGACCTTACCCCGTGAATATTGGCGGAAAATGACTGAAGGCGAAGCGCGAGCGCTGAGCCGATCGCTCCTAGACCGACAATGACGACCGTTGATCCGAGCAGCGAGCCGCCCGTTGGCCTCGAGTCCCAGTCGCCGCTGGCGAGCGCGGCCTGCGCGTCGCCGATCCTGCGGACCAGGGCGAGCAGGAACATGACCGCGAGCTCGGCCACTCCGTCTGCGTTGCCTGACTCCTCGCCTGGAATCCTGGCGGCCCAGACGCCGAGCCTGCTCGCCGCGTCGAGGTCGACCTTTTCCAGGCCGACGCCGAATTGCTGTACCAGGCCGAACTGGCCGGCCTCGAGAACCGTGCGGTCGATGACGGCGCCGACCGGGCAGATCACGTCAACGCCGTCCAGGTGATCGGTGACCTCATCCCCTCCGCAGGTGCGGATCGTCCAGCCGGGCAGCAGCGGTTCGAGCGAACTCCAGTCAAGTTCGGCTGTGAAACGCTCGCGGCAGAAGAGGACCTTCACGCCAGGCTGGCGACGAGCTCGCCGACCGGCTTGCGCCTGCCGGTGTAGAACGGGATCTCGACGCGGGTGTGCCTACGGGCAGAAGCGCCGCGCAGGTGCCGCATCAGGTCAACGATGCGGTGCAGTTCGTCGGCCTCGAACGCGAGCATCCATTCGTAGTCGTTAAGCGCGAAGCAGGCGACGGTGTTCGCGCGGACGTCAGGGTATTCCCTGGCCATCTGCCCGTGCTCGGCGAGCATGGCACGGCGCTCGCCGTCCTCGAGCAGGTACCACTCGTAGGAGCGGACGAACGGGTAGACGCAGACGTAGTTCTTTGGCTCCTCGCCGGCCAGGAACGCGGGGATGTGGCTCTTGTTGAACTCGGCAGGGCGGTGCAGCGCCATCGCCGACCAGACCGGCTCGCAGGCGCGGCCCAGCCGGGTACGGCGGAATCGCGTGTAGATTTCCTGCAGGTCATCGGCGGTAGGTGCGATCCACCAGAACATCAGGTCGGCGTCGGCGCGCAGGCCTTGTACGTCGTAGCCGCCCCTGGTCTCGACGCCCTTGCCCGCGGCCTGATCGAAAAGCTCGGCCACCTCGGTGGCCAGGGCTTCCCTTCCGGCCAGCTCGATCGCATTACGGTCGGCGACCTTGAAGACCGACCACATCGTGTACCTGATGAGCTGGTTCAGGTCGCGCGCCTTAGGACGCTCGTTTTCTGCCATGATTCCTATTCTTCCGCATACGGGCCGGCTCGCAGGAAGCCGGCGACCTGCTCGGCGGCGAGGCGTGCTGAGGCGATGCACGCGGGGACGCCGACTCCATCGTAGGCGGCGCCGCAGACCGCCAGGCTGCCGGCAGCGCCGGCCCAGGCGCGGATCCGGCCGACCCGGTCGAGGTGCCCGACCGTGTACTGGGGCAGGGCGCCGCCCCAGCGGGTGACGTGGCTGTCCACCGGAGGGAGCCTGGCACCGGTCGCGGCGGCGAGGTCCGCGGCGGCGAGGCTGACCAGGTCCTTGTCATCGCGCTGCAGCACGGCTTCTTCGCCGAGGCGGCCGAGCGAGCACCTGACGAAATGGAAGTCGCCTTCGCGGAGCCGGTGCGGCCATTTGATCGTGCTGAAGGTAACCGCCTTCACCGGGTGACCGTCGACTGCGGGCACCAGGTAGCCGGAGCCGGTGAGCGGCTCGCTGAAGGCTTCTTGCCGGTAGGCGAGCGTGACGATGGCCATGCTGGCGTACTCGATCGCGGCGAGGTCTTCTCCGGCTGCCCTGTCCAGCGACGCGACGAGCCGGCTGGCCGGGCGAGCGGGGAGGGCGAGGATGACCGCGTCGGCCTCGAGGTACTCGGGGTCGATCGTCGGGCCGACGGTGAGGCGCCAGCCGCTGGCAGTCCGCGCCAGTTCGCGCACCGTCGCCTTGGTGCGGACGGTCGCGCCGCTTGCCCTGGCGAGGGCAGCGGGCAGGGTGCCCGCGCCGCCACGGAGCGTGGTGAAGACCGGGGGCGTGGCGCCTGTGGCACCGCCGGCTGGCGGCAGCAGGCCGGCGGCCGCTTCGGTCAGCGACGCGTGCTCTCGCGAGGCCCTGGCCAGGGCGGGCAGCGTCGCCTCGTAAGAGAGCTGGTCCGGGCGTCCGGCGTAAACGCCGCCGAGCAGCGGCTCGACCAGGCGGTCGACGACCTCCGCGCCGAACCTCGCGCCGACGTAGCTCGCGACGGACACATCGCCAGTTCGCCCGGTACACGGGAGCGTTAGGTCCTCGCGGGCCCTGGTCATTCCCCGCCCGGACACGATCTCGCTGCGCTCAAGCTCGTCCAGGTCTCCTGGCACGCCCATGAACTGGCGTTTAGGAAGGGACCTGAACGTTCCCCTGGTCCAGATCCGCGCTGTCGTCGTGCCGGGATACACCATCTCGCCGGCCAGCCCAAGCTCCCCGATCAAGCCGACAGCTTCAGGGCGGCGGGCCAGCAGCGCCTCGGCCCCGGTGTCGACCTCCGTGCCAGCGACCTCGGCTGTGGCCAGCTTGCCACCGATGTTCGGCGAGCCTTCGAGAACGGTGACGCTGGCCTGATCTTTCAGGAAGTAGGCCGCCGAGAGCCCGGCAATGCCGCCGCCCACGATCACGACGCGGCGGTTGCGTGCGGTTGAAGTCACGAGTCCACCTTGGCAGATCGCGTGTGAATCCCGCCCTGCCGGTCCGATCTCAGGCGGCGGCGGGCTGTCGCTGTGGCGGGTCTTGGCGCCATCGGGGCTGGTCAGCGCACCTCTCTTCGGCTGAGGCCGTTCGTCAGAGCCCAGCCGCATCGGTGGCTCTCCGATGTCGTTCGCGGGCCAGAGCCAGGGGCAACGGTGGCCACTTGATGCGGTTCCCGCAGCAACGCGGAGCCACAGATGCTGTTCGCCCCAGGCCGGGCAACAACATCGGTGGCTCTCCGATGCTGTTGCCGGGCGCCGGGGTGCGAGGGCGAGGGGCAACTCTGCCGACCGGGTGACTGTTTCGTGCCTGGATGAGGGATCTGGCCGACCGCCCCTCCGCCCGGCCCCGCGGTTCCCTCCCTGGGAAAGGCACCGCTGCACGCCTGCGTCGTGAACTGCTCGCCGTCGGGGAGCCTCAGGCCGGGTCCATACCGTATCTCGCCATGAGGGCGCGCTCCTCCTCCGGGGCAGGGGGCTGCTCGCCTGACCAGAGTGCCTGCAGTTCCTCGAAGTACGCGTCCATGGCAGGGGCGTGGAGCACGAGCAGCCTGGCCGGCGAGGACGTGCGGTTGCCGAACGTGTGCGCCGCTCCCCTAGGCACCAGGAGGAAGTCGCCTGCCGTGCCGGTCAGTTCGGCGTCATCCAGCCGGAACGTGATCACGCCATCCAGCACGAAGAACGCTTCCGAGCAGTTCGTGTGCCGGTGCGGCGGCGGGGTGCGGCCGCCAGGCGGCAGCGTGCGCTCCATCAGCGAGAAGTCGCCGCCGGTCTGGGCGGCGACGGCCTTGAACGCCATCACGCTGCCGCGCGCGGTCAGGATGCGGCCCGCTCCCGGCGGGATCAGCCCGCTCATGCCGCGGCCGCCGAAGACCAGTCGAACGACGAGCCGATCGCGAGCAGCCGCTCCCGCGTCGGGTCGTCACACAACGCCCCCCGCACGCCGGCCTCGTAACACGCTCGCGGAGACACCCCCATGCCGAGCACGGCCGCGTATTCCGAGCCCAGGTCGCTGCCGAACATGGCCGGGTCGTCGGTGCTGACCGTGCACTGTACCCCAGCGGCGAGCAGCGCGGGCAGCGGATGCTCGGCCAGCGACCTGACCACGCCGGTACGCACGTTCGACGTCGGGCAGACGTCGAGCACTACTTCTCGCGAGGCCAGCTCGCTGGCCAGTTCGGGGTCCTCGATCGCACGGAAGCCGTGCCTGATCCGGTCCGCACGGAGCGCGCCGAGCGCTTCCCTGACGGACTGCGGACCTTCCGACTCGCCAGCGTGCGGCACCGAGCCGAGCCCGCCGTCCCTGGCACGCGCGAAGACCCGCTCGTACGGCGCGGGCGGGTACTCGCTCTCAGCTCCGCCCAGCCCGATGCCGACGATGCCCCGGTCAGCGTGGGCAAGGCTGTGGGTCACGGTCAGTTCGGCGGCCTCCATCGGGTACCCGCGCGGGATGTCAGGCGTCAGGTTGACGGTCACGCCGTAGGTCTCGAACGCCTCGGCGGCGCCGTCGCAGTACCCGGCGAAGATCTCCTCCCAGGCCGCACCGCGCCCGGCGGGCTCGGCCGGGGAGAAAATGCCTTCGAGGTAGACCGCGCCAAAGGATGCCGCTTCGGCCGCGTAGTCGACGACGACCTGCCGGAAGTCCCGCTCGGTCATCAGTACCTTCGTCGTTGTCATCCACACCTCAAGAAAGTGCGGAAAGTCACGGTACTCGTAAAACCTGGCAAGCTCATCGACCGAGTCCGCGAGCCTGATGCCGTTACGGCGCGCGATAGACAGCATCGCCGGCGGCCGTACGGTGCCCTCGAGGTGCACGTGCAATTCGATCTTGGGGAAGGTCACGGCTACCATCCTGCCCCGTGACCGGCATCGGGTTCCGAGCGGACTCCGCATACCGGCCAGAGGCCATTCAGGCAACGCTTTGATAACTGCCGAAACCGGCGAGCCCCCTTATCTCGTCGAAGCGGCATGAGTCGTTCCTTCCTGCCCTCCGCCCTGCGCGTTCCCGCCGCCATTGCCGCGTGCGGCTGCGCCGGGCTGCTCATCGCCGCCTGCTCAAGCTCAAGCTCGTCCGGCGTGGCCGAGCCCGAGCACAAGGCTATTGCCGGGCCAGACTACGGAGCGGTGGCACCCGCGCCCGCCGCCGCCCCCGCGATGCCGGGCCAGACCTCCACCGCCGACCTCGTCAAGCTCGCCCCCGCCCAGAGCATCATTTACACCGCCAGCCTCACGATCCGGGTCAAGAACGTGACCACGACGGCGGACAAGGCCAGCGGCGACGTCACCTCGGCCGGCGGCTATGTCGCCAGCGAACAGCAGACGATCGCGCACGGCAAGCACGGCGTCAGCCAGGTAAGCCTGCAACTCAAGATCCCGGTATCGGTCTACCAGCCGACGCTGACCGAACTCACCGCCCTGGGCAAGACGCTCGCGTTCAGCACGCAGGCGCAGGACGTGACTCAGCAGGTCGCCGACGTGAGCAGCCGGGTCGCCTCGGCGGAGGCAGCGATCAGGCAGTTGCGGGCCTTGCTGAGCCGGGCAGGCACCGTCAGCGGGCTGCTTTCAGTGCAAAATCAAATCAATAGCCAGCAATCATCACTTGAGGCACTCCTCGCCCAGCAGGAGGCCCTTGACCACGAGACCAGCTACGGGACAGTGACGCTGCAGGTGAACGGGCCTAAGGCGGCGCCGGTCCATAAAAAGAAGCCCAAGGCGCATCACGGCCTCGCCGCCGGGCTAGGCACGGGCTGGCGTGCGCTCAAGGCGAGCGTGGTGTGGCTGCTGACGCTGCTCGGCACCGTGCTGCCGTTCGGTGTGGTGCTGGTCGTGATCGGCGGCGTGATCTACCTTGGCCGCCGGCGGATGATCAGGCGGCGGCGCCCGGCTCAGCCTGCGGGCACGGCGTGAACTAGATCGGTCAGCCTGGCCAGCATGTCGGGGTCGGTCTCTGGCAGCACGCCGTGGCCAAGGTTGAAGATGTGACTTTCCGCCATCCTGCCTTGCGCGAGTACCTCCCTTGCCCGGTCCTCGATCACTGGCCAGGGCGCGAGCAGGATCGCCGGGTCAAGGTTGCCTTGAAGCGCCTTGCCTGGCGATACCCGGTGCACCGCTTCGCCGAGCGGAACCCGCCAGTCCACGCCAACCACGTCGGCGCCCGCCTCGCCGAGCAGCCCGAGCAGTTCCCCTGTGCCGACGCCGAAGTGAATCCTCGGCACCCCGGAGTCCGCGAGCGCGCTGAAAACGCCCGCGCTGAACGGCAGCACGCTGCGCTGGTAGTCCTGCGGGCTGAGGACGCCTGCCCAGGAGTCGAAGAGCTGGATCGCCGAAGCTCCGGCCGCGACTTGCACCTTCAGGAACGCGGTCGTGATCTGGGTCAGCCTTCCGAGCAGCGCCTCCCAGAGCACGGGGTTGCCGTACATGAGCGACCTGGTCTTGTCGAAGTTCTTAGAGGGACCGCCCTCGATCAGGTAGCAGGCCAGCGTAAACGGACCGCCGGCGAAGCCGATCAGCGGCGTGCCGCCAAGCTCGGCGGTCAGCAGCTTGACCGCTTGCGTGAGGTAGGGCACGTCCCCGGCGTTCAGCTCACGCAGCGCGGCCACGTCGGCCTCGGTGCGCACGGGCTTGTCGATCACCGGCCCGACGCCTGGCCGGAGGTCCACGCCGATGCCGACCGCCCGCAGCGGGACCACGATGTCGCTGAACAAGATCGCGGCGTCCACGCCGTACCTGCGGACCGGCTGCAGGGTGATCTCGGTGATCGTTTCCGGGTTCGAGAGGGCATCAAGCATCGCGATCCCGGCCCGCAAGGCCCGGTACTCGGGCAGCGCACGGCCGGCCTGGCGCATGTACCACACGGGCGCGTGCGACACGGGTTGCCTGCGGCAGGCCCTGATGAAGGCCGAGTCTGATGGCTGACTGTCCACGCCGCCGATCGTCTCACAGCCGGCGGTGACATGATGACACGCCGTTCCAGATCCACGGATTGCGGTCAGGTACGTGTCAGCATCTCTAGATACGCACAGATCAATGAGGTTAAGCAGGAGCGGCAGGTGATCAACGTGTTTCTTGACTGCCCGGGCTGCGGACAACTCAGGGAGTTCGTACAGGCACACCCTGACCCCGAGCGCTGCCCTGACGTGCCGAGTGGCTGCTGCCCGGAATGGTTCTGCTCTGCGTGCGGCTCTAGCCTGCTGCTAGACCTCGCGGCCTGAGGATGCCATGCCACCGCCGCGCGCGCTGAGACCCGCAGCGATGCCTGACGGTCGGCAAGTATTCCAGCAAGCGATCGCAGAGATAGAGGCGGAGATTTCCGCCTTCTCCGCACTCAGGCCAGAAGTCAGCTTCGAAAGCGAGCCGCCGCCGAGGAGGCTCGCTCCGCAGGCGATGGCCATCGCCTGCACGGTCGCGGTCGATCCCGGCGCTGTCCATGCTGACCCGGCCGATCCGGAGGCCGAGGCAGGGGCCGGGCGGTTCGTGCTCCTTTATGACCCGGCGGGGCAGGACGGCTGGGCGGGGCCCTTTCGCGTCATCGCTTACTTGCGGGCCGAGCTTGAACCTGAGATTGCCGCCGACCCGTTTATCGGCCAGGTTGGCTGGAGCTGGCTGATCGAGGCGCTTGATAACCGGCTGGCTGGGTATGCGGCCATTAGCGGTTCGGTCACCAGGGTGGTTACGGAAGGATTCGGTGCGAAGCAGGATCAGCCGGTCGCTACCGACTTCGAGATGCGCGCGTCGTGGTCACCGGTCAGCGAGGGATCGGCAGGGGAAGCAGGGCAGAGCTTCGCGCTCGGCCGGCACGCGGGTGCCTGGGCCGACGCGCTATGCGCGGCGTGCGGCATGCCGCAGCTAACGCCAGGGGTCGCGCAGTTCCCGCCGCCGGCCCGCAGAAGGCACCGCCCGTGAGCGTGCCGCTGCTCGAACCGAGAGAAGGACTGCCGCCGCTCGTGACCACGAGTGAAGCGCTGGCCGAGGCGATCGGCCGTCTGGGCTCTGGCACCGGGCCTGTGGCCGTCGACGCCGAGCGCGCGTCGGGCTTTCGCTACGGGCACCGCGCGTTCCTTGTCCAGTTCCGCCGGGCCGGCTCTGGCACCGTGCTCATCGACCCGGTCACCTGTCCTGACCTCGCGGGCGTTGACAGCGTGCTCGCTGACGCCGAGGCGGTGCTGCACGCGGCAGGACAGGACCTGCCTTGCCTGTCCGACCTGGGCTACCGTCCCAGGCGGCTGTTCGACACCGAACTGGCAGGGCGGCTGCTCGGCTATCCGCGCGTGGGCCTGGGCACCCTCGTGTCAGAAGTGCTCGGGCTGACGCTGGAAAAGAGTCACTCGGCCGCGGATTGGTCGACGCGCCCGCTGCCGCTCGAATGGCTCAGATACGCCGCACTCGACGTCGAGGTCCTCGTTGAGTTGCGCGACGCACTGGCCGCGCAACTACTTGAGCAAGGCAAGCTGAGCTGGGCCGAACAGGAGTTCGCGACCGTGCTCGCCGCCAAGCCCGCCCCGCCGAGGCCCGACCCCTGGCGGCGTACCTCAGGCATTCACCGCGTGCGGAGCCGTCGCGGTCTCGGCATCGTACGAGAACTCTGGCTCGAACGTGACCGGATCGCCAGGCACCGCGACATCTCGCCGACCCGCATCCTGCCTGACCTGGCGATCGTCGATGCCGCGCGCGCCGCCCCTGGCACGATGGAGGAACTCGGCAAGCTGACCGGCTTCACCGGTCGCGGTGCCCGCCGCTACGGCCCGGAGTGGCTGCGCGCGATCCGCCGCGCCAAGTCAATGACCGAGGACGAGCTTCCCGAGTCGTCCGCACCGCCAAGCGAAGGCCCGCCGCCTGCTCACCGGTGGGCCGAGCGCGACCCGATCGCCGCCAAGCGCCTCACCGCCGTCCGCGGCGCGGTCGCCGCCCTAGCCGACGCCGGGCACCTGCCCGCGGAGAACCTGCTCGCCCCCGACGCGGTCCGCCGCCTGGCCTGGCAGCCCCCGGAACCGCTGGAACCAGAACCGATCGCCGACGAACTGCGCCGCTACGGCGCCCGCCCCTGGCAGATCGAGATCACCGCCACCCCCATCGCCATGGCCCTCCTCCGCCTCATAGAAAAAGGCGAAGCCTGACCCAGAACCCCCTCGCCGACGCCCCCTCACTACCCGGTCAGCCCGCTCGTCGACGGCCCTCGCCGCCCGGCCCTCTCACCGCCCGGCCCTCTCACCGCCCGGCCCTCTCACCGCCCGGTCAGCCCGCTCGCCGACGGCCCTCGCCGCCCGGCCCCTTCTCCACGCCGTGCCCAGGCCCGAGGGCCGCGCGTCAACAGCATCAGATGTCCAGCGATGCTGTGCACCCCGCCCCGGCTACAGCATTAAAGTCCCAGCGATGTCGCTCGGACAGCATCTAGGGGCCACCGTAGTCGTTCGGCCTTGCCCGCCAACAGCAACGCGGGGCCAACGATGCTGTACGCCTCGGCACCACGCCCTCCGGTCGACCAAGCCCAACGTCGGAACGACATGGGCTAGCCAGCAAGCAGGCGGGTCAACGGCACCGCCACGCGGGCCGACGCAGCCACGCGGGCCGACGCAGCCACGCGGGCCGACGCAGCCACGCGGGCCGACGCAGCCACGCGGGCCGACGCAGCCACGCGGGCCGACGCAGCCACGCGGGCAGGGTCGACGACGTCAGGCGGGC
>Ga0335073_10016153_pt1 | contig 10429 bp, 8 predicted proteins | sample Lox_Sample_22_FD_207093 | JGI IMG/M metagenome (GOLD analysis project Ga0335073, IMG submission 207093) | Soil microbial communities from Loxahatchee National Wildlife Refuge, Florida, United States - Lox_Sample_2.2 | ecosystem: Environmental > Terrestrial > Soil > Wetlands | place: USA: Florida...
CATGTCATAGTCGGCAGGGTCGGCATCGACAATCACGCGGAAGTGGCCACCGGCTTCGTCGAAATCGGCTTCCTTGAAATCGCCGATCTCCACCGGCGAATCGACCAGGCGGTCGTAATTGTCAGCTGCAAAAGGCGGACCAGGTAACGGCATGGCGACGTGCCATCCATCAGGAATTTCGAAGGTGACGATGTCTTCGCGGCTGCGGTCGTCGACGGGGTAGATCAGCACCTCGGCCAGATTCAAGAATGCATGATGCGCATTGAGCTGTGCGCCGAATGGTTCGGGAGAATCCGCATAGATTTCATACTCGACGACTGCACCTGGCTGCGCGCCGGAGATATGCCAGCGGCTCTCGTTCAGCTCGTGAATTTCGAGGGCGTGGCCTTCCAGAGTGCGCGCGCGAATCCAGTTCACATATTGGGCGAAGTCGCGGACCTGATAAAGCGCGTTCCACACGGGTAACTGTAAGTCATGCTCGTCCTGCCCGGGTGGAATTTGCACGGTGATGTGCAACAAGTGCTGATCGAGATTGAAGAGCGCGATCGTATAGCGGACTGCATCGGAAGGCTGCGTCGATTGCGGAGAGATCGCTTCTCTCGGCGAAGCGCTGGCCGAGAATGCAATAAAAAGAAAAATTAGAAGAAAAATTGCGAGTGAGCGCGCCAAGCCCATCAGGATTTGACCTCCTCCGCAGCGTGCGACGCTCTGGCCTTACAGTGCAGATCGCGCAAACGTGCGGGCAGTTTTTCGTAGATTCCGCCGAAGCCGCCGTTCGACAGAATAGCGACAACGTCTCCATCGCGTAGTTCAGGGGCAATCGTATTGACGATGGCATCGGCATCCGCGAGAAGCCGGGCGCGGCGGCCCTTGCGCTCGATTTCCGCCGCCAGCCCAGGCAATTCGAGACGCTCGTTCTCCGGAACAGCATCTGACTGGAAGACATTTGCGACCACGACTTCGTCGGCCATGGCGAGGCTATGAGCCAGATCGTTCTGCAGTACGCGCCGGCGCAAGGTATTTGATCGCGGCTCGAGAACCGCCCACAAACGCGCGCCGGAATGACGAGCGCGTAATGCCTTCAGCGTTCCGGCAACCGCAGTGGGATGATGGGCAAAATCATCGATGATCGTGATGCCATGGACCTGGGCTTTCACTTCAAGACGGCGCTTCACGCTCTTAAAGGTTTTCAGCGCAGCAGCGATGGCATCCTTGGAAATGCCGCAGGAAGCGGCGAGCGCCGCAGCGGCCGTCGCGTTCCAGACGTTGTACTCGCCGGCAAGGGCAAATTCCAGATCTGCCCAAGGCTTGCCGTCGCGCAGCACACGCCAGGACGTTCGACCGGGGTCGAGTTTCAGATCAGTCATACGCCAGGCGGCCTTGTTTCCTGCGCCATAGCGTTCCACGGGACAAAATGCTTTTGCGATGCAGCGCTCCACGCTTTCTCCCGAGTCGAAGGCAATCAGCCGTCCACGGCGCGGAATCAGATTCACCAGGCGCTTGAAAGCTGTCTCGACGGCATCGAGATCTTTATAGATGTCGGCGTGATCGAATTCCACTGAAGTGAGGATCACCGAGTCAGGAAAATAATGCAGGAATTTCGGACCTTTGTCGAAGAAGGCCGTGTCGTATTCGTCGCCTTCGAGGATGAAATGCTTGCCTTCGCCGAGTTGAAAGCTGGATCCGAAATTTTCGGCGATGCCGCCGATGAGAAACGATGGCTCGAGGCCGGCAGAATGGAAGATCCAGGCGAGCATGGAGGTGGTGGTCGTCTTGCCGTGCGTTCCCGCCACGACCAGGACTTCTTTGCCGCGCAGGAATTCGTCGTGCAGCAATTGCGGCAAAGAGCAGAAGGGCAGTCGCCGATCGAGAACAAATTCGAGTTCGACATTGCCGCGAGAGATGGCATTCCCGATGACGACGAGATCGGGGCGCGGCTCCAGATTGTGGGGATCAAACGGCTGCGCCACCGGAATGTCGAGTTCGCGCAAGAATTCTGACATTGGCGGATAGGCGGCTGCGTCGGAGCCGGTCACATGAAAACCGCGCTGCTTCAGCATTCCCGCCAGCGAGGCCATCGCTGTACCGCAGATACCAATGAGATGGATGTGTTTCTTCTGATTCATTTCATGTTCTTAGCGAGAAAATTCTCGCACGTCTTCTCGGCCCTGACCCGACGCGTCACACCGACACTCGTTACAACGTCACCGCCGGTCCCAGAATTTTCATTGCGACTCGCCCTGCGTGAATTGCGAGGCTGGCTTGCACTCCAAACGGCAAAGTGATGTTTCCGCCTGTTACATGACCGGAGCGCACGCCGAACGCGACAGGAATCCGCAAATCCCCTACAAGGCGCGTGACTACCTCTTCGAGAGTGTACCCTTGGTTGGCGGTCTGCACACAATCGAGCATTTGGCCGAAAACGATTGCCCGCACGCCTGCGAACTTCCCCGCCAGCTTCAATTGCATGAGCAAGCGATCAATCTGATAGGGCTTCGTCGCGACATCTTCTAGGAAGAGAATCGTTCCCTCCGTTCTAATTTCATAGGGCGTGCCGAGCGACGCCACGAGTATGGAAAGACATCCTCCGTAGAGCTCACCTTCAGCTTCGCCGTCGACTAGCCCGCGAACGTCATCGCTAAGCGGCACATGCCATTCCGCCGTGCCGGCAAGCGCCTGCCATGAAATCGAGTCGACGCCATCCGCATGCGACCAATCCTTCGCGACCATCGGCCCATGAAATGTTATCAGGCCAGCGGCGTCGAGAAAGCGCGTCAAGAGGCAGGTAATGTCGCTGTACCCGACGAAAATCTTTGGATGGGACTTGATCTGCTTGATATCGAGCTTCGGCAAAAGATAATTCGCACCATATCCGCCGCGCGCACAAAGGATCGCTCGCACATCATCGCGAGCAAACATGTCGTTCAACTCGTGCACGCGCCGTTCGACCGATCCCGCAAAATAAAGATCCTTCTCCAGAATCGAATCAAAATAGAACGGACGATATCCCGCACGCTGCAGCGCATTACACCCTGCCTGTAAATCGTCGGGATGGACGTTGCTGGCGGGCGCGACAATGCCTACCGTATCGCCCGCGCGCAATGCGGGTGGCCTCACCCGCTGAATATTGACAGATTTCATTTCGAGAAACTCTAAAGAACTGCGGACTCAATCGAGAAAGAACTCTCCTCGACACACTAGCCGCGCCGCACCTCGCAGAAAGATCTTATTCCCTTCACGCCGCACCAACTGCGCGCCTCCCGGCGCATGTACGGACACGGGAGAGTCCACGCGCCCGCTAGTAATCGCGGCGACTGCAGAGGCGCACGATCCTGTCCCCGAACTCTGCGTCTCGCCCGCACCGCGCTCGAAAAATCGCGCGCTCACCGCGCGCCGGCTGTCGATCCGGACAAACTCCACATTCACCCCCTGCGGAAACTGCGCGTTCCGTTGGATCTCAGCCGCCCGCAGCTGCCAGCCTGCTGCGAAGTCCGGGACGAACGAAACGAAATGAGGATTTCCCAGCGAGACTGGGATTCCGCGTACCTCCGCCGCTCCGACTTTCACCGCAATCTCGGCCGCAACTACTGCCTCGCCCATCTCCGCATCGAACTCATATTCCGAGTCGGTTCGCCCTGTGAGCCTGCAAATCTTTACTCCTGCCCCAGTGAGAATGGAGAGTTGCTCTTTGGCGCGGGTCGCACAAAGATATGCTGCCACGCAACGTGTGCCGTTGCCCGAAATTTCTGCAGCGGAGCCATCCGCATTGATCAGCTTTATTTCCGCGTCGGCCGAGAAGTGCGGCGACATCCATTCCACGCCGTCCGCGCCCACGCCTTGATGCCGGTCGCAAACGCGCCGGGTGAATTCGGCTATATCCTCGGGAGCCACAGCGGCATCGATCAGCAGAAAATCATTTCCGCAGGCGCTCGCCTTCACAAACGAGATGGTTCGTGGCCGCGGATTCAATCGCGCTCCAGCGTCGTCCGCGGGCCCGTCCACTCCGGGTACAGCGCCTCGATGAAATGGTGCCAGTGCATGGTTTTGGCGCGCGAAAGCACGCTCCAGATGGCCGGATTTTAACACCGCTCGGTGTCGCTTCCGATTGACGCGCCTGATTACCGCGGCCGGCGAAGAGTTCCTAAAAAATCGTGCCGCGCGGAACATGCATTGCGCCTACCGCGCTCGATACAAAATTACCGGCGCCTGCCCACTGACGTGAATTTCGACGAGATCATCCAGATGATCGCCATGGACCGCTTTCCACACCGGGTCGTTCTCGAACGCGACCACGTAGTCGACATATTTCCTGGGATCGGCGAGCGCCCGCTCCCACAAGCCCTCGGGATCGTACGGCTGCTTCCAGACGCGATGGTTGCCTTCGTTGATCACGTGTTTCAACGGAATTCCTGCTCGCTCAAGAGCGCCTACGTGATCGCCGAGATACATCAGGATGGTCGCATTGGGCGGCAGCTTCCCGAGCCACTCCGCCAGCTGCTCTTCCAGATGATTACGACTGCGCATGTTGACTTCCGCTTCTCGGAGGCAAAGCGGTCCGCTGCGCCATACCCACGCATAACTTGCGCCCGCGAAAACAAACGCCGCGAGCAGGGACAGCAACCGGACTCGCCACGGCCACTTTTCCGTTCGCACAACCAGCCAAACGAGCAGCGCCAATCCCGCCGCAAAGCCCGGCAACAACTGCAATCCGTAACGGACGTTGTACATGGTGAACGGCCACCATGCGGGCACGAAGATCGGAACGCCCGCGTAGGCGACGGAAAGCGCGTAAAAAGGCACCGGCAGAAACAAGAACCAGAGCGGCCAGGCGACACCCTTTTTCGAAGCGGGGGCTTGGGCAAAAGCAGCTTGTGGTGCAGATTCAGCATCTTTGCGAGACCAGCCAACAAATGTCGCGCCACATATTCCGGCGAGGGCCAGAATAACCCACGCCCGCTGCAGCCATTCATTGGCTGCCATGTTTGCCTCGCCGGATTTCACGAAGTACAAACTCGCAGTTACAAGATTGTCTGTACCAGGATGGCCGGGATGATCTGCATTCTGGCTTCTTCGTTCGATCGCCTTTGCCGAGTACGGCCCATTCTCAAATTCCAGTGGATTGCGGTAGACGATTGCGTTGTAGGCAAGCCAAAGAGCCGGGCCGGCCACGGCTATCAACATGAAGCGCATCAACGCGCCAGGGCGAGCCCGGACGCTGATCGCTTTCCCGCTGGCACCTTCTTTACTTGACTTTCGCCGTTGCGCAAACGCTTGGAGAACAATGACCGCAGCCATCGCCGCTGCGAGAAACCATCCGTCATACCGGGTCAGAGTTGCGCCCAACAGGCACAACCCACATTTGGTCAGCGTCCGGGAATCGCCGCGTTGAAATTCACTGAAGAAAACCACCGTCCAGATAAAGAACGCCAGGTATAACGACTCGCCCATGGCGGTGGTCTGCATGTAAATCAAATTGGGATTCGCCGCATAAATAATGGCCGCGGTCCATCCCGCCACGTGGGGCATTGGATCCTTGTCGCTCGTTCTTGGCAAACTCCCGCGCACCAGTCGCAGCATTCCCACCGAGCCGACCACGTAAGCAACAAGGGAGGGAATCGATCCACCGATCCCGGTCTGCCACATTTTTTTCGAGATTACGAACGGGATCATCAACAAATGTGGCAGTGGAAGCCACACCGTGCCCAACTGGAGAAGTCCGGGAGTTTTCGAATCGAAAACGCGCCGCGCAATGTTGATGTGGGCTACGGCATCGCCATACAGCATCACATCGCCGCGCTGGTAGTAGTAGAGAACGGAAAGAACTGCGACACATGTCGCCAGCCAGGCCAGCAGCCGGATTTCGGAATCTCCCGCGGAAGCGGCGGCCGCTTTCTTTCTTTGTCTGGGCATCGCGTGAGCCTGAGCGCTAACTGATTGTAGAGCCGCCGCTTTATTCCAGGTGGGTCAACTCGCGGAAAATTTGAAAGCGGGCTTCGATTTCGTCTCGATTCAGCGATTGCAGCCGCTTTGTGCCAAACTCCTCCACGGCGAACGATCCCATCACTCCACCGTAGAAGAGGGCGCGCTTCAGTACCTCGCGATTCAACTCTTGCTGCGAAGCGAGATATCCCATGAACCCGCCGGCGAAGGAATCGCCCGCTCCGGTCGGATCCTTCACCTCGTCGATGGGCAGCGTGGGAGCGCGAAAGGGATGATGTCCGACGCCAAACGCCCCTTCGCGAAAGAAGATGGTCGCGCCATACTCGCCATGCTTGATGACCAGCGCCTGCGGCCCCATCGCCAGCACCTTCTGCGCCGCGCGCGGCAGATTGGTTTCGCCGGCGATCATCTTGGCTTCGGTATCATTGATCAGGAGGATATTCACGAGCTTCAGCGTCTCGGCAAGCTCTTTTGGAGTGCGATTGATCCAATAATTCATGGTGTCGCAGCCAGTCAGGCGTACGCCCGTCATTTTGCGCCGCACATCGGCTTGCAAGGTCGGCTGAATGTTCGCCAGGAAAAGAAATTCGGTGTCTTCGTATGCTTTCGGAATCTGCGGCTGGAATTTTTCAAAGACGTTCAGATCGGTGAAATCGGTTTTGGCCTCATTGAGATTGTCGAAGTAGGATCCGCCCCAGCGGAATGTTTTCCCCTTTTCGCGCTCAATACCACGAATATCAATGCCGTGCTGATGGAAAATCTTTTCCTGATCCGGGCCAAAGTCATCGCCCACCACCGCCACAACTCGCACCTTGGTGAAGTAACTGGCCGCCAGGGAAAAGTAAGTGGCGGCTCCGCCCAGAATATCTTTTACGCCGCCCGAGGGCGACGTGATGTCATCAAAAGCAACCGACCCAACGACCAATATGCTCATTCTTTCTGCTATCGCTCCCTGTCGATTCGAGTTATGAATCGCGAAGAATCATGGTCTTTCAAGAAAATGCTTTGCGAGTTCAAAGCCGGTTCCCCATGGGCTGAAGCCCCATTTTAGTAATGGTCCTTTGGCGGCACGACTGAAGTCGTGCCCTTCCCGAAACATATTTTGAAACGTGCTCTAACCCGCCGATCGGATCATCGTTACTTCAAATACTTTCCCACGATTAATTTCAATTTCTGCTTGGTAGCCGGCGGCACCTTCTTCGGATCGGTCAGGATCGCATGCGCCAGGGCCGACCCGCATTTGCAGGACCGTGATTTTGGCATCACCGCCACACTCTGGCGCACCACTTGGCACGCGTTCTCCGCATTCTTTACCAGCACGGCCACGACCTGCTTCACCGTGACCGAATCATGATGCGGATGCCAACAGTCGTAGTCGGTGACCATCGCCACGGTGACGTAGCAGAGCTCGGCCTCGCGCGCCAGCTTCGCCTCTTGCAGGTTGGTCATGCCGATCACATCCATGCCGAGGCCGCGATAGACATTCGACTCCGCCTTTGTCGAGAATTGCGGCCCCTCCATGCAGACATAGGTGCCGCCGTGCTTGCCGATCACGCCCGCCTGCTTGCATGCGGTTTCAAGCACTCGCGCCAGCTCGCCGCAGACCGGGTCGCCGAATCCGACATGGGCAACGAGTCCGTTGCCAAAAAACGTGTCAATGCGGTGACGCGTGCGATCGAAGAATTGATCGGGAATTACGAAGTCCATCGGCTGATGCTCTTCTTTCAGGGAGCCCACGGCCGAGATGGAAATAATGCGCTCCACGCCCAGTTGTTTAAATCCGTGGATGTTGGCGCGGAAGTTCAACTCGCTGGGCAGAATACGATGTGCCCGTCCATGCCGCGCCAGGAACGCAACCTTGCGCCCTTCCAGCGTGCCGCACACGTAAGCATCGGAGGGCACTCCGAAAGGAGTGCGCAGCTTCACTTCTTTCACCTTGGCTAAGCCGGGCATCGAGTACAGCCCGCTGCCGCCAATGATGCCGATCTCCGCTTGTGGCAAGCATCCTCCAGAACTTTTTCGCACCAAAGTCAAACCCGCGATTATACAGGAGACGCACTCAGAAGCTGAGAACTGAGGCAGACGCAGCGCCGCCCTGCGGCCGAGTTAAGGAAAAATCGGAAGGAGTGAAATTACGACTCAGGAAAGCCCATTGCAATCTGTACCGCCTTTGCGATTCTTCTGATGGTGCCCTCTGAGAGCCGCCTCAACCTTTGTTTGGATTCTAAAAGGGTCGTCTTGCGAACGGTTGTTATATTTTCCCCTTGCGCTGTAGCTGGTTCTGAGAGTCCAGTTTCGCCAGGAGACAGAGGAACGTGGGAAGGCATTTTAGCGGGAGTGGTCGAGAGCGGAACCACCAGTACCGTGTTGGCTCGCTCATGAATATTTCGTGCCTCGATGGATAGGATGACAACCGGCCGCTCATTTTTATCTGGCAGATCAGACGGCAGCTTTACATACCAAATCTCGCCCCGTCGTGGTGACTTAGCGGGCTGCCTTGGTATGGTCATGCGGGAAATTTACATCTGCTGCTCTGAGAATTCCCCCCAGCGTTCGTCTTCCCTCAGTTCACTCTCTGAAAGTGAATCATAGTAAGCGGTGACCTGAGCCGCCAAATCGGCTTTCTTCCATTCCCTGACAATCTGTTCCACTGCCGAGGTTAATGATTCCGCCTGCCTTTGCGCCCGATATTGTTCCAAAACCTCGATCACATCGGCAGACAGGGAGAAGGTTCGTGCTCGCTTCCTTTTCGGATTTGCTGCTTGTGCCATTGTGTCACATCGATTGTAATATTGTATATCTTATTGGTCGTAAAATGCACAACGCTATTCCTTAAGCCTATGTATTATAAATGGTTTACGAGAAATCTACCCGGCTAGATCAATACAATATCTCGCTAATCTCTGGTCCGACTGCTGTGTCCACCCAGGAGCGATTTCTTTTGAGAGTGGGAAGTGCGCCCCCTGGAAGTCCTACATCTTGTATTTGCCCAGATCTTCATCGTTCAAGCCTTCGAGCCACTTGCGCAATTCTTCGCTGGTGACCCGGTCGGACATGTTTGCCGCCAGCTTGGAGTTCTTAAGAACGATTTCATCCACAAAGATCGGACAATCCACGCGCAACGCCAGGGCCAGCGCGTCGGAAGGCCGCGAATCGATGCTGACCACTTCCCCGCCCCGCTCCAGCCAGATCACCGCATAGAACGTGTCTTCGCGCAGTTCGGTCACGACGACTTTATGCACCTGGGTTTCCAGTCCGGTCAGAACATTCTTGATCAGATCGTGCGTCATCGGACGCGGGGTGTTCACCTTCTCCATCTCCAGCGCGATGGCGTTCGCTTCGTAGACGCCGACCCAGATTGGCAATACCGTGTCTCCCGCCACATCCTTCAAGATCACAATCGGCATCTGCGTAACCGGATCCATCAAAAGGCCGCGGATTGTCATTTCTACTTCCATGGTGAGCTCCCGATCTTTGTCCAATCGCTTCCTATCGCTTTCTATGCCACCATTTCCCCGAGCAGAGAGTTGGGGAAACTGCCGGTGACGAGAACTTTCGCATAGCTTCCTACCTTTGGATTCGCGCTCGCGGTGAAATTCAATGTCTTGTTCTGCGATGTTCTCCCGATCCACTGGTTGCGCGATTCGTTGCGGCCTTCGACCATGACTTCGATTTTGGTGCCGACGTACTTTCTATAACGAGCGACTTGAATCTCCCGTTGCTTCGCCATGAGGACTTCGAGACGCCGAGACTTCTCCTGTTCCGGGATGGCGTCGTCGAGATGCAGGGCCGGGGTATTGGGGCGCGGCGAATACTTGAAGGAAAAGACACCGTCATAGCCGACGTATTCGAGCAGGCTGAGAGTTTCGGCGAAGTCGGCTTCCGTTTCTCCGGGGAACCCCACGATCACATCTGTTGTGATGCTGATTTCGCGGCGTGCGGTTTTCATCCATTCGATGCGCTCGAGATATTGTTCGCGCGTATAGAGGCGCTGCATGGCGTCGAGGACGCGGCTGGATCCGCTCTGCACGGGGAGATGGACGTGATCGCAGAGAGCCGGGACGGCATCGATGGCGTCGACGATATCGCGGCCGAAGTCGCGCGGATGCGAAGTAGTGAAACGCACGCGGCGGATGCCGGGGATTTCCCCTACGGCGGCGAGCAACTCAGCAAAGGATTTCTTACCGTCGGGATCGCGGTAGGAATTGACATTCTGGCCGAGCAACTGGATTTCGGTGTAGCCGAGATCGACGATCTGGCGGGCTTCGGCGAGGACGGAACCGGAGGTGCGGCTGCGCTCTTTTCCCCGGGTGAAGGGAACGACGCAGTAGGCGCAGAACTTGTCGCAGCCTTCGATGATGGTGATGTATCCGCGATGCGGGTTGGTACGGGCGGTGAACTCAGTTTCGAAGCATTTGTCGGTCTGGCGATCATCGAGGCCGGTGATTCTGACCAAGTCCTGAGTCCTGGGTCCTGAGTTGCGAGACAA
>Ga0335073_10016155_pt1 | contig 10429 bp, 10 predicted proteins | sample Lox_Sample_22_FD_207093 | JGI IMG/M metagenome (GOLD analysis project Ga0335073, IMG submission 207093) | Soil microbial communities from Loxahatchee National Wildlife Refuge, Florida, United States - Lox_Sample_2.2 | ecosystem: Environmental > Terrestrial > Soil > Wetlands | place: USA...
CTGCCCAGCCACGACTGTCAGCGTCGCGAAGTCTCCGCTGTCATTCGCCCGCCTTCTGGGGGCCGGGTTCGTGCCGCGTTCCAGCATCCCGAGCGAGGCCGCCTTGGACACGGCGTGCGCGCTGCTGCTGACGTCAAGCTTCGCGAAGACGCGGCGCTTGAGATTCTCCACCGTGAGGGGGCTGATCCGAAGCAGTGCCGCCATCTCGCCAACGCTGTGTCCGGAAGCTGTCAGCACGACGATCTCAACTTCCCGGTCGGTCAGGCTGCCGGGAGTCTTCCGCGCATGCCGCGCCTTGCTTGGCCGTAGCAGCGCGATCAGGGCCGCGAGGCCATGCGACTCGGGCACGAGTGAGGTAACGCCGGCGCGGCACACCGCAGCCAGGTCCTGCTCGGATGCGTTCCGGTAGCTCACGATGACGTTGAGATCGGGGAAGCCTCGCATCAAGTCGCGCACCAACGGGGCGATCTCGGCGAGCCTGGGGCCGGCGTCAAGGATCACCACATCTGGCTGGCGCAACTGGCAGAGCGCGAGTACTTCGTCCGCCTCCGCTACCTTGCCCACGACGGTAACGTCCGGCCGGATGGCCAGGCATGCGGACAAGGTGTCGCGGAGCAGCCGACGCGTCGACTGCACGGCTACACGGACGGTGACGCGAGCGGGGGGCGCGGCCATCGTTAGCCCAGTATTCCGGGGTCTCCACAACTAGTGGGGTCTGTGCGGTAGGGGAGTCTACGCCGGGCGAGCCGCTAACAATGGCTAGTTCAACTTATTGAGTAAACCGCTCTGTTACCTAGACGTGATCGCATTCAACGCTTCTGACCTGCACTGAAGCTACTCACTGATTGACGGCCGGACTGCGAATACTGCTCTGACCTGGTCTTGTTAACTGAGCGGCGAGGGACGTCTTCCGGTGATCGCGCTGGCAGCGAACACGCTCGCAGCGCGGCGGGCGCGAGCGGGCCGCTGATGCGCGCATCTGCAGAGATTTTTTGTACAAATCTTCGGATTTATAAAGCTGACTTCACGATTTACCGGAGTCCCCCCAGGGGTTTACTGTCCCCCGAGGGTTATTGGTCCCTTCCGGGCCCGGCTGGCCGAGCCTAGTCTGCCGCCGAGACGATCCAGGTCACGCGAACGGAGACAATGCCATGCGCAACCGATGGTTGGCCGGCCCCGGTCTGGTAGCCGCAGCCGTTGCACTCGCGGCCTGCGGAACCAGCAACAGCCCGTCAGACCCGGCAACGTCTGGCCCGGCGGCGTCCGCGACGCACCAGGCCAATGCGGCAGCAGCAGGCACGGTCACGATCAAGACGATGAGCACGAGCAAGGGAACGGTGCTCGCCACCACGAACGGGCGCACGCTGTACTGGTTCGCCAAGGACACCGCGACGCAGTCGAACTGCGCCGCCTCGTGCGCCACATACTGGCCGCCAGTCACCGGGACGGCGGTTGCCGCGGCTGGCGCAGCGCTGCCGCACGGCTTCGGAACGATCAAGCGCGCCGACGGCCGGACACAGGCAACCTATGACGGCCATCCGCTGTACACCTACTCGGGTGACACAGCGGCACGCCAGGTCAATGGCAACGACGTGAACGCCTCGGGCGGTCTGTGGTGGGCGGTGACTCCATCCGGCACCAAGCTCCGCGCGCGGGCATCGTCCGGTTCCGGCAGTGGTTCCGGCGGCTCGGGCGGCGGCTGGTAACCCTCGCCCGGCGCCATTGCTAGCTAGGCCCCCAAGGGGTTCTCGTCCCCTGGGAGATTCCCGTCCGTATGCGGAAGCTGCCAGAATGATCTAGCTTGAGCGGGCGGGGAGTTAGCTCGAACTCCAGCCTCGTGCTGAGACCAGCCTCCTGGCCTTGGCGCGCTTACCGTCGGAGGCCGCGTGGTGCCGAAGCACCGGAGGTCTGAAATTGAGCCGTCGCTAGCGTCCGTTCATGCGCCAGCGAACACATCCGAATTCTGGACCGACCCCGGCGGGCTCGCCGGGCAGGAATGGGAAGTCTGGCAAGACTGGGGGCCGCCGCCCGCCCTGCATCCTGATCATCCGTCGGCACCGGTGCCGCGGGTTCGGTTGCCCGACGACGGTTACGACAGCGGCAACCGCCGGCCGCATCCCCTCCCGTCGCGCCGCGACCACGCCGGTTACCTGCGGCACGGTGGCCCTGGCTGGCAGCAGCCCACCGACCGCCGCCGGGAAGCTGGCCCGCCGGGGCCATTCCGCGGACCGGCGAACGGCCACCTGCCGAACGGCCACCCGCCGAGCAGGGATTCGCTCTGGACGGCAGGGCAAGTTATCGCTCTGGCCGAAGGCCGGGCGGTCCAGATCGCCGAAGAGGCGCAGGACTATGCGGCCGCCATCCGCCAGGTAGCGGAACGTGAAGCCGCCGCGATCACCCGGCAGGCAGCCGGCCAGGCCGCCATCGTCCGCGAGACGGCCGAACGCGAGGCCGCCGCGATGCGGGAAGCGGCGGAACGCGAGGCCACCGCGATCACCCGGCACGCGACCGGTCAGGCTGCTGAGATACGCGAAGCCGCCGGGCGGGAAGCCGCCGACCTGCGGGCCCGGCTCGACGACATGACGGGCGAGCTGGGCCGGGTAGCCGCGTACGTTACCGAAACCCTTGGCGCTCCAGCCCTGCCAGCGCTTGCCCCGCCACTTCCGAGAATCGCTCCCCCGCCCGCGAGTCCGGCTCCGCCAGATACCAAGCCGGCCAGGCCGGATATCAGGCCTGCTGGGCCGGCCAAGCCTGCTGGTCCCGCAAAGCCTGCGACGGCACCGGCCAAGAAGCCGCCGAAGCCCGGCAGGCAGCAGCAGGCCATGCGCATCGCCACGGCCGCCACGGCCGCGCTGTGCTTGTTCGCCGTCGGCACCGGTGCCGCGGAGATCGGGATGCACGGCTTGAAGTTCTTCGTCTTCAGAGAACAAGGACAAGGCCAGTCGACTGAAGGCCCGACCGACCAGCAGTTTTTGGCTCGGCAGGTTGCTGCGACTCACCACGCTGTGACTCCGAAGGGGCGTCACCACAAGAAGTCACATACCGGACCTTCGAATTCCACCACAACTGGCTAGCCTGCCGAGACAGTCAGGGCCTGAGCAGGTATTCGGAACAAACGAAGGCTAGCGACGACAAGGCGATGGAACCGACGCTAGTTCCTTTGGAAGGAGAAGCTGCGCGATGGCTACTACTAGGAACTACGAGCCAGATCTATACCCCGGCGACGCCACAGATCGATGGACCGAGCAAAAGGAGAGGGCCGAGGACTACGAGCGGTCCGCGGATAGCTACGGCTATCAGCCACGGCGGGCCAAGCGGGTCGACGAATGGATGGAGGTGGAATTCAAGTTCGGCGGCTCGCGGATCAAGCGCAAGGCGGTCGCCCTTGTCCTGCTAGGCGGCCCTGCCCTCGTTCCCCTGTTCTTCTGTCTGCCCGCGCTCTTCACGCTAGACTCCAACACCTTCTCGGTGGCGGTGGACGACGTGCTGGGGACCGGGGCTGAGCTCTGCCTGTTCCTGTGCCTCCTCATCAGTCCCCTGATGACGCTCACTGGACAGCGCTGGTTCTTCCCGCTGCGACGCTGGTACGGAATCATGATGGCGTGCTGCGGTATCGGTGACGCGGTCGCCGCCGGTCTCACTGATACGTTCTCGGGGGGCTTCTTCGCCAAGCTCACCGAGCACACTTTCACGCTGGTGGGACTCATCATGGTGATGCTGGTTATCCCGCTCCTGATCACGGGCAACAAGTGGGCGCAGCGCAAACTCGGCCGGTACTGGAAGCTGCTGCACCGGCTCATCTATGTCATCTGGGGTCTGCTCGCTATTCACCTTCTGACGCTATTCGGATTCCAGCCAGACATCCAAGTAGGCGGTGCTGGTGACGGTGACATTATCTTTCACCAGCGCTTCTACCAGTATTCAGCGTGCAGCATCTTCCTGCTGACTCTCCGGCTGCCGCCGGTAAAACGATGGATCGCCGCTCGTCAACGGGAAGGCCGGGACTGGCTCGTGGTCCTGACAATCACGCCGATTTTCGCGCTCTTCGTGTTCGGGATGGTGTTCCTCATTAACGAGGAGATCTTCAAGGGAATCGACATGTTCAATAACACTCCCAGCGCCGAATAGGCAGTGCTTCGGCATCGCTAGGAGAGCGATTCGATGAGCGAGACGTACGCCAGGCGGAGGCAGGAGCCGACGAATGCGGGCGGCTTCATGCTCGCCGCCATCTCCGTCCTGGCCACCATCGCGGTGATCGCAGGGCTCGTCTATGCCACGGGAGTCGGCGCGCGGCGTAAAGCCTTGCTGGCCGCCGGCGATTGCGCGCCCGTGCCCGGCCTGGTGGTAACCGGTCTGGACTGTACAACCGAGCAGCAGCTAGCCGGTGAGTACACGAAGATCACGACGCCGGCCGTTCAGCAGCTGAATGCCGACGTAGCCGCCTATACCGCCAGCGAACGGCACGATCTCGCCGCGGCCGAATCGGCCCTGATGGCGCAGGTGACGTTGGCGCAAGCGCTTGATAAGAGCCTGATGCGATTCCCGTTCCCGGCTGCGGTCGCCCCTCAGGCCAAGGCCCTGATGCAGGCTATCGATGTACGGGTCAAGCTGACCGCCGAGCAAGCGCGGTCATCCTCACTCGGTCAGTTGCGGTCGTTCAACAGCCGGATTCAGACTGCCAGCGCTGCTGTCAGGACCGACATGAAGCTCGTCCGCAAGGCTCTGTACACCCGGCCAACCGCGGATCAGGAGCCTTGATTGAGGCCCGCGGGTCAGGCGAGCCGGGATCGTCAGGTCAGATGCTAAGCCGCAACGCGGCGCGCGCTTCGGCCTCGACCGCGGCAACCGCCTTGCGGAGCAGCGGCAACCCGGCGCTCAGGGCCTACGCGTGGGTCCGAGCGATGGACGCCGAAGGCATCACCGAAGCTGCTGAGCTGTCCGTCCTGGCCAGCAACTACATGAACGCAGAGCTTATGACAATCAGAGGTGTCACCCGGTCGAGCCGGCGAGATGTGGTCGAAGGAAGACATTGACGAGTGGATCACGGTCCTCCGGCATGTCTGCGCCGAGGCCTGTCAGCAGCCCGAACTGGTGCGGTCGGCGCCGCACAATCGGGTGACCCACAGGGTCGTCCGGACCAGGCTGGATGATGCCGATTACTGGGCAACCACATGGCGCGCTTACCAGCGCAAGCGTTGGCAACGTCTCCGGTGGCCGCATCGGCGAGTAAATCTGAGGTGCGGCGCACTACGCTGACCGTGGCCGTACGAGGCGGCCAGCCGAGCTGTCGTCGGCAACTTAGCACCCGAAGTTGCCCCTTGATGCTGACCTTATCTGCCGGTACGCGAGATTCCAGAGGACCGTTTCGAGTGCTAAGTCAGCCGCGCGGCACGAAAGAATGTAGTGGTGACCGCCGAGACTGAGCAGCAACGCAAACGGCGGGAGGAGTTGCGATGTCTGTTCGACGGCGTCGCCGGGCTGTATAACGCAACTCGCCAGGGCTATCCCGCCGAGATCGTCGATGCGGTGTGCGCTGAGGCGGGACTTGGCCCGGGCGCCGAGGTGCTCGAGATCGGCTGCGGCACCGGTCAGCTCACTCGCGACCTAGCCGGCCGGGCATTCAATCTGACCGCCATCGACATCAGCCCGGCGATGATCGAGGCTGCCCGGTCCAACGTGGCAGACCCCATGACGCGGTTCCAGGCGAGCTCGTTTGAAGATTTCACCGGCAACGGTCCTGTCGATCTCATCGTGTCAGCCACGGCCTTCCACTGGGTCGATCCCGCGGTCGGACTAGCCAAAGCCGCGCGGCTGCTACGGCCGGGCGGCTGGCTGGCACTGCTGAGCACCGAAGAGCGCTACCCCGAGCCGCTGCGGACACGACTGCGGGAGTTGTGGACGAGGTACAGCCGCCGCACCGTCAGATCAGCCGTCCAGCCCGCGTGGGTCACGACCCTGCAGGAGACGGACCTGTTCGGGGAAACGGTCGAGCTATTGCACACCCGGGCGCTGCGGCTTCCCGCGGAGGCGGTCCTCGGAGTCGAGCGAACGCGCGCGACGTTCCTCAGCTACAGCGAGCACGACCAGGCGGAGTTCGCCTCGGGTCTCAGCGCACTCCTCGAGCCGGACTCCCACATCGACGTCGTCCAGGAGACCATTCTGTCTATGGCGCCAGCAGCCATCGCGACGACAGCACCTCGCAGATGATCTAGGACGCGGCACCGGACTCTTAGCGATGCTCAGCGAACCGCGGACAGGGCCGACGAAGCGATGCCGGAGGACCGGGGTGCGGCCAAGACCAGCCCGCTCGTGCCGATGACAGCGTTTCCATGCGACTGGCCGGCACTATGGTCGGCCGACGGACTCGACTCTAAGTGGGCGGTCCGGGAGTGGCGGGGTGGTGGCTACAGTGGGTCAGCAGGCTATTTCGCCGCCGGCGGCGACGTGCGGCCACCGCGCAGCCCTGCGAGACTCCGCCTCTCCCAGCCCACGTCGTTTCGGGCACGCCGCAAGGCTGGAACTGTGCCCGTTTGCATCTGATGCGCGAGAATTGCAGCGCTGTGATGGAATTCTGCTTCTTGCTTGTCGTTATAATGGCGCCTGAGGATAGCTGTAAGCCGACCGATCTGGCTTGCGTAAACAAGTCGGCGAGCGCACGCCAGCGAGAAAACCATTGTCTCGGGTGCAAGGTCGCTCACGAAGTTACCGCTCGCGGCTCACCGGTGCTGACGCGGTCATGCTGCCGCGGCAGACCGCTACGTTGAGCTGCGCCTGCGGCTCGATCCCTCCGCTGACACAAGGCAGCGACCTGGCATCAATTAGGCGCATACTGACAGGGAAGTCGCACAAAGGCAGCCTCACGAGCTATGGCGCTCGACTGCGCTGGATGTGACGCGGAGGGGATAAGCTGATGGATATTTCGGCTGATGCGACCATTGTAGAAGCATTAAGACTTTCAAATATCGACCCGTCCTATCGGGACGTTCAGCGCCACGTGCTCGACCAGGTCCTGGCGACGGCAAGACTCACCGCATCCGACGTGCTTGGTATCTCGCAGGCCGAGGTCAGTCTCAGACCTGATGGCTCCTCGATGGGGACCAAAGCGATGCTGGTGGTGGTCGCCAAGTCCGGGATCGCGATGGCCGAGCAGAAGGGACTGCTGGCCAGGCGCGTAGATGTGCAGACCATCTCCTACAAAAGCATGTCGGGTGCCGTAGCGGATGAGAAACTCTATGCTCTGCGCCGCGGGGAGATGGCCATCCAGGCCATGACGGGTGGTTCTGTCCCGCTGTTCCGCGTGGGCTGGAACTGGTCTCAGGGCGGCCCCGTGACCGCATCACAGGCCGCTGCCGAGCGCGACCGGATGCTGGCTGTCATCCAGCGGGCGGTCCGTGGCGAGTGGGATGCCATTAGACCAGCGGCTGAGCCGGCTGCGGGACGGGCGGGCTCGCAGAAAGCACACCTGATGGACTGGGCCGCGGGTTTGTTCCACGAAGCGGGCATATCCCCGGTCCGCGAGCATGTGGAGAGCGTGGCCAGGACCGCGGCTGTCGCGCTGTTCGTGTCGCGTGTGGTGGCCTTCGCTGATTCGCGGCCGCTGCCGTCACTGCAGGAGTACTGCCGGAACCTGCCTGGCGAACTCCCGGCCCGGTTCGACCAGTTCGATGAGATCTACGCAACGTGGATCCGGCTGGCCGCCGAAGAAGCGTTCCCTGCGCCGGACCAATCCAGCCCGGAATACCTGCGGATTTACCGGCGGCACCAGGAACTAGTTGACCACGCTATCAACAAGTGCCTAGCTGACAGCAGGGATAGCTTCCTGCAGGGTGTCCGCGACGACTACGGCCAGGCCGACGCCGCTGCGAGCCAGGCAGCCTCAGGCGGGCCGCGAAGTGATCCAGCGCAGCAGTCATTGTCGGCGTGGGAAGTCCTGAAGAGCCGCGGCCGCCAGGCGCAGCAGCACATCAACCCGCTTGCGCTGCAGCACGGAATCGAATCGGTGCAGGGAGCCCTCACCGAGTCCGGTGTTGCCAAGATCGATAAGAGTACAGGCCGGATGAGGATCAAGAAGACTGGCATTGCCCGGGCCGCCGTCCAGCCAACCAGAGCCATGCGCAAAGCAGTCGAGGGCGCCGCCTTCACCGACCACCTCAGGGCCTATAACGAAAGCCTGGCAGGGCGGCAAGCAAACCCTGACGCGGAGGATGGCCAGATCGGACCGCTCGCGGCGGAACTGGCCCGCTACGGGCAGGCCCGATGGACCGGCGAGCTCACGCCTTTTGACGCCACCCCGTTCGACGAACGGCTCGCACCGATGACGCTCGATCAGCTGCGAGGGTGGGTAAGCAGGCTGAGCCCGGTGGCCATCTCAGCCGGCGGCTGGGCGGTGCTAGGAGCCGAATATGTCGTGATGCCGCGCGACGGGCAGTTGAAGGATCTGCCCGCCTACCGAGCGATCATCACGGCCGCCCTCGACTTCCAGCGCGACTCCGGCGTCTGGGAGTCCCAGCTGGCTCCGCAAGAGCTCGTCTTCTGGCACCAAGGTCATGGGGATGAACCATGGCTGCCCCGGCGCGAGCCACCATTGCGCGAGGCGGCGGTCATCACGCCGCTGCCGGTCGGGCAAGAGCGCAGGATTGCGGTCATGACGATGCACGCAGATTCCAGCCAGGTGTACGTGAGCCACCCCGACCCCGATCGATATATCGCCATCGTGGAGGCTCCGGTCGAGCGGGGCAGTAACCGCGGACGGGTCCGCAACGAGGCCGATTCCGCGGGAAACCTGTACGACCTCTATCTCAAGGTCAGTCAGGCAATGATGCTGCCGAATCACTGGATGGACTTCGAGTTTGGCCTCTTCCTGCCTTTCCCTGCCCCTCGCATCTGAGCTGGAGACCGCGCTGCTGCTCAGCGCACTCCTGGCCACGGCAAGGACTACTAACAGGGACACCGTGCGGATTACATGACCACCGAACCCGCCAGTCCCCGTATCCGCTGTCCACGCCGGGACCGGCAGCGGGCTCGGCTAAACGACTGCAGACGTGAACGGCGCCTGCCCCGGCAGAATCGATCGCTCAGCCCTGGCTGACCGCTGCGGCCACCTGCTGTCCGTTATCGGCCTGGAGCACCTGCATCCCGAGCGGGCCGCCCATTTGCGTGCTCGGGCAGGCGGGCGGATTCCACCCGGTCCGTGTCACCGCAGCGAGACACACCATCTTCCATCTGCCCAACGGCGCGGTCACGAAGGCCGGCGTCCGGTAGTTAGTAAGTCGCGCTTCTCATCAGGAACCTTCTCGAAGTACCAGGCCGCTCAACGCGGCCAGCATCGCCACCGCCGACGGACGCGAACAGCGGACCACTGCGCGGGTCCAGCGGACGACCCGCCCGACCAGAACCGGGCAACCTTAAGCACGTCGTCGCACCGTCGGCCGGTCTGACGCACCTATGACCGCAGAGTCGTGCCGCCGATAGATCGCGCATTCCCGACGGTCGACACTGTCGGCGGACCAGCCAGATGCTCCCAATCTTTGCAGCCAGTGATACGCAACTCGGTCCAGCTCGCCGCGAAGGGTCGGATAGCCGCTGGATCGGGGTCAGCAACGGGGGCGCGCAAGCACATGCTGCTCGTCGCAGACGGGATTGGCTAGGCACCGGCCGGACGTTCCGTGGTTGCTAGGTGTTCGTCCTGACCCAGTCGGTTGTGCGCTCCTGGCCGGTGCCCGTCTGGATCGTCCGTCCACTTAGAACGCATGTCAAGGGCCGGAGGTACGCGACTGTCCGGTGGTCCTCAGAAGATCGCTGTCACTCCAAAGGTGCGGCATTCCGGAACTGCAACCGGAGTTGCTTGCGCCGAGCCGGTGATGTCTGGGCTAGCACAGGGTATTGCCATGCCCTGTAGACCCGCATAATGCCGATGAGCGTGCGCTCAGTCAACTGCTCGTGGAGCCTTCCATGCGAGCCGCCATCCGACCGAACTCACTTTGGAGTCCGGCTCGGTTCCGACCATGCTTCGTCGCCTCCTGAGCCTGGTGCTCGACGGCGCGGAGGATCCACGATGAGGCCGAGGAATCGCGGCACTGACTGGACCCCCTCGATCCCACCCTGTAGAACGCTGCCATGGGAAAAGAATCGATGGGACGATCCGTGGCTCGCGTGCTGTGCGCGCTCGCGCTGATAGCCGTAGTGGTCATCGTCGACACCCTGTTCTTTAGGCACAACGCCGCGGAGAGGTGGATAGCCAACGTCGCCATCGTTCTGGTGTTCGCGGCGTTCGGTTTCGTGATCTTCCGGGGATCCGATGGCAGCAAGGATGATTCCCCGTCGGCTGCACCCGGTGCATGATCAAGACCAGCCCGAGCCTAAGCCTGCTGTTTTCGCCAGCGGAGACGCGGTCTCGTCGCATAGGCAAACATCCGCATCAGCCGCGGCG
>Ga0335073_10016156_pt1 | contig 10429 bp, 11 predicted proteins | sample Lox_Sample_22_FD_207093 | JGI IMG/M metagenome (GOLD analysis project Ga0335073, IMG submission 207093) | Soil microbial communities from Loxahatchee National Wildlife Refuge, Florida, United States - Lox_Sample_2.2 | ecosystem: Environmental > Terrestrial > Soil > Wetlands | place: USA...
AGGCGGATTACTTTGCGAGCTGCGTGGCCAACAACCAGGAGCCGAAGACCGACGGCCAGGAGGGCCTGCGGGATATGGGGTATATTTCGGAGATTTATGAGAGTGCGGGGGTGAGGGGGGTGTGAGTAAGCGGGTCCGCATTCAGGGCGCGCCGGAAGTTGCTGTCATGCGCTGTAAGGCAGAAAAATACGATAAACTACAAGCATGGCTAAGGCGGAAACCAACGTCAGCGTGAGCTTTAGAGCGCACCGGACACAGATCCAGAGGCTCGATGCTCTGGCGAAGCGGCAGCGGAGGGATCGCACGCAGCTGATCGGCGAGGCGATCGAGCAGTACATTGCGCTGCAGGATTTTCACCTGCGGCGAATCGACGAAGGGATCGCGGAAGCGGACCGCGGGAAATTCGCATCCGAGCAGGAAGTCCAGGCTGAATTCGCGCGGTGGCGCAGGAAGTGATCGTTCTCTGGGCGCCGGCCGCTCTGCGGCATCTGTCCGAAGCGCGCGAATACATCGAAATCGACGATCCGGCCGCTGCGGCGCGGCAGATCGAGAGAATCGAATTCAGCGTGCATCAACTGCGGAGTTTCCCGATGATGGGTCGAGGCGGCATGCGCGCGGGCACTCGGGAATTTGCTGTTCCTGGGACACCGTACATCCTGGTTTATCGAGTGAAGGAGGATGCGGTTCAGGTTCTCGCGGTCCTGCACGGGGCGCGCAACTGGAAGGTGGCGTCGAAGTAGATTCCTGAGTAAATCTCTTCAGCGAAGCGAGGCGACCGGCGAGGAGGGTCAGCGGAATATGACGTATATTTCGGAGATTTATGAGGGGGCGGGGGTGAGGGAGCTATGAAGAGCGACCGAAGAAGACAGGATCGAGAGGATCTGGAACGGAAACTCCTGCTGGCAAGCCGCAGCGGCGATTTGGAGCTTCGTGACGAGGAGCTTAGACGGCCGTCGCTGGTTGCGGTCCTCCGGTTGAAGTTGAAGGAGCGCCGCGGAGGTTTCTGAAGAGCGTCCCCGGAACAGTTCAACGCTGGAGTCGTCGAGCCAGGCGGGCATAGACATCGTCCCAGGGGACGAGCTTGGCGGTCTCCTCGTCGATGGAAACGATGCGGCGTTCGATTTCGTCGCGCCAGGCCTGCTCGGCGCCGGAGTTGTCGGAGGCACCTTGCGGTGACTTGGCCTCGTTGCCTGACATAGCCATAATCTAGCGCCGATGCGCTTCGAAGTAGAGATTGCAGACGGAAATGATGATGGTGCTCTTGTCCTTCAACAGAACCCAGTCGCCCGGGATTTCTGTCGTGGCCTCGGTTATGTGCGCGGCGGGATGCGGGATGGTCAGGACAACAGCGGCATTTGCGTGTACGCCTAGCTGCCTGAAATCGACACACGAATCAGCAGAACCGCCGCAATACTCGCGGAAAAAATCTTCAGCGGTCCACTCCTGAGCAGTCACTGTGGCGTGCGGCACCTCATAGTTCTTCCACGCGAGCGAATCTGCTGAGTAGTGGATGTGGGTTCTTAATAGCCGGTCGGCGTCTCGCTGTCCCCAACAGGAGATTGTGCGTGTCGGGATCAGACGCGTGATAACCCAGTCGCCGCGTAGTTGAGCAGGTATCTGCGAGGCAGGCACAGCCGGAACCGCCGCGAGCAGCAAACAGAGGAATCGGGCGCCGACCATTGCCAGTCCCTACCCGTTCAGCGTCTCCTGCAGCTTGTTCAGCGTCGAGTTCAGATTCTTGTCGTTGCGGCGCTGCTCGTCGATCTTGCCGATGGAGTGCATCACGGTGGTGTGGTGCTTGCCGCCGAACTGGCGGCCGATCTCCGGCAGCGAAGCCTCGGTGAGCTGCTTGGCCAGGTACATGGCGATCTGACGGGGGACGACGACGGCGCGGGAATTGTTCTTCTGCTTCAGCTCCGCGACACGCATGCCGAACTGCTCGGCCACGGCGCGCTGGATGGACTCAATGGTGATCTTGCGCGCCTGGGTGTCGATGAACTGCTTCAGGCACTGCTGCGCGGTGGGCAGCACGATTTCCACGCCGTTCAGCCCGCACCACGCGACCAGGCGCACCAGCGCGCCCTCCAGCTCGCGGATGTTGGTGCGCACGTTCGAGGCGATGAACAGCGCCACGTCCATAGGCAGCACCACGTGCTCGCTCTCCGCCTTCTTCTGCAGGATGGCGACCTTGGTCTCGAGGTCGGGCGGCTGGATGTCTGCGATCAGGCCCCACTCGAAGCGGCTGCGCAGGCGGTCTTCGATCTCGGCCAGCTCGCGCGGCGGCCGGTCGGAGGCGATGACGATCTGCTTCATGTTGTCGTGCAGCGCGTTGAAGGTGTGGAAGAACTCTTCCTGGGTGCGCTCTTTCTGCGAGAGGAACTGGATGTCGTCGATGAGCAGCAGGTCCACGGTGCGGAACTTGTCGCGGAAGCTGGTCATCTTGTCGTAGCGCACCGAGCTGATCATCTCGTTGGTGAACTTCTCCGCGGAGACGTAGGAGATCGACGCGCCGGGATTGCGCAGCTTCACCTCATGGCCGATGGCGTGCATCAGGTGAGTCTTGCCCATGCCCACGCCGCCGTAGAGGAAGAGCGGGTTGTAGGCCTTGGAGGGCTGCTCGGCGACGGCCAGCGCCGCGGCGCGCGCGAACTGATTGCCGGGGCCGCAGACGAAGCCGTCGAAGGTGTAGCGGGAATTGAGCTGCGCGGCGGTCGACCAGTCGAAGCGCGCCTGCTGCGGGCCGCCCATGGGCTGCGACCGCGACGCGCCGTTGGCATGCATCTGCGGAATGGGCGCCGTGGACGACGGAGCGAAGCCGCCGTCTTCGCGGACGCGGGGCAGCGTGGGATCTTCGTCAGGAGTGATGAAGCTGACGTCGTCGAACTCCAGCTGCAGGTTCTCGATCGCTTCCTGGATCAGGTCGCCGTAGCGATCGCCGACGTGGCGGAACTCGGGCGAGGGAATGCGCACGAAGAGCAGGCGGTCGCGCGTGTAGCTGAAGCGGGTGGGCTTGAGCCACGTGTCGTAAGACTGCCGGTTGACTTTCTTTTCGAGCGCCGCGAGGATTCGGACCCATGGATTGAGAGCGACGGAAGGAGTAACGGCGAAAGACATGAGCAATCCTTCATTCGAAGGCACCTGGTGCGGAAGCGACCGAGGCCATTTTGGAAATGCCCAAGGTTAACCCTGTGTTGTGGAAACAGGGCGCGTACGGGGGCAATTCCATCCTGGCCGGGAGTGTCTCCGCTCTGTCACGCAGCGGAGCTTCGGTCAAAATTCTTCCGACAGCCTCAGGGCGTCGAAAAAATCTTAAGTGAACGTTGCCGATAGTAGCACAGACGGGAGAGGGTGAGAACGAGGTTGTGCGGGGAAATTTTTTTCCGGGAAAAGTTGCACCGCTGGCGGTGAAAATCGCGCGCTGCGCGCGGTTTTTGCTGGTACCGGAGTAATCCTATATACTTGATTTTTGTTGCCAGGAAGCGTGTTGTCAGCAGTCGCGCGGCCCATGGTTGCGGTCGCGCCTGAGGCGGGACCGTGAAGGCCGCGCGCGCAACCGGCGCATCCGATTCCAGATTGCAGGAGTTCCAGTTCCATGCCGAAGCGCACCTTTCAGCCTAATCGCCGCAGCCGTTCCAAGACGCACGGCTTCCGCACCCGCATGAAGACCAGGAGCGGCGCCGCGGTGCTGTCGCGCCGGCGCGCCCGCGGCCGCAAGCGTGTTTCCGTGAGCGCGGGATACCGCGACTAGAGTTTTCCGCTCGGTTCTTCCGTTCCGCGAGGCAACTGGCGCCTCTTCCCTGAGCGAGCCACAATGGAGATATGCCGGAAGCAATCCTCGACTGGCGCCGCGCCCGTCTGCGCAAGCACGCGGACTACCAGCGCGTGTACAAGTCCAGCCGCCGGCATGCGTCCGCGTCCATGACCTACTTTTTTCGTGTGCGTTCCATCGACGATCCTGCCGGAGAGCAGGCGCGCGTGGGGCTGACCACCGGCCGCGTGCTGGGCAAGGCCGTGGAGCGCAATCGCATCCGCCGCCGCCTGCGCGAAGCGGTTCGCCTGCATCTGGCCGCGCTGCCCGCGCGCGTGGACGTGGTGCTGCACCCCAGGAAGCAGGTGCTCACCATGAGTTTTGCGCTGCTGGAAAAAGAAATTGCGCGCATCTTCGCGGCGGTGGCCGCGGGGGCCAGAGCATGACCTTCCGCGAACGGATCGTTTTGCTGCTGCTGCGCGTATACAAGGCAGGCATCTCGCCGGCGCTGCACGCGGCGGCGGGACTGTCGGGAGCCTGCCGCTTCCAGCCCACCTGCTCGGAATACGCAGCGATCGCGCTGGCCGAGCACGGCGTGCTGCGCGGCAGCCTGATGGCCGTGGGACGGGTGCTGCGCTGCCATCCCCTGGGCCGCGGAGGATTCGATCCGGTGCCGCCGAAGCGCGGACGGGGCCATGCAACACACGCAACCCACATACTATAAATTTCGCGAAAGCGGCGACAGGAAACGGAAGTCTTGGCAGAGATACAAAATCCCAATCAGCAAGGCGGCGGCGGCGGCGGAGACATGCGCTCGCTGTTAGGCTTTCTGGTCGCCTTCATTCTGATGATGGCGGCCTTCGAGTACTTCGCGCCGAAGAAGACCGAGCAGGCGAATCGGCCGACGCAGCAGAAGACGCAACCGGCGCAGAACGCGGCGCCGCCTGCCGAAACCAATCCCGCAGCGAATACCGCCACGCCGGCTTCATCCGCTTCTGTGCGGACCTCCGCGGCGCCGGCCAGTACGGTCGAGGCAACCGGGACCGAGCAGACGGTGGTCGAGAACGAGCTGTACCGGATCACCTTCAGCAATCGCGGCGGCGATGTGACCTCGTGGGTGCTGAAGAAGTACAAGGCCGACGATCAGAAGACGCCGCTGGACCTGGTGAACCAGGCGGCGGCGGCGAAGTTCGGCCTGCCCCTCTCGCTTTACTCCTACGACGCGGGGCTGCGCCAGCAGCTCAACTCCGCGCTCTATGTTCCCTCGGCCACCGGCACGCTCAGCGCTCCGGGCACGCTTACTTTTAAGTACTCTGCCGGCGGCCTGACCGTCCGCAAGACCTTCACCTTCGACGCGAGCTACGTCATCCACGCAGACGTTACGGCGACCCTGAACGGCGTGCCGGTGACGGCGCTGCTGCAGTGGCCTTCGGGACTCGGCGACCAGACCGCGCTGCCCGAGTATGCCGCGGCGACCTTCAACGACGAGCTGCACGGCAAGAGCGAGCAGGTCGCGATGAAGAAGGTGGTGGGCGGCGACACGCTGCATGGCTCGTTCGATTACGCGGGCATCGGCGACCTGTACTTCGCGGCCGTCTTCATGCCCGATACGCCGGCGGACCTGGACGTGGTGACGATCAGCAATTCGCTGGACGTGCCCCGCTCCGCTGCGCATCCCGACAGCGGCGAGACCAGCCCGGTTCCGGTGCTGGGCGCGGCGGTGGCCGACAGCGGCGACGGCGTGCACGTGCGCATCTTTGCCGGCCCCAAGCTGCTGGGGCTGCTGGGAACCATCCGCACCGCGAGCGGCGGCAATCTCGAATCGGTGGTGAACTTCGGCTGGTGGAGCTGGATCGCCAAGCCGATGCTGCTGCTGCTGCGCTTCTTCGTGCAGCACGCCATTCCCAGCTGGGGCTGGGCGATTCTGGCGCTCACCTTCATTTTCAACCTGGCCATGATTCCCACGCGCGTCATGATGATGCGCTCGTCGCTGAAGATGCAGCGCATCCAGCCGGAAATGGATGCCATCAAGGCGAAGTACGCAAAGTACAAAACCACCGACCCGCGCCGCCAGGAGATGAACAAGGAGATCTTCGATCTGCAGCGCCGCGAGGGCATCAATATGTTCGGCGGATGCGTGCCCATGCTGCTGCAGTATCCGCTGCTGATCGGCTTTTACGAGATGCTGATGCGCGCCATCGAGCTGCGCCAGGTGCACTGGCTGTGGCTGCCGGATCTCTCCGCGCCCGATCCGACGCATTTCCTCCCTATCTTCGTCATTATTTCCATGTTTCTCTCGCAGTTCTTCACGCCGTCGCCGGGGATGGATCAGCGCCAGCAGCGCATGATGGCGTTTATGATGCCGGCGTTCTTCGGCTTCTGGATGTGGAACATCGGTTCCGGCGTGGCGCTCTACTGGGCGGGCAGCAACGTGCTCAGCGTGGTGACGCAGTTCGTGATGAACCGCACCAGCCTGGGGCAGGAGATGCGCGCCATCGCCGCGAAGCGCGCCGCCAAGCGGGCCGCGAAAACCATCAATGCCCGGCGATAAGTGCCGGGCGGCGGGAATCGTCTCGCCGGATGCCCCGTTGTGATTTAATTACCTGGAAGGCGATAGTTAGACGAACGCGATAGATTAGTCCTCCATGCCGATCGACGATTACGCCGCTGCCGCTCAGAAGATCGCGGAATTCCTGAAGATGCTCATCAACCAGGGTGGGCTGCGCCTGAAGTACCGCATCACCGCTGGGGCCGGCGCGGCCGATCCCGCGGGACTGGAAACGCGCGAAATCTACGTGGAGCTGGCCGGCCCCGATGCCGGACTGCTGACGCAGCGCGGCGGCGAGCTGCTGCGCGCCCTTGAGCACGTTGCGGCAAAAATTCTCCGCCTCGAAAGCGAAGAGCACGAAATCGTCTCCTTCGACGCGGAGAACTTCAAGGCGCTGCGCGCGAACGAGATGAAGCTGGCCGCGGACACCGCCGCCGAGCGCGTGCGCCGATCGGGCCAGCCCTACGCCTTCGCGCCGATGAACTCCCGCGAGCGCCGCATGCTGCATCTGGCCTTCCGCGAATTCGACGATCTGGAGACCGCTTCCTCCGGCGAGGGCCTGCATCGCTACGTGGTCGTCTATCCGAAGGGGCACGCGCGCCACGAGGAGCGCGGGGAACGGCGCGGCGGCAGCCGCTTCGGCGGGCGCCGGCGCTGACGCGAAAATACGGTAAGCCAGTTTTTGCCGGCCAGCGCGTAGTCTGAGGGCAACGCTGCGGAGCGCTTCCATGGTGCAGCCTCACCCACTCACAAGCGAACGCGAAGCGGTCGCGCAGGAGACCATCGTCGCCGTCTCCACGCCGCCCGGCCGCGGCGGCATCGGCATCGTGCGGCTCTCCGGCCCGCACTCCGCGGAGATCGCGTCGCGCCTGTTGCGGCTGCGCGCTGCCATGGAGCACGCGCGGGCGCGGCTGGCCGAAGTTCCCGATCCGGACACCGGCGAACGCCTCGACGAAGCGCTGGTGACGTATTTCGCGCGGCCCAATTCCTACACCGGCGAGGATCTGGTGGAGATTGCCGCGCACGGCTCGCCGGTGATCCTGGAGCTGCTGGTGCGCCTGGCTCTGCGCAACGGCGCGCGCCTGGCGCGGCCCGGCGAGTTCACCGAACGCGCCTTTCTCGCCGGCCGCATCGATCTCACTCAGGCGGAAGCGGTGCGCGACCTGATCGAGGCGCAGACCCTCTACCAGGCGCGCATCGCCGCCGAGCAGATGGGCGGCGCGCTGTCACGCCGCGTGCATCCCGCCAAGGAAAGGCTGGTGGAGCTGATCGCGCTGCTCGAGGCGGGCATCGATTTCGCCGAAGACGACGTGGAAGTGACGCCGGACGCCGAAATTGTCACACGCACGGATACAATCTCCGGCGAGCTGGACGCGCTGGCCCGCTCTTTCGAGCACGGGCGCATGGTGCATGCCGGGCTGCGCCTCGCCATCGTGGGCCGGCCTAACGTGGGCAAGTCGTCGCTCTTCAACCGGCTGCTGGAGCGGGAGCGCGCCATCGTCACCGCGCAGCCGGGAACCACGCGCGATCTGGTGACGGAACGGCTCTCGCTGGGCGGCATTCCCCTCGAGCTGGTGGATACGGCGGGGCTGCGCGAGACCAGCGAGGAAGCCGAGGCCATCGGGGTGCGCAAATCGCGCGAGGCGCTGGCGGACGCCGACCTGGTGCTGGTGGTGGTGGACGCATCCGCGGCGCTGCGCGAAGACGAGCGGGCGCTGATCGCTTCGCTGGCCGGGCGCCGCGCTCTGGTGGCGCAGAACAAGTGCGATCTGCCGCCGGCCGAAGCGGTGGAACGTCCAGGCGATCTCGAATTCCCTGGCGAACGCGCGGAGGACCCCGCGCCCGCTGCGGTGCGCACCAGCGCGATCACCGGCGAGGGCGTGCAGCAGCTGCGCGACGCGCTCGAGGAGATGATCCGCAACCCTGCGGGCGAAGGCGAATCGGGCATTCTGACCAGCCTGCGCCACTTTGAGGCGGTCCGCGGCGCGCTGGCCTCGCTCGATGCCGCAAAGGGCGCGGTGACTGCGAAAATCCCGCACGAAATGGTGCTGCTCGATCTCTACGCCGCGCTGCGCCACCTCGACGGTCTCACTGGCGAAACCACCCCCGACGACATTCTGAACCGCATCTTCTCCAGCTTCTGCATCGGAAAATGACGCGAGGGGAGGCGTGAATCGGGCGGCCCTGACCCTGCTGCATCCGCTTCGATACACTCTTGTGGCAGATGGATCAGTCACGGATCGACGCTTTGAACAGCAGGTTCGGGATTCCGAATCTGGTTGACGTGCTCGCTGGAAACGGCGGGCTGGCCAAAATCCGCGTGAGGGCTCCCGCGGCATCGGCGGAGATTTATCTGCATGGCGCGCAGCTGACGTCGTGGCAGCCGGCGAACGCCGAAGAGGTGCTTTTCCTCAGCGAGCATTCAACGTGGCAGGATGGCCGCGCGATCCGCGGCGGCATTCCGGTCTGCTTTCCGTGGTTTCGCGCGAAGGCCGACGATCCCTCGGCGCCGGCGCACGGTTTTGTTCGCACCAAAGAATGGCAGCTCGAGTCAGTGAAAAGCGACGGAGAGTCGGTCGTGGTGGTCTGCGCAACGGAGAACGATGAATCGACCGGGCGCTGGTGGCCGCACGCGTTTCGCCTGGTGCACACGCTGTCCATCGGCAAATCTCTTCGGCTCGAGCTGAACGTCACCAATACGGGAGGGACTCCCTTTCGCTTCGAAGAGGCTTTGCACACCTATTTCCGCGTGAGCCAGGCGGAAACAGTCAGCGTTCGCGGCCTCGACGGGATCGCTTATCTCGATAACGTCGATGGAAACCGCCGCAGGACGCAGTCCGGAGACGTGATCTTTACGGGGAAAACGGACAACGCCTACATCGACGTTCACAGCCCCGCGGAAGTGATCGATCGGACGCTGGGCCGAAGGATCCGGACGGAGAAAGCGAACTCTGCGACCACCGTTGTCTGGAATCCCTGGCAGGACGGCGCGGCTTCTCTCAGCGATCTTGGCAACGACGAGTGGCGGCAATTTGCGTGCGTGGAAGCCAGCAACATTCTCGACTCAGCGGTCTCGCTCGCACCGGGCCAGCAGCACAGCATGCAGGCAACGATCAGCGTCGCTGATGCGCAAGCCGCTCCATGAGATGGAGATTGCAGACAGGCCTCGGCGCTTACGACGGTCTTGCCGGAGCGGCGATCCAGCCCAGCCCTGCTGCGTGCGCGAAGATCTCCTGAATAGTGGCCGCTTGTTCTTCGGGGGCGAGGCGGCTGCCGGCGAGCGTGCGCTCGATGGCCGCCTGCACGGTATCGCCGTCGCGAAGCGCGCACAGCAGCCGGAACTGCTCGGCGGTGAGCCGGCTGTGATACACCGAATCGTCGTAGCGATGGACGGCGAGACAGATATCGGAGCGCCGCATCGCGGGTAGCCGCGGGCGCGCCGACGTTTTCCGCAGCGTCGATGCGTTGCTGACAATATCGGCTTCGGGCAGGTTGCGGTGCACGGCGATCACCGCATCGTCGACGGGATAGTGCAGGCGCAGCAGCTGGAGGTGAGGCTGGAGCGCAAGCACCGTGGCGGGCGAAACCAGGAGCGCGGCGGACGCGGTGAGCGGCGGCAGAGCGGCTCCGTCGAACGCTTCGACGCAGGCCCACTCCACGCGGGCCGCATCCACGGCGAGGTCGTGGCGGCGGCCGGTGAACTCCGGGTGCAGGTCAAGCCAGGCGGGCAGGTTCTTTCCAAGATTGCGCAGGGTGAAGGAGGTCGAGGGATTCTCGGCGAGGTAGGCGCAGACCAGGGCGTCGAAGCGCTTTGGGCCGACGATCGCGCTGAGCGCGGGGTAATCCTCAGAGACGGCATCGATGACGCGAAACCAGTACTGGCGGTTGTAGATTTCGAGGCGCTCGAACGAAGTGAGCACCGCGTTCGGCTTGATGTAGCCGGAAATCTTCGCCGCCGCGGGCCGGCCGTCGTCGCCGACCGGCTGCATGCTGAAGTCCGGCGTCAGCGGCCGGGTTACATCTTCGGCCATGCGGCGCTGCAGATCGAGGAGGCTCACGCGGCTACCTCCTCACCCTGCCGAACTCCATCCTCATGGGCCGGCGGCTTCAGCAGGAAACGGTTCGCTTTGAGC
>Ga0335073_10016157_pt1 | contig 10428 bp, 13 predicted proteins | sample Lox_Sample_22_FD_207093 | JGI IMG/M metagenome (GOLD analysis project Ga0335073, IMG submission 207093) | Soil microbial communities from Loxahatchee National Wildlife Refuge, Florida, United States - Lox_Sample_2.2 | ecosystem: Environmental > Terrestrial > Soil > Wetlands | place: USA...
GCGGCGTGCTGGTGCACCACCAGCCAGCTCACGATCAGCAGCAGCATCGCGGCGAGGTCGGCCACCAGGCCGGCCAGGTAGACCGTCCGCTCGCCGAGCCTGCTGGCCAGGCCGGGCCCGATCAGCCCGGCGCCCAGCAGCGCCGACGTCACCGCCGTGGCCACCTGCGGGACGAACATCAGCCCGTACTGGGTGCTGGACAGGTCGTAGGAGCTCTTGGCGGTGAAGATCGTGCTGGCCGCCGGGAACGTGACCAGGGCGATGCCCTGGACCAGCCCGGCCACGTTGACGGTGGCGGTCTCCACCCGGCCCCCCGCCGCTTGCGATCGCATGGGTTCACGACTACCACGCATTAGCGCCCGGATGCGCGGCGTAATGCTCTCTTCATGTTCGCTGGGTAGACCGGGGACGGGCCTGGCCCGGCCTGGCGACTCGATCGTGAAATCCACCGCCGGCCACGCCTGAAGTACCAGCTTGGCCGCAGCCTGGCCCCGATCTCCGGGACCAGGCACCGACCTGACTGGGCTGCCGCCGACCTACCTGCCCCTGGGCGACCTCCACCTGTTCATCGACGAGGACACCGAGTACGCCCAGCGGCTGCCGCAGGCCGTCCTGCCAGCCGAGTTGACGTCTACCGGGCGGCATCCACGCGTTCGAAATCCATGCGCTCGAGCTCGGCCTCGTGCAGCGCTTCATCCTCGACCGGGCCACCCTCGCCAAATAAACTTGCGTATCGCGCATAAGCTGCGCGATACGCAATTTAGATTAACCCATTCGGGTGATCGTGGCCTAGACAAAACGACCAGAGCGAATTAAGTTGCTGGTTGTGACTAGGGGGGAAGTCACCAGGATCCTGCGGTATTGCGTTTGCGCCGCGGGCATGGCACTAGCTGCCATCGGCGCGGCCGTCGCCTTCTCCCTCCTCACCGCGCGATCCGCGTCAGCGGCAGCCAGCCCCAGCGCTGCGGCGGCCCAGGGTGGGCTTGCCGGGGGCGTCACCGCGAGCACCTCCTCGGCCGCCGGGGGCGTGTCCTCGACGGCGGGACAGACGGCATCGACGGCCCAGACGGCCGTCTCGACGGTGACCGGCTCGGGTTCCGCGTCCAGCGCCCCGGCTGCCACCCCGGCGGTGCCGGCCGCCGCTCCAGCGGACTCGGCGGTGACGTCGACGGCGTCAGCGGCAGCGCAGGCCGCAACGCAGGCCATCGGGAGCACGTCGCCGAGCGCCGCCGGGGCGTTCCAGTCGGCGGCCGGGCAGGTGTCTTCGGCCGGTCAGCCGGTCACCTCGGCGCTGGCCAGCTCGGTTTCCTCGGCCGGCGGCGCGGTGTCCTCGGCCGGCGGCGCGGTGTCCTCGGCCGGCGGCGCGGTGTCCTCGGCCGGCGGCGCGGTGTCCTCGGCCGGCGGCCAGGTCGCCTCGGCGGGCAGTGCCGTGACGTCCTCGCTGACGCGCACGGTGGCTGCCGCTACCGGGCCGGTCTCTTCGGCCGTGACGCGCGTGGTGTCCGCGGGGAACGCCGTGACGTCCTCGGTGAGCGGCACCGTCTCCGCCGTCACCGTGCCGGTGAGCCAGACCGTGACCTCAATGGTGACCCGGGTCGTCACCACCGGCGGCGGCACCGTCAGCAGCATCGCCGCTCCCGTCACTTCCGTGGTCACCCCGCTGCCCGGCACGGCCCACGCGATCATCGCGACGGCGGCCAGCACGGTCAGCGGCATCACGACGCCTGCTACTTCGGTGGTAAGCCAGCTGCCCGGCACGGCCCACGCCGTTGTCCCTGCGCCCGGCGCGGGGACCGCTCCTGGCGGCACAGGCACCGCGCCGGGCAGGGCGGCCACCTCCCCGGGCAGCACAATCACCGCACCGGGCAGCACAGGCAGCGCACCCGGAGGCGCGGGCACGGCCCTCGGAAGCTCCGGTACCACGCCTGGAGTCGGGGGCACTGTCGCCGGCAGCACCAGCGCCGCGATCACCACTCCCGCCGCCTGGGCCCGGGCCCACTTCCGCGCCCCCGGCGCAGTCGCCTCCCGGCCCGGTGCCACCGGCCAGCCGCCGTCAGCTTCGGCTGCTACCGCTTCACCGGGGACCAGCTTCGCAGCCGCTGCAGGCCTGCCGTCTCGCGTCGCTCTCGCGGCCACGGCCGCAGGCATCGTCGGACTCGGTACGCTTGCTCTCGGTCTTGGCCTCGGCCTCGGCTCCGCTCCTGCCGGGTCGTCCGCGGGCGGCGGGGCTGCCGCTTCGAGGCGCCGCTCCTCGCGAGGAACGGGTGACGGTGCGGCTCCCGTCGACGGGCCGACGGCCAGCGCGAACGCCGGCCCTGGCTCATCCGGCGGCTCGGGCGGCGGGGCCGTTGCGGCCTTCCTCAGCGGCTACCTCTCTGCGAGCGGCCTGTTCTGGGCTGTCGCCCATTCCGGCCGCGTTCCTGCCTCGGCACTCGTCTCCGCGCTAGAGGTTCCGGGCTAGCCGGCTGGCCTCGCCAGTCAGCCCAGCCAGGGCCGGATCAGGCCCGGGCGAACCCAGCAACCTCAGCAAGGAGTACCAGTCATGCATAAGATCCTGACGCGCTCGGCGGCAGCTGCCGCCGGCGTGCTTATCCCCGTGATCCTGGCGGTCTGCGCGCTGGCCTGCGCGGCCCCGCACGCAGCCGCCCCGTCCAGCACGGGCGGCCAGCAGACCCTGTCCACGGCCGGCCCGAGCTACGGTCACCACCACCACTGCCGTCACTACGGCAAGCGGAGCTGGTCGCAGTCGATGAAGGCATCCGCCTGCACGCTCAGCGCCCAGTTCAGCTTCTGGCTCTCCGGCAGCCAGGGCACCGGCCGTGCCCCGTCGCATTACCGCGACCCGGGCACATCGCAATCCGGCAACCCAGCCACGCACGGCACGCCGCCGTCAGCCAGCCAGCCCGGCACGCCGCCAGCCGGCAGCAACCCAGGCGGGCCCGGCACGCCATCGGCCGGCACCCAGCCGGCCACACCACCAGCCGGCAGCTCGCCGACCGGGAGCCTGATCGGCCCGATCCAGGTCGCACCGACGACCAGCACGGCGGTCTCGGCCGGCTCTACTGGGTCCAGCGGCAGCGTCACCCGGACGCCCACCGCAGGCAGCACCGGCCAGTCCGGGGCCCTGACCGGACCCATCCAGGTCGCGCCCACCGCCAGCACGCCGGTCTCAGCGGCCAGCAGCGGCACCGGCGGCAGCACGGTGACCCAGTCACCGGCCGCAAACGGCAGCGGCTCGGGCGCACTGACCGGCCCGATCCAGGTCGCACCGACGACCAATACGCCGGTCTCGGCCGACAGCAGCAGCACCGGCGGCAGCGTCACCCAGACGCCCACCGCAGGCAGCACCGGCCAGCCCGGAACACTGACCGGGCCCATCCAGGTCGCGCCCACCGCCAACGCACCGGTCTCCGCCGCTAACCAGAGCACCGGCAGCGGCAGCGTCACCCAGACGCCGACCGCAGGTGGCACCAGCCAGGGCCAGAGCACCAGCAGCCTCACCGGGCCGATCCAGGTCGCACCGGCCGCCAGCGCACCGGTCTCAGCTGCCAGCAGCGGCTCCGGCAACGGCACGGTGACCCAGTCGCCCTCAGCGGGCGGCAGCGGGCAGTCGGGTACCTTGACCGGACCCATCCAGGTCGCGCCCACCGCCAGCACGCCGGTCTCGGCCGACTCCACCGGGTCCAGCAGCAGCGTCACCCAGACGCCCACCGCAGGCAGCACCGGCCAGTCCGGGGCCCTGACCGGACCCATCCAGGTCGCACCGGCCGCCAACACGCCGGTCTCCGCCGCTAACCAGAGCACCGGCAGCGGCAGCGTCACCCAGACGCCGACCGCAGGTGGCACCAGCCAGGGCCAGAGCACCGGCAGCCTCACCGGGCCGATCCAGGTCGCACCGGCCGCCAACGCACCGGTCTCAGCAGCCAGCAGCGGCTCCAGCAGCGGCACGGTGACCCAGTCGCCGACGGCATAACTGTGAGGGCCTGGCCGTGCAATACCGGTGACGGAGGGGATCACTATGGCGGCCTTAGCCAGCGGCTTCCGGCCGGGGCGACGTGGCCCCGGCCGGAAGCCACGCCCCAAACAGGCTCAGCCCCGCTCCGCCTCGCGGCGGGGCACGGATCGAAGCCGGCCTCGGGCAGCTGCCCGGGCGGCGCGAGCGGGCCGAACGCCCACGCCGCGTCCGTGAGATCGACAAGCGAGCCGACGGGCTGGGCGCCGTCCCAGTCGATAAAGCCGGCCGGGATCCCGTCGCGGTACACCGTGTTCCAGGGCCCGAGGTCACCATGCGAGACGATCTCGTCGGCGCGGGACGGGTGGGGTGGGGTGGTACCGGTATTCGGTGTGCGTCGGCCGGAACCCCGTAGTGGGTCGACCGCCCCGCCGGAGTGCTGGTCGACAACGCCTGCAGGAACGCCGGGCACCGCGCACGGTGCGGATCGGCGTCGGCCGGCGATCCGGCCGGGTCACTGAAGCTAGGCCACAGCGCGCGTAAGCTCCGGCAGCGCGCCATCGAGCCAGCGCAGCCGCCACGCCTGCAGTTCCAGCTTGTCCGCGGCCTCGGACGCAGTCAGCGGCCAGTACGTCACGTGCTCGAGGTCGAGCTGAGACCGCTGCAAGGCGGGCAGGATCGCGGGGCGGTCGGCGAGGCCGTAGGCGTCGAGGAACACGCGCAGCCTGGCCCCGATCTCCGGAGCCGGGCTGAAGCCGGCCTCGGATAGCTGATCGGGCGGCGCGAGCGGGACGAACGCCCACGCCGCCCCCGCGAGGTCGACCAGCGGGTCGACGGGCTGGGCGCCGTCCCAGTCGATGAAGCCCGCCGGGATCCCGTCGCGGTACACCGTGTTCCAGGGGCCGAGGTCGCCGTGCGACACGATCTCGCCCGCCCGGGGCGGGTAGGGGTGATACCGGTATTCGCAGTGCTCCGGCCGGAACCCGGCCGAGGCGGCGTGCAGTCCGCGCAGCAGCGCGGCGGCACCGCGCAGGGCCGACTCGGTCCGGGCGAACGCCGGCAGCCGGTGCCCGTGCCCGGGCTGCCACAACGGGTCGGCGGCCACGTCCCCGTCCAGGTAGCTGAGCACCTCCGACGTGCCTTCGATACCGAGCACGCGCGGCGAGCCGCCGAACCCAGCCGACTCCAGATGCCGCAGGTACTCATGAACCGCTGGCGACCACGGCCCCGCCGGGCGCAGCACCCGGTCCCCGCGCCGCACGATGCCGCTGGTCATGCGGCCGCTCGGCAGCGGCACGTCGCCCGCGGGCTCCTGGCTCACCCAGGCACGGCGGACAGGCCTGCCTGGGCCACGTCCATGTCCTGGCTGTAGTGGCCGCCGCTGACGCCGATCCCGCCGACCACGGCTCCCCCGACCTTGATCGGGTATCCGCCGCCGAAGACGACGAGCCGGTCGATGCCGGGCGCCGCGCCCATGGCCAGCGGCGGGTCGTCCTTGACGAAGTCGTGCCAGGCGTCGGTGGCCATGCCGAAGCCGACGGCCGTGTACGCCTTGTCTTGCGCCACCTGCACCGACAGCAGGGCGGCGCCGTCCATCCGGCTGAACGCCTTGAGCACCCCGCTGTCGTCCACCACCGCGATCACGAACGGGTGGCCCATCTCGGCCGCCTTGCGCTCGGCCGCCTCGATCATCGCCTTCGCCAGTTCCGTGGTCACGCTGGGCCGCTCGAACGTCGCTGCCATCTCCTGCCCTCCAGGTTCTCAGTCTTTCGCGATGTAGCGCTGCTCGACGGCACGCACCTCGGGCAGCCCGATGAAATCAAGGAACTCGCCGAACGACGGCAGCTCGCCCATGAGGCCGGCCGGCGTACCGGCCTGGGCGATCTCCCGCAGGACCCGCCGCATGGCGGCGGTGGCCGCCAGCAGCGTGCCGATCGGGAAGATGACGATGCGGTAGCCGAGCTCGGTCAGCCGGTACAGGCCGATCGGCGGGGTCTTGCCGCCCTCGGCCCAGTTGAACAGCAGCGGCACGTCGGGGAAGGCCCTGGCCACCTCCTCGGCCTCCGCCTCGGACGTCACTGCCTCGATGAACAAAACGTCGGCCCCGGCGTCGCGGTACACCCTGCCCCGCTCGATCGCGGCCGCGAGGCCCTCGACCGCGCGGGCGTCGGTCCTGGCAATGATCACGAAGTCGGGCTGGGTACGCGCGTCGACGGCGGCGCGCACCTTCTCGGCCATCTCCTGCGCACCGATGACCTGCTTGCCCTCCATGTGGCCGCACTTCTTGGGGGCCACCTGGTCCTCGATGTGGATCCCGGCGACCCCGGCGGCCTCGTAGGCGCCGACGGTGCGGATCACGTTGAGCGGGTTGCCGTAGCCGGTGTCGGCGTCGGCGATCACCGGGATGTCCACGCACGCGGCGATCCGGCCCGCGTTGTCCGCCATCTCGGTCATCGTGAGCAGGCCGACGTCGGGGCGCCCGATCAGCGCGGCCGACGTGCCGAAGCCGGTCATGTACACGGCGGGGAACCCGGCCTCCTCCACGAGCCGCGCTGCCAGCGGGTCGAACGCGCCGGGCGCCACAATCGTCTGGCCGGACCCGAGCAGCGCGCGCAGCCGGGCTGCCGCTCCCGGGCGGCGGGTCAGCCGCGCCGTCACCGGACACCCCCAAGCGGCACTGCTGCCTCCTTAACGCCGGACCGGCTCGGGACCAGTCTGGCACCTCACCCGACGGCGGGGATACGCACCAGCCGGCGGCGCCGCCGTGTCCCGTAAGCTCGGCTGGACTCCGCAGCCGGCAACCGGAGCGCCAGGAGGGATACCTCATGCCGATCGCCGACCCGCACGCCGCGGCTTCGGTCCTGTACGAGGCGCGCCGGACCGGTGTCCCGGTCGAGCCGTTCACCGACAGCGACCCCACCTTGGGCATGGACGACGGCTACGCGGTGCAGGAGCACCTGGTCCGGATGATGCTCGAGGACGGTGAGCGGATCGCCGGCTACAAGGTCGGGCTGACGTCCAAGCCGATGCAGCAGATGGTCGGGGTCAGCTCGCCCGACTACGGGCCGGTGCTGGCGTCCACCGTGTACGCCAGCGGCGCCGCGCTGCCGCTGGCCCGGTTCATCCAGCCGCGGCTGGAAGCCGAGATCGTGTTCGTGCTCGGCGAGCGGCTGGCCGGCCCCGGCGTCAGTGTCGCCGACGCGAGCCGGGCCACGGCCGGGGTGGCGGCGTCGATGGAGATCATTGACTCCCGGATCGTGGGCTGGCGGATCAAGCTCGCCGACACGGTCGCTGACCTCGCCTCCAACGGCGCGGTGGCGATCTCCAGCCGGATCGTGCCGCTGGAAGGCCTGGACACCAGGCTGATCGGGATGGTGCTCACCCGCAACGGCGAGCTGGTCGACACCGGCGCGGGCGCCGCGGCGCTCGGCGACCCGCTGACCGTGGTCGCCTGGCTGGCCAACACCCTGGGCGACCACGGCATCGCGCTGGAGCCCGGTCACCTCGTCATGACCGGCTCCATGCACGCGGCGGTGCCGATGGCCGCGGGGGACGTGTTCCGGGCGGACTTCGACCGGCTCGGCCCGGTTACGGTGCGGGTGACGGAGGAGTAATGAGCGAGGACATCAGCGAGCTGGCCGACCGGCTGGCCAAGGCGGCCTTCGGCCGGGCCGCGATCGCGCCGCTGTCGGAGGAGGCGCCCGGGCTCGACGTCGACGCCGGCTACGCGATCCAGGAGCTGGCGCGCGAGGCAGCGGGCCCGCTGGCCGGCTGGAAGCTAGGCGTGACCTCGCGGGCCGAGCAGGCCCAGGCTGGGGCCGATTCGCCGGTGCGCGGCTTTCTGGCCAGCGCAAACGCGCTCGACCTCGGCAAGCCGCTGGCGAGTGACGAGCTAATCCAGCCACGGGCCCAGCCGGAGATCGTGTTCGTCATGGGCAGGGACCTGTCCGGCCCGGCCGTGACCGCCGCCGACGTGCTGGCCGCGACGGCCAGCGTGGCCACGGGGATCGAGATCCTGGATTCCCGCTTGGGCGGGCAAGTCACGGTGCCGGACCTCATCGCCGACAACGCCTCGGCCGGGCGGTTCCTCGTCGGGTCGCCGGTGCCGCCCGACGGCGTCGACCTGCGGCTGGTCGGAGTCGTCCTCGAGCACAACGGCCAGGTGGTGGCCACCGCGGCCGGAGCGGCCGCGGTGGGGCACCCGGCGGCCGCTGTTGCCTGGCTGGTCCGGTCGCTGGCCGCGGCCGGCGAGGGACTGCTGGCCGGCCAGGTTGTGCTCTCCGGCGGGCTGACCCTCGCGGTGCCGGTCCGGCCCCGCGACGTCGTCGTGGCCAGCATCGACCGGCTCGGGTCGGTTGAGCTGGGGGTCGCTTAGCGTTCCGGAAGCTGTCGCCGTCAGCCCGTCCTGCGGTAGGTAAGGGCGAAGTCGTGCTGCCAGTCACGGCCCCTGCCGGGGCGGCTCTCCCAGGCGCCGCTGATGACGTTCCCGTCCGGGCTGAACGTGCCAGTGAAGCGCTGCGCGAACTCCAGGGGCGTGAAGTCGGGCGACTCCCGCGTGAGCGTCCACACTCCGTCGGTGAGGGTCATCGCGTACAGGCGCGCGACGCCGCGGGAGTCGTAGTAGTGCTGCGTGTATGCGCCGGTCTGGGCGTCGGCGCTGACGATCGTCAGGCTGTCCGGCGCCTCGGGCACCGGGACCTCGGTGCGCTGGAGCAGGAACTGCCGGTTCAGATCCCACTCGAACCGGCTGCGTCCCTGCGAGGTGCCCTCCGGTGCCTGCCGGTCGCCAGGGAAGCGGGCCTCGATGACCCACTCGCCGACGAAGACGTCCAGGCGTGCCAGCGCGTCTGCCCTGTTCCCGGCCATGACGATCACTCCGTTTCTCACCTGCTCACGCGGTAGTGGAGGTGGGTTACCCGGTCCCCGAGGACGACCTGCGGGTTGTCGAGCAGCGCCGGGGGCCCGGCGTAGTCGCCGAAGAACCGGACGCCGGAGCCGAACACGACCGGGGCGACGCTGACGGACAGTTCGTCAACGAGCCCGGCCGCGAGGGCCTGGCCGGTCAGGTTCCCGGCGGTCAGCGCGACGTTCCGGTCCCCGGCGAACGCCTTGGCCTTGGCTATCGCGCCGGCCAGGCCGTCGGTGACGAACGTGAACGGCGCGTCGCTGAAGGGCCAGTCCGCCGGCGCCTCATGGGTCACCACGAACACGTGGTCGCCGACCGGCCGGTGGCCGTTCCAGCCGTTGGTCAGGTCGAACAGGCGCCGCCCGACGACCACGGCGCCGATGCTGGCCCAGATCGGGCGCAGGTAGCCGGCGGTCGCCTCGGTGACGTGGAAGACATGGTTCGGGTCCGCGCCGGTGATCTCGGCGTCTCCGTTGGTGAGAAAGTCGAACAGCGGGCCGACCGCGTCGTCGGTGTCGGCGATGAATCCGTCCAGGGACACGACCGCGTTCGCGATGACCTTGCCCATGGCCGCTACCTCCCGTTCCGGACGGCGCCGGAGCCGAGCAGTTCGGCGAGGCGGTCCATCGAGTCGTTGATGCCGTGCTCCATCCCTGAGGCAAGGGCCTCGTCACGCGCGCCGACGCTGGGGAACACCGCGTTCTGCTGCATCCGCGTGCGGCCGCCGATGTCGTCAAGGGTCCTGGTCTCGAGGCTCACCGACCCCGGGGCACCCTCGAACTCGAAGGTCTGGATGATCAGGGGCTCGCTGACGGTGTGAAAGACGCCGCGAAACGCGTACTCGGCGCCGTCGGCCGCGGTGTGGACATAGCGATAGCCGCCGCCGTCCCTGGCGTCGAACTCGACGACGCGCATCGCCAGCTCGCGGGGGCCGAGCCACCGCGCGACCAGGTCGGGGTCGGTCGACGCCCGGAAGACCAGGCCGACCGGGGCGTCGAATTCGCGGACCACCTCGATGAACGGGGTGCCCTCCGGCGCGGTGATGCGGGTCGGGTTGCTGCTCATTGTTCCTCCTTGAGTTTCTCCAGGACCGCGTCCAGCCGCCGGTAGCTGCGCTCGGCCCGCAGCCGGTAGGTGTCGATCCAGGCGGTCACCGCCTCGAGCGCGGCCGGGTCGAGGTGGACCGGACGGCGCTGGGCCTGCCGGGTCCGGGTCACCAGCCCGGCCTGCTCGAGGACCTGCACGTGCTGGGAGACCGCCTGCACGGTGATCGGGAACGGCTCGGCGAGCTCGTTGACCGTGGCCGGCCCGGTGCTGAGCCTTGCGATGATCGCCCGGCGCACCGGGTCGGCGAGCGCGGCGAACGCCCGGTCCAGCCGGTCGTGGTCCTCGTGCGCTCGCGCCATGCCCGCGGTCTCCCTGCCGTGCTCGTATTCAAGTTATCTCTTGATAAAGATAACACTTGAATAAGGTGGAGGCAAGCCTTCGCGGGTGTCACGCCACCTTGGGCGTTCCGGTTTGTACAAGCCGGTGTCTGAGCCAGAGGGCGACAATGGGCGTCGGGAGGGAT
>Ga0335073_10016158_pt1 | contig 10428 bp, 6 predicted proteins | sample Lox_Sample_22_FD_207093 | JGI IMG/M metagenome (GOLD analysis project Ga0335073, IMG submission 207093) | Soil microbial communities from Loxahatchee National Wildlife Refuge, Florida, United States - Lox_Sample_2.2 | ecosystem: Environmental > Terrestrial > Soil > Wetlands | place: USA: Florida...
GTGAAGCCAACCGGCGGCTCTCCAGGGCCACCATGTTGCGCTTGAACCGGCTTCCCTGCGGGGATTTGCGCGACCGGCTGCACGCATGAAACGGCAGCGGTCCCACCGACGAGCTTGGGGCGTTGGTGTCACTGCTGTCGTCTTTTATGTTGCTCCCGTTCAGCCAAGGGTGGTGGACCAGCCCAGGACGAGGATGGCAGCGAACTGAACCAGCAGCCCCACTGTCATCCACACGCGGTCTTTCGCGCGGGTGAGCTTCCATTCGCCGATGAAGTAACCCATCACGTTAGCGGTGATAAGGCCGGCGATGAGTTTGAGCGGCCATCCGATGGCCGGCCCGAGCCTGCCGATCTTCGGCGACGCGAAGCCGTAGAGAAAGATGTCTCCGCCCCACAAGAGGCCCATGAGCACGGTCAGACCGTAGAGGGCGGCCGCATGGGGCATAGCATATTTCTTCCAGGTTGCATTTTTCCGCAGGAGGTAAGCGCAGAAGCAGAGATTGGGCACGGCGCCGCTGGTGAGCATGAGCAACCAGACGATGTTGGATCCCGCGAAGGCGCTATACCCCGTGCGCAGGGCGGCCGCGAGGACGGGCTGCGCCAGGGCGTATCCGATATTGAGCACGGCCGAAAGCAGTCCGGCGCCGACGCAGAGGGCCAGGCCTATGGCGATGGGCCGCGCTTTGCCCACCATGCCGCCGCGCAGTCTTTCCTTGTGGATCCCCTGGCTTTTTTCGCGCAGAAAGCCCGCGTACCCACAGAGCGCAATGCCCACGATGCCCACCAGGGTGCCGGAAATAATCGCGCGGCCCTGGGGCTGGGCGAGTTTTGCGGGCGCCAGCAGGCCGATGGGCAAGAACGAGCCCAGCGCGGCGCTGATGGCAAGCACCAGGGTATTGGCCATCGACAATCCCACGGCGCTGACCCCCTGGCCGAACATGATGGCTCCAAAACCCCAGGCAAAACCCGTAAGCACAGCGGCGGCGAGTGCGCCAGCGGGAGCGGTGCGGAGAACCTGGACAAACGCGGGCGCGGTGGCGCGGGTCATAAGGACCGGCATCAGAACGCAGGAGACGAGAATGAAGATGGCCCACACGTTCTCCCACGACCACCGCCCCAGGTACTTCATGGGCAGAGCAAAGGCTCCGCACATGACGCCCGCGACGATGACGAAGGCAACGCCCCATGCGAGTGCAGAATTCGCGAAGATCACGCGTAATCTTCCTTGCCCTTTCCGTTAACCGGCCGATGGCACGGTATCTTTCAAGTCGAGTTCCGCGGCCGATTCAGGATCGAGAAAGAGCGTCGCATCCGGATGGGTACGAAGAATGGTCGCGGGGCACTGCTCGGAGACCGGTTCCTTCAGCGCGCGGCGCACGATCCGGGCCTTGCGTTGGCCGGGCACGGAGACGATGAGCCGCGGAATGCGAAACAGAGTAGGGATGGTGAGTGTGAGGGCGCGGTCCGGGACTTCCTCGGGCGTCCCAAACCATCCTTCCGCGGCCTGTTGTTCGCGACAGGCGGAATCCAGGCAGACGACTTTCATCGCTTTGGGATCGTTGAAGTCGGCCTCGCCGGGCTCGTTGAAGGCCAGGTGCCCGTTTTCGCCGATGCCAAGCAGGCATAACTGGGGATCGGCCTCGCGAAGTCTCTCGGCATAGTCGCGACAAACCGACTCCGGATCGGAAGAACTTCCGTCGATCTCGAAAAACCGGCGCATCTTAACCTGCGCCGTCAGATTTTCGCGAAGGTACCTTCGAAAAGATGCGTGGTGATTCTCACTGATTCCGACATATTCATCGAGGTGAAAACCATCCACCCGATCCCACGGGATGTTGGGAGCGGCAATCAGGGAGCGGAGGGTATCCAACTGCGACGCGCCTGTAGCAAAGACAACCGTGGCGCTGTTTCGCTCCGCGGCAAGAGATCGAATCGATTGCGCCGCGACATCGGCGGCGGCTCTGCCGGCGGCTTCGCTGTTGGGATGAACTTCAACCTTAAGGGCGTCGAGAAGAAAACGAATGATAGTCATACTCCTGGCTAAAGAACTCAGTTTGTGGACCGGGCGGGGTCGGACCACGGATCCCGGACCGGCGCGGCAGCCGATTTGTTGAACAGGCTGCTTCTTCAGAAACGGAATGTTCCGGCAAACTGCAACGCCCTTGGCGTCCCGGCGGTTCCATTCACCCCGGTGCCAACCGTGCCCGTGACGTCGCCAAAGCTCGCGCTGGTCAGGCTGGTGTTGGGATTGCTGAATACCGGATGGTTGAAGGCGTTGAAGGCGTCCATGCGCAGCTCCAGCGCCAGGGCGTCGTGGATGTGGATGGTTCGAAATGCCGAGGCGTCGAACGTGAACAGGCCCGGGCCGCTGTAGATATTCTCGCCGGTGTCGCCGAGGACCGCACCGACGGGTTGTGTAAAAGCGCTTGTATCAAACCACGGTTGAGATGTGCCGATTCCATAGAGCTTCCGGAATGGTTTTACCTCATTCGCAAGCTGGCTGGAGCCGGGCGCGTCCAACTGACTGGCATCCGCGGTAAAGGTCAGCGGCGTGCCGGACTGTACATGGACAATGCCGGCGATCTTCCAACCGCCGGCGGCTTTGCTCATCCAGCCGCTGCGCAAGAAGTCGCCGTGGTCGCCGAAGGGAAGATCGTAGACCACGCTCTGCGCATAAGTGAGCGCGCTGGTATAACTGGAAGGCGAATAGTTGCGGGGCAGATCGATGTAAAAACCGATTCCGCCGTCCGATACGGAGTTCGAAACCCACCCCATCGACTTTTGCCACGCGAAGGAGGATGCCCATTCCACGCCGTGCGAATATCTGTGGTCCAGCCGCATCTGCAAGGCATTGTAATTGGAGCTGGTGGCATAACCGACAAGGTTAGTACTCGCCGTCCGTCCATAAGTGGCATATTCCGGCTGCCCCTTTGCGCCCGCGCCCGGAATTAGTCCCGCGTTCAAGTTATAACTCGCCGGAATCTGCCTGCCCAGATTGCCGATGTAGGATATTGTGGCGACCCACTGGCGGCCGAGGTTCTGCTGGACACTGAGGTTGTACGACATCACATAGGGGTCCTTGTAATGCGTATTGACCACGGTCCACGCGGAGCTGACGGCCGCATCGGGCAGGATGCCGTCCGCAGGAATGGGCACGGTGGTGGCCGGCGGAAATCCCTCCGACAGGGTTTCCGGCACGCCCGATTCATTGAGAGCCGGACTGTAAGAGTTGACAGGATTGAATGATATGTTGGTACGCACCGGATAATTATAGGCGTAGGCAAGTCCCTGCCATGGGGTATGACTCATGCCGAAACCGCCGCGCACAACCATGGTCGGCGCGGCGCGGTAGGCGAATCCGAAGCGCGGTTCGGGGTCTTCGTGTACGCCGACACCGAGGTTGAGCGGTATGTTTCCATCCCCGGCGATATCCAGGCTATTGGTCGATGGGTCGTATTGCGAGAATCCTCCTGCCTGTTTGGGGTACGCCGCGGGCAGAACGCCGATGCGCATTCCATAAGTCAGAGTTAACTTGGGCGAGACCTGCCAGGTATCCTGGGCAAATCCGAAGTAGAGCTGTTCGCGCCAGGAGGCGTCGCCCACATTCACTTCCCTTCCCACGGTGCTCGGTACGTCAAGAAGGAAGCTGGCGAAGGCGTTGCCGTAACTCGTTTTGGCGCCGGAGGCATTGAGCGCGGTTTGACCGGTGCCGTAGTCGAATACTCCGCGCGGGCTGTAGGTCGCAATCTGAATGAGGTCCTGCCGGTTGCCCCGCATTTCGAAACCGAACTTGAGCGAATGGTTACCGAGGATCTTCGTCCAGTTGTTGACGAGGTCGATGTTAGTCTCGGAGCGGACCCACGGTTCATAAGGGCTGTATCCCACGAGCGGCGAAGAGTAGTCAGCAACGCTGATGGTGGTGAGGCCGCTGGTAAATGGGCTTACGTTGACACCCGGAATTCCGAGTTGGGCGGAAGCGTCGGTGCCGTAGTCGGTTGGATAGGTGTAGTTGGAATCGTGATCCACACCGGCGCGCAGCTCGGTAAGAAATGTGGGCGAAAAGACGTGCGTATACTCGCCGGCGGTGTTATAGATGTTCTCCGCGCCCGCTCCCTGAAAGTTTTCCGGCCCGCCGGCAAGACCAAAAGAGGGCTGCTGGACCGTGCTCACCTGCTGCCAGCTATAGCGGTAATCCAGGTGGTCTTCGGGCCCGAGGTTCTGATCGATCTTGCCGTCCACCTGATCGGATACCTGCTGATAGCCGAGATTCTGCTGGAAGTTATCCGTGTCGCCGGCGCCGGGGATGTTGGGCAGCGGCACCATGGCAAGGATGCTCTTGGCGATCGAACTGATGCGATTGGCCGGTATGACGTTGGGGATGCCGTTGGTGACAAACTGCTGCCGTCCGGAGCCATTGGCATTGCCCGTTTGAGGGTCATAAATATTGCTGGGACTGGCGCTCAGGTCGCCGCTCCGAAAAGCGGCCGTGGGCAGAGTCAGCAATTCATAAGAACTGCTGTAGTTGGTTGTGCGCAGATAGTCGGCGAAGAAGAAACTGTGATTCTTGCGGAGAGGACCGCCGAGAGTTCCTCCCGTGTAGTTATAGGTGTAACGCGGGAAAGCTCCGGTGCGATTGAAATAGCTGCGCGCCGAGGTTGCGCTCACCTGGTTGTATTCGTAGGCCGAACCGTGAAAGGCGTTGGTGCCGGATTTGAGAATGACGTTGGTTACAGCCCCAGTGGAGCGGCCAAATTCTGGAGCGTAATTGCTGGTTTCCACGTCGACCGTCTGGATAGCCGCGGCAGGGGGAATGTAGACCTGGAGGGCGCCGCTGAATTCGTTGTCGTCGATGCCTTCGATCTGCAGGTTATTCGACATGGGGCCCTGCCCGTTTACCTGAAACGCCTGGGAGTTCTGGGCGTTAAAGAACGAAGATTGGTCGTAAACCGGCAGGCTGACGCCGGGAACCAGGGATTCCAAGGTCTGGAAGTTGCGGGTTGAGCCATTGGGAAGATCTTCGACCTGCACGGAGTCGATTTGCGCATTCACATCGGCGCGGTCGGTCTGCAGCAGAGGCGCCTGATCGGTCACGGTCACGGTCTGCGACACGCTGCCGGGACTCAGAGTCACGTTCACTCTCGCCGTTGTGTTCACCGGCACACTGACATCTCTGGTGAGCTTGCTTGCAAAACCCTGCGCCGCCACTGAAACGCTGTAGATCCCGGGAGGCAGAAGCGTGAAGTCATAGTTTCCACTTTGATTGGTCGTCTGCGTGTGGACGACCCCGGTCTGCTGCCCGGTGATGGTGACATGGGCGCCGGCGATCTGCCGTCCCGAGGTATCAACGACTGAGCCGACCAGAGTGGCAGTAACAGCCTGGCCATAGACCGGGGGCGCCATCAACGGGCTGCCGGTTAGAGTTGCCAAGAGGAACATGCATAGAGACAACAGCAGTTTGCACCGGGTCATGAGATCGCCTTCCTTTGAACCTGACGTAGGTTACGAAGCGTGATCGATACGCAGTCTTGTTCCATTCCGAATTCGCCGGCCCCGAATCTCGCGGTCGCGCGCCGGCCATTCGCTTCCAGGAGGCGCCGGCCTGAACCGTCCGTCGGCCGTGAAACCCAGAGAGCACAACTGCCCCCTAATCTTTCCAGCCGGGATCTAGCCGAGAGGTGGGGCGCAGGTGGGGTCAGCCTGGCTCTGTTTCATAACTTCAGCCAGTTTGGTGATTGTTGGTTAGAAAATTATGATTGTCAAGAGAAAAATATATAGATATATGTGAAACGTTTCTTGTCATATTCTGAAGAGCCGGCTCGACTGGGCAGGACGGCACGGTCGATGTGAGCGTGAATCTCCGAAACGGTCTGGGGACATTGAAAGGAAGCTCTCGGAGGCGGCTAAGGCAGAACGGCGGCACCGGAGAGGATTCGGGCAGCATTCAAGCCGGCAGCCGGCGTGACCGGCCGGCAGGAATCGCGCTTGATCAGTTCCGTGGGGATGGTGACGGATTGCGGCGGTTCAGCGGGATTGGCGATGCGGCGGAGAAGCAACTCGACCATGTGCTTGCCCAACTGCTCGGGAAACTCGCGGATGGTGGTGAGGCCGGGATAGAGCCAGGCCCCGACGGTGTCGTTGCAGCCCGCGACGCTGATGTCGTCGGGGATCTTCAGCCCGCTGTCGCGGAGCGCTTTGTAGGCGCCATGTGCGCTGGGGTCATTGCCGGCAAAGATAGCGGTCACAGGCTCATTGGCGGCAAGCAGAGCTTTGGTTCCCAAGTAGCCGATCTCGGCGTCATTTTCCGACCGGATGACTCCCTGGCGGGGCTTGAAGCCGGCCTCTTCCATGGCCTTGCGATAGCCGGCATGGCACCGCGCAAACCAGGGAAGGTGGTCGTTGCCGACAAATCCGATATGGCGGTGGCCGAGCCCGATCAAATGCCGCGTGATGTCGTAGGCCCCCTGAATGTCATCGGAAAACACGACGTCGTGGCGCAGATTCTGCGGCGGGTTGATGAGATTGTTTCCCAGAGCCACGAGCGTAATTCCTTTGTGTTCGAGTAACTGGATCAGATTGATGGCGTTGGTTCCGGCCAGGATCACGGCGCGAACGACGTCGCGGCGCTGGACCACGTTGGGCAGGTGGAGTTCCTTCCACGGGGTCTGGGGCGAGTAGTTGAAGGAGAGGAAGATCATGTCCCAGCCGTTCTCAGCGCAGTATTCTTCGGCGCCGATCAGGATTCTGGCGTGGAAGGTGTGCAGCATGGTGCGATTGCAGAAGAGAAAAGCGAGCGCCCTGGTCTTGTTGCGCTGGGAGAGATCGACCTTCAACTTTACGGCCGCATCGAAGACCCTCTGGCGGATGGCTGGGTCGACGCGGTCATTTCCGTTCAGAGCGCGGGAAACAGTAGCCAGACTGACTCCCGCGCAGGCCGCCACTTCCCGAAGCCCCACCTTGCTTTGCCGAACCATTCCTCATCCTGACTGTATCAGCGGCATCGCAACAGTTTATCCCGGGATTCACTGCGGCCGCGGTCGCGGCACGAGAGCCCTGAAGAGCGATGCGTACGGTTTCGTAATCAGAGTACAGGAAACGTTTCACAAGTTCAAGTGCGGAGGGGCGGCCGAAGGCAAGACGCAAAAACGCCGGTTCTAATGGGCCCGTAATCCCTTTACGGGCAGGAGGTTGCCAACGGCAAAAAGCGGGCAGACGAGCATCCGGCTATTTCGGTTTCAATTCAATTGCGCCAGTTGCTTTAAAGTGTTGCAATTTTTTCCCAAGAATGAGAAAACATATCTTGTTTGCCGCAATACGCAATGCCAAGTCAGGCAATGTGCATCCGTACCTCAGAAAACAGGAGCAATGAGATGGGCTGTGTTGGACGCTGGATCGCCGTATGTGCGGTAGCCCTGTGCATGGGCATTTTACCCTCCCTGGCGCGGGCGCAAGGGCCAAACCCGTTCTGCACGGGGCACCATTGCGCCAGGACGCGGGAGCTGCTGAAGGACCTCTGCGACTTCATTGTGAAAGAAAAGGCGACTTACCCCACTATCTATATCGGCGGCTATTACATGCGGACGCTGGTGGCGGGGTACGAGATCTTCGGCAACAGGCAGTATCTGGACACGGCGGTGGCCTACGGCGACTATCTTCTGGCGCACCAGATGCCCAACGGATTCTGGAAGACGGGGTACGGTCCGGTGTACATGGCCGACACGGGCAGCGCGCTTGGCCTGTTCGTGGTTCTCTATGACCACGTAGACGCGAAGCGGCAGCAGGCTTATCTAAACGCGATCCAGCATTACGTCACGTCCATTCAGCAGGACGGAATGATCCATCCCTGGGGCGCGTTTGGCACGGGCTGGCACGCGACCCAGGGCGATACGCTGGAGAAACCAATCTACGACCAGTACACGTTGTCGTCCGCGCTTACTGGCGGTGAGATCTTTACCTGGATGTATCACGAGACCGGCAAGAACGAGTACCGTGAGATCGCGTACCACGCGCTGCAGTGGGTGTTGAGCACCATGCGGCCAGATGGCGATATTCCGCATATTCTGGCCATGGAAGGATACGACTGGGACCGGCGCAATGACCCGAAAGTGGCCGATGGTCTGTGGAACTCGCACACGTATGGGACCTCGGCTTATGTCGGCGAGGGGATTCTCAGCTTCGACCTATACTGCGGCGACCCGGCATGGCAAAGGTGGATTGAAAAGGCAGTGAAGCCGAACATCGAATTCCTCTTGCGAAACCAGCTACCCGACGGCACCTGGTCGAAGCTGGGCCGGACGAGCTGGGACCGGACGCGCAGCCCCGGGATCGCGGACTACCTGATCTGGTACTACGACCATGTAGACCGGGACGCGCGGGTTGCGACCGCGGTGCAGCGATTCGACGCATATATCGTGAATCCGGAAAACGGCAGAGCCTTCGGACTGCTGAACGACGGCGCGGGCAACGGCGCCAAGGACACGAGCGGCCCGTTCAACACGGCCACTGCTCTCACCGGCCGCGCTCTGGCCGATATCCTTTCACCCGGCGTCGATGCCCGTTGGCAAGGGGCGGATCGAAGATAGAAGATGATGGAACCAGCACAGCTTTACCGCCAATATCGTGGATTGCTGCTCGACCGGTTTGTGCCCTTCTGGTTCCGCTATGGCATCGACTGGGAGCATGGCGGCGTGCTTTCGTGTCTGCATGAAGACGGCACTCTGGCCAGCGGCGACAAGTTTACCTGGTCGCAGGCGCGTTCGGTGTGGACCTTCTCCGCGCTCTACAACCGCGTGGACCGGCGGCCGGAGTTTTTGCGCGCGGCGGAAAACTCCGCGCGCTTCCTGCTGGCACATGGCCGCGACCCCGAGGGGCGCTGGGTTTACCGCACCGACCGGCAAGGCGCGATTGTAGAAGGCGCCACCAGCATCTATGCCGATTGCTTCGTTGTCTACGGATTCAGCGAGTACTACCGCGCCACGCGCGACGAGCAGGCGCTTGCCGTAGCAATGGAGACCCTGGAGCGGGTGCGCCGCCGCGTGGAAGAGATCGATTTTCAGGAGACCGCTCCCTATCCGCTGCCGGCGGGATGGAGAAATCACGGCATCCCCATGATCCTGACGGAAGTGACCGGGGAGCTGGCGCAGACCACCGGGGACGAACGGCTTGAGGCGCAGGCCAGCGAGTACGCCGCACGCGTGATGCGCCATTTTCTGCGCCCCCAGCGCAAGGCGCTCGTAGAGTTTCTCACGAGGGATTACGAGGAGCTGCCGCCGCCGGCTGGAACCTTTGTAATGCCCGGCCATGCGATTGAATCGATGTGGTTCGTGATGCACCTGGCACGGCGGCACGGGGACGCCGAGACCATCCGCAGCGCGGCGGAGGCGATGCGCTGGCACCTCGAGCGTGGCTGGGATCCGGAGTTGGGCGGAATCTTTCTGTCACTCGATCTCGAAGGGCGCGAGCCGTATCTTCCTCACTCCGAGAAGAAGTTATGGTGGCCGCACACCGAAGCGCTCTACGGTACGCTGCTGGCGCATGAGCTGACCGGTGAACCGTGGTGTCTTGCGTGGCACGAGCAGGTGTCCGAGTGGGCGTGGACGCACTTTCCCGTGCCCGAGACGGGAGAGTGGCGGCAGCGACTCACACGCGAGGGAAAACCTACCGACGAAGTTGTCGCGCTTCCGGTCAAAGATCCGTTCCACTTGCCGCGCGCAGCCATCCTGATCCTGCAACTGCTGGAGCGGCAGTCCGCCAAAACGTCGGAGCAGCAAACAGCAAGGGCGCAATCAGCATGAGACCCCGCATCGTCAGTGGCCGCGACGTCTTCACCGGGAAACCCCTGGTCGTCGCCATCGAAGACGGCCGCGTACAGGCGATCGACGAAGGCTCGGGCGAAGAGCCGGCATGGATCGCACCCGGCTTTATCGACCTGCAGGTGAACGGCTACGCGGGCTGCGACTTAAACGCTGAGATACTCGAGGCGGACACCGTGATCGCGCTTGCGAAACGGCTAGCGGCAACCGGCGTCACCACGTTCCTTCCTACGCTCATCTCCGCGCCAGAGGAAACGATGGTGCGCGCACTGCGCGCGATTGCCGCGGCTCGCGGCGCAGACAGCCTGGCAGCTTACGCCATACCGTTTGTTCATGTCGAGGGTCCGTCTATCTCACCGGAAGACGGCCCTCGCGGAGCGCACCCGCGCGAAGCGATTCGCCCGCCCAGCCTCAGTGAATTCGAGCGCTGGCAATCCGTCTCCGGCGGACTGGTAGGAATGGTGACGCTCTCGCCTCATTGGGAGAACGCGCTGGATTTCATCGCCGCGCTTACGCGGAAGGGCGTCCTGGTGTCCATTGGACACACCCAGGCATCGGCCGAACGCATTCATGCAGCCGCGGAGATGGGCGCGACGATCAGCACGCATCTCGGCAACGGG
>Ga0335073_10016160_pt1 | contig 10427 bp, 9 predicted proteins | sample Lox_Sample_22_FD_207093 | JGI IMG/M metagenome (GOLD analysis project Ga0335073, IMG submission 207093) | Soil microbial communities from Loxahatchee National Wildlife Refuge, Florida, United States - Lox_Sample_2.2 | ecosystem: Environmental > Terrestrial > Soil > Wetlands | place: USA: Florida...
GGAAAGCGCTGTTCGGCCCCGGCCGTGTGCTTACCTTGGCCGGACGAGCGGAGAGGCGTTCTATATACTGTGTCACTGTCACTACGTATAATGAACGTGTGAAGACCATCACGATCACGATTCCCGAGGATCTTGACGAGCGGGCGTCGGCAGAGGCCCGCCGTCGCGGGATATCCAAGTCCGAACTGATCCGTCAGGGACTTGGCTTCGTCCTTACCCCAGCTCCGCGCGAGTCCGAGGGAAACCTATGGTGCGCGCTGGCCGGCTTCGGAGACGAAGACATCTCGGTGCGGCCGGGTGAGGTCGACGACGTCATCTACGGCCAGTGAAGTTCGCCGACACGGGCTGGTGGGTGGCATGGGCGCTGCCCGGGGATGCCCGCCACCACGACGCCCTGGGCATGCTGGCCGTGCTCGGGCGCTCCGAGCAGGTACTCACTAGCAACCTGGTCGTCGGAGAGACTTGGACGTTCTTGCGCCGCAAAGACAGCCACCGCACCGCGGTAGCCTTCCTCGACCGGGCCGATGCCCTGATCAAGGCCGATCGCCTGGTCGTCCATAAGGTCACCGGGGACCAGGAAACGGCAGCCTGGGAGTGGCTCCGCAAGCACGACGAGCGTGTGTATTCCTACGTCGATGCGACGAGCTTCCGGGTCATGCGGGACCGCCGGCTGCGCGAGGCTCTCGCCTTCGACCGGGACTTCGCGGCCGCTGGCTTTGTGGAGGTACGCGCCTGAGGCGACACCAACCGGTCCCAACCATTAACCGGTGTCTCTGATGTCTCGGGCGTCAAGCCTGTGCCTGCGAAGTCCTGGCTGTTTGCTGACTGCTTCCTGAATGCTCGCTGACTGCCCGGTGCACCTCTGAAACTACTCAGCGGTAGCTAAGCCTGGCCCAGGTTTCGCCGCAGGTAGAGGACCGATTCTGGGTTGACGGGACCACGAGACGCACTGAGGAAGACCTCCATGAGCACTGTTTCAGACCAGCCCGAGCCGACCCAGCAGCCGCAGACCCCGCTGACCCCGCCGCCTCCGCCTCCGCCATGGAACGCGGGCGGCTACGCCGAGGCCGGCGACTGGCACGGTAACGCCGACTGGAACGCGGTCCCCCCGGCCCTGGCCAAGCCGCGGCGCAGTCGCCGCCTGGCCACCCTGGCGGCGGTCGCCGCCGTGGGCCTGGTGGCCGGCGGGGCCGGATACCACTTCGCGAACACCGGGTCGACCGGGTCTGCGGGTGCATCGACCACGGCCCTCACCACGTCCCAGATCGCGTCCAAGGTCGATCCGGGCCTGGTCGACATCGTGTCCACCCTCGGGTACCAGAGCGCCGAGGCCGCGGGCACCGGCCAGGTGGTGACCTCATCGGGTGAGGTGCTGACCAACAACCACGTGATCGACGGCGCCACCTCGATCAAGGCCACCGACATCGGCAACGGCCGTACCTACACGGCGAAGGTCGTCGGCTACGACCAGAGCGACGACGTCGCGGTGATCCAACTCCAGGGCGCGTCCGGGCTGACCACCGTGTCGTTCGGCGACTCGTCGCAGGTCACCACGGGCCAGAGCGTCACCGCCCTGGGCAACGCGGAAGGCAAGGGCGGCACCCCGTCGGTCGCCACCGGAACGGTCACCGCCCTGAACCAGTCGATCACCGCCGGCGATGAGGGCAGCGGCTCGTCCGAGAGCCTGACCGGGATGATCGAGAGCAACGCGCCCATCCAGCCCGGTGACTCCGGCGGCCCGCTCGTCAACACCGCCGGGCAGGTCATCGGCATCGACACCGCAGCGTCGAGCAACTCCGGAAGCTCGTCCGGCGGGTCCGGCGGGTCCGGCGGGTCCGGCCAGGACCCGTTCGGCGGATCGGGCCAGGACCCCTTCGGCGGGTCCAACGGGTCGGGCGGGTTCTCCTTCGGCGGCGGCTCCGGCCAGGACCCGTACGGCGGGTCGAGCCAGGACCCGTTCGGCGGCTCCAGCCAGTCTCCGTCTGAGCAGTCCCCATCCTCGTCCGGGCAGTCCGGGCAGTCCGCGACCCAGGCCTTCACGATCCCGATCGACAAGGCCCTGGCCATCGCCAACCAGATCGAGGCGGGCAACGCCTCGAGCACGGTGCACCTTGGCACCACCGGCTTCCTGGGCGTGCAGCTCGCCACGCCGGACTCCTCGTCCGGGGGCGGCGTCATCCAGGGCGGCGGGCAGAGCGGATCGGCGCTGACCGTCGAGGGCACCCTGTCCGGCTCGCCGGCCGCCCAGGCGGGCCTGTCCCAGGGCGACGTGATCGACTCGGTGAACGGCCAGGCCGTGTCGTCGCAGTCCGGCCTCCAGGCGGCGCTCCAGCAGTACCACCCCGGCGACCAGGTCACCATCGGCTGGACCGACCAGTCCGGCCAGACCCACTCCTCCACCGTGACCCTCGCCAACGGCCCGGCCGACTGAGGCCGGATCAACCAGGCTGGGCCCGGGCGCACGCCCGGGCCCAGCCCTTTTTCGCTGGCCGCCGCCTCCCCCCGGTGCTCTGCCTACCTCCGATGCTGCGCCTACCCCGGATGCCCCGGCGCGAAGTACTGGCCGACGGCCTTCGCGATCGCGAGCGCGATCACCTGCTGGCCCGGCGCGCTCGCGGCGATCGGCGCCTCGGCGGGGTCGGTGAGGTACAGCGGCTCGATCAGCGCGCCCGGCATCTCGCTCGGCGTCGAGAGGTACCCGGCCTCCGCCGGGCCGAGCAAGGCCAGGTGACCGTACGCTGCGGAAGAGCTGGTGAGAGTCGATCCGAGCCCGGTGTCCGACAGGACTCCCTGGTCCGGGACGTTCCAGCCCTGGGCGTTCATGGCTGAAAGCACATCATCCTGCAGCAGCGTGGCCAGCCTGAGGTTCTCGGCGGAGAACGGCCGGGCGGCGTCGTAGCCGGTGAGGCACCCCGCCACCCCCGGGGACCCGGCATCCATGTAGATGCCGATGAGTACGTCGGCCCGCGCCATGTTGGCGCACACGTCCCGGGCCGCGACGTCGGCGGCCACCCCCTGCCACGTGAGCGTTCCGTCGACCACGTCGGCCGGGCTGAGCCGGGTCACCGTCGTGTTCCCGGTCCGCGACACGACCACCCGGTAGCCCTGCGCGCGCAGGATCTGCATCGCGCCCATCTCAATGGGCAGGTTCACGGTGGACTCGGCGACGGTCGTGCCGTCCTCGGTGCCGACCCCGCCGGGGTCGATCCCGCCGTGCCCGGCGTCGAGGAACACGGTCTCGTGCCGGTTGCTGTTCACGGGGGCGTAGGCCATGCAGGCCCCCCGGCTGAACAGCGCCGGATCGATCGCCTGACCCGGTGGGCTGGGCCCGTCGGGGTAGCCGGCGTTCGCCGCGGTATGCGCCGCCGGATGGCCGCGCAGCAGGAGCAGGACGCACGCGGCGGCCACGAGCAGGGCGACGAGCCCCTTTTTCGGCCGCATGGCGCCGCTCCACGGGTATCTCGATAACAGCGTCGCTCGTTACTAGATACCGCTGGCCCCTGGCCGGTAACCAGCGTGACACGCCAGGGCCCGCGCGATTTGCGGCAGGCTTCGCCCCGCCCGCCCGGGATCGTGCAGGACTTCCTCACCGCGGCCTACGCGTCGATCGACGACTGACCGCCGTACCTCCGGACGTTTTTCCATAACGGACCGCCGCCGCTACCCGCCGCCCACGGCGAGACTGGTTCCCGCGGAATGAGCGACACGGCGGCGCCGGGCCCGCCGTGTCGCTAGCCTCCAGGGGAGGCGGCGGCGTAGCCTGGCATGGAACGCATGTTCGAGTAGGGAAGCGCGATGGACGAGCCGATGCGCGAGCAGGCAGCCGTGCTCGCCCTGGTCCGGGCCGGTAAGGGCGAGTGGTACCAGACGGCCGACATGATCTCCGAGGCGGGAAGCGCCCTGCGGCTTCTCGGCGACGAGCCGGTGATCATGTCTGCGGAGCGCCGGCAGCACGCCAGGGAACTAGCGTCCCGGATCGGCCCGGCCGACGTGCCGCAGGCCCAGGCGCTGATCGAGCGCGTGACCTCGCAGGGCGTGCGCCTGATCACCGTCCTGGACGACGATTACCCCGAAAACCTTAAGCTGATCTTCAACCGCCCGCCGTTCATCTGGGTCCGAGGGCAGCTGGAGCCGCGCAACCTGCGGGCGATTGCCGTGGTCGGCACCCGCCAGGCGACCCCGGCCGGACGTGCCCTGGCTGCGCGCCTGGCCCGGGGCCTGGCCCGGGCCAAGGTCACCGTGCTGTCCGGGCTGGCCCGCGGGATCGACACCACGGCCCAGGCCGCCACCGTCGAGGCGGGCGGCCGGACCGTGGCCGTTATCGGTACCGGGATCCTCGCGCCGGTGTATCCCGAGGAGAACGCCGGCCTGGCCGAGCGCATCGTCGAGACCGGCGGCGCCATCGTCTCGCAGTTCTGGCCGCAGTCCCCGCCGCGGAAGGTCAACTTCCCGCGGCGCAACATCGTGATGAGCGGCATGGCGGCGGGCACCGTCGTGATCGAGGCGGCCGCCACCAGCGGGGCGAAGATGCAGGCCCGGCTGGCCCTGGAGCACGGCAAGCGCCTGTTCCTGCCGGAACCGCTGGTGGCGAGCCAGGAGTGGGCGAGCAGGTACGCGACCCGGCCGGGCGTCACCGTGATCAAGGACCTGGACGACATCCTCGATGAGCTGGTCAAGATCGTCGAGATCCCGCACCAGCTGACACTGAGCTTCTAGGCCATGGCCAGCGCGGCCCAGTTCACCGACCCCTACCTGCACAACTACGTGGCGGTGCCCGCCGCGGGACCCGGCGTCTGCGCCGTATGCCGATCCGGCCCCCGGCCCGGTTACGCCGTCTGCTTCAGCTGCCAGGAGGTCATGCGGCAGGTGAGTCACCCGGTGACGAACGTGGTACCGATCTCGCTGTACGCGCACAGCAGCCAGCTCTGGCACGTCCTGCGCCACTACAAGGACGGCTCGGGGCGCAGCGCGGAACTCCTCGCCACCCAGGTCGCGGCGATCATCGCCCGCTTTGCCGCGCGGCACCTTCGGTGCGTCACGGCCGTGCTGGGCGGCGATCCGGCCGTGGTGACCAGCGTGCCGAGCACCCGCCTGCCGCCGCGCCCGGGCCGGCATCCGCTGCAGACGGCCATCGCCAGGGCGGCCTGCTTAGCCCCGCGGTACCGGCCGCTGCTCGTGCGCGGGCCCGGCTCTGCGGATCACAACCGGGCCGACGACGACGCGTTCACCGTGCCGCGCCGGCTCGGCGGCGAACGGGTGCTCCTGCTGGACGACACGTTCACGACCGGCGCGCGCCTGCAGAGCGCCGCCTCCGCGCTCCGCCGACGCGGCGCATCGGCCGTCGCCGCCGTGGTCGTCGGCCGCGTCATCAACCCGGAGTGGAACGACAACTGCCGCCGCATCTGGGATCAGGCCCGGGAAACCCCGTTCAGCTTCGAGCAGTGCTGCCTGTGCCGGGACTGACCGCCGCGGAAGCGCCGCCGCCGGCGAGGTGACGGGTGAAGAACCGCGCCGAGTTGTCCGGGGTTGGGAGCGCGAGTCTGCCCACGGGCCCGGCTCAGGTCGCAGCCGGCGGCACCGCGGCCGCGGCGAAGGCGGCCATGGACGGGAACTCCCAGTCGGGTGTCACGTCGACCGGCGGCGCCGGGGTGGCTCCCCACCCGGGCCGGTCGTGCCGCCGGTTGATCCAGGCCGTCGTCAGCCCGGCCCGCTGGGCCGGAACGTGGTCGTGGTACAGGCTCTGGGCGGCGTGCAGCAGCCTGCCCTCGCCCACGCCCAGCCGGCCGGCTTCGGCCAGCAGCGCGTCGAAGTTCCGCGGCGAGGGCTTGTACGAGCCAATGTCCTGCGCGGTCAGCACGCTGTCGAAGCTCACCCCGAGCCGCCGCTGGCTGGCCGCGAACGAATCCCGGTCGACGTTGGACAGGATGATCAGCTTGTACCGGGTGCCGAGCGCGGCCAGCGCCGCGGGCGAGTCGGCGAACGCGGGCCAGTCCGGCACCGACCGGCCCAGCCGCTGCGCGTCTTGTCCGGTGACCTCGGCCCCGAGGTCCCGCCCGAGCGCGGTCAGGCTGCGCGCCAGGATGTCCGGGTACGGCGCGGCCGGGTCCTCCGCTTCCTCGCGCTCTTCGTGCCCGGCGTACGCGGCCAGCAGCGCCTCGTCGTCCAGCGTCACCCCGCGGGACCGGGCCCACGGCCCGAGCACCGCAGCCAGCCCGGCCTCCCAGTCGATGAGCGTTCCGTAGCAGTCAAAGCTGATCGCTTCGAAGTCGGTAATCTCCACGAGCGGCACTCTCCTTGGGTCGGCTCCGGCCCGTTCAACCTATGCCGCGGCGAGGTAGCCCAGCAGCATGGCCTCGTTCATGCACCAGTTCCGGAGCTCGCCGAGGTGCACGCTCTCGTTCTCCGAGTGCGCGTTGCTCTCCGGGTCCTCGACGCCGGTCAGTAGCATCGCCGTGCCCGGGTACGCCTCGGCCATCGCGGCCACTAGCGGAATCGAGCCACCGCTGCCGGACACCAGCGGAGCCTGGCCCCAGGTGTCTTCGCAAGCGCGGTGGAACGCGTCGAAGGCCTGGCCGGAGACGTCGACGCGGTGCGGCTTGCTCTCCCGGCGCATCGTGACCGTTACCTCCGCGCCCCACGGCGCCCGCTTGCGCAGGTGCTTGTCGACCGCGCGGAAAGCCCGCTGGGTGTCGTCGCCCGGCGCCAGGCGGATGCTGATCTGGGCGGTGGCGGCCGGTACCAGCTGGTGAGCCGCGTCCGCCGTGGGCGGTGCGTCGATGCCCAGGACAGAAATGGCCGGCCGGGCCCAGAGCCGCCGGGTGAGAGAGCCGCGGCCCAGGAGCTGCACGCCGGGCCGGAGCCCGGTGAAGCGCCGCAGGTCGGATTCGGGCAGCCGCAGCGCATGCGCAGGGCCGGTGCGCAGGCCCCGCACGGCCACGGCGCCCCTCCGGTTGTGCAGCGTCCCGATGAGCCTGCACAACGCCGTCAGCGCGTCCGGTACCGGCCCGCCGTAACGGCCACTGTGCACGCCATGATCGAGCGTGCGCACCTCGACCAGGCAGTCAATGATGCCCCGTACGGAGGTGGTCAGCGTCGGCTGGCCGACGATGAAGTTCGAGAAGTCCACGAGCACGACGGCATCGGCGCGCAGCAGTTCCTCGTACTCGCTGAGGAATTGCGGAAGGTGCGCGGAGGCGATTTCCTCCTCGCCCTCGATGAAAACGGCCACACCGACCGGCGGCTTCCCATCCCACACCTGTAGCGCCGCCGCGTGAACAGCGATCCCCGCCTTGTCATCGGCCGTGCCCCGGCCGAAGAGCCGCCCTTTACGCTCGGTCGGCTCGAACGGCGGCGACTCCCAGAGCTCCTCCGGGCCGGGCGGCTGGACGTCGTGATGGGCGTACAGCAGGACGGTCGGAGAGCCCGCCGGCCCGCTGGTGGCGCCGAACACGGCCGGGTGCGCACCTTTAACCTTGAGCAGCCTCACGTCCTGGAGTCCGGAACGCTCCAGCCACGAGGCGGTCGCCTCCGCTGACCGCAGAACCTGATCGGCGTCGAATCCGGCCGCGCTGACCGACGGTATGCGCACGAGATGCTCAAGGTCGGCCCGGATGTCGCCGAAGGCAGCGTCCACCATCGTCCGGACGGCCTCCGGACTTGGGTTAGCTGGCAAGTCGTGGCCCTCCGCTATTGACGGCAGACGGTGCCGGACGTGCCGCACATCCCCTGAGGAGGCGAGCCCACGGGATGCAATCGATTCCCGGTACGCCCGCCACCCCTCGCACGATACGGAGATGTCAGGCCCTAATCAACGGGGCCCGGTTCGCTCACGCGCTCGGTCAGCCACCCTAGGGGCAGCGAGTCAAGGCTCCCGTCACCGCGTTAGAACCATCGGCACCTGTGACCTCAAGCGCCGGTGGCGCGAGGTAGGTCTCCCGGTAATCGACCGTACAGACCACCACATCCCGCTGGGCGGTTTCCCCGGAAGAGGGCTCCAGCGGGGTGGTCGAGTGCTTGAAGAGATCGTCCTTGAAGATGATGATCTCGCCCGGATTCAGCTGATGCGTGAGGACAGGGTCCGCGGTCGGCTTGCCTTGGTCCGAGACGTCATCTGGCTTGTAGAGCTGGGTCTGCGCGCCGCCGCCTACTCGGTCAAGGACGTAAATCACGCAAAGCTCTTCATGATCATGATGAGGGCTGGTCACGACGTCTTTAACGGTACGGAACAGGTTCACCCCGAAGGTGCCGTCAGATTGCCGCTGATCGGGCGGCACGAGACTGAGGAGGGTCCGGATAAGTTCCTCCGCCTGCGGGTCGTTAAGCAGATCGACGCGTGCGTGCTCGCGCTCGCCCGGCCGACCGTCGCGATCCTTGATTGTGATTTTCTTATGCTCTTGTACATGGAGATCGCCATCGCGCCATTTGTACAAGATGACGTCCCGTGCTCTCTTGCGCCCTGGTGGCTTACCGCCGGGGTCGTCTTCAAGTACCTGGTCGTTAAAGTACGTCTGCCCGAAGTTCGCGCGGAACTTTTCGGGGAGCCCGAGTGCCTCATCGGTGGTTATCGCGTAGCCCTTGGCGCTCAAGTCTGACCAGGTGTCGGCGAGGCAGGTGGGGGCTGAGTCATCGCTCACAGTGGGCACTCGCAAGGAGAGGGCTCGGCCGTCCGAGCCTGTGGCGGGTCGGGGAGTGAGTGTCCTACTAAACAACGACGAGCAGGCTACACCCCGTAGTCGTGCGAGATCTTCCAATCTTGCAAAGGTGTGCGGCGGCAAGATGACGATTGTGTCACGGCGACGCCTGGCAGTTGCACGAGCGCTCAGAGTGACCTGTCGGGGCTGCATTGGCTCACGATTCGTCGCTCATGCCATCACGAACAGAACGGATGAACGCGCGCGTGTCGTCCTCGCTCAGCGAGGCCTCCACCAGGGCGTCGTGCGCCTTCCGGTATTCCGCTACCCGGCGCGGATTCTCGATTTCGACGAATCCGGCGTGCGTCTCGATGTGCACCACGTCCTGCTCCAGGTCGTTCTCGTATTCGAAATAGGCGTACATGCACGTCATGGTGAGCAGCGGCTTGGCCTTGAACGGCAGGACGTACAGGCTGACGTTCGGAGCCATCGATTGTTCTATCAGAGCATCGAGCTGGTCCCGCAGTACCTCTGCCGAGCCGACGGCCTGCCGCAGGCTCGACTCGTGTGTCACGGCGACCAGCCGCAGTGGATCCAGGCCTTTCCGAGAGCCCAGGGCCTCCTGGCGCTGTTCCCGGACCTCCAGAAGCTGGCGGATCTCATCCTCTGAACGCCTCTCCATGTCCCGGAAGATCGCTCGTGCGTAGTCCCGGGTCTGCAGCAGGGCGGGCGGGAACGGCAGGGTGTAGGTACGTTCCACCGTGGCATCTACCTCATAGGCCAGGTGCGCATCCAGCCCCCGCTCGCCCAGGACTGGCCCCAGGACCTCGTCGTCGTAGTCGGTCCACCAGCCGGGGCGCTCCGCCTCGGCCACCCACCGCCGCAGGTTGCCGGCCAGCTCGGTCCCGTCGATCCCGTAGTAGCGGATGAGGTCCCTGATGTCGCGCGGGAGCGGCCTGCCCTGGGCGTTTTCCAGCCGGGACAGCTTGCTGGTGGAGATCATCAAGTCCCCGGCCACGTCGTTCAGGTTCTTTCCGGAGTCCTCCCGCAGCTTCTTCAGGGCGGCCGCGATGCCGCGCCGCGGCCCGAGCGGGCCCGTGACCCTATTCAAGGCCGGATCTTCCGCCAGCGGGCGCGGGTGCCTGGCCGCGTCCCACGGCTAGCTGGCTTGGCCCCTGATCCCGCCATTGACCCGGGCCACTACCGGTGGCCGGCGCCATGGTCGCGTGAACGGGCAGGAAGTTGCGACGTGGATGGTTCCTGGTTGGGAATCCCACAACGCGACCGTACTCCCAATAGGAACATGCTGCACGGGAAACACTCCGGGGCGGAAACACTGCGTGCCTCCAGACGGCGAACCGGCCGCGGTCAGCGAGGCGAGCCGGTGCCCGCATCACGGCCCGGCCGGATGTGATCGATAGTTTGAGAAGCTTGCATGATGGGAATCCCAAAACTGTAGCTTGCACCACAGATTTTTCAAAAGCAGGGCTCATGGAGACCAGCGGACACGTACCTCCGGACGTACTCCTCCTCGCGGGGAGATGTATCTGTGCCATCGCCCGCGGAGGCGCCGTGGCGGCAGTGGTGGCAGTGACTATCGCGTTATGGGAATTCGGGCTTGGCCGTCAGCGGCTGTCGGCGAGGCGATGCAGCAGCAGGGCCTCGGCCAGGCAGGCACGCTCGAACGTGGCCAGGTGCAGGCTCTCGTTCGCGCCGTGCGCCCGGGTGTCCGGGTCCTCCACGCCGGTGATCAGGATCTCGGCCTCGGGGACGAGTTCGGCGTAGCCGGTGACGAAC
>Ga0335073_10016161_pt1 | contig 10427 bp, 15 predicted proteins | sample Lox_Sample_22_FD_207093 | JGI IMG/M metagenome (GOLD analysis project Ga0335073, IMG submission 207093) | Soil microbial communities from Loxahatchee National Wildlife Refuge, Florida, United States - Lox_Sample_2.2 | ecosystem: Environmental > Terrestrial > Soil > Wetlands | place: USA...
GGGATGGTGTCCCGGCTCCCTCGATCAGTACTACCTTGGGTCCTTTAACGTCTTCATCACTGTCATTGCAGTCTTCACGATCGCAGGACCGATCATGAACGCCGTCCTCAAATATCGTTGCAAAATGAGCAGCTTTCTGGAGTCTCTCGTCGAAAATTACATGTGGATTCCGCTCTTCGTAATCTTCTTCGGCGGCTTAAGTTTACATATCTCACTTGCTTTATTGGCCTATTTCTTCTCTGTAGATATGCAATGGGGAGCAACTGCAAAGGTATCACCTCTCAACTTGTAGATCTGACGCACAGGAATTGGATGCCTCCAACTTTTGGCTAGAATTGCCCAAGATTGTGAAAGGATTCAAATGGATGTATTTATTTGTTTTCAGCATGTCAATCGCAATGGTACTCATTGCCTACGTCGTCCCTCAAGAGTGGAGGATTACCGGCTTTTATTCAACGGTGCCACTTGGAGTGATGCTTGCCAGTCATGCGCTATTCCCCATTTGTGTATTGCTCCCGACTTTCTCACAACTGACCTATAGTTAAATCCGCAGTTAATGACTTTTACTTTTTAATTCAACGAGCAGCACATTGGGCATTTCCAGGAGTTAGATTTTGATTCGGAAGGTCTATGGATTAGTATTTACTTGATTATTGGAGTTATTGTCGGGATACGGAACATGCGCTCCGACTGGTCAGAGCGCGTTGATGACATACATACACATCGTTATTTTATAGTATTTCAGATATCAATCGCACATACAACTTTCATCTCTCAGAAAAGATGCAGCTGCTGTTTGTGATGCATAATTCTAATTGCCTGCTGAACCGTGAGATTGGTGACTAATTTGTCCTCAATTTATTGTCGGGGACGCAACTTAAATTTCGTGGCGCTGAAATCACGAGTCGCAGTTCCAAGCTCGGTTTTCGCCAGCAAAAGTGTTCATTTTGAAGGCAAAAGTTTAAATTTTGGGTGGAAAATCGACATACAAAGTTTCCTGCAGTAATCGCCGCGGGTGATAATTAGCCGTTTCCTGCTGCGCCATACCTTCCAACCTCCTTATCATCGTCATTCGGGGTAGCAGTTGCGACTCAGTCTCCCAACTTCGGTTACTGTCCTGCAGTTGTTCACATGTCCACCATTTCCGATATCATTTCCGACCACTAGCCTGTCCAAATGGAACAGAATCCCGATGTTATTCCCCGCCCAGGCGACTTGCCATTCAATGATACGAGGGTGCCAAACTCTCACATTTTCCGTCTTCCGAATGAAATCTTGCTTGCCATATTCAACATTGTCGTTTCGGACTCGCTTGCCTCCGATGACTGGCTCTCTGTCGTTCTTCTCATTCGCACGACCTGCCGATGTTTTCGCTCTCTCTGTAGCCATCTCTAAATTTGGAAATCTCCGTCATTATGCACGAGTCGACTGGAATTATCCCATCTATCCTCTCCCAAAACTCCTACCGATTTTCAATACCAAGGGTTGAAATTGCTGCGTCTCCTCAAAAGCGACGCCATCGTGTTCGAAGCCATCAGAAACCGGGAGGAGTGGACAGTAAGCTCGGCACAGATGGCAGTCCACTTGTTTCAAGAATTGCCGGAGGTCAGAGAGAAGATCACGCGGTTTACATTCGAGAACTTCAGAAGTTCTTTGATCATCGACAACGCGGACATGGATGTCAAGGAGGCGATACGACTGCTAGAACGATGTTCGAACTTAAAATCTCTCAGATGGAAGAAGTCCAGTCGTTTGAGATCCATGTCATGTGTCTATCGGGATACCAGTATTGGTTGTACATACTTTGAAAGCAATACAACTATTGGAAGAAATAGAACGGTTCATAAGTTGAAGGTACGTCCAGCTCATCATGGGTCGAAATTTCCCCTAACCCAATTCCATGGTGCACAAGAACGAGCGGCTCATGGATTCAAGCTTAATTTTGCTCGCCAATTGAAAAGACCAAATCACATCATCGTCGAATATCCAACCGGCTGACCCCATCGTGTCTGCATTACGTGGGATTCTGCTAGCTACATTTGGCTCCAGCTTAGCTGTCCAAGAACCAACTGCTCGTTCCTTCTGCACGTAATTGCACTTTACCACGATTCATGATGTCCTTCGGTGGGATGCCAAGAATAAGGTGTGCTTTTGTCACACGCCCCCACCATCACGGAAGGCAACACTACGCTCCGTCTATAACAGACAGATTGATAAAGTCACCTCGATTACCCAAACGAGATGCAGTGGTCGCCTATCTCGTACGTTGTCTCTCGGCTTTCAATTCCGATCGAATTCGTTGTCACGCCCAACTTCCAGACTTTCACACCGCCTATATTCCTCACCCAAGGCTGCGTAGCCGCTCTCGTCCATCATTTCTTGATCACTGTCGCTTTAAGCAGCGATATCGCCGGTTCCCTCGTATGCTGGGCCTTGTCAAATGCGGTGTATATTCTCTCAGCCGGATCTAAGAATATCCTAACGTTTCTCCAAGCGTTACTGCTTTTCAATGCGATATATGTTGGTCTCTGCTTGATTTGGTGCTTATCTGTAGCTTATGGCTGTCTTCCTCCTCAAAGTGATTTACAATGTCTTTTTGCGTCACCGTGGTATTCCAACGCGATGGGAGTTCAGTTGGTCTGATTATGGTCTTTGGTCATACAGTAGAAAGGGAGTTTCTCATTTGAAGATCGCAGAGCTTCACGACGAACTAGGTATGGAACGAGCTTATCTTCCGAAGTTGATTGTTTAGGCGATATTGTCAGAATCCAGCCTAATCACATAAGTTTCAGATCGCTGAAAGCGGTCGAAGATATCCATTCTGCGCAATCGCTTGCCAGGAAAGGCCCCGTCTATCTCTACGTGTTTCGAGCCCCTACATCTCCGTCAACTCTTTTTGTCACGACGTACATACACCGAATCCCTTTACGCACTTCAGCTGATGGTCAGAGATAATGCAAGACATGCGTTTTTTAGACGTATCATCGGCGTCGCATTTAGCAACAATTCCTTAAACCAATTCCGAGAGACACTTCAAAGCTATTCTGTTGCACTAATCAATGCGATTGAAAAGGTCGCCGACAAAAATGACGGAATTGTCGATATGAACGACTGGTTCAATCGGTTTTCGTTTGATGTACAGTATCATGATCTCGGTGACGCTGATTCGGGAATAGATCGCCGGTGAAATCTCTTTTGGACAACATTTCGACGCATTGAAAGGTGGTGAACAACATCCCTGGATAAAAGCTGTTAAGCGAAGCATCAAACTTATGGGTTCATTTATGTACATTCCCTGGCTTGCCAAGTTTCTACGCAACTTCCCGCCTTCGGAAGCAGTCAAGAACTCCCGATTCGCAGCTTTCAAGGTTACTAAATTAAAAGAAATTGGCAAACTGACCTTGTATTAGTTTGCTCGAGATTCTGTAGATAAACTCGAATCTAACGAGAATGAACGCGAAGTTGAACGAACGATGATTGGGAAGATTATGGAAGTCGTCGATCCAGAAACTGGGGAGAAATTTACCAAACGCGATCTAGTGGCACATGGCAGTACTTTTATGTATTGACTCCACTAATAATATCTGCTAACAACAGCACCGCTGGATCAGATACAACGGCCGCATGTTTTACCTTTCTGCTATACAACCTCCTGGCGAATGATCGCAAGTATTGGGATCGTCTTTCAGAAGAAGTCAGATCGCACTATGGCTCCATTGATGATATCTTCACCTCCTCGTCACCTCTTCCATTTTTGGATGCCGTTGTCAATGAAGGTTTATTCTATAATACAGGGGTTGGCTAACTCATGAAAGCGCTTCGTTTCCGACCCCCGGTTCCTGCTAACCTCCAGAGAGAAGTCCCTTCTGGTGGAATGTTTATCGATGGCCATTTCTTCCCTGCAACGGTTCACTCTTTAGACCATCGCAAACGCTCACTGTAGTAGACTATTGTCAGCACACCAATTTGGGCAATTCATCACAACGCTCGATATTTCCCTAACCCGGATACATTCTTACCCGAACGCTGGCTGTCAGATGAAACGAAAGACGGCCCCATTTTGGCAAATAAAGCAGCATGGCTCCCCTTCTCAACTGGACCCAGAAGCTGTATTGGTAAAACGTATTTTCTCCTTGTCAGTTTCAAAGCTGAAAAAGTAAAAGGCTCGGGTTGATGGAACTGAAGAAGTGTCTAGCTGTTTTCGCTTGGTGTTTGGAGGCTAAATTTGTGAAGCCGGATCAGAAAGAGCCAGAATATAAAGACTCTTTTGGGGTGGAACGGACTTCACTTTTCGTGAAGATTAAGCGTGTGCGGAGGGATGACTGATGCTAACTATGTGATTAGCTGGCTAACGGTCTGCCGTGTTGGGAATAAGTGCCAGCTCGGATTACGCATATCTGTAAAGTCTATAACTACATCACGTTTGCAGAATTAACTCGCCGACACAGGCCTATCTATAACCCGTAATGCCGAGTCGCGTGCAAAGCTTGTAGCAGAGGAAGAAACATCGTTCAAGGTTTGCTTGACAAAGGTTCCAAATCAAGAAAGAGTATCAATTATCTGCTAAACAACACTCCATCATTGCAGTAAAGATACTGAATTTATAGAAATTCTCGATTTTCAAGCCTGCTCTGGTGATGACCGAATTCATTTCTTCATACGTACGTTCCTTTCCCCCAAACATTGTCCAACAATTCATCGTCATCAGATGCGCCATCGGTGCATAATTCGATTGACGATCAGAGATGTAATTTGAAGGAGCTGTGTTGTACCTAGCTTGGTCGACAATACTTGTGGGAATGACAATTTCGTTCAATATGACGCGCGCTTTAGGGTTTTCTCTCAGAGCAGTAGCTAGTAATGAAAGAACTTTGACGGCTTCGTTGTCATCGTACTCTCGAATTACTCCCCTGAGGAAGTAGAGGTCTCCGCGAAATGGCATTGGAGTGAAATAGTCATGTGCTTCAATCCGAACCTGTCCACTCTCTAATACAGCAGGCCACTCATTTTGCCAAAGCTACCGTCAGATCGATAACGAGAGTGACTACTTCTTTTATTCCAGGAACCATTTCAGGCAGATCCAGCATTACCCAATTCAACTTATTGTGTACTTTGACAATGTTCATCGCTGTTGTGCCAGGACCGCAACCCACATCAATGACCGTGGCATTTTCTCCTAGTTTGGTCCAAGGGTACTCGTGAATCAAGCTGTTGACGGTCGTGCTCTGAAATTAGCTCTTTCGGGATACCAATATACATTTAACCAGTTCACTCCAGAACCAACATCGTGAAGAGCTTGTGAATTTTCTGGCTCTATCAACCAACCGAAAAAGTCCTTCTTAGTATCAAAAGCAAACACAAACGGCGCATCCTCCGGCTTGAATGAGAAGGCTGTTTTCGGATCTTCCAGAGAAGCGAGTAGCCCATTTGCTGCGCGCTGATTTGCAGTCATCCTAACTTGTCACTCCAAAGAAAAAGTCAGTGTATACGAGAATCGCAAGAATTCTTTCGCTTGAGGTTTCTTGACCATGGCATAACTGTGTCGATTATTGGAAAAGACTCCTGATGCAGATTCAACAAAGATATGTCGATTGGTAAGGAGACGCAATATGCAACCTGCACATTAGCATATACAACCTCAATAGAGAACCTAATTTGTGTTCGTCCGTTTTATAGAGTTTTGACAATTTACTCAATTCAATGCTACCCCCCGCATCTTCAATCGCGTCTGCAATTCCCCATTCGACGGCAACTCGAAGTGCTTGATTTTCGGCTCCTGAGAGGGCAATGTTGAGCAATTGGATTTTCGAAGGTTGCAATAGACTCACCAGTGTCTGCGCATCCGTTATGATCTTTTGAAACGCGTTGAAAGCGGGTTGAGGTGGATAGAAGTCGTCCAAGAGGGAAGACGGTTTCGCTTCATGTAAATGAGGAAGTTGGGATGGTTCCAGTGACTTGACCACCAGTTGAACCTGTTCAGTGATCGATGCAGCTAATTCTTCAAGTAGTGACCGTTCAGACATTGTCGAGTAGGTTCCCAGAGGAATGTCGGTACATCCAGTGGCATCATAAAGGATTGTGGCATTGCTCGGGGCTTGAGCATCCGGGAAAGATTCGCGGTCACGTGTGAGGGGAAAATTCACGTGTGTGGGGTAGTTCCTACACCGTCCCCGTGTCTCCCGGAAATTGAGAGCCCGTCGGTAAAGAATGCTTACTTGGCGGGTTCAATGTCAGTGTGTTGGAATTTCCATGTAGCAACATCTCAGGAGCCTGGGACTGAGTCAATTTAGGCCAAATCTGTCCAATTTAATGCTGCTTGTAAGTCCATCTGACGACTCTATTTTAATACGATCTTGAATTATAAGACTTTAATTGCGGCAGATTTTGCAACTTGACGTGACACATCATCCCAGCGATTCTCAAATTCCTGTTCAGCATCACTGGGAGTTAGTTTGATTGTAGAAAGATGTTACTGATTCCATAAAAATGTGTTATCTAGCGTCTGACTCGCTCCATCGAATACCCCAGATTGCTCGGCGTCACTATGCGCTCGATGCCATTTATCTCTCTGAGTTTCCCCCGACTTTTGGGCAATTTTTACCCTTTCGTATCGTATCTTTTCCCAAGTCCTTGTCGCCAAAGGGACATTATCTGCACCAGCCGCTTTGAGACACAATGCGATAGTGGCGCTATCCTCAATTGCTTGAGAAGCTCCTTGGGTTGAAGTGGGTAAAAATGGATGTGCGCTATCTCCAAGTAATATTATCTTTCCAGATTTGGAAACCCACTAGGCATTAGGCTAGATTGAAGAACAAAGTACCGTTGGAAGAGGATCGCGATAGACTAGTTTCCAATCAATGCACTCTTCGCACCTATCCACTACTTTTTGGAAAATGGGGTCCCATCCCTTTAGTAATTGCTTGACGTCGTCCATATTTCCTGGGACAGCCCAACCTTCATCGACATCTGCCTCATCTTTGTGTGTTAAAACCCAATTGATCTCCTTCCCATTTCGTAAACTCGTTACAAAACCATGCATATCTGGTCCTATCCAAACATTGATATAATCTGCTTTGCTGAAGTGGGAGATAGCGGGATCATCTTTCACTCGTTCTGCCGGGAAAAAGGCGCGATATACAGCATACCCACTTGATTTCGGTTTATCTTCGTATCCTAGAACTGCAGTTCGTGCTGCGCTCTTCACACCTACATGTCAGATCGCAACATCGCGGAGTATTACCATCTGCTCCGATGATAATATCGCCGTAAATCTCTTCACCCGACGCTAGGACGATACTTGGTTTAGTATCGTCATATCTCTCAACTCGCACTCCCATTCGAATATCCGCTCCCATCTTCCTAGCATGATCAAACATGATCATATGAAAATCCCTACATTAACTCAGTAGCAAGCACAATAGTACCCACGATGTCCGATAAGACTCGGGATGTCCGCATCTGTCCCCGTGCTTTGTGAGATAATCTCTTCCCCCGTGTTCCAGTGTCGAACCACCATTGTCTTGGCGCGACACGATATCGCTTGCATTTCCTCTCCCATTCCCCATCTCATCAAAAGTCTCGATGCATTGGGTCCAAAACCAATACTATCACCGAGCTTCAAGGTCAGCTTGCCGCAATGAAGATGTTACTCTCATAAACTCTGGTGCTTGTTCAAAACAGATTACATCGAATCCTTGCCTGCGACATGCGATTGCTGCAGAAAGTCCGCCATAACCAGCGCCAACAATAATTACTCTCATCGCTGATGCTGCTGCGGTTGAGGGAAGAGCTATGCCCCATGTTAACGATTTTGAGGCTTAATATTTTCTTCGAGTCTCTGGAATTTGGGGGGCGAGGGGTGAGGGGACATAAATTAGGGCCGATCGCGGGCCACAGGTGGGGTCTGGCGGAGAAATCAGCGGAATAGTTGCCTAGTTCGGTCAAATTGACCCCTACTTATTTGCGACCTTTACGTAGTGTACAACTCTAAGGCTCGATTTGTGCCTTGCGCAAACACCATGATGTCGTCTGGACTTGGTGTTACGAAACTCTATCCTAGTGCTCCAGCAGTCGTTCCAACGCACCGCTGCCATTCACATCCACAGCATGAATGCCTTGATATCCGTCTCTAGAGCCATTGAGTCCCTCATCGATGATGGAGGCAAGTCGTTCCGCCACGGTTCGGCAGACTCTGATCAATAATCTGGTAACTGCACAATTAGTGTTGATTCAGATACTGAAGCTTTACTCCCCCAAATGAAGGTCGCTTCGTAACTGAAATTCACCATGGCAAATCGCAGACTTAGAAGCTTCCCTTGCCCATCCAGAGTAGTTTCAGAGAGTAAATCACCCAACAATGTGACGAATTTCTCCTCTTCAGAATGGCTCACAGTACCCTTTTTCTCAATAGAATGGAGCCACTGTAAAAGAAATAGACCTAGATTAGAGTTATGCAATTAAGTTTCTCACCTATTTCGAACGTGTTGAACATTTGCTCAGTACTCCAAGTCAGCGGGGCAGTGCGAGCCAAGAGCCTTGCACCCAATTTAATGTTGAGTTGAATCAATGCGCATGCCGAAGCAAGGGCACGAATCTTTTCAGGTCCGCTGGGAAGTTCCTCCTGATCCAATATGCGGGTAGCCTCATCCATCAACGTTTCCTCCTCGACAGATAGCAACATTGCCTTGATCCTAACTAGTCAAAAATCTGTAACGAAAACAATTGTACCGTGAATAATCTTGAACCCGTCGAATTGCGGCCACTCGATATACAGCCGCTGCATTAAACGCCATAGCACCCATTGAACCCGTTTGTCCGGTGGGTCTACTTTTCGGGTCTGCCTGCCAGACTCTCTGCCAGGCGTCTAATGCAACGTCGATGTTCGAGAAGTCGATAATTGTATTGGGTATTTGTGAAGCTCGGTGTTTCTCCAGTACTGCAGCAAGAATTGCCACAATCATGATGTAACCCCCATACTCACTGTAGCGAAGTGTATCATTGTCGCCCCGAAAAAGTTGTTCAAAGGCTGTCTGGGCGTATGGAGTTGGTGGACAGGATCCCGACGTTTTAAGAAGAAACCAATTTTCTGCTGTTTCTGCCGACCATTCTTCTTCAGAACATGGGAGATTGAAATTTAGATCTGAAAGACTTAGGGATGTGGGTATATTGTATAGAGTTCGCATTTGTATTAGACAGCAGAATGCCATGAATACCGTCCTACATCAGTCAGATCAAGTTCGTGAGACTTTGGGACCTGCGAAATTCCTCTTCTTTGATCCATGCTCGCCAGCCCGAAAGCTGAATTGGCGAGCCGGTCGGTACAGTCGCTTTATATCCTAGAAGACTCTACTTGTGAGCTATTTTGAAGCACTATGCTAGGTACCCTCTCTAGAGTAAGATGGAGTCCAATATTTTTATTGAATAAGAACGATCCACCATTCCAAGAAGCGAAAAGAAGACACAGTAAGATTGTCTGAATGAGATGCGTCGGGACTTGATGTGTCCCAAGTCTCTCGAGTTCCTATTATAAGCACCGAATTTGACTATGAGGAGAACAGCGAAAAGCAGATCCGAGGCAATGCAGTGTAATTTGACCCCATGTTCCTTCTCAAAACAATATTCGGCGCCAAAACCACTCAGAACGAGTAACAGCGGTAACTCCAGTTCATTCAGATCCAGAGTTGGCAGATGGAAGAATCGCAAATGTGTATTCACAGAGTACATGTACGCTTGCACATATCGATTCAAAACGGCGCTTCGAAGGATCTGATGATTTCCACGCAGTATGCGAGTCTAAATTCAGCCAAATAATATATTACGAGATACCGCTACTTGAAGCCGAACAATTTCATCAAGTCTATTCGCCCATCGAGTTTCGTCAAGTTCCTTCCAAAGATGGTCATTTGCTGTTGAAGTGCTGTTATTTTCAAACGACGAAGCACTGAAAGCTTTGGGTGTTCGAAGAAACGGATTTGGCGAAAATATCAGATGACCAGACGACATGTCTGCCCATCGTGGGGAAAGGAGTTCGGGAGCAATATCTCCTTGATATTCCAAAAAGGAGAGATCTATCAGTTGGTCGAACTGAATGTTCATATCTCGTTGATCGAAAGCATCCACGGTTTGAGAGAGTTCCTGGTCTGGTTGCCAAGAAGCCTGGATAAGAGCGGTCGAAGTATCAGAGGCAACATCTTGCATTGGAATTCGTGATTCTTCAGAACCGACTTCTGATGATTCCCACTGACTGTTGGATCGTACTGAATCAGCAGATGGGAATGTCGCGTCAGTGTGTCTCATCGTAGTCGATTGTTGCGACGTGTCGACATCGGACAATGAATAAGTTATGTTTCCTGACTCGGTTCCTGTTGATGGTTCAAGCAGCCCGGAATTTTCGACAGTCCTTTGTTGCGCTAAGGAGCCCACAGAAG
>Ga0335073_10016162_pt1 | contig 10427 bp, 7 predicted proteins | sample Lox_Sample_22_FD_207093 | JGI IMG/M metagenome (GOLD analysis project Ga0335073, IMG submission 207093) | Soil microbial communities from Loxahatchee National Wildlife Refuge, Florida, United States - Lox_Sample_2.2 | ecosystem: Environmental > Terrestrial > Soil > Wetlands | place: USA: Florida...
AAGGGAACCCACGGGGCGGGGGTCTCGGTCTCGCCGTTCTGGCCGTTGGGGTTCGGGACGGGATGCGAGGGCGACGTAGCCGAGTAGATCATGGACGGATCGGTGTCGTGGCCGGGAGTCACGGGGTAGCTATCGTCGTTGACCGGGTCGGTCCAGTAGGCGAAGGACTCGGCCGAGTCCACGCCCGTATTGCCGGGGTTGTAGGTCTCGTAGTCGTTGGCCAAGCCCATGCCCTGGCGATCGCCGTAGAGACCGGTGTAGTCGGTCAGCGAGTCGTCGGCGGTGTGGGCGATCAACGGTGTGTGCTCGTTGCTGTTGAGGGTGCCGTAGTCCTCGATGAAGTTGAGCAGCGCCGGTAGCTGCTCCATGTCTGAGGGAACGTTCGGGTTGTCCCGGTTGTAGTGGACGTTGTCAAAAAAGACCTCGACCACGTGCTGGACCCCGTTGCCGAGGGCACACCCTGCGGTGGCCAGGACGTGAGGCGACTGCTGCGACGAAGGGCGGGAAGCCGCCCCCGAGGCCGCCGCTCCGGCGGTGGCCGCGGACATGGCGATCACCAGCAGGCCGGCCGCACCCGTGACCCGGCCCAGAGTCCCCATTCGCCTCATGTTGCCCTCCTCCTCAGCTCCTCTGCAGAGCCATCAAACCGGACGATAAAGAGGACGTACCCCGGGCAGGCAAACACCGAGTGAACTAGGGACCAAGCTTCGCCGTACTTCAGATGAGGGTTTGCCCTTGGGCGCCGCTGACCGCCGATGGGCGATCGGCGGGTTCCCGTCCGGAGCTGTCGATTCTTCCCGCGGCTGGCCGGTCTCCGAATTGCTAAGCACCTGGTCAAACCGCATTTTTGGTCAGGTTTGTGGTGTGAGCACACCCTTCCAAATGTGGGGTGCCCACCATGGCCGCCACCGGAGCGACGGCTCAGACTCCCTTGCAGGCCTCAGGCCACGACAAATACGCAAAGAAAAGGAGCAGTCACCATGAAGATCCGCAACCGCCAGCGCACGAGCAAGTCCGCCCGAGTCATCAGCGCCCTCGGGATGACCGCCGCCGTCGCCACTGGAGGGGTCCTGGCTGCCGCCGGCTCAGCCCACGCCAGCCCCACGTCCTCCTATTCGTTCAGCACCCTGAACAACAGCAACGACCTGACCTTCAACCAGCTGCTCGGTATCAACAATCACGGGGTTATCGCCGGTTACTTCGGCTCCGGCCAAGCCGGACATCCGAACAAGGGCTATTACCTGCTACCGGGCAACCAACGGCCTCGTTACAACCAGCTCGACTACCGGGTGGAGAACTTCCCGGGTTCTACCCAGACCCAGGTCACCGGGCTCAACGACGGGAGCACGCAGGTCGGGTTCTACTCGCCGACCAACACCGGCACCGACGCCAACCTGGCGTGGTACTCGACCGATGACGGGTTGACCTTCCAGCCCGTAACCGTTCCGGCCGACACGACCCCCTCCTCGCCGGCGGTCACCCAGCTGCTCGGTGTCAACGATCACAACGAGGCGGTTGGCTTCTACAACGACGCCGCCGGCCTGAGCCACGGCTTCACCTACAGCATCCGGACCGGGTCCTTCAGCTACACGACCATCCCCGGAACCGACCCGGCCACCACCTCCGTGACCGATGCGGCCATCAACGACTGGGGTCAGATCGCCGGCTCCTTCACCCCTTCAGGTGGGAGCACCGAGTCGTTCCTGACGACCCGCCACGGTGTCATCACCCTGAGCGTCCCCGGCGCCTCGAGCACGACGGCCCTCGGAGTGAACGACTCCGGTGAGGTGGTGGGCATCTTCGCCAACTCGAGCGGGACCCACGGCTTCACCTGGACCCGTCACGGCGGCTTCACGACCATCGATGACAATGCCAGCAATGCCATGCCCGGTACCACCAATGTCAACGGTGTGAACGACCGCGGCCAGCTGGTTGGGTTCTACACCGACACGGCCGGCAACGTCGACGGCATGTTGGTCACCCCCAGCTATTAAACCGGCTCCGGCTTTCCGGCCGTTCCAGGTAGCCCGGGCGTCTGGTACGCCCGGGCTACCGTCGTTCCCCGGCCGGTCAGATAGTGGACGAGGCGTAGATGCTGTGGGCGGAGTTGATCACCCACGGGTTTCCGATCGGGCCGGCGGCGATGCTCACGGCGCCGCCCGGCACGTTGACCCAGGCGCTGCCGTTCCAGCGGTAGATCCCGTAGCCGCCGCCCGTTGGGATGGTGCCGATGACCCAGGGTGTTCCGTTGGCGCCGACGGCGATGTCAGTGGCGCCGCCGGGGTACTTGGCCCAGGCGCTGCCGGTGTAGTGGTAGATGCTGTGGGCCGAGTTGATGACCCAGGGGTTGCCGTCGGGACCGACGGCAATGCTCACGGCACCGCCCGGCACGTTGACCCAGGCGGAGCCGTTCCAGCGGTAGATCCCGTACCCGCCTCCGGTTGGGATGGTGCCGATGACCCATAGCGTCCCGTTGGCGCCGACGGCGATGTCAGTGGCGCCGCCGGGGTACTTGGCCCAGGCGCTGCCGGTGTAGTGATAGATGCTGTGGGCCGAGTTGATCACCCACGGGTTGCCATCGGGGCCGACCGAGATTCGCACCGCCGCGCCACCGGCTCCGGCCCACGCGCTGCCCGTCCATTTGTAGATCCCGTATCCGGCGGACCCGGCGTTGGTGCCGACGACCCACGCCGCCCCGTTAGCCCCAACGCTTATGCGGGTCGCCGCGCCTGGAAGCAGCCCGAAGTCCGGCGCAAACGTGCCGGTGACTGCGTATCCGTGCCGGTCGAGCATCAGGCAGATGCCGACCGTGGTGCAAGAGGCGGCACTGAAATAGGTGTCGTTGGTGAGGCTGGTGTCGGGATTGATAGTGTCGAAGCCCCAGGCGGAGGCTCCTCCGATCGGATTCACCGATGGCAGGGTGTCCCCGTAGCCGTCGAGGGCCATACAGAGGTGAGCGCTGGCGCAGGACACCGCGGAAATGTCCACACCGTTGACGAGCGCCACCGGCGCGTTCCAAACCCGACCGGCGGGATTGGTTGACGTGATCACCCGTCCCGCCCGGTCGCCGGCCACACACTCGGTTGCTGTGGGACACGAAACTGAGAAGATCGGGATGGCGGGGTCCACACTCGTCGAGGTCCATGTTGGAGTCGCGGCGGCCGGGTTGGTGGACTCGATCACGTTTCCAGATTCATCCGCGACCACACACAGCCCGGTCGTGGGGCACGAGATCGTGTCGAGTCCGTCGGAGCTGGCGCTGTCTACGGACGTTGGAGTCCCCCAGATGTAGCCGTCCGGGTTGGTCGAGATGACGACCTTCCCGGAGTTGTCGCCGGCCACACACAGGGAGGCGCCGGATACGCACGAGAGCGACCACAGGGGGGTGGTGCCGTCGACGTCAGTGGTCGTCCAGGTCGCGCTCGGCCCGCTACTCGGGTTGGTCGACGTGAGCACGTTTCCGTGCTGGTCCACGGCCACGCAGAGGTTCACGGTCGGGCACGACACGGCGTTCAACCCATAGGACGGATCCACCAAAGTATGTGTCCAGGTTGGTGGTGACGCGAACGGGTTCGTCGAGATCAGCACGTTGCCGCCGTTGTCGAAAGGATAGGAGTCGACGGCAACGCAGAGATTCACGGATGGGCATGAGGTGCCGTCGAGGTTGCCGGTTGTATCGGAAGTCGCCGTGCTGCTCCACGAGGTACCTCCGTTGATCGAGGTGAAGACGTTCCCGTCCGCGTCTGCGGCGACGCACAGGCTTGTGCTCGGACAGGTCATCCCGTATAGGCCGTTGGCCGCGGCATCGACTGCAGGAACAGCAGTCCAGGACGACGGTCCCCCGGTAGGGTTGGTGGAATAGAGGATGCTGCCGGTGGCCTGGTCGGTCGCGACGCACAAAGTTGTAGTCGGACAGGAGACAATGCCGAGGAGATCGGTCCCGGCGACGTCGGCGGGGGTCCAGGTGGGAGGCGCGGCGCCCGCGTTGGTCGATGTGATCACATTGCCCTGGGCGTCGGTCGCCACACACGTCGAGGACGTGACGCAGGAGACCCCCTCCATGGCGTTGGTCCCGTCTTCGTTCGTAACTGTCCAGGTCGGAGTGGGGCTTCCAGGGTAGGTGGACGTGATCACGTTGCCGTCCCCGTCGACCGCCACGCAGAATCCGATTCCGATTGAGCAGGACACGTCGTTGATCGCCTCGGTGCCGTCGACGTTGACCTTCGTCCATGTCGACGAGGCCCCGAGAGTGGGATTAGTGGAGATAACAACATCGCCCACGTCGTCCACGGCTACACAGAGCTCCGTTGACGCGCACGAGACGTTTAGAAAGACGTTCGGTGACCCGTCGCTATTGGTGTCGACTGCGAACTTGTGGCTCCAGGCCGTGGAGCCGCCGTTCGGATCGGTTGACATGAACACATCACCGAAGGCGTCAACCGCCACGCACAATATGCCGTCGCTGTTCGTGCAGGATACGCCGTCCAGGCCGTATCCCCAAGTGGAGTAGATGGTGGTCACCTGCCACGCTGAGGGTCCACCCGTCGGGTCGGTAGACGTAACCAGGTTGCCGGCATTGTCCACTCCCACGCACAGGAGGTCTGGGCTCGGGTTGCAGGAGATTGCGTTGAAGATGAGCGGATCCGAGTTGTCGATCTGCACCTGCCCGGAGTACGAGACGGGAAGACCGCCGCCGGCGGCCACCGCCGGGATCACCGCGCTCGAAGTCCGGTCGAGCGCAGCCGCGACGCGGGCCGAACTGGCGGTCATGGCTCCGCCGGCCGCCCGCAATGGCGCCGGGCCAGGACGAACTGTGTTCACAGGCGTGGTCGTATTAGTCGGAGCGACGGCCCTGGTCGGAGACGCGGCTGCCGAAACGGTCGAGATGCCGATCAGCGATATGACCAACACGCTCGCCGCGAGCACCCGATGTCGCCAGGCGCGGCCCTGGGCCGAGGTTCGCCCCCGAGGCTCCAAATCGGCATCTGGGAAGGATGGGAGATCGTCTACGGAGCGTGTGTGACGCACAGGCTTCTCCTTCGGAAAGTTACTGACGGGTGGCTCATCGGGTTGAGTCTCGGCTGCGCCGGTCGAGCATCGGTAAAGCGGTGGTAAAGAGGGTTCCGCCGTCCGCCGGCGGCGCCCCCGGGGCGCGACAGGTCGCCCCGAGAAGCCGACTTCTTCATGCCTGTCTCCCCCTGCTAGTTGATTAGTGGATCCGCTTTATAGCAGGCGGCTCAAAACATCGCAATGATTCCGACGAGTCCTCAATCCGGGTTGAGGCTCGACAGCATCGGCGCCGTGGTCGCCACCACTACCGGTGCCCGCCGGATGCCTCCGGGAATGATCCGACCCGCCAGGCGGGAGGTGGCGGCCACCGCTTCGAAGGCCAGGGCGCGGACCGGGTTCCAGTCGAAGCCGAGGTCGCGGCGAAGATGCGCCGGGAGCTGACCGGCTGTGATGGTCTGCATGATCTCGCCCGAGACGACATTGAGTGGAAACGGGACCGGGGGCCGCCGCACGTAGCCGGCGACGGTGCAGGCGACGTCGGTCGGAAGCAGCTCCGCGTCCACCATGTCACCGAAGTAGGTGCCGAAGTCGCTCCAGGTCTCCGGGCAGGCGCCGGCGGGCACCCCGCAGGCGTAGGCGACCAGCTTCCACTCGGAGTACAGCTCCTCCAGTTCGGTCTCGGTCAAAGGGCGCACAAAGCGTTCATGGGAGCGGACCAGGCAGTCGCCCAGGGTGGCCCACACCCACAGCAACAGATCGGGATCGAGGGCCTGGTAAGGCGAGCCGCTCTCGGTCGTGCCCCTGATCTCGGCGTGCCTGCGACGAAGCTGACCGGCGGCCCGCCTCGATCGAGGCGGATCGGCGAACGTCAGGGAGGTGACGACCGCGAGGGTTCGCAGCAGGCGCACCCACGGTCGCGACTGGTAGTCCGAGTGCTGGGCTACACCGGCGGCCACAGAGGGATGCGCGACCTGCAGGAGGAGCGCCCGAGGACCGCTGGTCAACAGGAGCGACGGCTCGGCCGCCACCCGGAACAGGACGCTGCGGCGCGATAAGGGCAGCCCGTTGGTCACAGAGGCCACGGAATCGAGTCAAGCACCGGGGCAGCCTCAAATGGCGGACCCGCCGTTCCGTCACTGTGCTCCGGTAACGTCAAAGTCATGGGGGACCACGACCTCAGTTTCAAGACCGCCCGCTCCCTGGCCGCAGCCATCAGGGCCAGGGAGGTCAGTCCCCTCGAGGTCCTTGACGCCACCCTGGCTCGCATCGACGGGGTGAACGGCGAGGTCAACGCGGTCATCTGGCGCAACGACGATGAGGCCCGGGCGGCGGCTGCGGAGGCGACCAAGGCAGTGACCCGGGGTGACGACCTGGGGCCATTCCACGGCGTCCCGATCCCGATCAAGGACCTGACCAAGGTGGCCGGCTGGCCCGTCACCTACGGTTCGTGGGCTGCGCCCGCCGGGCTGTCGGACGAGAGCGAGCTGATCGTTGAGGCCTTCAAGCAGGCCGGATTCATCCTCACCGGACGTACCAATACCCCCGAGTTCGGCCCCATAACCGCCGCCGAGAACGACCGTTACGGCATCTCCCGCAATCCTTGGAACCTCGACCGGACCCCCGGCGGGTCGAGCGGAGGCGCCGCCGCCGCCACCGCCGCTGGCATGTACAGCGTGGCCCACGCCAACGATGGTGGTGGTTCCATTCGCATCCCGGCGTCGTGCTGCGGCCTGGTCGGCCTGAAGGCGAGTAGGGGCCGGGTCCCGGCCCGAATGACGTCGTGGGAAGGCGGGGCCGTGGAAGGGGTGGTGACCCGCGACGTGGCCGACACCGCCGCCATACTCGATGCGACGTGCGGTCCGGACCTGGGCCAGTGGTACAACGCCCCGGTGCCGGAGCGTCCCTTCCTGGGTGAGATCGGGGCCGACCCGGGGCGTCTGCGGGTGGGCCTCCTGGACGAGGCGCCGCTCGGGTTGGCGATGGATCCGGGGTGCGCCCAGGCGGCCACGGAGGCGGCGGCCGCCCTGGAGAAGCTGGGACACCACATCGACCACGTCAGCTACGTCGTGCCGAGTGAGTTCATCGAGTACTTCCTGAACGTGGTCAACTCCGGCTTGGCCGACTATGACGGTGTGGATTGGGAGCGGGTGGAACCGCACGTGAAGGCCAACCGGCAGGCCGCCATGGCGGTTGACAGCCTCACCTACGTGCGTTCGGTCCACCAGCTCCAGCGCTTGTGCCGGCAGATCGTGGGCCGGTGGGTGAGTGAGTTCGACCTGCTGGTCAGCCCCACCATGACTATCGAGCCGCCCCGCGCCGGCGAGATCCTGGCCGCCGTCCACGGCGGCGCCGACGGAGGGGGACCGGCCCTGCAAGTGTTCCAGATGGCCGTGCTGACCTCGGGTTTCAACATGACCGGGCAACCGGCGATTTCGCTCCCGACCCACATGACCGAGCAGGGAATACCGATCGGGGTGCAACTGGTCGGAGGGCCGTGGGATGAAGCCCGGCTGCTTCAGGTAGCGGCGCAGCTCGAGGAGGCCCTGCCCTGGGCTGACCGGCGGCCGCCCCTGTCGGTGGGGTAAGAGGGTCGGCCTCGAGCACGGTGAGCGAGGAACCGCTACCTGATCCCCACCGGTCCGGGACCGGCCACGATCACCGACACGCCCACGTCCACGCGGTAACGCCCGAGTCCGACCGGCGCTATCTGCTCATCGCCCTGAGTCTGATCGTGGCGTTCATGGTGGGCGAGATCGTGGCCGCCGTCGTGGCTGGGTCGGTCGCTCTCCTGGCCGACGCCGGCCACATGCTGACCGACGCCGGTGCCCTGGGAGCGTCCCTCTGGGCGGCCCACCTGGCCGCCCGGCCGGCGAGCGGCCCCATGACCTTCGGCTTCAAGCGAGCCGAGATCTTGTCGGCGGCCGTGAACGGGGTGACTCTCGCCACCGTGGGAGCCGTCATCTTCGTAACTGCCATTGACCGGCTCATACACCCGATCCACGTGCGGGGACTGCTGGTCTCGGTGGTGGCCGCGGTAGGCGTGCTGGTGAACCTGGCGGCCACGAGCGTCCTGGCCCGGGCCAACCGTGATCGTCTCAACGTGGCCGGCGCCTTTGCTCACCTCACAACCGACCTGTGGGCGTTCATCGGCACGTTCGTGGCCGGCGTCATCATCCTGCTGACCGGGTTCGACCGGATCGATCCGATCGCCTCCCTGGTGGTCGTGGCCCTGATGGCCCGGGCGTCGTGGCAGCTGCTCCGCCGGTCGGGCCGGATATTGCTGGAAGCGGCGCCGGAGGACTTCGACCTGGATGAGGTCCGCAGCCACATGCTCGAACTGCCCGAGGTCGCCTCCGTCCACGACCTGCATGTCTGGGTGGTCACATCCGACCTGCCGGCCGTCTCCGCCCACGTCGTGGTCGCCGATTCGTGCTTCGACACCGGGAAGGCACCCCAGGTGCTGGACCAGCTCCAGGCCTGCCTGGCCGGCCATTTCGACGTCGAACACTCGACGTTCCAGCTCGAGCCCGCCGGCCATGTCGACCATGAAACCCATCAGCACGACTGAAGGTCCGAACGGCGGACCGGTTCAACCGGTGATCGTTACTCCCTTGCGCCGTAGGCGCTCGAGAGTGTCGTAGGTGGCGGCCGATTCGACGTCGGAGGTGAGCGGTGCGAGCACCCGTGTCGCCAACCCCGCCTTTACCGCGTCCAGTGCGGTGGCCTTGACGCAGAAGCTGGTGGCGATGCCCACTATGTCGACACCGTTCACATCACCGTCCTGCAGCACTTCGACCAGGTTTCGGCCTTCGCCGTCGTGGCCCTCAAACCCGCTGTAGCCGGCTTCGTACTCCCCGCTCGAAACGACCACGACATGCTCGGGGAGCCGGAGATCGGGATGCCAATCGGCTCCTTCGGTGCCGGCGACGCAGTGAACCGGCCAGGTCTCGACGTAGTCGGGCTCCTGCCCCGGCGGGGCGAAGTGCGAGCCGGGGTCGATGTGCCAGTCCCGGGTGGCCACGACCAGCCGATAGGCATCGCCGGCGGCGTCGATCAGGTCGGTGATTCCGGCGGCCACTGCCTCTCCGCCCGGTACGGCCAGGCTGCCTCCCTCGCAGAAGTCGCGCTGAACGTCAACAACGATGAGCGCCGTATTCCTCGCGGCCATGGGGCCAAGCTATCGCTAGACGGCGTTTCGGCATAGCCTCCATAGCGGAGGTGGTTCGATGCAGGAGGTAGCCGAGACGGTTCGGGCAGAAGTGGGTCGGGGCCGTGCCGCGGTGATCGGGCGGGTGATCGACGTGAAGGGATTCTCCACCCTGCCCGTGGATGAACTGGTGGCGATCTGTCCTGACGGTTCGCAGCACGGCGATCTACTCGGACGGCCTGGAGCCCAAAAGCTGGGGGCGGCAGCCGCCGAGATGTTCGGGTCCGAGGCCGACGGTCTGCGGTCCGTAGGCATCGAAATCCACGGCAAGGAAGTGGAGGAGGTCGGGCTGGCCTGCGGAGGCCGGGCCGAGGTCCTGCTCCAACCGGTTCAATCCATACCGCCGGAACTGTGGGAGCTTCTCGCCTCGCGAGCCCCGGCCGCCCTCATCACTCGGATCGAAGGACCCGGCGCCGGGACTTCAGCCGTGGTGCTCGATCGCAGTGGGCGCAGCTGGGGTGAGCTGGCCGGCGGTCCGGCGCCGGCCCGGCTTCGTGATGACGCCCTGGCCCTGCTTCTCGGCGGGCGCTCGTCTCAGCGGCGCGTGGAGGACGAGGACGGAGTGGTTCTCATCGACGCCTGGGTCCCGACTCCGCGGCTGGTGGTCGTGGGGACGGGCGAGGTGGTCGCGGCCATCGCCGCCCAGGCCGACTTGCTCGGGTGGGAGACCCGGGAGACCGACGAGGTGGACCAGGTCGGGGACCTGCTCGACCGGGCCGGGGCCACCGCGGCGCTGATCGTGCTCAGCCACGACCCGCACGTCGACGGGCCCAGCCTGGCGGCCGGGTTGGCCCGGGGGACGCCGTACATCGGAGCCATGGGCTCGCGGTCGACCCAGTCCCGCCGAGCCGAGCGTCTCCTCGCCGACGGGGTCAGCCCCGATGACCTGGCCCGCATCCACCGCCCGATCGGGCTCGACCTGGGCGGCCGGCGGGCGTCCGAGGTGGCGCTGGCCATAGCGGCCGAGATCCTGGCCTGCCATTGCGGGCGGGATGGGCGGCCGCTCACGGATACGACCGGTCCCATCCACGACCGACCGGGCGTTACGACGAGCTGATGGCCTACGGCCGACCCCGGCCGGTGCGGTACCGCTGAATGAGACTGTTGGTGGAGCTGTCGTGGTGCAGCCCCGGAGCGGCGTCCGACGTCAGCTCGGGCACGATCCGCTGCGCCAGCGCCTTGCCGAGTTCGACGCCCCACTGGTCGAAGG
>Ga0335073_10016163_pt1 | contig 10426 bp, 10 predicted proteins | sample Lox_Sample_22_FD_207093 | JGI IMG/M metagenome (GOLD analysis project Ga0335073, IMG submission 207093) | Soil microbial communities from Loxahatchee National Wildlife Refuge, Florida, United States - Lox_Sample_2.2 | ecosystem: Environmental > Terrestrial > Soil > Wetlands | place: USA...
CCGCCGGGCCCGCGACCCCGGCGGGCAGGGTCAGCGGCGGCCAGTTCTGCGCGCATACCCCCAAGCACCGCGACTGCCCCTGGCGGTCGGGCATGTAGGCATACAGGGTAAAGCCCTGCCCGTCGGCGAGCACCCGCCCGGCCCCGGGGATCACGGTCGTCATCACCTCCCAGGCCGGCCCGGCGGCGGCGACGGGCCTGGCCGCGGCGCAGGCGGCAAGGCAGGCACCCGCGGCGCAGGCGAGCGCGGCCAGGCACGCGTTCCTGGCGGCTCTCACGTCAGGTGGAGGAACCGTACTGGATCGGCACGTTGATGGCCTGTTCGCTGACCCATCCCGAGGACGCGGCCCCGGTCGCCCAGACGGTCAGGATCGATCCGCGCGAAGCGAGCGCCTCGACCTGGCCGCCAGCGCCGACGGCCAGCACCTGGCTGCCGGAAGGCAGCGCAGGAAGCCCCCGCCACGTGCTCCCCGGGCCGGGTAGCACCTCCCCGTGCCCGCCGGACAGCACCAGTCCCGCCGCGCCGCCGGGACCGAACGACGCCGACAGCACCTGCTTTCCCCCGGTTCGCAGTCCCGGGGACAGCTGCCAGCGCCCGGAGCCGATCGCGGTCCAGGCGGCCACGACGGTGGCCGCGGACCCGGCGCCGGCCGACAGCAGCGCCAGCTGACGGCCGCCGGAGGTGGTCAGGCGCAGCACCGTCACGGGTTGGCCGGCCAGAGAGGCAGGCAGCGCCGGGCCGGCCGCCTGCCATTGCCCCGCGTCAAGAGCGAAGATCCCCGCCGCGCCGACCTTGGTGCAGGCGCCGGCCACCATGGGGATTCCGGCCGGGCTGAAGGCGACCGCCGTGAGTGCACTCAGCCCGCAGGCCCGCCCTGGCGCCGAATTGGCCACCGACCGCGTCCGGGCCAGCGCGGTCCACTGGGAACCGCCGGACCGTGATAGTTCGACCGCACCGGGAACGAGGGCGATGAGGTCACCGCTCCCTGCCGCGACGGCCAGCGCGTCAGGGACATCGGACAACCCGGCGGCGGCCGCCCCCGTCGCCCAGTGCGCCCCGTCGTCCGAGGTGCTGGTCAGCGGGGAGAACGTGATCAGCTGACTGGGCCGGAACCCGGTCACCAGGGACCGGCCGCCGGTGCCGGCCAGGAGCAGGCCGCCGTTGTCGGCCATGCCAGGCGGGGTGACCAGCCGCCAGCTGTCCGCCCCGGAAGCCCCGGCCGGCCGGACGAACAGCTGCCAGAAGTTGTTGTAGTCGGCGGCTGACCCGCCCATCTGCACGGTCGCCCAGGTCCCTGCCGCCGAGTCGAGGGAGAGCGCGAGCGACGGGGGCGGCGCCGGCGGGGGCGCGGCGGTTACCCGTGTTTGCTGTGTGCTGCATGCCGCTAGGGCCGTGACCGCCAGGATGACTGCCCCGAGCAGGCCCAGTCGTTTCACGACGCCCCCAGGTACTGGCGGGCCGCGCCGGCCAGCATGGCCGCGTACGAGGCCTGAGTCGCGCTCGTGCCCGGTCCCGGGTCGTCCTCGAATTCCTCGCGGACATTCCCTGAGGGGTCGATCACGTAGGCGACCTCGGTGTGCCCGACCATGGACCCGCCGGGCTCAACCTCAGAGTCGATGCCGTAGTCCGCCCACACCTGCCGGAGGGTCGCGGACGACCCGGTCAGGAACCGCCAGTTCGGCACCTGGGACAGCCCTTCCTGCCGGGTGAAGGCCTCGGTGTAGACCCGCTGGTAGAAGACAGGGTTGGCGGCGATGGCGACAAGCTCGACCCGGCTCGCGCTTGGTCCGAGGAGCTGTCCGGCGGCACGGAACTCCTGCGCGATCAACGGACAATCGCTGGTGCATACCGGGTCAAGGAAGGTCAGCAGGACTACCTTGCCGCGCAGGGTGGCCGGCGTCACCGTGCGGCCGTTCTGGTCCGTGAGCCGGAAGTCCTTGGCGGGATAGTCCATCGGCGCCACTGACCCGGACAGCGACTGGGCAAGGATCGTCGACGCTCCGGTATTCGCCTGCGCCGCCGCCATCGGGGCGGCCCCGAGGATAACGACGCCTAGGGCGCTGACGGAGGCCACCGAGCTGACGGTCGCGGTGGCGAACGACTGATACAGAGCCGCCGGGCGCAACCGCGCCCGCCAGCGCCCGGATGGTGCGGGCGCTGCCTGCTCCGAGGCGGCCGCCGGTTCCGGCGCTGCTGCCGCCGGCTCCGCGTCCGCGTTCCGGGCCGGGTCGGGAGCGGGCTCAGCCGCGGCCACCGGGACCCTGGTCAGCGCCAGGTAGCCGCCAGCGATCACCAGCACTATCGGGATCATGCTGTTCGGGTCGGTGCCCAGGCCGCCGAAGAAGCCGAAATCCTGGACGAGCACCCAGGTCGCCAGGCAGAGCACCACCGTCGCCGCGACGGCGGGGAACAGGACCCGGCGCCAGGCCGTGACCATGGCCAGCCCGATTGCCGCGAGCGCGATCACCACGAACAGGTTCACGGCGAATCCGTGCGCCTCGTCGAACGCCGTGAACGCGTTGATCCAGCCGACGATCGCCGACGGCTGGTTCGTCTGGGCCATCGACTGGGTCATGGCCGCCAGCGAACCGGGCTGATGCGCGGAAGTCCCCTGCCAGAACCCGCGGCCCGGCCAGGCCTGGAGCACCGCCATCCCCAAGAAGAAGGTGCCCATCACGGCGAGCACGCCGCGACCGAGTCTCGGCGAGTTCCAGGCCGTGAGCGGCAGCGCGACCAGGACACCCGCCAGGCAGTAGAACAGCACCGCCCCTGGCGCGCCGAACAGCCAGCTCAGCCCCGGCGCGAAGATCCCGCCGAACGACTCGCCGAATGCCCAGACCACGAGCCCCCAGCCCGCGCTGACCAGCCCCGCGGCGCGGGACCACAGGCCGGCGGGTGCGACCAGCAGCCAGACGCCGATGCCCACCTGGATCCAGACCGCCGCCGCGCCGGCCTGGATCGGATGGTAGGACCACGTGGTGCCGCCCCAGTTCACCAGGTGCTGCACCCAGCCCGGTGAGCTCGCCGCCGTCGGCTGGATGACCTGTGACGGAAGGCCGGCCGCCATCGCCGGCTGCGCTTGCAGGATGCCGTCGAACACCCACAGGAGGCCGAATCCAATCCGGAGCAGCCGCCGGCCGTCGGGCTCAGCGGACCATGCCGGGCCGGCGCCGCGCCCGGCTGACGCCTGCGCGCGAGCGGGCAGCCAGGCTTTGCTCGCCGCCCACAGCAGGGCGATCAAGACGACGATCGCCAGCGCGAGAAGCCCCTGGTGGGCGAGCGCCGCGCGGAACGCGGCGGTCACTGTCGGGTCATTGGCGTTGATTCCGGAGTTCATTCCCGGCATGCGGCCTGCTCCTTCGCGTCCATGCCTAGTTAGTCCGCCGGCCGCGCCGGAAAGTTCCCCCCGTTCCCAAAACGTATCAGGGCGCGCCGGGAGCGGTAATGGACGCCTCGATGGTAACCGCCCCCGCGTGCCGGAAGACCAGGGTCAGCGGCACGCCGGCGCTGTTCTCGAACGGGGCGGGATCCTCGAGCACCACATCGTCGGTGAACGGGCTGAGGTTCAGGGTCCCCCCGGCGGGCACGGTTAGGCCGCGGACCACGACCGGCCGGCTTCCCGGGCCGTCGCGCTGGACGAGCACCACGTGGCTGGCGATGGGGCTGCGGACCGCGATCAGCTCGTCCGCAGCGCTGGTCAGGTTGCGGATTGCCAGGTAGGTGTGCGCGGCTCCGGCGGCCGCCGCGGCTCGCGTGGTGAAGGCGCGCATCGGGACCGCGGCGACCGTGATCTCCAGGCGTACCCGGGTGAGCGTCCCGGCACCGCCCGCGGCCGCCCAGGCAGCCAGCAGGCCGATCAGCACCATGCCGCAGATGACCGGCCCCGCGGCCGACCGGGCCAGCTCCCCCAGCCACCCTCGGCCCTCGGCCGCCGGCCGCCGCGCGACGGCGGTCACGGCACGTCCTGCTTCGGCGAGGCACGGACCGTCCGCGGGGTGAACCGCCGCAGCCGCAGGCTGTTGGTCACGACGACCAGCGAGCTCGCCGACATGGCGACGCCGGCGAACAACGGGTTGAGGTAGCCGAGCGCGGCAAGCGGTATCGCGATCACGTTGTAGCCGAACGCCCAGACGAGGTTGACCCTGATCACCGTCATCGTGGCCCTGGCGAGCTCAATGGCGTCCGCGATCGCGGCCGGGTCGCCGCTGACGAGCGTGAGGTCGGCGGCGCCGATGGCCGCGTCGGCACCGGTTCCCGCCGCCATGCCCAGGTCCGCCTCGGCCAGGGCCGCCGCGTCGTTGACGCCGTCGCCGGCGAACGCCGCGGGCAGCCCGGCCGCCCGCATCTCACGGATGACCTGCGCCTTCCCCTCGGGCCTGACGCCGGCCAGCACACTGTCCGCCGGGATGCCGAGCTGCCCGGCTACCGCCCGGGCGGTGCGCTCGCTGTCCCCGGTCAGCAGGACGGGGCGCAGGCCGAGCCTGCGCAGCCGCGCGATGGCGGCGGGGGCGCCCGGCCGCACCTGGTCGGCGACAATCAGCGCGGCGCGGGCCTGTCCGTGCCACCCGGCCAGGACCGCGGTGCGCCCGGCGTCTTCCGCCGCCACCACGGCTTGCCGCAGGACGGCGGGCACCCCGGCTGACTGCTCATCGAATAGCGCGAGGCTGCCGACCGTGACGTCCGCGCCGTCCACGTGGCCCCGGACGCCCCATCCCGGCAGTGCGGCGAAGCCCGCGACGGGCGCCAGGCCGCCGAGGCGGGCGGCGGCCTCCCTGGCGATCGCCTGCCCGATGGGGTGCTCCGAGGCGTCCTCGACAGCGCCGGCCCGCGCCAGCGCCTCCTTCTCCCCAGTCCCCGGCGCGGTGACCACGTCGGTGACGCGCATGGCGCCGTCGGTCAGGGTGCCGGTCTTGTCCAGCACCATGACCCGGATCCGGCGGGCGGGCTCGAGCGCCCTGGCGCTCTTGACCAGGACGCCGAGCTCGGCGCCGCGGCCGATCGCCGCCACGAGCGCGGCGGGCGTGGCCAGGCCGAGTGCGCACGGGCACGCGACGACGAGCACCGCGACCGCGGCGCTCCCCGCGGCGGCGCCGGACAGGCCGGCGCCGAGCCAGAAGCCGAGCGTCGCGGCGGCGATGCTGATCACGCACGGCACGAAGACGGCCGCGATCCGGTCCGCGATCCGCTGCGCGCTCGCCTTGGTGGCCTGAGCCTGAAAGACCAGGCGGGTGATCTGGGCCAGCAGGGTGTCCGCGCCGACCCGGGTTGCCCGCACGACCAGCCGGCCGCTCATGTTCACCGTGGCCCCTGTCACCGGGTCGCCGGGCCCGACCTCGGCGGGCATCGCCTCGCCGGTGACGAGCGACGCGTCGACCGCCGAGGTGCCCTCGGCGACGACGCCGTCGGCGGCGATCTTCTCCCCGGGACGGACCACGAACAGCTCCCCGGCGGCCAGTTCAGCGGCGGGCACCCGCTGTTCGGCACCGTCGCGCAGCACCGCGACGCTCCTGGCGCCGAGAGCTGCCAGGGAGGTCAGCGCCGACGTGGAGCGGCTCCTGGCGCGGGCCTCGAGAAACCGGCCGGCGAGCACGACGGTAGCCACCCCCGCGGCGGCGTCGAAGTACAGGGTCATGCCGCTCGCCGCGGTGAAGGTCAACGTGAACGGCATCCGCATGCCCGCCATGCCCGCACCGCCGAACAGCAGCGCGTACACCGACCAGCAGAACGACGCCGTGACCGCGAGGCTGACCAGGGTATCCATCGTCGCGGCGCCGTGCCCGAGGCCGATGAGCGCGGTGCGGTGCAGCGGCCAGATGCCCCAGCCCGCCACCGGTGCCGCCAGCAGCAGGCTCACCCATTGCCAGCCGCTGAACTGCGCGGACGGCACCATCGCCAGGACGATGACGCCCGCCGCCAGCGGGACGCACACGGCGAGCCGCCGGCCCAGGTCGCTGGCGACCGGGTCGGCGCTCCGGGCTCCGTCCTGCGGCGGCGCGGGCAGTTCGGCCTGGTAGCCGACCGACTTGATCACGCCGATCAGTTCGGCCGCGTCGCGGTCGCCAGTGCTGCTGAAGTACGCCCGCCCGGTGGCGTAGTTGACCGTCGCCGCCACCCCGTCGAGCCGGTTCAGCCGCCGCTCTATCCGCGCGGCGCACGCGCCGCACGTCATCCCGGTGACGACCAGTTCCGCCTCGAGCTGGCCGCCGGCCGTGACGCCCGCATCGGTCACGGATGCCCGCCCATGTTCATCCCGCCCGTCCCGCCGCCCGTCCCGCCGCCGTACGTGACGGGAGAATGCCCCGTGGTCAGCGGGCCGAGCGCGGCCCCGGCCGCATGCGCTGCCGCGAAGATCGCGATGAGCAGCACGACGAAGCCGACCAGCTTGACCGCGGGAGTCAACGGATCACCTTATCTGCCGACATGGGAACGGCTGCCGGAGCAGCGGGCGCCGGCCGAGCCGGGCCTCGTCGCATTAGATCATGATGACCAGCATGAAGGCCATGGTGATGCCCATGGCGATCCGGCAGCCGACCGTCGTGCCTGGTGACAGCAGGAGCGCGCGGACGCCTGACCCGCTGCCTCGCGACCCGCCGGGAACAACGCCGGCCGCAGGCTCCTCGGCCGCGGTGACGGCGTCCCCCGTGCCCGCCGCTGGGGTCAGGGCGATGCCCGCGGGCTCGGCCCCGGCCATCGCGGGCACGTGGGCCTGGGCCAGCGGGGCCCCCGCGCCGGCCAGCACATAACGCCGGCCGGAGAGCTGGTCGAGGTCCCAGGCGCTGTAGCCGACCAGGATCAGCGCGAAGATGAACGCCAGGGTGGGGTACTCCAGGGTCGGCATCGCCGACCCGCCGGACGCACCCATCCCGGCCATCCCGGAACCCCCGCCGGCCGGGGCGGCCAGCGCCGTGAACATGTACAACATTGCGGCACTGTGCACCAGATGCGGCGCGCAGTGGCCGCCGGCCAGGGCGCGGACGCCGTTGGCCCGGGAGTCGCGCCAGACCCGCCAGGCGAACCAGGCTGTCATCAGCGCGAAGATGACGGCCCAGGCGGTATTCGACAGAGTGGTGAGGCTAGCGGCCAGCATGCCTGCCATGGCGATGGCCATCAGCAGGTGCGCCGCGTCGACGTCGGGACCGGCCGGCCCGGCAGCGACCGCGCCGCGCACCCACGGCCGCGCCGCGACCAGCCGGGCGGCACTCACCGCCGCGACTACTAGCATGAGCGCGGCAAAGACGTCCAGGATCCAGGCGGGGGTCGTCATCAGGCTGCCTTCCTTTCCGCAACAGCGGCCGGCCCGAGTGCCGTCGCCGCTCCAGCCGGCCAGTAGGCCAGGGCAAGCAGCACGAGCAGCAGCCCGGAGTTGGGGTCGGTGGCGCCGCCCGCGAGGATCATCCCGAATCCCTCGGCGACCACCCAGATCACGAGGGCCACCACGATCGCCAGGACCAGGGTCGCCTTGGCGATCCCGGGCGGCAGGTACACCCCGGCGGCGATCACCACGAGCGCCACGGCCAGCACGATGGACGTGGCCAGGTCCTGGCCGGTGACGAGCGATGCCGCGCCCCGGTCGATGGCCGCCAGCCAGCCGGGCTGGCCGCTTTCCATGCCGGAGATCATGCCGCTCACCGCCCCCGGTGCCCGGTTTGCCGGGGTCAGGGCGAAGTAAGCCAGGCTCAGCCACAGCACGAGCCACAGCGCCCTGGCGGTATGCGCACCCACTGCTCTGGCGGCAGTGAACGGCGCGGCGGCCTCGCGGTCGGCCGGCCACAGCAGCACGGCGAGCAGCGCGTAGAGGATCACCGCGCCCGGCGCGCCGTTGAGCGGGCTGGCGCCGCCGTTCAGCACCCCGCCGAGCCCCTCGCCGAACCACCAGACGCCCAGCGACCAGACGACGGAGGCGGCGAGCGCGGGCCGCAGCGTCGGGCGGAACGCGATGCCGAGCCCGATCAGCAGCTGGATCGTCGCGAAAAGCGTGTTGATCAGCACGAGGTGATGCCCGACCAGGGTCGCGTCCCAGCTGATGGGCCTGGCGATGACGGACGGGTTGCCGTCGGCCGTCCCCGCGAGCATCTGGGAGAACCCCTTGCTGTACATGAACGACTGGTACTGCAGCACGGCGTCCAGCAGCCAGATGCTGGCCAGCGCGAGCTGCAGCGCGCGCCTGGCATCCAGGCTCGTGCCAGCCGCCCGCGCCGTGACGCCGTCCCCGCCCCGCCACGCGGTGCTGCCGCTCGCGACGGCGATATCGCTCATCGGGACTCTCCTCGCTTTATTTTCGTCCGCTAACTGGTACGAGGTTAGGAGGACCATTGCCGGCGACGCAATACTTTCCCGGAAATAGTCGCTATCGGCGCGCTGTGGGATCTCCCGCAAAACCCCGGCCCGGTATCCGTTAAACCCGGGCGGGGTATCGACGATACCCGCGGCGGGTATTTGCGAGATCAGCATTCGGGAGCATGGCAATGCGCATGGACGAGAAGAAGCCATTTTCACGGAGACCGCGGGGGGCAGGAGACGGGAACTTTTCGGTCGCCTCGGCGCACTACCGAGGTGTGGAGCGCCACCCAGGACCGTGAGCACAGGAAGGAACCTGATGACGACGACGACCTACGTGGTGACGGGAATGAGCTGCGGGCACTGCGTGAACGCGGTGACCAGCGAGCTCAGCGGCCTCGGCGGGGTCTGCGCCGTGACTGTCGACCTCGTGCCCGGCGGCGGTTCTCGCGTCACCGTCGCCAGCGACGGCCCCCTGCCCGAGGACGCGGTGAGCGCCGCCCTCGACGAGGCCGGCGGGTACCAGATCGACCGCCGGCTGGCACCCGCCGGCTAGAACTGGGAGGCCAGCCCGCTGAGAGCCGCGCCGAGGCGGCCGGAACGCGCCTCCTCGATGAGCACCAGCAGCTGGTCCTCGCTCATCTGCACCCGCTGGCCGAAATCATCGGCGATGACGATCCGCCGCTCCGGCGGCGCCTCGTGGTCGAGCAGCAATTCCGGGCAGCCGCAATTGCACTGACCGCACAGCAGAGCGAGCCTGGTGAGGCGCCCGGTATTGGCATCCATTGCCGCGTTCCCTTCGTAACTGTCAGTACTCTTGAGCATCGCATGGCGCGCTGAACCGATCAATAGGCGGGCGCGGATTAATCGCAGAAATTGCCAGCGTTGAGCCCGAGAGCGGCAATAGAAATACCCTTGCTTGGTTTGATGAATACCCACCGGGGGCTTTATCGGGGCCGACAGCGGCACCCTCGCGCCCCGCGGCCGGCGGGGAGTCCCGGCTGGTCAGCCGTACTATACATTTTTGTCATCCTTGTCCCGCGCCTGGCCGGCGGCGAGACCGGGCCGACGCCGGGTAGTAGCTTAGGTGCCGTGGATCAACTCACCCGCCTCGCGGAAGCCGCACGACTAGGGGACGGCGCGGCGCTCGAGGGTTTTGTCAGCGCGAGCTATGACCAGGTGTGGCGATTTTGCGCGGCGCTGGCCGGCACGGCCGCGGCGGATGACCTGACCCAGGAGACGTTTGCGCGCTGTGTGCCGAGCCTGCGGCGGTTCCGCGGCGACGCCTCAGCGCTGACGTGGCTGCTGTCCATCGCCAGGCACGTGTGTGCGGGCGAGCTGCGCGCCCGCGGCAGGACGAGGATGAACACCGTTGCCGATCGTCCGGAGGACCCGGACTGGCTGGCGGTCCCTGACGCAGCCGGTGAGGTGGCGGTCGCAGACCTGTTGGCACGGCTCGACCCGGACCGGCGGGCGGCGTTCGTGCTGACGCAGGTGCTCGGGCTGCCGTACGCCGAGGCCGCGACGGCCTGCGGCTGCCCAGTGGGCACGATCCGGTCGCGGGTCGCCCGGGCGCGCGAGGACCTGATCGCGATGATCTCGGCCGAGGAGACAGCCGCCAAGGACAGTCGCCAGGTGATGGGCGGCCTTTCCTGCTGAGCAGGACCGTGGGCAGGGCATGCCGCGCGGCAGATTCTCACCACGGCCGGGAACTTTCTGCGGCCGCCGCGGCACTAGCAGGGTATGGATTGCGACAGCGCACGTGAGGCCATCTCGGCCAGGATCGACGGCGAAGACCCCGGTCTTTCCGCCAGCGCTCTCGACGAGCACCTGGCGAGATGTGCCGATTGCCGGGACTGGCAGCAGCGGGCACACCAGCTGACACGGCGCGCCCGTCTCGGCGGGCCCTTTCTGGAGCGGGATCTCACCGCCCAGGTGCTCGCGGCCGTTCGCCCGGCCCGGCCGAAGCCGCGCCGCTTCGACGGGGGGGCGGGCCTGGCCCAGCGGGGCGGGCTGGCCGCGATGGCCCTGGCGCAGCTGGCGATCACCGTTCCGCTGCTGATCCTCGGTCACGACCACGACGCGGGAGCGCACGCCGCGCATGAACTCGGCTCGTTCGACCTGGCCCTGGCCATCGCGTTCGCCGTCG
>Ga0335073_10016164_pt1 | contig 10425 bp, 9 predicted proteins | sample Lox_Sample_22_FD_207093 | JGI IMG/M metagenome (GOLD analysis project Ga0335073, IMG submission 207093) | Soil microbial communities from Loxahatchee National Wildlife Refuge, Florida, United States - Lox_Sample_2.2 | ecosystem: Environmental > Terrestrial > Soil > Wetlands | place: USA: Florida...
GGCCGTCGCCATGCGGCCTTCGGGCGACGCGGGTCTCGAAGCGCCGTTTCAGGGAATGGTGAACGGGGGGCGGGATCGAGCGATTGTCGGGGCGCGGGTCTATGTTCTGGAGGCTTCCACGGCGGGATTCGGGCGTCCTTCGATCTCCCTGCTCACGGCTGCCGCGGGTCATCCCGCCGACTCCCTTGGGCATTACGTCCTGACGGGTGAGTACGGCGGCTTCTCGATTGCCGGAGACTACACCTGCACGGCGGGCCGGCCTGTTTACCTGCTGGTGCGCGGCGGCGACAGCGGAGGCAGCGGCGTCAACTCGGCCATCGGGCTGATGGCTTCGCTGGGCGCCTGCCCCGCCAGCGGCACCTTCAGCCGGTCTCAGCCTTTTGTGGTCGTCAACGAGGTCACCACCGTGGCCATAGCCTACGGCCTGGCTGCGAGCGCGATCGACGCGACGCATATCTCGGCCGGCGGCGCGGGTGCGCTGGCCACCGGGACGGCCACGGCGGCGCGCCTGGCCAGCGTCTCCACAGGATTCGTGAATGCGCGAACTACCACGGAGCCCTCGCACAAGATGGTGGACACGGTTGCCAACATCCTGGCCGCCTGCATCAACTCCGGAGGGCCCGGGTCGAGCGCCTGCACGACACTTTTCAACGGAGCCCGGAGCGGCGGAGCCAGCGGAACCCTACCGGCCGATACAGCCGCAGCCGCGCTGAACATCGCGCACAATCCCCGCGCCAACATTCTCGAGCTTTATCATCTCCAGTCCATCGAGACTCCGCTGTTCGAGCCTGCGTACGTTTCGCCGCCCGCCGATTTCACGCTTGCGTCGCTGCCCGACAGAGGCAACACGATCGATGGCCTGCGCCGCTGAGGTGCTTCGGCCCCGGTGCGCGGCGGCGTAAAGACGCGATCCACTGCCGGCCAAGTTCTGACGATGATTCGAAAAAGTAGAACTCCTGACACCGAGCAGCGAAGAGCGACGCATCCTGCACCGGCTTCCGCTTCCGCGCCAGAACCGGCCGCATTACTGCGTACGGGCGTTGGCGACCTGGAATCCCGATGGCGCGGCAAACCACGAAGGATCGGGTTTTACCTGCTGCAAATCCTCGACCGTGAGGGTCACCTGACCGAGCTGCGGGTTGGTGCGGACCACCGACAGATCCATCTGCAACTGGGGCGAGTACCACGATTCAATGTGGCTCAGGATCACGCGGGAGCTGGTCTGCCGGGTCTGGGTTTCCCGCGTGCCCACGACGCGCGATCCGTCCATGGTCTGCGTGCCGAGGCTCTCCGTAGTCACGTGCCCGCCGACGAAGGCCGCGCCGGTGAGCGGCAGCTGCGGCCGATAAGCGGTGACCGAGCACTGCATCGTCTCTACCACGCAGTTGGTGCGGGTGTCCGCCACCGGATCGAGGACGGTAATCGTCCTCAGCGGCGGTTCCGCGCCGGAGCCGGCCGGCACAAACCCGCGAATTTCCCGGTGCACACGCCCCTGCGCGTCCCGCGCCACCATGGTGTAGTAGGTACGGGAGATTGTGCCCCCGCCAACCAACGGCTGGTCCCACTCCACCACAACCTTCGCGGAGAAGGGAGCTCCGGTTATTGGAGGAATGGCGATGCCCTCGATATGGGTCCGAATGCTGCCATCGGCACTGGATGGCTGAGCAGGAGCTTGAGCGCCTGCAACGGCAGTGCCGACGGCGAGAAGACCAACCAGAAGAAAGCTACGCATAGGGGCCCCCCGAAACCAGTGCTTACTCCGTTGCCAAAGGCCAGCGCCCTGCAGCCGGGACAGATAACCCAAGCCTCGTACACTCCTGAGACGGTCCCCACCCGCTGTTGGTTCCGTCCTTCGGCGTGCTTTTTCCGGGCGTTTCTCAGGCTCTGCCTGCTCTTTGTCATTGCCCCGGGGCCGGCAACGGCTCAAACCAGGCTCGCGACCGGCGCTCAAACGGCGAACCAGAACCTGGGCCGGCGCCGCTACATGGAGTTCTGCGCCAGCTGTCATGGGGAAGACGCGGGCGGCGGGGAAAAGGCCGCTGCGCTTGCCACCAAGATCAGCATTATGACCGACTCCGACGATCTGCTGCTCAAGATCGTGCGGGGCGGCACCGAGGACGGCATGCCACCCTTCGCCCAGCTTGGTGACGACAACATCCGCGCCATCATCCACTACCTTCGCATCCTCGAAGGCCACTCCAAGGCCCATCAGGAGCAGATGCCTTCCGTCATTCCCGCCGGCGTGCTCGACGTTACCGCGTCCGATCTCACGCCCAGCCAGCTCCGCGACAGCTGGACCTCTTACAACGGCGATGAATCCGGACGCCGTTTCAGCAGTCTCACCCAGATCACGCCCGCCAACGTGCACCAACTCGCTGCGCAGTGGGTCTTCCATCCACGGACGGTCAGCCCGCTGGAAGTAACGCCGGTTGTCACGGGCGGCATCATGTTCGTGACCAGCGCCAACGACGCATACGCGCTCGACGCCCGGACGGGGAAGCTGCTCTGGCGCCACACCCGCGCCGTTACTTCGGGGCTGATCGACGATGCCTCGATGCATCACAACCGCGGGGTCGCAATCCTGGGCGACCGCGTCTACATGGAGACCGATAACGGCCACCTGCTCTGCCTCGACGCCCGCTCCGGGAATCCGGTCTGGGACGTCGGTTATGTCCCCAGCGATAACCCCAACTACGGCGCTACCAGCGCCCCCCTTATCGTGAAGGACGAGGTGATCGTGGGCAGCTCGGGCGGCGACGAGGGAGTCCGCGGCTTCATCGCGGCATACGACGCGCAGACCGGCAAGGAGAAATGGCGGTTCTGGACCATCCCCGACCACGGTGAAAAAGGAGGGGAAAGCTGGCCGGGCGAGATGGTGCAGCACGGCGGCGGCGCCACCTGGATGCCCGGCACGTACGACCCCACCCTCAACACCCTCTACTGGGGCACCGGCAATCCCTCTCCCGACTACGACGGCAGCAAGCGTCCAGGCGACGACCTCTACACGAGCTGCCTTCTGGCGCTTGATCCCGACACCGGCAGTCTGAAATGGTACTTCCAGTTCACGCCGCACAATCTCTACGACTACGACGCCGTGGAAACGCCCATCCTGGTGGACGCGCGCTTCCGCGGCCGTTTACGCAAGCTCATCGTCACGGCCAACCGCAACGGTTTCCTCTACATCCTCGACCGCACCGACGGCCGGTTCCTCTTCGCGACCCGGTTCGCCGGCCTGTTGAACTGGGCCAAGGGCATCGACTCAACCGGCCATCCCATCTCGGCAGGGCTTGTCCCCGACGAGAAGGGCGTCGACATTTGTCCCGCGGACGGCGGCGCCACCAACTGGTACGCGCCCAGTTACGATCCGCGCACGCATCTCTTCTATTTCCGGTCGCTCGACGCCTGCGCGATTTTTCGCGCCAAGTCCGTGGGCTGGGAGCCCGGCCATAGCTGGTACGCCACCGGCACATGGTTGTCCGGCCGGCCCCGGCGGCAGCAGATCAACGCCTTCTCGCTCGACACCCTCGGTTTTGCGTGGCGGGAGACGCTCCCGGGCAAATACAAGGGGTGGAGCGGCCTGCTCTCAACCGCATCGGGGTTGATCGCCTATGGAGACGACGACCAGGACTTTGTCGTCGCCAGCGCGGCTACCGGCAAGGCTCTCTGGCATTTCAGCGTGGGCCAGCTCATCCACGCGTCGCCGATGACCTACGCCATCCACGGACGGCAATACATCGCCATTGCCGCGGGCAGCGATATCTTTTCTTTCGCTCTTCTCCAGCGCTAGGGCGGATCTGCAATTGTAATGCCGCGCTTCCGGGAGCTTTCAAGGGGGCGGTTTCTTGAGGAAGAAGCCACTCGGCATCTCACCTTCGGAGTACAGCAACCGTGGAACCGCTGCTGTGGCTCATTGTCGATTTGATCGCTCTCCTGGGATTGCGGTCATATATGCAAGAATGTTGCAGTCGCGAGTACAGCCAGGGCAGACACCCCGAGGAGTTTCGATGGATCCAACCCCAGATCAACATACTGCGCATCCCCCAGCTCTCGACCGGCGGCAGCTTCTCCAACTGGGTCTGGCGGGCGCCGCGCTGCTGCTCACCCATAGGAGTGCGCGGGCCGCAGAAAGCGCCCCTATGGTGGCGACTCGCGGCGCTTTGACGGAGTTCGCACCCGGGGCAGTTGAGCCGCAGGGCTGGCTGGGCGCCTATCTTGCCAGGCAGGCAGCCGAACTCGGCACGCAGTTGCCGGATGTCTCCTGGCCCTTCAGCGCAGAGTACTGGAATGGGCTCGAAGAGGCGCCCAGCTGGTGGCCCTGGGAGCAGCGCGCGTACTGGATCGACGGCGCGACACGGCTGGCCATCGTCATGCGCGATACTGCACTCTTCCAGAAGACGCAGGTGCCGATCCTGTTCACGCTGCAGCACGCCCAGCCCAACGGCTATCTGGGCCCCACGTTCTTTGAGAACCCGGTGGGGGACGAGCACCGCTGGCCGCAGACGGTGTTCTTCCGCAGCCTGATGGCCTGCGCGGATGCGGGTGTGGGCCCCGCTGGAATTGCCGAAGCCCTGCAACGGCATTACCTGAACGACACCGCCGACTACGCGCTGCCCGAACGCAATGTCACCAACGTTGAGGCGATGCTGTGGTGTTATGGCCAGACGGGCAATACCAAGCTGCTTTCACTGGCCGAGGACTCCTGGCGGCGCTACCTGGCGCAGGCGGCCGCGAACCCCAACCACGGCGACCTGGGTGAAGCACGCGTTTATGCGGGCAGGCCCATCCACGCGCACGGGGTGACCTATGCCGAGACCGCGAAGCTGCCGGCGATTCTCTACCTGTACACCGGAGATCCGGAGTACCTGCGCTTCGCGCTGGCGGCGCAGCAGCGCATCTTTTCTCATCACATGCTGGTCGATGGCATTCCTTCGACGTCGGAGTGGTTCCGCACGCGCACCTCACTGGACTCTCACGAAACCTGCGACATTGTGGACCATACGTGGGCGTGGGGCTATATGCTGCAGGCCACTGGCGACGGGTTGTGGGGCGATCGCATTGAACGCGCCTGCTTCAATGCGGGCCCGGGAGCAATCCGCAGCGATTGGAAGGGGCTGCAATACTTCTCGTGCCCGAACCAGTTCGTGGCAACCGAGAAGTCAGACCACAACGTGATGGAACACGGCGGGTACATGATGGCCTACCAGCCCAACCCCGGGCGCCGCACCGCCTGCTGCGGCGGCAATGTACATCGGCTGTATCCCAACTATGTAAGCCGGATGTGGATGCGCACTGCAAATGGAGGGCTGGCTGCAACGCTCTACGGCCCTTCGACGCTTCGCGCCAACGTGGGCGCCGCGCGCACGCCGGTTGAGATTGTCCAGACCACGGACTACCCTTTCCGTGAGACCGTCACATTGAAATTTGCGGGCCCGCATGAGGCGAAGTTCCCGCTTTCGCTGCGCATACCGGCGTGGTGCCGGCATCCAAAACTTAACGTGAACGGGAGGACCATCGCGGTCACGCCACGGACGGGGTTCGTCACGCTTGACCGGCTTTTCCGTCCAGGCGACACTCTGATCCTTACTCTGCCCATGGAGTTGGCGCGCACGGCATGGCCTTACGGCGGGGTTGCGCTCGAACGCGGGCCGCTGGTCTTTTCGTTGCCGATTGAGGACCAGTGGAGCACGTTCACCGTGCCTGACTACTCCACCAAGACCTTTCCGGGCTACGACGCCAAAACTGCCGGCGCGTGGAACTACGCCGTCGTCCTCAGCTCCGACACACTCGATAGCCAGGTGAAAGTGCAGCAGGCGGGGGGTGAACTCGCGGACGACCCGTGGTCGCGGCCGCCTATTTCCCTCACCGTCCCCGCGCGCAAGGTGGAGGACTACAGGCTGCAGGGCAACACAAATCAGGAGGGCCAGTCATTCACGCCGCCCCTGCCGGACCTGGCATTTGCCGAGGTCAATGCGGAAATTGAGCGGATTACGCTGGTGCCCTACGGATCGTCGCAGTTGCGGGCGACGATCTTCCCACAGGTCAAACCGCCGGTGAAGGAATAGAGATCGCTATAGGATGGCATCATGGCCGTTCTGCTTGAGATCCGCGGGCTGCGCATCGGCTTTGGAGGGGTCGAGGCGGTGCGCGGGATCGACCTGCACATCGATGAGGGCGAGGTGTTGGGGCTGGTGGGCGAGTCGGGGTCGGGCAAGAGCGCGACGGCGCTGGCGATCCTGGGACTGCTGGGGCCGACGGCGCGGGTGGAGGGCCAGATCCTGTGGCGGAACGGAGCGCAGAGACAGGAAGGCGGCGGAGCGGGGGACGAGACGGCCGCAGACGCGAGGGGCGATCTGCTACGGCAGCCGGGGCGAGTGCTGCGCCGGCTGCGAGGGCGCGAGATCGCCATGATCTTTCAAGAGCCGATGACGGCGCTGAACCCGGTGATGACGATCGGGCGGCAGGTGGCCGAGGCGGTCATGGCGCACGAGCCCTCTGTACCGGCGAAAGAGGCGCGGCGCCGAGCGATAGCCGCACTCGACGCCGTCGCGATTCCGGAGGCGGCGCGGCGGTACGGCGATTACCCGCACCAGTTCTCCGGCGGGCAGCGCCAGCGCATTCTGATTGCGATGGCGCTGATCAACCGGCCGCGGCTGCTGATTGCCGACGAGCCCACGACGGCGCTTGACGTCACGGTGCAGTCGCAGGTGCTGGAGCTGCTGGGCGAACTGCAGCGCAAGCATGGGCTGGCGATGCTGTTCATCTCGCACGATCTGGCGGTGGTGGGCCAGGTGGCCAGCCGGGTGGCGGTGATGCGTGCGGGGCAGGTGGTGGAGACAGGGGAGAGCGACCGGTTGCTCACTGCGCCCGCGCACGAGTACACGCGCAGCCTGCTGGCAGCCGTGCCTACGCTCAAGACGGACCGGGAACGGCCGCTGGCGGTACTGAGATAGGAAGGGCGCCGCCCCACGGGAAGGCCGGGGAGCGGCGCGCGAGGCAGGGACTACTCGGCTGCGGCCTCTTCGGCGACGGCTTCGGCGGGTGCGGTTTCCGCGGGCACAGCGGGCGCCTCTTCTGAGGCTTCAGCCTGCACCTGGACGCGGACGCGGGCCGTCACTTCACGGTAGAGCCGAAGGGCCACGGTGAACTCGCCTACGCTCTTGAGCGGCTCGCCAAGCTGGATCTTGCGGCGATCGATCTCGAAGCCCTTGGCGGCCAGCTCGCCGGCGATGTCGGCCGAGGTAACGGAGCCGAAGAGATGGCCGTGCTCGCCGGCTTTACGGGTGAAGCCGAGCACCAGCGGCTCAAGCTGCGCGACCATTGCTTCGGCTTTCGCCTTTTCAGTGGCGGCGCGGCGGGCGGCCGAGGCCTTCATCTGCTCGATAACGGCCTTGTTGGCCGCAGTGGCCTGCAAGGCGAGCTTGCGGGGCAGCAGGTAGTTGCGGCCGTAGCCGTCGGCCACCTTGACCACATCTCCGCGGTGGCCCAGATTGTCGATATCTTCCTTCAGAATGACTTCCATTTCAAATCTCCATGGCTTCGATCCAGCGGCGGCATCGCCTCCATCCGAACGCATTGACACGAGCGTCCGGAGGGTGCGATCCGGCGCGGATTGGGAGTTCGCTTGCGGCGCCCGCCGGTTTAGTACCTGGTGGCGAAGGGCAGCAGCGCGATGTTGCGCGCCTGCTTGATGGCGCGGGTCAGCCGGCGCTGGTGAGTGGTGCAGACACCGGTCAGGCGGCGGGGCACGATCTTGCCGCGCTCGGCGACAAAACCCTGCAGCAGACGCACGTCACGGTAGGGGATGGCGTCGATCTTCTCCGTGCAGAACTTGCAGACCTTCTTGCGGCGAAAGAACTTGCCGCGTCCGCCGGGCCCGCCAGCCGGGCGAGGGCCGCGGGGTCCGGGGCCCGATTGCGGGGCCTGGGGTGCTTCCGCCGATGCGGGCGGCTTTCCTTGTGTCTCTTCAGGCATACTGGTTCCTCTTTGCTCTTTTTGGTTGCGGCCTGCGCCACGCGGCGCGGGCCAGAAAATTGTCCCATCGCGGCGGCGGCATTTCGGCCGGGCCGGCGCGCGGAGATTGCGCGGATCGCTCAGGCGTTGGTGTGGGCCGGTTCGGCGGCTTCGGCGGCAGCCTCAGCGTGGGTTCCGTGCTCAGCGCTTACCTTGCGCCGCGTGCCGCGCAGGGCCTTCACCTTGGCCAGCCGCTTTTCTTCCTCGTCCACACGGACGGTGATGAACTTGATGACCTGCTCGGTGACGCGCAGGCGGCGCTCCAGCTCGTGCACCGCGGGGCCATCGGCTTGGATGGTGAGGAGCACGTAGTTGCCGTCGTTGAACTTGCGCACCATGTAGGCGAGCTTGCGGCGGCCCATCTTTTCAACCGACTTGACCACGCCGCCGCCACCGGTGACGGTGGCGGTAAAGCCGGCGATCAGCTTGTCGATATCCTCGTCGGCGGCATCGGGCCGCACGATGAACATTACTTCGTAAACACGCGACATCAGTATTCCTTTTCCGCTGAAGAATCGGGCAACGCTCCCCCGAATTCCAGCCCTCTTGATTCAGCCTTTCGCCGCCGGCCAACAGCGCCGCGGCGGTCTTTCACGGGACAGGCGAATTGCGTCTCGTCCCTATTCCTTGTTGCCTGCTCCCTGATCCCTGTCATCCTTGCGGTTGAACTCGTTCATGGCGGCGGCTGGGCCGTCACCAATGATCTTTCTTACGGCCGTTGCCGCGCGGTCGAGAACTTCGTCCAACACGGCCAAATCGGCCTTGCGCATGGGCGAGAGGAGGTAATCCTTGCCGGGCCGTCTGCCTCCGGCGGCGATTGCCTCCGGGGGAAGATTGGGCCCCACGCCGATGCGCAGGCGCATCCACTCCTGTGTGCCGAGGGCGCCGATAACGCTGCGGGCTCCGTTATGCCCCGCGGCCGACCCGCGCTCCCGGATTTTGAGCTTTCCCAGCGTGAGGTCCAGCTCGTCGTAGATGACGAGCAGGTCCCGCGCGGGGTCGGCTTCGAACTCGCGAACCAGAGCGGCCACAGAGGCTCCGCTGAGGTTCATATAGGTCTCCGGCTTGGCCAGCACCACCTGCCGCCCTGCCAGCCGGCAGGTGGCAGTTACGGCCCGGCAGCGCCGGTTGCCGACCACAACGCCCTCCTGGCTGGCGATGCGGTCGATGGCCATGAATCCCGCGTTGTGCGGGGTCCACAGGTACTCGGGGCCGGGGTTGCCGAGGCCCACCACCACAAACGGGCCGCTCCGGAGCTCGGGCGCCGGTGCGGATTTTTGCGCTCCGGCGAGCGAACCGGATTCGCCGGACTGACGGGACTCGTCTGCCTCGGCCAAGGCTTACTTCTTCGCCTCGGCCTTCTTTGCCTCCGGCTTCTTGGCCGCGGCGTCCGCGTCGGTCTTGCCCTTCTTGGCCACTTCCGGTTCGGCCGCTGCCGGAGCGCTTTCGGCCGCGGCACCCTCCGCCACCGCGGGTGTCTCCTCACGGATCGAGACCACATGCGCCACGGTTGCATCCTCGGCGTCGAGGAACTTGAGTTTATCGGAGTGCGGCAGGTCGCTCACGCGCAGCACGCCGTGCAGCTCCAACCCGGTCACATCTACATCGATGTGGCTGGGGATGTCGACCGGCAGGCACTCAATCTCCACCTCGCGCATGACCTGGTCCAGGATGCCGCCATGGGTTTTTACGCCCACCGGCGTGCCCAGCAGCTTGACGCCCACGCTCACGCGCAGCGCCTTGTCGAGGGCGATCCGCTTCAGGTCGATGTGGATGAGGTTGTCGTTAATAGGCTCCCGCTGCCAGTCCACGATCATGGCCTTGGCCTGGGGCTGGCCCGCAATTTCGACGTCGAAGATGGTGTTGTGGCCGGACTCGGAGTAAAGAATCCGGGAGATGTGTTTCGGGTCGACCTCGACGGCCACGGGATCGTGCCCGGCGCCGTAGAGGACGGCGGGAATCCTGCCCGCGGCGCGCACCCGCCGCGCAGCGTTCTTGTTGAACTTCCCCTCGCGGGGCTTGGCGATGACGATTTCAGGCATTCTTCTCTCGTTTCTATTCGGGCACGGTTGAAGGCCGCTCCCTTTGTTGGAAAGCCAGTGGTCAGTGAACAGTGGACAGTGGACAGGAAAAACTCCACTGGCTTCTGATCTCCGGCAACCGGCCGTTGGTTGAACTAACGCAAAAGCTGTTCACTGTTCACTGGCCACTGTTCACTGACTTTCAGCTGAACAACGTGCTGATGCTGGTCTCCTTGTGGATGTTCTCGATGGCGGTGCCGACCAGGCCCGCCACCGTCAGGACCTTGATCTTGGCAAGCTTGAGGGCAGCCTCGCGCAGGGGAATGGTGTCGGTGACGACCAACTGTTCGAGGCGCGAGTTGGCGATGCGCTCGACCGCCGGCCCGGAGAGCAC
>Ga0335073_10016167_pt1 | contig 10424 bp, 9 predicted proteins | sample Lox_Sample_22_FD_207093 | JGI IMG/M metagenome (GOLD analysis project Ga0335073, IMG submission 207093) | Soil microbial communities from Loxahatchee National Wildlife Refuge, Florida, United States - Lox_Sample_2.2 | ecosystem: Environmental > Terrestrial > Soil > Wetlands | place: USA: Florida...
GTGGGGAAATTGCTGTACACGTGCGGCGGCAGCGCCGGCGCCTTGGCCGACTCCTGCACGTCCGTCGCCTTGTGCTCCTCAAAGACCGTGATGGCCTGCGGTTTGCCGTCTTCCAGCACCTGGAAGTCCGCTTGCTGCAGCCCCTCCACCGGCTTGCCCTTGTCCCGCACCACCACATCCACCAGCACCAGATTGGCGTTGGCCTGAAAGGTGGGAACCTGTTCCGGTTGTTGTCCGGAACTTCCGCTGTTCTGGGCGGCCCACGCCAGCATCGATCCCAATGCCGCTGCCAGGAAAACCAGGAACCAACGCGACCGAATCATGTCCTCTCTCCTGTGCCGAATCCAGGCGGGGCCTGAGGAAGAACCCCAGTATAGGCCGGGGGCCCGGCGGGTCGATCGACGCCCCCCTACACCAGAATGCTGCTGTCCGCCTGCACCACCCGGTCCCGCCCCCGGTGCTTCGCCGTGTACATCGCGCGGTCCGCCCAGCGCAGCAGGTCCTCCGGCGTCTCCGCGTTCAGCGGATAGATCGCCACGCCGATCGAGATCGTCACCTGGCGCAGCGGCTGCCCGTGATAGCGCACCGCCAGTTCCGCCACCCGCTGGCGCAGCAGCTCCGCGCGGTCCATGGCCGCGTTGCTCGTAATCTCCGGCAGGATCACCACAAACTCCTCGCCCCCGAAGCGGCACGCGATATCTTCGCTGCGCACCCCCAGGCGCAGGTTCTCCGCCACCTCGCGCAGCACCACGTCCCCCGCCTCGTGCCCAAATGAGTCGTTGAACTGCTTGAAGTGGTCGATATCCACCATCATCACCGCCAGCTCCCGCCGCTGCCGCGCCGCGCGATGCAGTTCCCGCTCCAGCGCCACCTCCATAAAGCTGCGGTTGAACATCCCCGTCAGCCCGTCGCGGATCGACTGCCGCTCCAGCTTCTCGCGCAGGTTCAGTCCCGCAATCGCCATCGCCGCCATCTCCCCCAGCGACGCAATGGCGTTCTGGCGCGCCTCCGCCGTCACCGCCGCTTCCACCGTCCGGCATTCGATGGTCACCACGCCCAGCGTCTCGCCGTGCGCGGTCACCGGCAGGCACAGGTACCGCTCCGGCGGCGTCCCCACAAAGTGGCTGCAGTGCACCTCCGACTGCTCCGGCTTCCGCCACCGCGCCCGACCCGTGCGCAGCGCGCAGCAGCACTCCGGCGCGAATCCCTCAAACGCCGCGCTGCCCCGCAGCGCGCCCCACACGCCCGCGGTTTCCAGCACCTTCCGCGAGTTGTTGATCACGCACAGGCTTCCCGCCGTCCCCGGCAGCAGCTGCGCGAAGTAGCGCACCGTCGCCTCCTGCGCGTCGTTCACGCCCAGGCACAGCGCCACCTCGTCGCGTGCGTCGATCAGCAGCCGCGACTCGAACGCCTGTTCGCCCATTCGCTCCACCGTCGAGCGCAACCGGGAGTTTGCTTCTGTGATCCGCTCCTCGAAACGCCCTCGCCGCACCGCATCGCGGATCAGAAACCCGAACAGCACCAGGTTCAGCACCGCCCCGATCACGATCACGCTGGCCCGCCGCGCCATGTCGAACAGCACCGCCCGATCCGCCTCCGTGTCGTGCCTCGCCAGCATCACCCGCTCGTCGTCCTGCATCAGGTTCAGCACCAGCCGGCAGTTCACCACGTCGCCGCGCAGCGACCTCCCGTACGGGGTCAGCCGGGCCAGATCTTTGGTCAGCGTCGCGGTCGCCGCCGCCAGTTCGCGCGCGCGCCCCTCTTCCGGCGGGCTGTCCGCGACCAGCCCCGAAAGCCGATCCACCAGGGTGTTCAGCGTTACCGCCGCGCCCTGCGCCGACCGCAGATTGTCCTCCTCCTCGGTCGCGCGATACAGCTGCCCGTACAGATCCACCCGGTCCAGCTGCTGCGAGATCGCGCTCAGGTTCAGCAGCACATCCTGGGTGTGCCCCACCCGGCCCTCGGAAGCGATGGCGTTCCGCGCATCGCTGTAGATCACCATTGCCACCACCGACCCGAGGCACAGGGTCGTCACCGCGAAGACCGCCAGCAGCCACAGGATGCGGCGGTCTTTGAGCAGCGAGTTGGCTGTGCGCGAAGGGACCCGCGGCATAAGGGAGGGAGAGGGCTGCGCTTTCAGATTTGGTTGCAGCGAAAATTGTGCAACAAGATATCCGATAATTTTAGCAATTTAGCCCTGCCCCCAGCAGCCAAACTTTGGTACTTCAGCCATCCCCCATCCGGGGGATATTTCCCCTGATAGACTGTTGAGTCTTATGCTCGAAACCAGCGCCGCACCGTGCCTCCGCGCTGCGGCTGACATTACGGAACTGATCGGTCATACTCCGCTCCTCCGCCTGCGCCGCATCGTTCCCGCTAACGCCGCCGAGCTGCACGCCAAGCTCGAGTTCCTCAATCCCGGCGGCTCCGTCAAAGACCGCGCCGCCCTCGGCATGATCCTCGATGCCGAACGCCGCGGCATCCTCCATAAAAATTCCGTCATCACCGAAGCGACCGCCGGCAACACCGGCGTCGGGCTCGCCCTCGTCGGCGTCAACCGCGGCTATCGCGTCGTGCTCTTCGTCCCCGAAGGCTTCGCCGAAGAAAAGTGCGTCCTCATGCGCGGATTCGGCGCCGAAGTCCATCGCACCCCCGAAGCTGACGGCATGTCCGGAGCCATCCGCCGCGCCCTCGCCCTCGCCAAATCCGATCCCAATGTCTGGGCCGCCCTTCAGTTCGAGAACCCCGCCAACCCGCAATACCACCACGACACCACCGCCGCCGAATTATGGGAGCAGCTCGAAGGCCGCGTCGACGCCTTCGTTGCCGGCGTCGGCACCGGCGGCACCTTCTCCGGCATCGCCCGCTTCCTGAAGGAGAAGAATCCCCACGTCCTCACCGTCGCCGTCGAAACTCAGGGCTCCGTGCTCTGCGGAGGCGAACCGGGCCCCCACAAAGTCGAAGGCATCGGCGTCTCGTTCATCCCCAAAACCTTCGACCGCTCCGTCGCCGACGAGATTGTCGCCGTCACGGATACAGATGCCTTCGCCATGACCCGCCGCCTCGCCGCCGAGGAAGGTTTGCTGGCCGGCTCCAGCTCCGGCGCCATGGTCTACGCCGCTGTCCGGATCGCCGAGCGCCTCGGCCCCGGCAAACGCGTCGCCACCCTCATCCCCGACTCCGCCGAACGCTATTTGTCGAAGAAAATCCTCGAGCAGGCTGACTGAAGTGCACCGGTTCCCGGCCCTAACCTCGATGCTCTGCGCCGCCGTGCCACTTCTTGTCGCCGCCGTGATCTGCGGAGTGAAGGGGAATTCAGCGAGCATCGGCAAACACCGCGGACAGTTGGTTCTAGCCGCTTACCTGTGCCTGTCTGCGGGAGTTCTTCTCACCTCTGCGGGATTCATCGGCTTCCAGATCACGACGCCCACTATGCGCGCAGTCGGCATCATCGATTCCGCGGCCCTGCACTCATCAGGCCGCGATTATAGAACTGATCTGACGCTCCGCATTTCTCCCCAGAGCTGGATCTCCCTTCATGCTTTCGGCCGAAGTCCTTTCTTCCACGCCGGCCAGTCGACGGACGTACTCTACCAGGCGCATACAGGAGACATCATTCGGGCGCGATTCCTTGGCCCGTCGGGTTCGCCGATCGGCGTTTTCAACGGCACGGACCGCTGGGCTCCTTACATTCTTGCGCTTCTCGGAATCTTCATCGCTTGGGCTGGTATTCGCCGCTACCGCAGGGATCCGATCGCGGAAGTCCAGACTCGACTTCCAAATGACCACCCTCTCGGCTCGATTGACCTCCAATCCACGCTCGACCTGTCGGCGACAAAACAAACTCCGCGCTGCCACTGATCCCGCCCCTTCCCCGCTCGCGTACTATACCCCCATCATGCCGCCGCAAAACCGCCTCGTCGCCCAGTTCAGCAAGCCCACCGGACCCATGGGCCGCTTCTTCCTCTGGCGCATGAACTGGCACCACTCCCGCCTCACCGACTGGGGGCTCTCCCACGTCTCCATCCCCGCTGCCGGCGCTGTCCTCGACATCGGCTGTGGCGGCGGACGCACTCTCCGGAAGCTCGCCGCGGCCGCTCCGAACGCCCATATCGACGGCGTCGACCATGCCGACGCCAGCATCGCCGCCTCCCGCAAGGCCAATGCCACCGACCTCCAGCGCGGCCACGTCACCATCCAGCAGGCCTCGGTCTCCGCGCTGCCCTTTCCCGCAGACACCTTCGACCTCATCACCGCCGTCGAAACTCATTTCTTCTGGCCGAACCTCGACTCCGACATCCGCGAAGTCTTCCGCGTGCTTAAGCCCGGCGGCACGGTCATCCTCATTGCCGAGCTCTACAAAGGCACGCCCGTCGCTTCGCCCGAAAAAGTCGACCGCGCTGCAACCGCCATCGGCATGAACCTACTCACCGCCGAGGGCCACCGCGCTCTGCTCGCCGACGCCGGCTGCATCGATGTTCAGGTGATCGAGAAGCGCGACATAGGCTGGATCTGCATCTTCGGCAAGAAACCCGCGTAATCCCGGTGCGTAATCCGGGTGGCCCATATCTGCCCGCCGTTGGCAGATGTGGGATGGAGTGCCCCATTCAGGCCTCTTCTACCACGTCGAGAAACAGATAACCGCTGCCTCACCGATCCCTGCTCGCTGCTCCCTGATCCCTGTCTACTGACCCGCCGCCTGCACCAGATCCGCACTCTGCGGAATCTGCGTCAGCCGGGCCATCAGCATCGCATCGCGCTTCGTATTGATCGGCTGCGCGGACAAGTCCATCGTCTCGCCCGGCGCGTGCGCGCCCTCGCCCGTCGCGCCCACTCCGGCCAGCCCCGGAATGATCCCCGCCACAAACGAAATATCCCCCGCGCCCCGCTTCATCGGATCCAGCTCCGGCATCTGCGCAAACCCCAGCTTCGCGTTCTCCTGGTTCAGCAGCGTCAGCAGTGCGCGGCTCTCCGTCGTCGGCGCCATCGCCGGATACCCATCCCCAAACGAAATCGTCGCGCCTGTCTTCGGCAGATGCTCGGCCACAATCGCCCGCATCTTTGCCTCCACGCGCTCCGTCTGCTCGTTGCTCAGCGTCCTGATGTCCCCGCTCGCGTAGGCCGCCGGCGCCACCACGTTGTCTTTCCCCGTTGCCGTCCCGTTATTCCCGGCCGCGTCTACCGTCACCGACGTGCCGCCCAGCACCATCCCCACGTTGTAAGTCAGGTACGGCTCCGGCAGCTGCGTCCGGAACGCATCCAGGATCCGCGCCAGCTCGTAGATCGCCCCGTATCCCATGCTCGCCGAAAAAATCCCCGCCGAGTGTCCCGTCTGCCCTGTCGCCTTCACGTACCAGTCGATCGAGCTGCGCCGGCTCACGCTCCCGTAGAACACTCCGTTCACCCGCGCCGTCGCTTCGAACTCCAGCGCCACGTCGCTGTGGTGCGCCGCCGCAATCATGTCGCGCCGCGATATACTCGCCGGAATCCCGTGCGCTTCCTCGTCGCCGCTCAGCACCACGGTGATCTCCGCATTCTTCAGCACGCCCGCCGCCTGCATCGCCTTCAGCGCGTACAGCATGTCCACCAGGCCGCCCTTCATGTCGCTCGATCCTGGCCCCGTCGCAGTGTGGCCGCTCACCGTGTACTTCTGGAAGGGGCTGTCCTTCTCAAACACCGTGTCCATGTGTCCGATCAGCAGCAACCGTTTGCCGCACTGCTTCGGCCCCGCCGGGCATGGATGCTCCGCCACCAGCACCCCGGCGCGCTGGACCTCATCCATCGGAACCCATTTCACCTGAAATCCCAGCGCGCTCAGCTGCGCCATCATGACCTTGCCCACCGCGCGCACCCCGGGCAGATTATGCGTGCCGCTGTTGATGTCCACCAGCTTTTCAAGCAGTGCATTTGCCTCTGCCTGATGCGCGTCGATGTATTCCACCATCGTCTTCTGCGCCGTGCTCAGCGTATCCTGCGCCATCCCCGGCAGCGACACTGCTGCTGCCGCCATCACCGTCACCACCAGCCTGCGAGCGTTCATATCCCGTGAGCATACCAGCCGCGCGAACCTCTGCCCTCGCTCCAGCCAATCGGTCGCGATCCGCAGCCCGCGACCGCCCCTCGCGCTCGCCATCGCCCGAACCGGAAATTTTCGCTCCCCGCTCCCGCGCCTGTTCCGGAACCTCCTGGGGCCCTATAGTGGGACGAAGACCGGAAGCAAAGCTCCGCCGGCAGCAGCAGCCATGACGTCTCCCAATTCGCGCATCGATGTGGATGAGTTCATCCTCCGCAACATCGACAGCGTCCCCCACCTCGAAGCGCTCGTGCTTCTCTGGAACAGCCGCCCCGTCGGCTGGACCATCGAGGATCTGGCTTCCCGCCTCTACGTTCCCCTCGATCAGGTCGCCCATCTTCTGCGCGACCTCGTCCGCATGCAGCTCGCCACCGAATCGCAGACCATCCCGCCCAGATTTTCCTACCTTCCCAAATCCGAGGAACAGAACGATCTGCTCTGGTCTCTCGACGCCGCTTACCGCAAGGATCTGGTCCGCATCTCCACCCTGATACATTCGAAGGCAGCTTCCGGTGTTCGCGAATTTGCCCGAGCCTTTCGCCTCAAACAGGAGAAGAAGTAACCCGTGTCCGCCGCCCTCTACCTCCTTTCCATCCTCACCACCCTCGCCTGTTCCGTTCTCCTCCTGCGGGCCTGGTTCCGCGTCCGCAACGGGCTCCTTCTCTGGAGCGCCCTCTGTTTCGCCGGCCTCACCCTCGACAGCGTCCTGGTCTTCGCCGACATGGTCCTCTTCCCTGCCGTCGATCTCTTTACCTGGCGCCTGCTCTCGGTCGCCCTCTCCATTTCGCTGCTCATCTTCGGCCTCGTCTGGGAGCGTCAATGAGTCTGCACCTCGGGTATCTCGCCCCTATCAGCCATCCCCGACTCGATCTATTCCTGCTCGGCTACATCGTCGCCGTCTCCGGAGTAGTTGCCCTCTACTTTCTCCGCTTCTTCAGGGAGACGCGCGACGGCCTCTTCCTCGCCTTTGCCTTCTTCTTTGCCGTTCAGGGAGCCACCCGCGCCGTCGGTCTCTCCTCGGCAAATCCCAATCTGGTCATCGGATGGGAGTACGTTCTGCGCCTGCTGGCGGTCGTGCTCATCGTGTTCGCCATCCTGCGCAAAAACACCCGGCACGCGTAGATCACCGCCCGGATACATCGCCCGCATCCGGCGCCCACGCGATCCACACTTCCCCCGAACGTCCGCCCTCAGTCAAACGGGTGCGTCGCGATCCAGAATCCTACCCAGAAGCTGAAGAGGATCATCAGCAGCGCCAGAATCGCCGCGTGAACGATCTCCCAGCGCTTCCAGCGGATTCGCTCCACCCGGCGCTTGCTGCCGTGCTTCCACAGATTCACAGCCGCCATAACCCCTCCCGCGCCCGGCGAGAACAGCGCGTTGGCGCTGTCCCCGCCCGGACCGCCTCAGAAGTGCAGATCGATCTGCGCTGTGATCGCCCTCGGCGTCACGTAGTGCGTGCCGCTGAAGGTGGAGAGGAAGTTGTAGAGCGCGTACTTGTTGGTAACGTTGATCGCCGTGATCTGCGCGCCCCACTGATAACGATCGCCGTGGAAGAGGTTGTCCTTCCCCACCGACGTGTCAAACAGGTCGCGCGGCGCAACCCGCGGCGGTGCGTGGTCGTTATCGCCCTGCCCTGGCGCGGGGATGCTGAGCAGGCTCGACGTCAGTTCGTTGGCGGGGCACTCGTAATAGGTGGTGCCGTCCATCGTAACCGGCGTGCCGATCAGGTGAGTTGGCGTTGCCCTGTCGCCATTGCAGGCCAGACCCGACTGGAACTCCTCGTCCGCGGTCAAAGGCAGAGCCACAGGAAGGCTGCTGGTCGGGGTGCTGTACACCGGATTCGAGCCGGCCGGTATCCCATTGTCCACCAGCGCGACCGCGGGCTGGCCGTTCAGCACAGCTGGATTGCCGTCGGGCCCGAGCGAGCTGTTAGGGCAGGCGCTGTTGGGATCGGTGACGTTGTAGCAGGGCGCGGAACCCGCCACCAGGCCGCTGTCGAAGCGCCAGTCCAGCGCGCCCCACAATCCGCCGATCCAGCGGGAACCAGGAATCGTGTATTGCAGGTGCGTGGTCTCGTTGTATTTCTCGTCGTGATCGATGCGGAAGGGATAACCCACCGCGACCCCGCTGGTCGCGCCGGCTCCCGCGACCTGCGGCGGGAAGAACCGCGCCGCCACCGACGACATCACCACGAAAGCGTTGAAGCCGTCCCACGTCGGCATCTCCGCCCGCAGAGCGAAGCCCGGAATCTTCGAGTTATGCCAGTCGATTGGGAACGTGATCGGCGTATTGCCCAGCACGCTGAAGTCGAAGGCGTTGTGCGTGTACTTCCAGATGTACTCGCCGCTCACCACCGCATGTTTCCCAAACGCCTGCTGCACGTCGGCGTGGAACTCGTTGCGGTAACCCGGCGCCAGGTTTTTCGAGACCACTCCGTTGCCGGTCACTGTGGGGCTGCACGCCAGCAGCGGCGCCAGCACCGGATTGGTGCAGCCCTGGCTCGACAGCACCAGGTTCTCGTTGAACGGCGTCTCCAGAGTCCGCGCGTACGAGACGCCCAGCACCGTGTTCGTCCGCTTCACCTGGTACGACGTCCCCAGCCGCGGCTCTGTCTGGTTCGCATCCGCCAGTCCGTTGTACACATCCTCGCGCAGCCCCAGGTTGACGTTCCAGTTGTGCAGCTGGATGCGGTCCTCGGCATACAGCGCCAGCTCTTTCACGTCGGTGTGCCCGAAATAGTAGTAGCTGCTGCCGCCGCGCGTGAGATCGTACGGCGCCAGTACCGGAAGATAGTTCCCGTTTGCCTCCAGGCCGGCCGGCGCGCATTGCGTCTGGTAGAGATATCCCGCAACCGGAATCCCGTTCACATCCATGCACGGGGAGTTATACGTGTTATCGACGATCCCCAGCGTGTCGCTCTCACGCAGAAAGGTCTGCCCGTACTGCGCGCCGATGTCAATGTTGTTGATCCCCTTCACGTACGAGTAATCCGCGTGCGCCGCTGTATTCAGCAGCGTGCGGATCTGCGAAATCGACGAGGTCTGCAGGTTCGCCGGCCCCAGATCCGCCAGCGGATCGCCGCTCGGGAAGTAGTTATACAGGTCCTTCCTCGCCCACGCTCCAAAGTTAAACACCGAATGGTCGTTGATCACCCGCGTGTAACTGGGATAGACGTCGAAGGTACCGATCTTCGAGCGCTGATCGGTGTTGCCCACATATTCAAACGCAGGGCTTGCCGTGGCACCGGTGCCGGGCACCACATTTGTCACGTTCAGATTGTCGTAGGCGTTCGGCGTCTGGAACCAGGAGCGGCTGTAATTCAGATTGAGGTGGAAGGAATTCTTCGGATCGAGGGTGTAGTCCACACGGTCGAAAAAATTCTCTTCGTTGCCCTTATCGTGGAAGACGGTAAACTCCGGCGGATCGAGAAAGCGGCCGGTATTCAGCAAATCCACCGAGACGAAATTCCCCCAGTTCTGCTTCCCGTACCCCACGTTGAACCCGCTCGTCGCCGACCCAAAGCTCCCGTACGAGCCGTAAATATCTCCCGTCGGCTTGGTCATCCCCTGACCGGAGCGGGTGGTGGCCACAATCACCACACTGGTTTTCCCGCCGTATTCCGCTGGCGGCGCACCGTCGACCACCTCCAGCGACTGGATCGAGCTCACCGGTAGCTGGTTGGAGAAGACCTTGCTCTGCTGATCGGTGATCGATTGCCCGTCAATGGAGAAAGAATTGGAGGCGTGATCGCCGAGCCCGTGAAAGAGACCGTTCGAGTCCGCCGCGATGCCCGGCGATGCCAGCGTGACCAGCGAGCTCAGCGTCGACGACTGGCTCTCCAGCGGCAGTTTTTGGAACAGCTTCCGATCCACGTCGGTGTGGAAGGTCGGGCTGTTCTCCAGCAGGTCCTCGCCGGTCACCTCCACCGTCGTCGCCGATGTGCCCACCGTGAGCTTCACCGGCACCGACACCGCGACCGCCGAATTCACGTTCACGTCCTCCACGAACGCGCCGAATCCCTTCGCCGCCACCGTCATGTGGTACGGGTTGTAGGGTACGTTCGTAAACCGGAACTGCCCGGTGCTATCGGTCGTCACTGTGCGCAGATACTGGCTCACCGGGTTTTGAATGGTCACCGTCGCCCCCGGCACCACCGCGCCGCTGGGGTCCGTGACCGTTCCCCGGATCATGCCCGAATTGGCAATCGATTGAGCCTGGCTCGTGCCTGGAATCAGGCACACGAAAAGAAAAAGGAATAGCGAAAAAAGCGCCGCGGCGCCACGAATAGGCGTGCGCATACATCGACCTCCGAGTCGTGATGGATTGTCCCTGGGGTGAACTCCTGTTT
>Ga0335073_10016168_pt1 | contig 10423 bp, 7 predicted proteins | sample Lox_Sample_22_FD_207093 | JGI IMG/M metagenome (GOLD analysis project Ga0335073, IMG submission 207093) | Soil microbial communities from Loxahatchee National Wildlife Refuge, Florida, United States - Lox_Sample_2.2 | ecosystem: Environmental > Terrestrial > Soil > Wetlands | place: USA: Florida...
TGCAGGTGCTGACCTACTTCGCGGGACGCACCGAGCGCGTCAGCCTCGGCACCATGGTCGCGGTCGCCCCCTGGTGGCATCCGGTGCGGCTGGCGCACCAGATCGCCTATCTCGACATCGTCTCGAAGGGCCGCTACACCACGATCGGGCTGGGGCGCGGGGTCGCAAAATCGGAGTTCGACGCCGTGGGAGTGCCGCGTGAGGAGAGCCGGCAGCGCTTCGACGAGACGCTCGATATCCTGAGGCTCGCCTTTACCCAGGAGCGATTTTCCTACGAGGGCAAGATCTTCAAGATTCCGCAGATGTCGCTTCGCCCCGCACCCAGAAGCCGCGACCTGTTTTCGCGCATCCACGGCTCCTCGGCGACGCGCGATTCTCTGGCCATACTCTCGCGTCGCGGGCTGGTGCCGCTGTTCGTGGGCAACAAGCCGATCGAGGAAGCCGGCAAGGAGGTGCAGTTCGTGAACACGGTGCGCCAGGGGGTCGGATTGCCGCCCTGCCAGCCCAAGAACGTCTTGTTCATGTACTGCGCATCGCGGGCGCAGGAGGCCGCGAAGGTCGATGACTGGATCAACCAGGCCAATGTCGACGTCAATCTTCACTACGGGTTCGCGGACGCCTCCAATTTCAAAGGGGTCAAGGGCTACGAAGCCTATGCGGACCGGGAAGCGGCCGCCACGGCGGTGCTTGCTTCGGCCGTGACCGCAGGCGCCCCGAAGCCCAAAACGCCCGGCTATCATCCTTCCAACCTCATGATCGGAACGCCGGATGAGGTCATCGGCCGGATCGAGGCCGCCCAGAAAGCCTGTTCCTTCTGCGAGATCACGCTCGTGCCGCAGTTCGGCGATATGACTTATGCCGAGGCGCAGAAGAGCACCCGATTGTTTGCCAGGGAAGTTCTGCCGGTCGTGCACAAGATGGCCGCGCCGCTGCATGCCGCCGCGCTTCCCGTGCGCTAAGCCTGCGGCCGCTGGCGCGCGGCCGGTACCGCAAGTCGCGGCAGCGCACAAGCGGACTCGTCCGACCGGATGAGCGCTGCTCGGATTTGACATCCATTCTGTATCTGATCAACATCGTTGTACACGCGTTTCGGGCTGCGGGGTAGGAGAGCGCTTATGAACAAGCCGACGAATATCAGCGTCGTGAGCAAGACGCCCAACGTCAGCGTCGAGGACCTGTCCGAGCCGGTCACCTATCCGCTCGATGCCTTCCTTTCACGGGAATATGCCAAGGCGGAAGCCGACCGGCTGTGGGCCAAGGTCTGGCAGATGGCGGGCCGCGTCGAGGAAATCCCCGAGGTCGGCAGCTTCCTCACCTACGAGATCGGCGATGACTCGATCCTGATCGTGCGCGCCGCGCCCGACAGGCTCAAGGCGTTCCACAACGTGTGCCCGCACCGCGGCCGCCGGCTGGTCAGCACCCCGCCCGGCGAGAACCGTGCGTGCGGCAAGCGCCAGCGCTTCGTCTGCGGCTTTCACGGCTGGACCTACAACCTCGAGGGCAAGAATACGTTCGTTCTCGACCCGCAGGACTGGAAGGGCGCGCTCAACGAGGAGCGGACCTCGCTCTCGGAGGTCAAGGTCGACACCTGGGGCGGCTGGATCTTCATCAACATGGATCCCGAGTGCGTGCCGCTGCGCGAGTATCTGGAGCCTGCCGCCAGCATTCTCGATCCCTTCCAGTTCGAGAAGATGCGCTACAAGTGGCGTCAGTGGGTGATCTACCCCGCCAACTGGAAGACCTCGCTCGAGGCCTTCATGGAGCCTTACCATGTGGCGGGCACCCATCCGCAGCTTCTGAAGTACGGCGAGTTCTACGCTTACAGCAAGGCCTATGGCCTGCACGGGGTCAGCGGCTTCGACGAGCGCGATCCCGCGCTCAGAAAGGCGGGAGGCACTTCCGTCACGCGCGCCGGCAAGGGATTGGACGCTCGCATATCGACCTACGAGCTGGTGCGCGAGAACTATGAGACGGTGAACCACGCGAGCTCCACCGAGACGCTGGTCAATGCGGCGAAGCGGCTGGTCGACGAGCTGCCCGAGGGCACTCCGGCACCCGAGGTGATCAAGCACTGGCTCGCCTCGGCTCGGGCCGACGACGCGGCGCGCGGGGTCATCTGGCCGACGATCACGCCGGAGCAGACGTCGGAGGCGGGCCTTGCCTGGCACATCTTCCCGAACGTGTCGATCCTGCAGGGGGTCACCTTTGCCCTGTGCTACCGCTCCCGGCCCTACGGCGACGACCCCGACAAGTGCCTGTTCGAATCCTATGCCATCGAGCGCTTTCCGGAGGGGCAGGAGCCGAAGACCGAATGGGTGTATGCCGAGGCGACTGCGCAGAAGTGGGGTCCCGTGCTCGCGCAGGATTTCTCGAACATGGCCGAGGTGCAAAAGGGCATGAAGTCGCGCGGCTTCCGCGGACCCCAGCCCAATCCGCACCAGGAGCGCAAGGTCACCAACTTTCACCGCAATCTCACCAAGTACATGGGCAGCGGTGCACCGCGCCTGATCAAGTACAAATAGAGAAGAGCGCGAGCCGAATTCCAGCACATTGGGTGCGACAACAGCATCAAGGCGAGGTCCAATCATGTCCGTCAAGGTTTATGAGCGCATCCTGGATCTGTTCGAAGCCGAGGGAGTCAACACGCTCTTCGGCATTCCCGATCCGAACTTCGTGCACCTGTTCCTCACCGCGGAGCAGCGCGGCTGGCAGGTGGTTGCTCCCCATCATGAGGCGGCCGCGGGCTTCATGGCCGAGGCGGTCTCGCGCATGACGGGCAAGGCCGCGCTCGCCATCGGCACCCTGGGGCCCGGTATCGCCAACCTGGCGCCCGCGATCATGTGCGCCAAGGTCGAGAACTCGCCGGTCATTTTTCTCGGCGGTCAGCGGGCGCGCATCACCGAGCAGCGAGTGCGCCGCGGCCGCATCCAGTTCGTGCAGCAAGAAGCGCTGGTTGCGGCGTCGGTGAAGTACTCGGCGTCGATCGAATATGCGGCTCAGACGGACGAGATCATCCGTCAGGCGCTGCGCCAGGCGCTGTCCGGCACGCCCGGACCGGCTTACATCGAGTATCCCTCGCACGTGATCCAGGAAGCGCTCGACGTGCCCGCCGTGCGCCCGCCCTGCGCCTATCGCCTGGTCAACCAGAGCGCCGGCGGCGCCGAGATCGCCGAGGCGGTGAAGCTCGCTCGCGCGGCGAAGAGCCCGATCCTGCTGGTGGGTCATGGCGTGCACACGGCGCGCGCGCAGGAACCGGTCGGCGAGCTCGCGAAGCTGCTCGGCTGTCCGATCATCCAGACCTCCGGCGGCACCTCGTTCATCAAGGGTGTCGAGGAGCGAACCTTTCCCTATGGCTTCTCGCCCTCCGCGATCGAGGCGGTGGTGAAGTCCGACCTGTGCATCGCGCTCGGCACCGAGCTCGGCGAGCCGGTTCACTACGGCCAGACCCGCCACTGGGCTGCGAATGCGGCCAACCGCAAGTGGGTCTACGTCGAGCAGAACCCGATGGCGATCGGCGTGAACCGTCAGATCGACGTGGCGCTCGTGGGCGATGTGCGGGCGGTGGTGCCGCAGCTGGTGGCGGCGCTCAAGGACTCGCCGCGCAAGCCCTCCGCCGACCTCGATCGCTGGATCAAGGAAGACGCGGCGCGCATCGTGGACCTGGCCGAGTCGGCGCCCAGCGGCAGGAATCCCGTGCATACCGCGCGCTTCGTGGTCGAGGCGACCAAGGCATTCCCGAAGAACGGCATCCTGACCCGCGACGGCGGCGCCACCGTCATCTTTCAGTGGACCTATTCGCAGTGCAAACCGAGCGATGTCATCTGGAACCAGAATTTCGGCCACATCGGCACGGGGCTCCCCTACGCCATCGGTGCCTCGGTGGCGGACGGAAAGAAGCGGCCGGTGATGCTGCTCACCAGCGACTCCTCGTTCATGTTCCACATCGCGGAGCTGGAAACCGCGGCGCGCCTGAAGCTGCCGCTGGTCTGCGTCGTCGGCACCGACTACCAGTGGGGTCTCGAGGTGGGCGTCTACAAGCGCACCTTCGGCCAGGGATCGCTGGAAACCGGGACGCACTGGAGCAAGAACGTGCGCTTCGACAAGATCGCCGAGGGCTTCGGTTGCCACGGCGAGTACGTCGAGCGTGCGGAGGAGATCGGGCCGGCCATCGCTCGCGCTTACGCGAGCGGCAAGGTCGGCGTCATTCACGTGCCGATCGATCCGAAGGTGAACTCCGAAGAGATGCCGAGCTATGACGAGTTCCGTACCTGGTACGCCGAAGGCACGCAGTAAGCGCCGAAGGCACGCGGCAACGGCCGAAGGCACGCAGTAAGGGCTGAAAGCACGCGGCAACGGCCGAGCGCACGCAGTAACGAAAGGAGCGAGCCATGCGCGAATATCTGAAGTTCTACATCGATGGCCAGTGGGTCGCTCCGGCCGAGCTCAAGATCCTCGACGTCGAGAATCCGGCCACCGAGCAGGTTTGCGGCAAGATCGCGCTCGGCTCGGCGGCGGATGTGGACCGGGCCGTGAAGGCCGCGCGCAAGGCGTTCGCCCGCTGGTCGCTGAGCAGCCGCGAGGAGCGGATCGGCCTGTTGCAGAGCATCCTCGAGCACTACCAGAAGCGCGCGGCGGATCTCGGCGCGGCGATCAGCGAAGAGATGGGGGCGCCCGCGGCGCTCGCCAATGGCTTTCAGGTGGGGCTCGGAATCGGCCATCTGAACACGGCCATCGAGGTGCTGAAGAGTTTCCCATTCGAGGAGCAGCGCGGCGCGACGCTCATCACCCAGGAGCCGATCGGCGTCTGCGGCCTGATCACGCCCTGGAACTGGCCGATGAACCAGATCGCCGTCAAGGTGTTCCCTGCGCTCGCAACCGGCTGCACCATGGTGCTCAAGCCATCGGAGATCGCGCCGTTCTCGGCGCAGATCTTCACCGAGATCCTGCAGGCGGCGGGGGTTCCCGCCGGGGTGTTCAACCTCATCCAGGGCGATGGTGCGGGGGTGGGCGTGGCGCTCTCCTCGCATCCTGACGTCGACCTGATCTCCTTCACCGGCTCCACGCGCGCCGGCGTCGAGATCGCCAGGAACGCCGCGCCGACCATCAAGCGGGTGGCGCAGGAGCTGGGCGGCAAGGGCCCGAACATCATTCTCGACGATGCGGCTTTCGCCAAGAGCGTGAGCGCCGGGGTTGCCAGCATGATGGTCAATTCCGGCCAGACCTGCAGCGCGCCCTCGCGCATGCTCGTGCCGAAGGCCCGCATGGAAGAAGCCATCCGCATCGCCCGCGAGGCGGCCTCGCAGGTGACGGTCGGCGATCCCAAGGGCGATTTCGCGATGGGTCCGGTGGTGTCGAGGGCTCAGTTCCAGAAGGTCCAGGCGCTGATCCAGAAGGGCATCGATGAGGGCGCCACGGTGGTCGCGGGCGGCACCGGCCGTCCGCAAGGGCTCGACAAGGGCTATTACGTCAAGCCCACCGTGTTCGCCAACGTCACCAACGACATGACCATTGCGCGCGAGGAGATATTCGGGCCGGTGCTCTCCATCCTGGGCTACGACAGCGTGGATCAGGCCGTCGAGATCGCCAACGACACCGAATACGGCCTCGCCAGCTACATCGCCTCCTCGGACCTGGACAAGGCGCGGGCCGTGGCCCGCAGGATCCGCTCGGGCTGGGTGGTGATCAACGATGGCTTCGATTTCAACGCGCCGTTCGGCGGCTACAAGAAGAGCGGCAACGGGCGCGAGTGGGGCGAGTTCGGCTTCCACGAATATCTGCAGGTCAAGGCGACTCTCGGTTACGGCAAGGCGGCGCAGTAACGCCGCGCACTGGAGAACTCATGACGACGATGGACGTACTCGATCCGGCGGGCCAGCTCCAGAAGCTCGCCCCGGTGCAATGCAACCCGGTGATGCCGCTGAAGGGCCGCCGGCTCGCGATCCTGGATAATGGCAAGCCGAACTTTCAGCGTCTCGCGATGCTCGTGGCCGAGCGGCTGCGCGATGCATGCTCGCTCGCCGACATCGTGCATTTTCGCAAGCCCAATCCGGCGGTCGGTGCGAGCCCGCAGATGCTGAGCGAGATTGCGCGCTCGGCGCATCTGGTGCTGACGGGCTCCGCCGACTGAGGGTCCTGTACGTCGTGGAGTGTCCACGACCTCGTTGAGCTCGAGCGCCGCGGCGTCCCGGCCGTGGTGCTGACCTCCTCTGGCTTTTACGCCAAGGCGCGCCATGACGGGCGCTCGCTCGGCCTGCCGGATCCGCGCATCGCCGTGTTCACGCATCCGCTCGGCGGTCTCTCCGACCCGCAGGTGATCGATCGTGCCGCGCAACTCTATGAGAGCCTGCGTGAACAGCTGGCGCGCACCCCGGCCCGCTCCGAGCCGTCCGCGGCCGCGCAGGCGCAGCGCCTGCGCGCGCCGGCCGATCCGGCCGAGCTGCAAGCCTGGTTCTTCGAGCGCGGATCGAGCGATGGATTTCCGGTCATCGCGCCGACGCCCGAGGCGGTAGCGAGGATGGTCGAGGGCTCGGGACGCGGCGCACAGGATCTCATCGGCATCGTGCCGCCGCGCGGCGGAATGGCGACCGTGGAGCAGATCGCGGTCAATGCGGTCATGGCCGGCTGCAGGCCGCAGCACATGCCGGTGCTGCTCACGGCCGTGGCGGCGATGCTCGAGCCGCGCTTCAATCTTGCCTCCGTGCAGGCGACCACGCACCCGGTCGCTCCGCTGCTGATCGTGCACGGACCGATCGCAACACGGCTCGAGATGAACGCCGGCGCCGGAGCGTTCGGTCCGAGCGCGATGGCCAATGCCGTGATGGGCCGTGCCGTGCGGCTGATCCTCTGGAACATCGGCGGCGCCGTCCCCGGCACGGTCGATCGCTCCACGCAGGGCTCGCCGAGCAAGTACAGCTTCTGTATGGCCGAGAACATCGAGGCATCGCCGTGGGGACCGTTCATCGCCGAGCGCGGATTGGACGCGCAGGCGAGCGCCGTCACCGTCTTCGGCGCCGAGCCTCCGCACAACGTGAACGATCACGAGCATGGCGACGCCGCGGGCATTTTGCGGGTGGCGGCCGACGTCCTCAGAACCCTCGGCAGCAACACCTGGTTCATCGCCTGGCAGGGCCGCAAGGAGCTGATGCTGATCCTCGGGCCGGAGCATGCGGCGAGCATCGCAAGCTCGGGATGGTCGCGGCGCCAGGTGAGGGAGTACCTCTTCGAGGCGATCGCCCGCAGGCGCGACGAGCTCGCGCTCGGCGGCATGTACGGCATGCGCGACTGGCCGCCGCAGCTCGAGGCGCTGGCATCCGAGGCGCTCGTTCCCGCGGTCCCGAGCCCGGACGACATTCTGGTCCTGGTCGCCGGCGGTCAGGGAAAGCATTCGGCGGCCTTGCCGAGCTTCGGCGCCACCGTTTCGGTGACTCGCGAGATTCCCGACGCCTAGCGGCGCCCGGGACTCATCCGGTCCGTCGAGCGGGATCCCACTCCGCCGCGATCTCTCCCGAGAGCTGACTCGACAAGGTGTGCGCGGCGGACAGAAGGGCATCCTGCAGGGCGGGCAACCCGCTGCGCTTCAGCGCGCCGCCGATGCCGATGGCCACCAGGGCGTGACCGAGCTTCGCGCGCGCCTTCCACACGGGCGCGGCGAGCACGGTCACACCGGAGATGTAGTTGCCGGCATCGACCGCAAAGCCCTGAGCGCGGGTCTGCCTGACCTGCGCCTTCCATTCCTCGAGCGTCGGCGGCTCGTCCCAGCGAAGCATGCGGAACCCGGCCTCGAGCTCCGCTTCGGAGTGCTCTGCGAAGGCCGCAATACACCGCCCGGTGGCACTGATGAGCGCGGGAAAGCGGCTGCCGATCTGCGTGCTGAGCTGGAAGCTGTTTCCCGACTGGGAGATCGCCACCACGATGATGTGCTCGAGGCCGACGATGTGCACGCCGAGCATCGTCACGCCGAACTCCTGGCCGATCCGATCGAGCAGCGGCTGCGCAAGGTCGTTGAAGCGGTTGCGCCTGAGCCAGTGCCGCGCGAGCGTGAGAACTCCCGCCTCCAGGGAATAGCGCTTGGTATCGGGATCGAAGGCGACCAGCTCCTCGGCCACCAGGGCTCTGAGCACGTACAGACAGGTGCTGGGAACCAGGCCCAGCTCGCGCGCGATCGCTTGAAGCGCCAGCGGCGCATCGCTCTTTCCGAGCAAGCGCAGCACCGCGGCGGCGCGCGAGATGGCGGGCGCTTTGCTCGCTTCCACGGCCCGGGCGAGCTCTCGGTCCGGTCGAGGGAGGCGTTGCCTTGAGTCGCTCATGGGATAGTCAATATATAGAAAGTCATTCAATATTTGCAATTATATCTGAATTGCGGCATAGTCATTTCCCCGCGAACCAGGGGCCCGCATGCGCGGGCGCCTGCGCAAGAACACCGTTGGAACGATGGCGAAGCTCACGCAGTACACCCGCTACGCAGATGCTCAGGCGCACGCCGGCTCACGGGCGCTGTGGCAGCTCTTCAGCGGCGACAGCGAACGGCTGAACATCGCGCACGAGTGCATCACGCGCCACGCCGATGGCTCGGGGCGTGCGGCGGTGCGCATCGCGCATGCCGACGGGAGCGATGAGATCCTGAGCTTCGATGCGATCGCCGCCGGTTCGGCGCGCTTCGCGCACTGGCTGGTCGAGAACGGCATCCAGCCCGGCGACCGCATCGCGTTCATGCTCGAGCCCTCGCTGCCGTTCTATCTGAGCCTGTTCGGCGCGATGATGATGGGCGCGATCAGCGTGCCGCTGTTCACGCTCTTCGGGCTCGACGGGCTGCGGCTGCGGGTCGATGACTGCAAACCGAAATTGCTGATCACCAACGCGGAAAAGCTGCAGATCGCGCATCAAGTCGAGGGAATCCGCGTGGTCGTGGCCGATACCGCCCTGCTCGAGCAGATGGCGCGCCTCCCCGCCACCTACGCGGCGAGCACCCGCGCCGACGATCTGGCGGTGTTCCAGTACACCTCCGGCACCACGCGCGAGCTGCCGGCCGCGGTGAAGCACACGCATCGCGCCATCGTGACCTTGATGTTCGCCGCCCTGTACGGCACGGGCATCCGGCCCGGCGATGAGTTCTTCTGTCCCTCCTCGCCCGCCTGGGGGCACGGCCTGTGGCACGGCACGCTCGCCCCGCTGGCGCTCGGCGTCACCACCGGGACGTTCGCGGGCCGCTTCGATGCCGTGCGGCTGATGAGGGGATTGCAGGATTACGCGATCACGAACCTGTCGGCGGCAGCCACGCACTACCGGATGATGAAGAATTCCGGCAGGGCCGCAGAGTTTCGCTTCTTGATCGAGAAGCTGTCCTATACCGGCGAGCCCATCGACCCGGCCACGCTCGAATTCATCGACCAGACCTTCCACGTCCCGGCGTGCAGCATGTACGGCACCACCGAGGTCGGCGTGGTGCTGGTCAATTATCCGGGAGCGAGCGACTACCTCGTCAAGCCGGGCGCGCTCGGCAAGCCGGTGCCGGGGCTCAAGCTGCAGGTGCAAAATCCCGACGGATCCGCGGCCGCACCCGGTGTGGTCGGGGAGCTCATGCTGTGGCGGCGCAACCGCTGGGAGACGACCAAGGATCTCGCGCGCATCGACACGGACGGCTATTTCTATCATGCCGGGCGCGCCGACGATGTGATCATCTCCGCCGGCTGGACGATGAGCGCGGTCGAGATCGAGAATACGCTCCTCAAGCATCCCGACGTGAGAGAAGCGGCGGTCATCGCCGTGCCCGATGCGACGCGCGGGCAGGTCGCCAAGGCCTTCATCGTCGGCGGCCGCGCCCCGAGCGAGGAGTATGCCGACGAGCTGAAGAAGTTCACGCGCGAGCGGCTGAGCCAGCACGAGTTTCCCCGCCATGTCGCTTTCGTGAGCGAGATTCCCAAGACGCCGGCCGGCAAGGTCAACCGCAAGGCGCTGCGCGATCGCGAAGCCGCCGCCGCAATCCACGACTGAATATCTCCAGGAGACGAGCCATGTCGATGCCGCAAAAAGCCCTCACCAGCCGATTCCCCAAGATCACCGAGGAGGGGCTCGCGGACCTGCGCAAGCGCATCGGCGTTCCGATCACCGATACGCTGGAGCCGTGGAACCACGAGGCGACGCGCGACGCCATTCGCCACTACGCGCACGGCATCGGCGACGACAACCCGCTCTGGACCGATCCCGCCTATGCCGAGAAGACCAAGTTCGGAACCCTGGTCGCGCTGCCCAGCTTCCTGTTCTCGACCAGCCGCATCGTGTCGGGCTATTGCGGCGGCCTCTCCGGCGTTCACGCCATGTGGGCGGGCGCGGACTGGACCTGGCACAAGCCCGTGCTGCGCAACGACGTGATCAGCACCGAGGCGCATCTGAAGGATCTCATCGAGCATCAGACGCGCTTCGCCGG
>Ga0335073_10016169_pt1 | contig 10423 bp, 9 predicted proteins | sample Lox_Sample_22_FD_207093 | JGI IMG/M metagenome (GOLD analysis project Ga0335073, IMG submission 207093) | Soil microbial communities from Loxahatchee National Wildlife Refuge, Florida, United States - Lox_Sample_2.2 | ecosystem: Environmental > Terrestrial > Soil > Wetlands | place: USA: Florida...
TTAATTCCAAATGAACGATGCGCCGCTCGCGCGACGACATCGGGTTGAAGCGGAATTCCTGCCCCGTCTCGCGGACGCGCTGCGCGGCGACGCGCGCCGAAAGCTTCAGCTCCTCGAGGCGCGTCGCGCGATAGTCGCCGCAATCAAACCGCACGCGGTCGTGCAGCTGCGGATCCAGCTTCAGCCAGCGGTGCGCCACGTGTTCGAGCGCCAGCAGCAGCTCGGCGTTGCGCTCGAGCAGGAAATCCTGGTCGGGCCCGCGAAACGACACCACCACCGATTCGCCTTCCGGGCCGCCGTCCATCGCGGCGATTTCGTATTCCACCGCCAGGCACATCTCGCGCAGCACGAGGTCGACGAACTTCTTCAGCTCGATCGCCGCGCGCTCGCGGTCCAGAGGAATGTCGCGCGCCGGCTGTTCCCGGCGCGGGGGACGCGATTGCCCCTTGTGCGGGGCCGATCCTCGGTGGTCGCTCATTCTTTTTTCTTGCTCTTGAATTTGCTCCGCGAAGGCAGAGGCTGCGAACGATTCAAATACCATTGCTGCGCCACGCCGATCAAGTTGCTCGTGAAATAGTAGAGGTTCAGGCCGCTCGAAAGATTGATGAAAATGAATCCCATGAAGACCGGCATCAGCGCCATCATTTTCTGCTGCGCCGGATCGCCCGCCGTCGGCATGGGCGTCATCCTCTGCATCAGGTACGACGTCACCACCATCAGGATCGGCAGAATCCAATACGGATCCTTCGCCGAAAGGTCGTGAATCCACCAGATCCACGGCGCGTGGCGCAGCGCGATCGCCCCGTTGAGCACACGGTAGAACGCCCACAGCACCGGCAGCTGCACCAGCATCGGCAGACAGCTTCCCAGAGGGTTGATGCCTTCGCGCTGGTAAACCGCCATCACCTCTTCGTTCATCTTCCGCTTGCGCGGGTCGGACATCGAATACTTCTTGTAGCGGTCCTGGATCGACTTGACCTCCGGCGCCACCAGCTGCATCTTCCGCGCCGAATGGAACGTCCAGATGCGGATCGGCAGCAGCGCCATCGTCAGCAGCAGAGTGAAGACCACGATGGTCCAGCCGTAATTCGGAATGTACTTGTGCATCCACTCGAGGACGAAGAGCAACGGCTTCGCGATCACGCCGAACCAACCGAACTGCACCAACTCCTCGAGCGACGGCTGCACCTTCCCGAGCAGCGTCAGGTCCTTCGGCCCTACGTAGGCGCGCAATTTCACCGCGCCCGGATTCATCGCCCCCACGGCCATTTCCGCCTCGGGCTCGCTCACCTGCTGATTGTTCGCCACCGAGTGATGCCACTGCGCCCAGTGCCACAGAGAAATTTCCGTGCCCGCGGGGATAAACGTCGCGGTGAAAAACTGATCCTGGATGCCGATGTATTCCATCGGCCCGGCCTGCTCGGCGGACGCCACCTGGTTTCCCGGCGTCCCTAGTTTCTTGAACGCCAGCAGATTCAGCTTGCCGTTCTGCTTGTAGAACACGGTGACCAGTTGCGACTCGCGGAACGCGGCGCGGTCCCCGAATCCCCCGAGCCACGCGACGGTCGCGGGCAGCGGCCTCCCGTCGAGCGTGACGGCCACTTCAACCGAAAGCTGATAATCCTGCGCGAAGCTGAGTTTTTTCGTGACGTCGAGGTGGCCGTCGCTCCAGTGAAACGTCACCTGCGTCGGCGCGGCCGCGCTGCCCGCGGTAGGCGTCATCTCATAGAGCGCGGAATTCGCCTCGGCCTCGAGTTGCTTGTCCGCAAGCACCAGCGAGAAAGGCCAGCCGAGTTCCTTCGCGGCGTCCGGATTCACCAGGTCGAGCGGCCGCGGCGGAGTCTCTTCGTCCAAATACTTTTTCAGCTTCCAGCTATGCACCACGCCGCCGCGGTTCGAAAGCTCCACGTGAAAGACCGTGCTGTCGATCGCGAGATCGCTTTCGGCTTGCGCGGCCACGGGTTTCGCAGCGGGCAAAGAAGGGGCGGCTTGGGCGGCGGCTGTCCCCGCGCCGGCCTTCGAGGCATTGTTCTGCGCGGGCGCAGTCTGAACGGCAGTGGGAGCCGGCTTCTGAGGCGGGACGGGCGGCTGGTAAAAATGCATCCAGATGAAGGTGATGGCGATGACGATGACAACGAAAACGATGCCGCGGGTCTGGTCCGACATCTCCTTCACTGCCGCAGCTCCAGTCCGCGCACGCTGGCAGCCGGTTCGGAAGTCGTCCTGTGGCTTGCGGACTTCGTCGCGACGTCAGCGCCGTCGGCCGGCGAAGGCTTCTCCTGAAGCTCGTCCGGCACAGGATCGAATCCGCCCTGCGTGAAGGGACGGCACCGCAGCAGGCGCTTGATCGCCAGGATGCTGCCGCGGCGGGCGCCGTGCCGCGAAACAGCCTCGTACGCGTAATTCGAGCAGGAAGGATAAAACTTGCACGCGCCTCCCACAAACGGCGCGAGCAGCAGCATGTACAGCCGAAGAAGCGCGAGCAGCACCCACGCGCTCAGCGATTTCGCCGCTCCGCCTACCGCGCGGCTTTCTCCGCGCGCGGCAGCAGCGCCAGCAATTCCGCTCCCAGCGCCAAGAACTCCGCCGTCGCGGCTGAGCTGCGCGGGTGAATCACAATGTCCCATCCCGGGGCGATCTCCTGTCGGTGCAACCTCAAGGTTTCGCGGAGCCTTCGGCGAATACGGTTGCGCCGGACCGCGCTCCCCAGCGCCTTCTTGATGCTCCAGCCAAACCGGCTCACGCTCAGGCCGTTCGGGCGCAGAAAAATCGTGAACTCGCGGCTCGTCCGCTTCCGCCCCTCGCGATACACCGCGTCGTATTCGACGCGATGCACCAGTCGGCAGGCGCGCGGAAAATCCAGCCGCTCGCCGTCAGACCCGCGTGAGACTGTGGCGTCCCTTCTTGCGTCGTGTCGCGAGTACTTTGCGTCCACCTTGTGTCTTCATGCGCGTGCGGAAGCCGTGCTTCTTGTGGCGGGCGCGCACGTGCGGCTGAAATGTCCGTTTCGGCACCGATCTATCTCCTCTGCTTGGTTGGCCCTTCTCGGCGGCGGACTGCGCGCTCGGATGCCCTTCGAGGCCTATCGTGAATTACGTAGTGTATGCGACCCGAGTTACACGGTCAAGGAACCCTCGCAACTCCTTCACGCCCAATCGGAGCAGGCGTTTCGCCTGTCCCTGCGACGGGGTTACACGTTCCGCAACGCGCTCTCACGCCTCAGCGCATTCTGTACCGCCCGCTCCATTACAATCTCGGTGTGCCAAAACGCTACTGCACTAGCCGCGCAGAGTGGCGTCTGCAGTCGGGAAAACCTGCTCAGGCCCTTTCTCCTCACTACCGCCTTGACTGCGACTTCGGAACCGGGGTCATCACCTGCTGGGAGGACGGCGGGAGCGAGCCGATCTACGTCTGCGAGAGCCACGCGAAACAGCTTCGCCGCCCTCGCCAGCAAGTGACGGATATCCGCATCGTCACAAGCGGGCCGGAAGCGGCAAAGACAGAGGTAGCGACTGAGGAAGACTCGCAAATTCGGGAGATCGTCCCGCCGCCCGCCCAGCAGATTGCCGTTCCTACCATTCCTGCCGTTAGCCTCGTGATGAACGCGAGCGATGTCGCCACGGCGAGTTCCGAGCCAGCCCCTATTCCGCATTCCGCGGGACGAACCGAAATCCGCATAGAAGTTTCGGACAAGATCGAGCCACCGGTTGCCGCTCCGCCGCCAAAACCTGCTGAACTATACGAACCGCCGCGCGCCATCCTCGAAACGAAGCCGGCGCGTCCATCCGAGTCGCCCGCAAAATCCCCTGCGCGCGACCTCGCCTATGGCAATCCGGCGAAAGCAATCGTCGACGAAGCGATCTGGAATCTAGCCACCGGAAGCTACCAGGCGTACAAGACGGCGCTGGAGCAAGGAAAGTCCGCGACTCAGGCAGCCGAAACCGCCGGCGGCCAATTCGCCTTCGTCCATCGCAAAATCAGCGACTACTCCGCCAAGCTGGAAAATCTTCTCGCCGAATCGAAAGCGACGATCGGCGTAAGCGAGTCGATCGACAAGCTGCTCGAGCAAGCGGTCTCGGACGTGATCGGCAACGGCGCCATGAGCGATTCCGAAAAAGACGCGGCCGTCCAGCAGCTCGGCACGCTCCAGGAATGGGTCAAGCAGGGCGTGCAGGGAAGCCTGCTGTCTCCCGCTCGGGCGCAGAAGATACTGCTCGCGATCGGCGAGCGCCTCAATTGGGGAGGCCCCTCCGCCGTGCCGGAAGAATTCAAGCCGGTTTACCGCACGCTCTTTGGCAACATGAAAACCGCCATTCGCGCCGCCGTCCCCGACGCCCAGAATCTCCAGGACCGCCTCATCAACCTGTACGCCGCTAAATCCGACCTCGAGTCGCGTTGAATTTCGCAGAATGCTTCATTCTTCGGCGAAAACAAGTTTGCGACGCGCTTCTTAATTTCGCCGCCTGCTGCCGTGTCTCCCGGCCGCCTTTTTCCGCGCGCGTCGAGGCAAATTCCGGCCGAGCGCCAACTCCAACTCCTGCTCGATATGCCTTTTTGCCTCGGGTGCGATTTCCACGAATTCCACTCCAACGCCGAGGCCCGCAAGGCAGTAGCGCACCTCGCAGCGCGTCTGGACCACGGTGTTTGTCAGTGCCATCCGGAACCGTAAATTCAGTATGGCTCCCTCCGGGAAATACCGGTGGGTCGAGATAAACATCCCTTTCTCGCTCAGGTCCGGCGCCTTCACGAGAATGCATTCGTTCTGGCCTTCATAACTCACATTGATTTCGCTCACGCAATTCACGCGCGAGTTGCTTCGCGCGCCAACCCGTCCGTGTACGCCGTTCGTTTTGCTCATTCGAGCACCGTTTCCCGCGCCGTGTCCCGCGCGTGCAGGAGTTTCGCGTGCCACGTCTCACGCTTCGCTCCACACGCGGGACAAAACGCGAATCCGATGGCGAGTTCGCGTCCGCAGGCGGCGCACATTTCGGCGTTGATTTCTCCGAAAGGCACCACCCGCCGTACTTCCTCGAGCGTCGTCACGCCGTCGCGCACAAGCTCCAGGGCGAACTCCTGCATCAACTTCAGCCCGTTGTGCCGCGCCAAAGTTCTCATCTGATCGTTCTGATTGCCGGACCTCACCGCCTGGCGGATCGAATCGTTGAATCGCAGCATTTCGTAGATTCCCACGCGCCCCCGAAAGCCGGTGAAATCGCAGTTCTCGCATCCTGTCGGCGTCCGCCGGACCGCGGGTGGATCCGCGAGCCCAGCGGCCACCAGGCTCTCGACATACGCCGCGGTGGGCGCCGACGAGTCGCAGCAGTCGCACAGCTTGCGCAAGAGCCGCTGGGCGATAATCGCTGTCATCGCGCCCGCGATTTGAAAGCCGGGCACGCCAAGATCCATCAGGCGCGTGACGGCCGAGATGCTGTCGTTGGTGTGCAGCGTCGAGAGGACGAGGTGGCCCGTCTGCGCGGCCTTGATGGCGATCTCCGCGGTTTCGATATCGCGAATTTCTCCCACCATCACCACGTCCGGGTCCTGCCGCAGCACCGAGCGCAGCGAGGCCGCGAACGTGAGCCCCGCCTTCGCGTTCACCTGCACCTGGTTCAACCCCGGCACCGTATACTCCACAGGGTCTTCGACGGTGACGATGTTGATCGACGGCCGCCGGAGCGCTTGCAGGCAGGAATACAGCGTCGTGCTTTTGCCTGATCCGGTCGGCCCCGTCACCAGCAGCATCCCCTGCGGGAATCCCAGGATTTCCCTGAGGCCATCCGCGATTTCCGGCGGCAGTCCCATCGAACCGAAATCCTTCGTCGGCGACTCGCTCTCCAGCAGCCGCAACACCACTTTTTCCCCGTTCTGAGTCGGTAGCGTCGACACCCGCAAATCGATTCGCCTGCCTCCGATCTTCACCACGAATCGTCCGTCCTGCGGCGTACGCCTCTCGGCGATATCCATGTCCGAAAGTATCTTCACCCGGGAAGCCACTTGATTTTGCAGCGCCCGCGGTATTCTCTGAAACTCCCGCAGGATCCCGTCGACGCGAAACCGCACCGCCGTCTCGGTTTGTTGCGGCTCGATGTGAATGTCGCTCGCCTTCTTGGCGGCCGCCGCCTTGATCATCCCCGCGACCAGATGCACGGCGGGCGTCGTCTTCGATTTCTGCTGCAGTTCCCGTTGCATCTCTCGCATCGCTTCAATGTTCCGCTGTTGCGAGCTCACGGAAATAAACTCCATCCCCGTCGTGTCGTCCGCCACCTGCACGGATTCTGCAGGGGGCTCCGGCGAGCCGTACAAACGTTCGAGCGCGGCCTTCAGCTCGCCCTGAAATCCGAACCGCGGCAAAATCGCGCGCCCGGTCTTGAACTGCAACTCGTCGAGCACCTGAATGTTTTGTGGCTTCGCCATCACTACGACGAGCTTCTTGTTCTCGACCCGCACCGGCACGGCCAGGCATCTCCGCGCCAAATCCGCCGGAATCAGTTTGAGCACATCCGACGGCGGATCGAGTTTCTCGCAATCCAAATAGTCGACCCCCGATACTTCGGCGACGGCTGTGGTCAATTCGTCCTTGGAAACCAGCTTGCGCTGCAGCAGAAGTTCGCCCAAGTGAATGAACTTCCCCTGCTGATCCTGCAATGCCCTAGCCAAGTCGGCAGGCGAAATTTGCCCGCGCTCGCAGAGAACTTCCCCGAGCCGTTTCCGCTTCATTTGTCGATATCCCTCCGGCGGAGGCGCACTTCGCCCGCCAGGATAGGCGCATTCAGGAAGGGGTGACCTACTCCTGGATACAGGAATAACACTTCTGCCGTCCGGCGCCCGAATTTTCCGATGGCCGGTGTGCTGCCTTGTGCAACGGTCGCGGTCCCACGGCGAAAGCGGTTACTTTTTCGGCCCCAGAATTTCGCCCGCTTGCTTGGCGTCCTCTGCCCGCACCAGCAGTCTGACGCCGCCCATCCAAAGCCCGGGTTCCGTGCCGCCGGCGTCATCGGCGCTGACAATCGCATGAACGCCGGCCGCCTCGAGCGCGCCGTGAGCCAGGTCCGCCTCAGCTTTATTCAAATAGTCGCGTATTACAACCAGCCCGGAATCGTCCGCCTTCTTCACAGTCTTCTCCAATCGCGAGTGCCTGCGGTCTTCCCAAACGAGCGCCGGCCGAGCGGTCGCGCCCGAATTCGCAAAGCTCGTCACTTATTGGATGAAATTGCGGCGGTAATCCGATCAAAAACCGGTGGTGCCGAACGCCTGCTTCACATTGGGTTGGAAGAGGTACCACAGGATCCACGCGTAGATCGCGGCCATCACCAGTCGCCGGATCACGAAGATCAGGAAGAAGAAGTGCGTATGGAACGGGCTGAAGATCGAAAAGATCGAACCCAGAAAGAAAAGCGCGCACAGCACGATCGTGACGACCCGCGCCCAGTTCTGCAGTTTCAGCAAGCCCACGCCGATGGCCACATCCAGCCCGGCGCAGGCCACTAGAACGACGGCCACCACCGCCGCCCCCACTCCCGCCATCATGCCCACGCCCGAAGAACTGAGGCTCGAGAGCAGCACCCCGCCGAAAAGAACCGCCAGCGCCCCCAGCACCAGCAATCCCGCCCCGCAAAAAGCCAGCACCGCAAGGATGGTTACACCAGTGGGACGCTGCATCTTGGGCTCCTCCACGCGCGCAATGCCCCCGCTATTTCTTTGTTACGGGTTTGACGCGACGGTAACGCCAAGCCTCAAGCCGGTCAAGACAAAACGCCGCGCCGTCCCACGCGTAGGCGCACTTTCGGCGGCCCCCCCCCGAAGCAAAGCTCCGATCGCAGGCAAAACACTGGTTGGGCGCGAAGCTCCATCGGGTGTAGACTCCCGTCCAGCCTCTAGCAACGCTCCGCGGGTCTGCCACAGCCCAGCGTTCCAAGGAGTCCTCGGGTGAGTGCGCCAGCCGTAAAGCCGACGAGCGCGTTTCTTCGACTGTCCTTCTTGCTCGCCCTTTTTCTCGCCTGCGTAGGGCACTCGTCTTCGCAGCAAGCGCCGCCACCGGCCCCTTCGCCGGCCGCCGCCTCCGAAGCCGCTGCCGCGAGCGCGCCCGAGATGAGCACCCACGATAATCCTGTGCCCCTCGAGTCCCGCGTCAACCTGGTTCCCGTCCGCGTCGTGGTGCGCGACTCCAATGGCAACGCCGTGGCGAACCTGCATCGAGAGGATTTCCAGCTCTTCGAGGACGGCAAGCCCCAGATCATCTCGAATTTCACGGTCGAAACGCTTTCATCGCTGTCCGGAAACGCTCCGTCCCCCTCCCAGAGCAGCGCCAGTGCGTCTGTCTCGGCGCCCGCCGGCTTTCTGCCGCCGGGTCGCTTCGTCGCGCTGCTCTTCGACGATCCCCATCTCAAGCTCGACGACCTCATGCAGGCGCGCATCGCCGCCGGCAACTACGTCGACAAATACCTCGCGCCCACCGACCGCGTCGCCATCTTCACTGTTTCCGGGCAAACGCAAACGGACTTCACCGACGATCGCGCGAAGATCCACGAGAAACTCTCGGCGCTACTGCCACGCGCCGTGACTGCGGGTGATCCGTCCGAAGCGGCCGACTGCCCGACCATGGACTACTACGAGGCGGTCGAAATTCAGGACCATCACGACAACGAAGTAACGGACGTCGCAACGCAGGACGCGGTGGCCTGTCTCGAACAGTTGTCGGGCGGCCAAGCCGCTTCCACGCCCGCGCAGCAGGCCATTCTCCTCCAGCAAGCACAGGGGCTCGTCCAATCGACTGCGCTTCGCATAGAAGATGAAGGAGACGAGCAAACCGCCTACGTCCTTCGCCGCCTGAGAGAAACCGTGCAACGCATGTCCGTGTTGCCGGGCCAGCGCAGCATCGTCCTGATCTCTCCCGGCTTCATCTATCCGAATCGCGAACAGGAATTCAGCGAGGTCGTCGATCGGGCCATCCGCGAGAGCGTATTCATCAACACGCTCGACGCCCGAGGTCTCTATACGCCCGATTTCGGCGACATTTCGAAAGAGACCCGCGATCCGGACCCGGTGACGGCCGGCTATCGCGAAAGGCTGCATCTCGTCGGCGAATCCTCGCAGATCGAAGCGCTGCTCGACCTCGCCTCGGATACCGGTGGCCAGACGTTTCACGACAACAACGACCTCGCCGCGGGCTTCCGCCAGATCGTCTCGGCGCCCGAAGCCTATTACCTCCTGGCTTTCGTGCCGCCGAATCTGAAATACGACGGCCACTTTCATTCGCTGAAAGTAGAGCTGACCGCGAAAAACAAATTCGCGATCCAGGCGCGCAAAGGCTTCTACGCTCCCAAGCACGGCGAGACTCCCGAGCAGGTGGCCGCGCGCGATATTCAGGAAGCGCTCTTTTCGCAGGAAGAACAGCACGGCGTCCCGGTCGGCTTGCAAACGCAGTTCTACAAGACAGACGCGAGCGACGCGAAGCTCGCCGTGCTCGCCCACGTTGACCTCGCTCATGTTCGATTCGACAAAGCGGACGGCCGCAACGACAACAATCTCACGGTGGTGGCCGCGATCTTCGATCGCAACGGCAACTTCATCACCGGCACGCAGAAACTGATCGAAATGAAACTACGCGACGAAACGCTCGCGAAGCTCAGCCGCACGGGCGTCACCGTCCGCACGAATTTCGACGTGAAGCCCGGCGACTACATCGTCCGCCTCGTGGTGCGCGACGCCAATGCCTCGCAGCTCGGCGCGGAAAGCGGCGCCGTTGAAATTCCGTACTAAGGGGACGACCGGCCCGGGAGGTCGACCATGAAGATTCACCAAAATGCGCGGCTTCTCTGGATCGTGGGACTCGGGATCGCCGTGGTGATTTTCGCCGGGGCTGCGCGCGCGCAACAAACTCCGCCGCCGGCACCTGCTGACCAGCCCTCGGCCAACGCAACCGCCACGCCGCAGGCGCCCGCCCCTCCGACGCCCGTGATCCACGCCGAATCTCGCGTGGTTCGCGTCGACGTCGTCGTCACCGACAAAAAGGGAAACTATATTCACGATCTCACGCCGAAGGATTTCCGTGTCTACGACAACGACAAGGAACAGCAAATCGTCAACTTCTCCTTCGGTTCGTCTCCGGCTAGTGGATCGACCGCTCCCGAGCGCCACTACATGGTTCTCTTTTTCGACGATTCCACGATGGACTTTGGCGATCAGGCCCAGGCCCGCGCCGCCGCGGTAAAATTCATCGACGCCGATGCTGGTCCGGATCGCGTCATGGCTGTCGTCGACTTCACCGGCGCGCTGCGCATCATCCAGAATTTCACCGGCGATGCGGATCGCCTGAAGCGCGCGACGCAATACGCGAAAACCTCGGCTGTCTCGCCAAACGATTCGGATTCGCCCGCCTCCGCTCTGGCAGGCCCATCCGGGCCGGCGCTGTTCAACTCCGGAA
>Ga0335073_10016171_pt1 | contig 10423 bp, 10 predicted proteins | sample Lox_Sample_22_FD_207093 | JGI IMG/M metagenome (GOLD analysis project Ga0335073, IMG submission 207093) | Soil microbial communities from Loxahatchee National Wildlife Refuge, Florida, United States - Lox_Sample_2.2 | ecosystem: Environmental > Terrestrial > Soil > Wetlands | place: USA...
TTCACCGTCCTGTCCTCGACCAACCTGTCACTGCCTCTGGCCGGTTGGTCAGCCATTGGTACGGCGTCCTACATCGGCCCCGGCCTCTTTCAATTCACCGATACCCACGCTACGGACACTTATCGCTTTTACCGTGTCCACTCGCCCTAGCCGCAACAGGCCGGCAGAAAACCGTTTGTCACAGCGCACCACCGTCGCCCAAGCCAGATCGGCCGGTGAGTTGAACCGCCGATGGACACGAACCAATCACCGGACCGGCAAAAGGGCCGGCGTCTTACTGCGACGGGCTGCCGTCGTAAGACCAATTCACGTTCGGGTTGCCGGGGTCGCCGATCTTCGTGCCCTTGGGATATGCCAGATAGGCATATCGGAAGTAAGCGGCATGGCCGTCCAGAAACGTGAGATTGGCGCCCGCGTCGTGGCGTGAAGAAAGATGATTCAATGAACCGCGCGGCGCGCCCAAATCGCTCAACGGATTGGATCCGTAAAACGGAACTTCGCCGGAATTCGCCCGCGCATCGGAGAAAAAGACAAATGCCGAAGAATGCCTCACCACGGAAGCGCTGAACGGCGGAGCGGCTGGCACAATGCCGTTGGTGACCGCGAGCAACTCGATGAGCGTAAACGCACGCATTTTTTTCATGCCGCGAATATGACGGAATGAAACTATTGCCGCCAACGACCGCTTGCGAAAAATTGTCGGCATGTTGCTGAATGCCGGCAGGGGTTCCTTTCGAAAAGGCGAGGTACGCCGGGCCGGCAGCTCTCGGATCTCCGACCTCCGCCTTTCCCCATCTTCCATTCTCTATCTTCCCTTTTCGTTCCCCGCTGGCGGGGCGAGCGTCTTCGCGAGTCGTCTTCCCAACTCCCAACTCGCATCCATCTTCATTGGTTGTTGGGCGTTGAATGCTGAATGTTCGATGTTTTCCCTGCGTGATCCATCCTCCGCCTTCCATCCTCCGTTTCCGCCGACATCTCCTGCTGACATCAATGGCAGCCTTGATTGCCCTCCCCGCGCGTGCCACGTTGAACGCCATGGCAAGCCCCCGGCAAAAGTCTGAAAAGATCATCAAATACTTGTGTCTCGCGCTGCTGGCGGTGACCGCCTTGGCAGCCCGGGGTGCGGCCAATGAACCACCGGCTCCCGCGCCAAAAGAATTGCGCACCGTTCCCCGTCAACTTTGCATTGGCCTGCAATGGGAATCCATGCCCGGGTCAAAGGCTTATGAACTTCAGCGCGCTCAATCCCCCAACGGCCCATTCAAGACGTTGCCCAACAAACTTCCGGAATTGACCATTTACAACGATTTTATTGGTCAAGGCGGCGCGGATTTCTACTACCGGGTCCGCACCATGCAAACGAATGGCGCGGATCATGTTTCGCCAACGGCTTGGTCGGAGTCGGTGGGCGGACATTCCGAGGCGCTGAACCCGGGCCAGTTGCTGACCGAAGTGCAAAGGGCAAGCTTCGATTATTTCCACCTGTATGCGCATCCCGCCTCGGGGTTGGCGCGCGCTTCAGTCTTGAAGAACCCCGACACGTGTGCCATTGGCGCCAGCGGCATGGGATTGTTCAATCTTGGGGTGGGGGTTGAACGGGGATTTATCACCCGTCGCGAAGGTGCCGAACAAACCTTGAAGGAACTCAGATTTCTCTCCGGCAAGGCGCAGCGGTTTCATGGCGCTTTTCCGCATTTTATCAACGGTGAAACGGGCGTTGTCATTCCCTTCAGCAAATATGATGACGGGGCCGATATTGTCGAAACCGCGTTCCTGTTGGAAGGCGTCCTGTTTGCGCGCGAATATTTTTCCGGCTCGGATCCCGAAGAAGTTGAAATCCGGGGGCTGGCGGACAAGCTCTGGCGTGATGTCGAGTGGGATTGGTTTGTGGACAAGACCGGTCCGGTTCCAGCGATGATTTGGCATTGGTCGCCAAAATATGGCTGGAAGAAACATCTTTATATTTTGGGGTTTAACGAATGTCAGATTGTGTACGTGCTGGGGCTGGCCTCGCCGACTCACCCGATAGAACCCAGGGCCTATTGGGAGGGATGGGAGTCGCCGCATTACGCAAGGAGACGTACTGAATTTGGAATTGATTTGGTTTTGGGCGGCCGCTTTGATCTCGGCCCGCCGCTGTTCGTGACGCAATTTTCCTATCTGGGTTTGGATCCGCGCCAAATCCTCTTTGATGGCCGGAGTTATTTTGACCATTTCAGGGATTTTTGCCGGGTGCAAATCCGATATGCTGAATCCAAAAGCAAAGTCCACAAAGGTTATGGCCCGCTTTGGGGTATTACGGCCAGCTCGGGACCGGATGGTTACCGGCCTTTTGCACCGGGACTGCTGGACACCGGTACGCTGGCTCCCACGGCCGCAATTTCTTCCATGCCTTACGTTCCCGACGACAGTATTGCCTGTTTGCTCGACATGTATCAAAAATACGGCTCCACCTTGTGGGGGCCCTTTGGATTTTACGATTCGTTCAATTTGTCGCGCGATTGGGTGTCCAAAACCTATTTGTGCATTGATGAAGGCCCGATCGCGCCGATGATTGAAAATTACCGTTCAGGCATGTGCTGGAAGGTTTTTATGAAATCCAAAGAGATACGATCGGTGGTCGAGCTGCTGAACAAAGGTGAAAATTCGCGTTTAGGCACGACTGGTAACCGCTAAGCAGGGCTAATAAACGCTAATGCTGAGAGGTACCTTCCTGAGTCAGGCCGCAGTGGCCGTTGCCTGGTCTTGGGACGTTGATTGCAGCACGAACCGGAAAGGAAGAGCAAATGAACGCACAACAACTTGTCGTATTTTTGTTGATTGGAGGGGTTGCCGGATGGTTGGCCGGCCTGATCACGAAGGGTGGCGGATTCGGCATTGTGGGAAACATCGTTGTTGGCGTCATCGGAGCGGTGCTGGGCGGCTGGTTATTCGGGGTCATGGGTATTTCACTGGGCGGGCAATGGGTGGGATCACTAGTGACCGCAATAGTGGGTGCGCTTGTCCTGCTCTTCGCCATAAGTATGATTCGGAAGAAATAGAAGCGCCCCAGTAGAATCACTGGAACGAACGCGGCCGGGTGACCCGGTTGAGAACCCGGCCGCTGCAGATTGCGGTAAAGGGGTTGGCCGTCGCAGTTAAAACTTCAGCGGCGGACCCACCACTTCCATCCCATGCTCTTCCCAGAGGCGCTTGAGAACGACTTCCTGATTTTTCAGGATTTCCTTCCCGAGCTTGCTCATTTGCAGGAAAAAATCCTCCATGCTGCCGGCCGGCTGAAATAATACCAGCATTTGCCCTTCGCCGTCGCTGACCTTGGCGAACGCATGCGGGATTTTCCGCGGCGCAAAGGCCGAATCCCCGCGATGCAGGCTCAGGGTGTCCTCGCCCACCCGAACGATGAATTCGCCGCGGACGACATAAAACCATTCGTCCTGGAAATGGTGGCGATGAAGCGCCGGACCGCCCTTCGCCAATCGCGTCGTATCATAAATGCACAGACCGCCGCCGGTGTCCCGGCTGGAAACTTTTAGGTCAAATCGCCCGCCCATGACCAATAATTCCTCGCCGTGCCGGTCCTGCTGTGCCCCCACCCGAAAACCCGTGGCATTGCGCTCTGGACTTGAAACCATGTCGCCGGCGCCTCGTGCTTTGGCGGCCAATACGGAAGCGGCGATGGCCAGTTTCAAAAAATTCCGACGCTTCATGGGCAATTGCTTGGGTGGTGTCCGGCTTCCCAAAGCTGCCGGTAATCGCCTCACTCGACAAGAGCGAAATGGGGAGGGAATCTCGCTTATCGGTACATAAAAATAACATAGGGGGTCAGTCCCGCGCATTGCAATAATCCCGGAGGTTGCAGTTGCTCCGGCGGTTGGAAGTCTTGGCGGCGCGGGATTGTATCACCGGACTGAGCAAGCCAGCTCATCAGTAGCCTCGCCCCACCAGTGGGAAAAGAAGATGGAAGGCGGAAGGTGGAAGATGGCCAGGAAAAAGCTGAAGTTTTGAATTTTGAATTTTCAGTTGGCGGACCGTTGCGCACTTGGCGTCCCGGCGGTTTCATCATCTTCATCATCCGCGTAATCCGGGGTTATCTCAGCAGACCGCCCGGAGCGAATGAATAAATGGCGGCGGTGGAGGCCAGCGAACCCGCCAGCAGCAGCCAGATGAGCTTTCTGCGCACTTTCAGCGGAATCCGATTAATCAACATCCATTGAACCCAGCCGGGAGCGCGGGTCTTCACCCGGGGATCGTCACTGTCCAGGGCGTTGAAACTGTCGTAAAGCCCGCCCGCCACCGGACTGAGCAGGCAGCCCCACAGGGAGGTTTGGATCCCCAATACCACGGATGATTTGCAGCCCAACCCGCTCAATTTATAGTTGATGACCGTTCCGGGCAGGTTGAGCACAAATCCATAGGCGAGGTCAGTGAAAAAAACCGCGACGCGGCCCGGGATGGAGTCGCGATCGAAAACCCCGATCTTTTTGAGAATCCAGTCGCGGCCCCCACTGTAGGCGCTGGTGGTACCGATGGCCGACCAGGCGTTGGCGAACAGGCGGCTGATGGCGGCGCGCCCGGCGCCCGGGTGGACAAAAAACATTTCCGCCAGGGCGATGTAGGGATTGTGCAGCGATTGGCTGGCAAAATTGACCCAGTGCTGGCGCGAGCGGAACATGCCCCGGTAGTAGTTCCACAATGGTGACAACTTCGCGCGGCATTTTCCGGGCAACCTTCCGAGGGCTTCCTTTGCTGGGAAAACCTCCATTCGGGAACACGCTATCCGCGGTCAACTCGAAGTCAAGACACGGCTTTGCGCCGCGTTCACCTGTGGTTGTTGAACAGGAGCAAACGGAGTGAACGGAAGTTCGCAATAAAGAATCTCTGTTTTCTTCGTGGGCTCCGGTAAATCGTTTGCGCCTTTTTGCGGCAAATAAAATCCGCGTCCATCCGCGCTCACCCCTGGTTCAAATCATCGCGGGTACAGGCGGTTTTCACCGGTTTCTCCGGCAAAAAATGTGCACACAAAACCAAATTGCGGGGAGAGATTGCCGCCGGCCGGCATAACATTAGAAATAGTGACTTAATTATAGATTTGCAGTAGTTTGTGGAATTTAAGGAACGGCAGGTTGAGTTTTATGTTACCGACTCTCTTAAGTGAAAAACAAAAGACGGCTGACCGGGTGATGCAGCATGCCAGCGGCGACAAGCGCTTCAAGATCCTCGAAGCGCACATGAAGAAATACCAGTTCAAGCACGACGCGCTCATCGAGATTCTGCACAAGGCGCAGGAATTATTCGGCTTTCTCGATGACGACCTGTTGCTGTTCGTCGCCTATAAACTCAAACTCCCGGCCAGCCGCGTCTATGGCGTGGCGACTTTCTATCATTTCTTCACGCTTAAACCGCAGGGCAAGCATACCTGCGTCGTCTGCCTCGGCACGGCCTGCTATGTGAAAGGTTCGGCCAAAGTGCTCGAAGCGGTCGAGGCCAGGGCGAAAATCAAAGCCGGTGAAACCACGCCGGACAACCGGCTTTCGCTGCTGACGGCGCGCTGCATCGGAGCGTGCGGCATCGCGCCGGCGGTCGTTTATGACGGAACAGTCACGCCCCGCCAGACCCCGGAAACCGCGCTCGAACACGTGAAAGGATGGATTTCCAATGGTAATTGATGACCTCAACGCGATTGCCGAGAAGGAACGGGCCGCCCGCAAAAAAACGGTCATCCGCTGCTGCATGGCCGCCGGCTGCATGTCCTCCAACTCGGAAACCGTCAAAAAGAACCTTGAACAGGCGGTGAAGGACGCCGGCTTGGGCGACGAAGTGGAAGTGCGCGGCGTTGGTTGCATGAAACTTTGCTGCGAGGGGCCGCTGGTGAGCGTGGATACCCAGGATGCGCTCTACGAAAAAGTCACACCGGAAGACGCCCTGGAGTTGGTGAAAACGTTGAAAGGCGGCAAGACCAGGGTCAAACGCGGCGACTTCAACCATCCGTTTTTCAAGAAACAATTGTCCATCGTCCTGACCAACAGCGGCGAGATTGACCCGGAACGCATCGAGGCCTATATCGCCGCCGAAGGTTACCAGGCGTTGCATCACGTGCTCCGCGAGATGAAGCCCAAGGAAGTGGTGGAGGCCATGGTCAAAAGCGGTTTGCGCGGGCGCGGCGGCGCGGGTTTCCCCACCGGCCTCAAATGGGGCACGGTCGCCAAAACCCAAAACGCGCAGAAATACGTCATCTGCAACGCCGACGAAGGCGACCCCGGCGCGTTCATGGACCGGAGTGTGCTGGAAAGCGACCCGCACAGCGTGCTCGAAGGCATGGCCATCGCGGCGTATGCCGTCGGCGCCAACCAGGGTTTCATTTATTGCCGCGCCGAATATCCGCTGGCCATCAAGCGGTTGCAGAACGCCATCAAGCAGGCCAAAACGCTGGGCCTCCTCGGCAGCGGCGTCTTTGAATCGCCCTTCAGCTTCAGCATCGATATCCGCATTGGCGCCGGCGCGTTTGTGTGCGGCGAAGAGACAGCCTTGATGGCTTCCGTCGAGGGCAAACGCGGCACGCCACGTCCCCGCCCGCCGTTCCCGGCGGAGAGCGGATTATGGGGCTGCCCCACGTTGATCAACAACGTCGAGACCTTTGCCAATGTGCCGCCGATACTCCGCAAGGGCGCCGAGTGGTTCGCCGGCATTGGCACGGAAAAAAGCAAGGGCACCAAGGTGTTCGCGCTCGCCGGCAAAATCACCAACACCGGCCTCATTGAGGTGGCGATGGGCACGCCGTTGCGGCAGATCGTCGAGGAAATGGGCGGCGGCGCACCGGACGGCGGCAAAATCAAGGCCGTCCAGACCGGCGGACCGTCCGGTGGCTGCATCCCCGCCGACGCGCTCGACACGCCGGTGGATTACGACTCGCTCACCAAGCTCGGTTCCATCATGGGGTCGGGCGGCATGATTGTCATGGACGACACCACGAAGATGGTGGACGTCGCCCGTTATTTCATGGAGTTCTGCGTGGACGAATCATGTGGCAAATGCGTTCCCTGCCGTGCCGGCACGGTGCAGATGCTCCATTTGCTGGAAAAAATTCTCAACCGCCAAGCCACCGCGCGTGATCTGGCGAAACTCGAGGAGCTTTGCGACATGGTAAAAAACACCAGTCTCTGCGGTCTCGGCCAGACAGCGCCGAACCCCACGTTGAGCACGCTGCGGTATTTCCGGAAGGAGTACGAGGAACTGCTGCAACCGGACCAGTTCGGCCCCAACGGCAATGGCCAACCGGCTCGCCCAATCGCAAATCAAAAATCGTAAATCATGAATTTCATTGTATGGCCGCGAAAACGTTAACAATTGATGGCAAAGAAGTCAGCGCCGAGGAAGGCGCCACCATTCTGGAAGTCGCGACCGACGCCGGCATCAAGATTCCGACGCTGTGTCATCTGGACGGCGTTTATGACGTGGGCGCCTGCCGCCTGTGCCTGGTGGAAGTCACCGGCGTGGCCAAACTGCTGCCCGCCTGCACGACGAAAATCAGCGAAGGCATGGATGTGAAAACCGACAGCGAACGTCTGCGGAAATACCGCCGCATGACGCTGGAGTTGCTCTTTGCCGAACGCAACCATGTCTGCGCCGTGTGCGTGGCCAACGGCCATTGCGAGTTGCAAACACTCGCCTACAGCCAGGGCATGGATCATGTGCGTTACGAATATTGTTTTCCGAAATGGAACGTGGACGCAACTCACCGGCTGTTCGGCATGGACCATAACCGTTGCATTCTCTGCGCCCGCTGCGTGCGCGTTTGCTGGCACATCGAAGGCGCGGGCACCAAGAACGTTTCCGGCCGCGGCGCCAAGACCACCATCATCAGCGATTTGAACCAGCCGTGGGGCGATTCCGAGACCTGTACGGCCTGCGGCAAATGCGTCATGTCCTGTCCGACCGGCGCGCTGTATCACAAAGGCTCGACTGTGGCCGAGATGGAACATGACCGCGACAAACTGGAATTTATCGTCAATGCGCGGGAGAAAAAACAGTGGCTGCCGTGAAATTTGAATTATGAAATTGCGTGTTGCAACAGTCTGGTTGGGTGGCTGCTCCGGTTGCCACATGTCCTTTCTGGACCTGGACGAGTTCCTCATCGAACTCGCCGGGCAAATCGAACTGGTTTACAGCCCGGTCGTGGACGTGAAGGAATATCCAAAAGACGTGGACGTCTGCCTGATCGAAGGCGCCGTTTGCAACGAGGACAATCTTGAAATCCTCCACAAAATCCGCGCCCGCACCAAAGTGCTGGTTTCGTTTGGCGACTGCGCCGTCACCGGCAACGTCCCGGCCATCCGCAACCAGCTCGGCCTGGGCAACGATGAAAGTGTGCTCCAGCGCGCCTACATTGAAAACGCCCGGAACAATCCGCGCCTACCCCGGACGAACGGCATTGTGCCGCCGCTGCTCAAACGCGTGGTGCCGGTTCATGAGGCGGTGCACGTGGAGCATTTCCTGCCCGGTTGCCCGCCGCCCGCCGCCCGCATCAAAGCGCTGATGGCCCAGGTGCTGGCCGGCCAGACGCCGAAACTGGAAGGGGCGGATTTGAAATTTGGATAAATGGTTGCGCGCGCACTCCGTGCGTGCCGCCCGTCGGGTGGGGGAAATGTCCGCCCGACCGGTGAACTTTGAAATTTATGTCAAAACACATCGTCATTGACCCCGTGACCCGGATCGAGGGCCACGCCAAGATCAGTATTTACATGGATGACGCGGGCAACGTGTCCGACGCCGAGTTTCACGTCGTGGAATTCCGCGGCTTTGAAAAATTCTGCGAAGGCCGGCCTTACACGGAAATGCCCGGCATTACCCCGCGCATCTGCGGCATCTGCCCGGTCAGCCATCTGCTCGCCTCGGCGAAAGCCGGTGACGCCATCATGGCCGTCAAAATTCCGCCCGCCGCGGACAAGCTCCGCCGATTGATGAATCTCGGGCAAATCGTCCAGAGTCACGCATTGAGTTTCTTCCACTTGAGCGCGCCGGACTTTCTGCTGGGCTGGGACACGCCGCCGCCCCAACGCAATGTTTTCGGTCTGATTGCCTCCAACGCCGACCTGGCCCGGGCCGGCATCCGCCTGCGACAGTTCGGCCAGGAAATCATTGAAATCCTCGGTGGCAAGAAAATCCATCCGGCGTGGGCGGTGCCCGGCGGTGTCCGAACGCCATTGACTCCGGAAGGGCGGGCGAAGATCAGGGCCTGGCTGCCGGAGGTGTTTGCCACAACTCAATCGGCGCTGGGATTGTTCAAAAAGACCCTGGCCGCGCATGAGCACGAGGTTGAGATTTTTGGAAATTTCCCGTCCCTGTTCATGGGGCTGGTGGCTCCCGATGGCACCTGGGAGCATCACGGCGGCAAACTGCGGTTCACCGACAGCACCGGTCGCATCGTGGTTGACCAGCTTGACCCGCAAAAATATTACGACTCCATCGGCGAATCCGTTCAGAACGATTCGTATCTCAAGTCGCCGTATTATGTCCCGCTCGGTTTCCCGGACGGCATGTACCGGGTCGGCCCGCTCGCGCGGTTGAACGTCTGCGAGCAGATGGGCGTGCCTAAGGCAGAAGTCGAGTTGAAGAACTTCAAACAAATGGGCCGCGGCGCGGTCACGTCGTCGTTCCTGTATCATTATGCCCGGCTCATCGAAATTCTGGCGTCGCTGGAATACATCGAACGCTACCTGAACGACGCGGATTTGTCCGCCGACTGCCTCCGCGCCGATGCCGGCATCAACAATCTGCGCGGAGTGGGCGTGAGTGAAGCCCCGCGCGGCACGTTGTTCCACGACTACACGGTGGATCGCAACGGCCTGCTCAAAAAGGTAAATCTCATTGTGGCCACCGGCCAGAACAACCTGGCGATGAACCGCACGGTGGCGCAGATCGCGCGGCATTATGTGCATGGCCGGGAAATTCCCGAACCGATGCTCAACCGCATCGAGCACGGCATTCGTTGTTACGATCCCTGTCTGAGTTGTTCCACGCACGCCGTCGGCCAGATGCCACTGTTGGTGCGGTTGCTCGCACCGGACGGCAGAGTGTTGAACGAGGTTGCACGCGGGTGATTAAACCGCTGTTGCCGCCCGCGCAATCTGAAACCGGAACAACTCGGATTGTGAGGGTTTGCCTTGAGTGCTGAAAGAAAGCCGGAGCCGGATTTGACACGAACGCTCGTGGTCAAAGAACCGTTGCCTTGGGGCAATGTCGGCCACTTTTCGCTGCCCCACCGGGATGCGCTCGCCGCCCTGTTTCCCCAGCTTGAGATTCTGGAACTGCTGGGTCATGGCGGCATGGGCGCAGTGTATAAGGCGCGCCAGCGCGGTCTGGACCGGCTGGTGGCGCTCAAAATTCTCCCGCCGCAGGTTTCGGCTGAACCAGGCTTTGCTGAACG